>FWPU01005999.1_pt1 | contig 25200 bp, 23 predicted proteins | sample 2228361 | NCBI WGS metagenome assembly FWPU01 (sample SAMEA103939777, study PRJEB20133) | metagenome | reverse complement strand
GATGGCGCTGGCGGAGCTGGCGCCGCACCTGCCGGAGGGGCAGCGGGAGGAGGTGTTGGGGGAGGCGCTGGCGGCGGCGCGGGGGATAGAGGATGAGCGGGCGCGGGCGGAAGCGCTGGCGGGGCTGGCGCCGCACCTGCCGCTCCCTGTGTTGCGGCGTGAGCTGCTGGGTGAGCTATGGCGCTTGCAGGGGGCAAGGCGGGTGGAGCTACTCTCCCTCATTGCGCGGGAGGAGCTGTTTGCGCCGCCTGCTGTCTCGCCGGCGGCGCTGGCGGCCATTGCGTCCCACATTGTGGAAATCTGCAAGCGGTGGCGCTGGGGGTAATCCCCATCGTGCCCATGTGCTATAATCCCCCCACACCTTACGCACAGCAGAGGAGACCAATGCCGCATCACCTCTCACGGCGCCGCTTCCTCAAAGCGGCGGGGATGGGCCTCGCGGCGCTGGCAGGCCTGCGGGCGCGCCCCCTGAGCGCGCAGGAATGGCTGCCGGGCAGCGAGCTGTACGACTTCAAAGACGCCACCATCTCCTTCAATGAGCTCTACGGCTATCCGCCCCTGCTGGGGCGCGTCCATGGGGCAAGCTGGATTCGTGTCTTCAAAGGGCCTTCTATCTACTCGGGCAGCGTGCGCAACCTGCACTGGGGCACGGTGATCCCCATCTATCGCAGCGCACACGGCACCGCCTACGATGCCCGCGCACACAGCACGGTGTGGTTTGAGACGCTGGAGGGCTGGTGGGTGCATTCCGCCTACGTGGTGCCCTGCCATGAGCACTTCCAGGAGCCGCTGGAGGACATCGGCGGGGGCTTTTGGGGGGAGATCACCAAGCCACACAGCTGGCAGTTCAGCCGCCCCTCACTGCGCAGCTACCAGTGGGATTGGTCGTACTACATGAACTTTTGGGGGCAGGTGCACCGCGTGATAGATCGCGCCGAGGATGAGGAGGGGCGGGTGTGGTACCGCATCTATGATGATGTGGAGCCGAACCGTCCGGCCTGGGTGATGGCCCGCGACGTGCGTCCGGTGCGTCGCGAGGAACTGGAGCCCATCTCGCCGCAGGTGCAGGATAAGTGGATACACATCACGCTGGCCGATCAGATGCTGACCTGCTACGAGAACGGCGTGGAGGTCTTCAAGACGCGCATCGCCTCCGGCAGCAGCTTCACCGATGATGAGGGCAACATTGTGGATTTCTCTACAGTGGAGGGGGATTATCGCGTGGAGCGCAAGCGGCCTTCGCGCCGTATGCGCGGCGGCGATGAGTTCGGCCTGCCCTATGATGTGAACGGCGTACCGTGGTGCACCTACTTCGGACTGAACGGGGCAGCCATTCACGGGGCGTATTGGCACAACAACTATGGGCGTCCGCGCAGCCACGGTTGCATCAATGTCACACCCGATGCGGCCAAGTGGATCTACCGCTGGACGCAGCCGTACCTCGCCTACGATGAGGAAGAGCACGAGACCGCCCCAGACGAAGCCGCCACGCGGGTCACTGTGACGTGAGGGGGAAACGCCACACCCCTGCGCCGCGCTGAACTCATGGCTGCTAAGTGGTGTTAGCTGCTCCCTAACATACCTTTAACACGCCCATGCTACGATCGGGCAAGACACACCCGCAGCAGGGGAGGGAGCGCCTGTGGATGATGATCGCATGCGTGTATTGGTGCTGTGCACGGGCAACTCATGCCGCAGCCAAATGGCCGAGGGCTGGCTGAGGGCACTCTACGGGGAGCGCATCGCTGCCTTCAGTGCGGGGAGCCAGCCCGCCGGTTATGTGCATCCTAAGGCCGTGCAGGTAATGGCCGAGGTAGGTGTGGACCTCAGCAATGCCCGCTCCAAGTCGTTGGAGGAGTTCCTCGGTCAGCGCTTTGAGTACGTGCTAACAGTGTGCAACTCGGCGGCAGAGGCTTGCCCGGTCTTTCCCGGCCCGGCACGGCGCTTCCACCGCGATTTCCCCGATCCGGCCAAAGTGCAGGGCAGTGAGGAGGAGGTGCTGGCCGCCTTCCGAGCAGTACGTGACGCCCTGTGCGACTGGTTAGTGGAACTGTTCGGTAGGCTTTAAGAATATTGTTCTATTAAAGACATCATGTTTTTTAGTGAGTATCTTCACTATACAAAAACATAAGCGTTTCCAATTAAAATATTATATAGTAGTCTTTCCATGCAACCTAACAGGAGGTTTAACCGATGAAGGTCAGATGATTGCTGGTCGCAGGTTTGTTCATTTCATTGTGGGTAGTAGCTCCAGTGCTGGGAGCATCCTCTACTGTCGTGTTGGATGGACAAGTGGCCCTTGCAGCAGCCAACGCCACCTACACCAATGCAGATGCCCATATGGGGTATGGAGCGTGGAAAGGCAAAGGAGCGGGTTCGGGCAGCAAGGCCGAGTTGTACATTGACCCCACCGTTGGACCCTTTGACGTGCTGGGCACTTTCCTTGTCAGCGACATTGAGAGCATCACCTACTGGACAAACAAACCCGATCCCCAGACTTCTCCTGACTGGTACATCAACATCTACACGGTGCCGGGCTCGGGGCCGGACTGCATCTCTCCACCCACTTGGTACTGCAATCGTATCACCATTGATCCCATGTACGGCTACAACATCAATGCCCCGGCCGATCAATGGAACATGTGGAGCACGGAAGATGGCCCGAACCAGATGACGGTCTATGACAGCCGGCGCACCAACGCGGGCTTCTACAACGGCCCTACATTGGATGACATTCAGGCTGGGCCGATCAACTGGGGCGACTATCCAAACAGCGGCTCCACAGAGATCGTTAACTACAGCGTTGAGACGGTCAAATACATCGTGCTGGCTACGGGCAACCCTTGGGCCGACACCTTTGTGGGCAAAGTGGATGAACTCACTATCACGCTCAAGAACGGTGACAGCCTCACGCTGGATTTGGAGGGCGGTCCTGCTGTAGTCTACGTAGATGACGACTGGGCTGGTACCACCCCTGGCGACGATCCCGATGGGGATGGCCCCGCTACCTCGTTTGGTTGGGATGCCTTTGACACCATTCAGGGTGGTGTGGGGAACGTAGGCCTGGGCGGCGTGGTGCACGTTGCCGCCGGCAGCTATGCCGAGACAGGCCAGATCGTGATTGACCACGACATGAGCGTGGTTGGAGAAGGTGCAAGCGCGGTGACGGTGATGCCCACCGCTGACACGGGCACCAGTGGCGATGCACGCGGCTGGTGGCTGGTGGATAGCGGCGTACATTTTGATCTGAGTGGCGTCACGTTGGACGGCGCAGGCTACAAGGTGTGGCAGGGCATCCGCCACAAAGGCAGTGGCACCATCACGGATGTGGTTTTCCAGAACATCCAGTATGAAGCCAGTGGCCCAGCTTATTCCGGCATCGGCGTAGCAGCCTTTGGCGGCAATGTAGAGTTCTACAACTGTGATTTCTCCAACATTGGCCGTGTAGGGGTGCTCTTCTTCGGCCCCAGTGTGACGGCTGGCCTCTTTAGCCACAGTACCTACACGGGCAAAGGCGATGGTGATTGGCTGGACTACGGTGTGGAGGTCGGTGGCGGGGCGGTGGCCACAATTGAGCATAGTACCATCCGCAACAACACCGGTGTCGCCTCTGTAGATGGCTCTACGTCAGCCGCGATTCTGGTGACCACCTACTACAGCGCAGGAACAACCGCGACCATCACCGACAACTTCCTGTTTGACTCCACAACGGGCATCTATGTCGGCTATGACGACGCTGATACCAGCACCGCGGTAGCCCACAACAACTACATCATGGGCAATGAGTGGGGAGCTATCTCCACAAACCCCGAGGTTGACGCTGAGCATAACTGGTGGGGCTGCAGCGGCGGGCCGGGTGCCGCAGGCTGTGATCCGGTGGATGGCCCCGTGGACTTTGAGCCTTGGATCATCGTCGGCAACGGCTCGTTTGAGTATGACTTCTTTGCCGAGCTGTTCCCCACCTACTGGACGCCTAAGGGCTTTGCCAGCGGTGACAAATGGATCTGCAACAAACCTGCTGCAGATGGCCTCTGCTTTGTCCAGCTAAAAGGTGACGGCACAAACAAGCAGGTAGTGCAGTCGGGCAATTTGGCCGGTGCGGCGGGCGACCAGTTTGACCTCTCTGTATGGGCACGTGGTAAGGGTGTCAGTGGCACAGCTCGTGCCGTTGTGATCCTCTACAATACCGATGGCACCAAGCAGAAGATCTCTCTTAACTTCAGCACCGGCAACTACGACTGGACGGAGTTCACCAAGACCTTCACCGCCAACAAGGACTACAACCAGATCAAGGTCAAGGTGAAGTACGTCTCCACGGGTGGCAAGCTGCGGGTGGACAACATCGTGCTGGAGCGCACCCCCGTAACGCCGCCTCCCGCACCAGCGTTCACCTTCACTTCTTCCGCTGAGCCTGCCTCGGCGCCCTAAGGGCTAAGCGCATCGCAAGGGAGCACGGAGATCCCGTGCTCCCTCTCTTTTGTTACCACGATGCTGACCTCCGGCTTCTACGCCGGAGGTTATTCTTTCTGCCTTGCCTACCCTCCCCGTCCTTGCGAGTATAATGGGAGGGGATATATCTGTCAGGGGGCAAGCAGTGGACGAGTGGGACCGCGCTGTAGATAAGATCATCCGTCAGGCCATGGAAGAAGGCCGCTTTGATAACCTACCCGGAAAGGGCCGCCCCCTTGACCTCGGGGATGAGGATGAGGATGAGATGTGGGCCGCCAATCACATCCTCAAGAACGCCGACCTCGCGCCGGCCTGGATTGAGGAGCGCCGTGAGATCGTGGCCCTCATTGCACAGGCGCGGGGACGGCTGGTGCGCTCGTGGCGGTGGCGCACAGAGGCACTCGCCTGCGGAGAACCCTACGCCTTCGTGGCCGATGAGTGGCAGCGCGCTCTCTCGCGTTTCCGTGAGGCGGTAGAGGAGATCAACCGGCGCATCCGCACCTACAATCTTAAGGCGCCTACGCCGCTCGTCCATCTGCCCGTGCTGGACGTGGAACGAGAGGTCAGACGCGTGCGATCAAGCACCGCTGCCTGATCCTTTACCTGCACCACACAAGGAGGCGATCCCCATGCACGAGGTCTTTATCCTCTCAGCCGTGCGCACGGCCATCGGCAAGCGGGAAGGTATGTTTAAGGATACTCATCCGGTGCATCTGGCTGCGCCGGTGCTGCGTGAGGCCGTGCGTCGCGCCGGTATAGAGCCGCCGATGGTTGAAGACGTCATTCTGGGCTGTGTCTCGCCCATTGGTGAGCAGGGGGCTAACATCGGGCGCACGGCGGCGCTGCACGCGGGTTTTCCGGTGCATGTGCCGGGCGTACAGATCAACCGCATGTGCGGCTCCAGCCAGCAGGCCATCCACTTTGCCGCGCAGGCCATCCTGGCGGGCGATATGGACATCGTACTGGCGGGCGGCGTGGAGCACATGACCCGCGTCCCGATGGGGTCAGACTGGCCGCCGGAGGGCATCCCAGGGTGGCCCTATGCGTGGATGCATCAGGGCGTCTCAGCGGAGATGGTCGCCGAGCGGTGGGAATTGAGCCGCGAGGAGCTGGATGATTTTGCCTACCACTCGCACCTTAAGGCAGCGGCAGCCACTCGCGCCGGCTACTTTGAGCGTGAAATCCTGCCCCTCACCGTTGTGCTGGATGGCCAGCAGGTGGAGGCCAAAGTAGATGAGGGCATCCGCTTTAATCCCGACCGTGAGAAGATGGCGGCGCTCAAACCAGTGTTTAAGGAGGATGGCGTCATCACGGCGGGCAACTCCTCACAGATCAGCGATGGTGCAGCGGCGCTGATTCTCGCTTCGGACGAGGCCGTGCGGCGTTACAACCTCAAGCCGCGTGCGCGCATCGTGGCACGGGTGGTGGTGGCCGATGATCCGGTCATCATGCTCACGGCCCCCATTCCGGCCACGCGGAAGGTGCTCGCCAAAGCGGGGTTGAAGCTGGAGGACATGGACCTCATTGAGATCAACGAGGCCTTCGCCTCGGTGGTGCTGGCGTGGGCGAAGGAGTTACAGCCCGATATGAGCCGCGTCAACGTCAACGGCGGGGCTATCGCCAATGGGCATCCGCTAGGGGCAACGGGGGCCAAGTTGATGACCACCTTGCTGCACGAATTGGAGCGGCGCGGTGGGCGCTATGGCCTGCAAACGATGTGCATTGGGCATGGGCAGGCCACAGCAACGATCATTGAGCGTGTGTGAGGCGGCACGGTACGTGCTTCAGGTCTCACCCTGCGGCGACTTGGTGCCGCTGCCAAAATGGCGTATGATGGGGGCAAGCGGATCGTTACAGTGTGGAGGAGAGGGAGAAATGCCCCTAGAAAAGCGCTACATCGCCAAGAACACGGTATGTAAAGCGACTTTCATCCTGCCGCAGGGAATTGCCGCACGCTCAGCCCATGTGGTCGGCGATTTCAACGGTTGGGATGAACAAGCCACGCCCATGACACAGCTGAAGAGCGGTGTATGGAAAGCGCAGGTGCGGCTAGAGGCCGGAAGGTCGTACCAGTACCGCTATCTGGTCAACGGCAGCGAGTGGCACAACGACAGCGCTGCTGACCGCTACGTGCCTAACCCCTACGGTGGGGATAACTCGGTGATTGACGCTTAAGCACAATCGCTAAGCCTCTGCCAGCGCCAAGACCGTATGCAGCAGCACGTTCCCCGCGTGGAGGCAATCTTCCTCGCGCGTGAGCTCACGCGGGGAGTGGCTAGCTCCGCCCACTGAAGGCACAAAGAACATCCCGGCACGTGTCACCGTAGCCATCACCTGTGTATCGTGCCCTGCGTAGGAGGCCAGGCGCATGGACGGCAGCCCCAGCCCCTCGCAGGCGCGCTCTATGGCCGCAATCACGTCGCGGTGCGTCGGTGCGGGGGCGTGGATGCCCACTTGCTCCACCTCCAGCTGCAACCCCTCTACTTCCACCACGTGCAGGGCCAGGCTGAGCAATGCTTCGCGCATGGCTTCCAGTTTGGCCGCGTCGTGGTGGCGGAACTCCAGCGCCAATCGGGCACGCTCCGGCACGATATTGAAGGCGCCCGGCCACACCTCCACCGCGCCGCAGTTCATCACGCCTTGTGGAAAGCGGTTGGTGACCAGCTCGCGGGATTGACGCACGAACTCGGCCACGCCGCGCAGGGCATCCAGACGGCGCTCCAGCGGTGTTGTTCCGGCGTGATCAGCGCGCCCGATGAAGGTCAGCCAATAGGAGGCAATGCCCACAATAGCGGTCACCACACCGATGGGGAGGTGAGCTTCCTCCAAACGTGAGCCCTGCTCCACGTGCACCTCCACCCATGCCCTGATGGTGGCAGGATCGCGGCGGGCAGCCAGCGCACCTTCGGGGGTCAGGCCGGCGGCGGCCAGTCGTGCACGGAAAGCCTCGCGCCCTCCTCGTGCCATCTCAAAATCCTCCGCGCTCAGCAGGCCTGCCAGCGCCCGGCTGCCAAAGAGCGGACTCCACGTCCCCTCTTCATCGGTGAAGTTCACCGCCTCCAGATGCACCGGCAGGCGCAGCCCAGCCTCCCGGATGGTGCGCAGGGCCTCCAACGCGGCCACCACTCCCAGCGATCCGTCAAAGCGCCCGCCGTAGGGCACGCTGTCCAGATGCGAGCCGCACATTACCGTTGGCGCAGCGGGGTCATCGGCGGGCAGCACGGCGCTGAGGTTGCCCGCCCCATCCTGATGCACCGCCAGTCCTGCCGCCTCGGCCCGCGCGCGGAACCACGCCCGCGCCTCCAGATCGGCCTCCGAGAGGGCAGGGCGGTGCACGCCGCCCTCCGGCGTGGCGCCGATGCGCGCCAGGTCAACCAAGTCGGCCAGCAGGCGCCCGGCATTGATGCGCAGCTCGGCGATGCGCGGTCCGCTGGAGCGGGATTGTTCGGTGCTCATAGCGTGATCTCCCTGTGTGTCTTCGGTGGCTTCATTGTAGCGATCCTCTGCAAAAGGCAAAATCGGCGATGTGCGCAGTGTCCGCCTTATATATGGCAGGTTGGGATCCGTTGCACAGGGAGGCTTCTGCCCACTTCGTGATGAAGTTCACAAAACCTGTGATCTCTGTCTATAGGGGAAGTGATGGATAGCAGTCTGGAATGGGCCGCAGAGCGTGTACACTTCTGGTGGAGTCCGTTGAACGGCTTTGGGTGCTCTGCTTACCTTGCTCCCGCTATCCTTTCCCCTGTGGAGAGGGGATGCCCGAGCACAGCGGGGGCAGGGGTAAGGTGGAAAGGCAACGGTCTTTTCAACAGAGCAGCTTCAGGCGACCAAGTAGCATCACGGGAGCACGGTTTACATGAGCTTCAAAATCCTGCCCAAATCGGCGTTGGCGGAGTGGATCGCCCGACTGCTGGAGACCTACCGCGTTGTGGGGCCGCAGCCCCTTCATGACCGCTTCATCTTTGAGGAGGTCACCTCGCCGCAGGAGGTGCATCTGGCTTACCCCACCACCCTGCTACCGCCGAAAAAATACCTCTTGCCCCAACGCGAGGAACTGCTGCGCTTCAACCTTGAGGAGGGGACTCTTGAGCCGGTGCTGGATGCCCGGCCCACCGTCCTGCTGGGCGTGCATACCTGCGACCTGCACGCCATCCAACTGTTGGATAAGGTCTTCAATAACACCTACGTGGACCAGCACTACAACGCTCGCCGCGAGGCGCTGGCCATCGTCAGCATAGAGTGCCTGACCCCCTGCACCGAGTTCTCCTTCTGCAAGAGCATGGGCACGCTCAGCGTGACGGAAGGTTACGACCTGCACCTGACCGACGTAGGAGAAGACTACGCTGTAGATGTGGGGACGGAGAAAGGTGCTGCCCTGCTGGAGGGCCTGGAGGCCGTGCGCGATGCCACCTCCGCCGATTACGAGCGGCTGAACCGTACCCTCAGTGAGAAGTGGCCGCGTTTCCCCTACCGGCTGGAGGCCGATGTGAGCGATCTGGCCAGCCTGCTCTCCGTCAGCTACGACAGCGACCTGTGGGAGGAGCTGGGCCAGCGTTGCCTCGGGTGCGGCTCGTGCACGATGGTATGCCCCACCTGCTACTGCTTCAATGTGGTGGACGAGGTGGATTTCACCCTTCAGGCGGGGAAGCGCTACCGCCACTGGGATGGCTGCCCGTTGCAGGAGTTCGCCCTCGTCGCGGGAGGGCACAACTTCCGCAAGACCAACGCCGCCCGCCAGCGGCATCGCTTCTTCCGCAAAGGCAAGTATCAGATGGATGCGCACGGGCTGGTGGGCTGTGTGGGCTGTGGCCGTTGCGGTGAGGTGTGCTTGGTGCACATCAACCCGGTGGATACCTTCAACGAATTGGCCCGCCGCCGCGTTCCAGTCACCCGCCGCCATCAGGAGGCGCTGACATGAGCACTCTGCTAAGAGAAACCCTGCATCAAACCTCCCTTTTCCTGCCCACCCCCGCCGAAATCGTCGCCGTGCGCGACCTGACGGCGCTGGAGAAGCTCTACACACTGGCCCTGCCCGGCGGAATGTCGTTAGGCCATGAGCCGGGGCAGTTTGTGGAGGTCTCCGTTCTGGGCGTGGGGGAGGCTCCCATCAGCATTTCCTCCTCGCCCAGCCGTAGCAACGGGACCTTTGAGCTGTGCGTGCGCCGCGTCGGCGACCTGACAAGCGTGTTGCACCGCCTCGGCCCCGGCGATCGGGTGGGCATTCGTGGGCCATTTGGCCGCCCCTTCCCCATGAAGCGCTTTCAGGGCAAGGACCTGCTCTTTGCCATCGGTGGGCTGGGGTTAGCGCCGGCGCGCTCGGTGATCAATCAGGTGCTGGATGAGCGCGGCAAGTACGGCAAGGTGATTGTGCTCTACGGGGCGCGCACGCCTGGCGACCTGCTCTTTAAAGACGAGCTGGAAGCGTGGGAGCAACGCTCCGATCTGGAGCTGCACGTCACCGTTGACCGCGGCGATGAGCGCTGGACGGGCAACATCGGCGTGATCACCACGCTGTTCCCCAAGGTGCAAGTGTACGCCCGCAATACGGTCGCCATCGTCATTGGCCCGCCGGTGATGTACCGCTTCGTGTTGATGGAGGTGCTGGGCAAGGGCGTGCCGGAGGGCAACATCTGGTTCAGCTTTGAGCGCCGCATGAAATGCGGCGTTGGCAAGTGCGGCCACTGTCAGATCAACCACATTTACACCTGTAAGGATGGCCCGTCCTTCGCCTATAGCGAGATCAAGCATCTGGAGGAGGCGCTCAAATGACAGCCCCCAACGGCAAACCCCGCCCCAAAGTTGCCTTCTTTGACTTTACCAGTTGCGAGGGCTGCCAGCTGACGGTGGTGGATTCCTTGCAGACCCATCCGGAGCTGCTGGAAGCCGTGGAGATCGTCAATTTCCGCGAAGCCATGAGCGAGCGCGGCGAGGACTACGCCATCGCCTTCATTGAAGGCTCGTGCTCGCGCCCGGCGGATGAAGAGCGCCTGCGGCACATCCGCGAGCGCGCCTCGCTGGTGGTGGCGCTGGGCGCCTGTGCCCACCTCGGCGGTGTGAACGCCATCCGCAACCGTCAGGACTTGGAGGATGTACGCCGCTACGTTTACGGGGATAAGGCGGAGTGGTACGATACCTACGCCGTGCGCCCCATCAGCGCGGTGATCCGCGTGGATGCCACCATCCCCGGCTGCCCCATTGACCGCGAGGAGTTCGTGCGCACCGTTAAGATGCTCCTGCAGGGGCGTCTTCCCAAGCTGCCGGAGACGCCGCTGTGCGTGGAGTGTAAGCTCAAGGAAAACGTCTGTGTTTACTGGCGTGGCAAGGTGTGCTTGGGGCCTATCATCCGCGCCGGATGCGGCGCTATCTGCCCCACCTACGGCGATGGCTGCGAGGGCTGTCGGGGCCTGCTTTCCGAGCCGAACATGGACTCGCTCAGGCAGGTGATGGCCGAGCATGGCATGGCCGATGCCGATATAGAGGCGCAGATGAGCCTCTTCCTCACCTACGAGATGGCGCAGTTGCAAAGCGAGGGAAAGTGAGATGAGCACAGCCTCCGCCCCCAGTTTCAAGATAGACATCCACCACATCACGCGTGTGGAAGGGCATGGTAACATCGTGGTGGACGTGAAGAACGGCAGGTTGGTGCAGTGCGATCTGGAGATCGTGGAGGCGCCGCGCTTCTTTGAGGCCATGCTGCGCGGGCGCCCCTACCAGCAGGCTTCGCACCTTACCTCGCGCATCTGCGGCATCTGCGCAGTGGGGCATGCCACCACCTCCCTGCGCGCTACCGAGACCGCCCTCGGCGTGCAGCTGAGTGAGCAGACCAAATTGCTGCGTCAGCTCAACTTCTACGGCGAAATACTGGACAGCCACATCCTGCACGTCTACATGCTCGTCGCCCCCGATTTTCTGGGCGTGGGCAGCATCATCCCGCTGGCCAGCCGTGCGCCGGAGGTCGTGCTGCGCGCCCTGCGCATGAAGCAGCTCGCGGGCGACCTGTGCGCGGCCATCAGTGGGCGGCACACGCACCCCATCGCCATGACGGTGGGCGGCTTCACGCACTTCCCCAGCCACGATGACCTCTACCGCCTGCGCGAGCGGCTGGAGGCCATGCGCGCCGATGTGGACGCCACGGTGGAACTCTTCCAGACGCTCAAGATACCCATCTTTGAGCGCCAGACGGAGTACATTGCGCTGCACAAGCCCGATGAATACGCTTGGATTGACGGCGTGATCCGCAGCAGCGACGGCGGCGAGTGGCCGCTTGTGGATTACCGCAAGGTCACCAATGAATACCTTGTGCCGCACTCCAGCGCCAAGCGCACCAAGAACCAGCGCGACTCGTACATGGTGGGAGCACTGGCGCGCTTCAACCTCAACTATGGCCACCTGCATCCCCGTGCCAAGGCTGCCGCCGCCGCATTGGGCCTTAAGCCCGTGTGCCATAACCCGTACGTGATCACAGTGGCGCAGGTGGTGGAAATTGTCCACGCTGTGGAGCACGCCATTGCTCTGACCGATACGCTGCTGCAGCGCGGCATTGAGTGGGAGGAACCAGCCCAGCCCACGCGCCTCTCAGGCGAGGGCGTGGGGGCGTGTGAGGTGCCACGTGGCCTTCTCTTCCATCACTATGTGATTGAGGACGGCATTATCACCGGCGCCAACTGCATCATCCCCACGGGGCAGAACCTGCAGAACATTGAGAACGACATGCGGGCGCTGGTGCCGACCCTGCTGGATCGCCCACGGGAGAACATCGCGCACGCGCTGGAGATGCTGGTGCGAGCCTATGACCCTTGCATCTCCTGTTCCACGCACCTGTTGGATGTGCGCTTTGTGGGGGCAGATGAGGAGTAAGGCGGGCAACATCACTTCCCCAGCCCCTCTTTCCACCTCTGGGGGTGAGAGGGCTGATGAGCGCCGTGAGACAAGGGGCGAGGCTCACACCCTCGTCCTTGCGCTGGGCAATCCCCTGCGCGGCGATGATGGCATAGGGACAGCAGTGCTGGCGGCCTTGCGCGAGGCCGATCTGCCTGAGGGCGTGGCACTGGTGGATGGCGGCACGGCGGGGCTGGAGAGCATCCTGTTGATGCAGGGCTACCAACGGGCCATCGTGGTGGATGCCGCGCAGATGGGCCTTGAGGCCGGAGCATGGAGGCGTTTTGACCTGCGCGAGGTCACCTTGCAAGCAGGTGACCTTTCTCAGATGGGCACGCTGCACGCTGCCGGGTTGAGCGAAGCGCTGGCGCTGGGGGAAGCGCTGGGCGTGCTGCCGCCGCAGATCGTTATCTTTGGTGTGCAGCCGCAGGAAGTGGGCTGGGAGGCAGGTCTCAGTGCGAGCGTGCAGGCGGCGCTCCCCGCGCTCGTTGCGGCGATCCGTGACGAACTACACAGAGGATGTGCACGAGATGGCGAAAATACTGATCATTGACGATGATCCGGATATGGTGCTGGCGGCCCGCCTGTGCTTGGAGAAAGCGGGGCATGAGGTCATCGCCGCTAGCAGCGGACGGGAAGGCTTGGAGAAGGTCAAGGCAGAACGGCCCGACCTGATCATCCTGGATGTGATGATGGATACCACTACCGAAGGCTTTCAGGTCTCGCTGCAGCTGCGCAGCCCTGACCCGCGTTCGGAGTACGCCGACTATCGGGACATCCCTATCATCATGCTGACGGCCATCCACAGCACCGCGCCGGTGCGCTTCGGCCCCGATGAGGACTATCTGCCGGTGGATGCCTTTATTGACAAGCCTATTGATCCTGACGAACTGGTGAAGCAGGTGGAGGCCCTGCTGACGAAGAAGGGTGGCGCACCTGCGTAATCCCCCGCCGATGGGGTGAGGCAGGGGGGTACAGCCATGGCCAATCTGCCTGAACCTGCGCCGAGGGCTAGGCAGGCCGAACAGACCTACCTAAACAGCCCGCTGGAGGCGCTCGTGCTTGCCGATGTGACAGGCAACAGCGAGCGCCTCATCCGCACGCGCTGGGTGGCCGCCGCTGCCGTGGTGGTAGCGACGGCCTTCTGCGTCCACGTGCTGCGCCTGCCCCTACCAGAACTGCCCCTCTACATCATTGGCCTTGCCATCGCCCTTTACAATGGCCTGCTTACCCTACTCATGCGCCTCGTCAATCGCGATAGGGAAGACCGCGCGCGGCTGCTGCTGCGTGTGCGCCGCGTGGTGGTGTTACAGGTGGCGTTGGACTGGCTGAGCATGGCGGTCTTCCTGCACCTGACGGGTGGCATCGGCAGCCCCGCCATCCCCTTCTTCCTCATCCACATGTTGATGGTCACCATCCTGCTGCCGGGGCAATCTCCCTATATCTACGTGGTACTGGCCATCGGCGTGCTGACGGCCATCGCTGTACTGGAGCGGGCGGGCGTTCTGCCGCACTATCACGTCATCCCCGGCCTGCCTCCCGCCCTGCACCACGACGTTATCTACATTGGCGCCCAGCTGGCTTTTATCGCCACCACCGCCTTTGCCACCGTCTTCCTCACCCACACGGTGATGCAGCGCCTGCGCCAGCGTGAACGCCAGATCGCAGCGCTGTTTGCCGCCACGCAGGCCGTTTCTTCCACGTTGAGCCTGCCGGAGGTGATGGAGCGGCTGGCGCAAAGTGCCGCCGAAGCGCTGGGCGAGCGCCGCGCTTCCATCCGCCTGCTGGATGAGAGCGGCGAGCACCTCACGATGATGGCCGCCTACGGCCTCAGCGAGCGCTACCTCAACAAGGGGCCAGTGGACCTATCGGGCAACCAGTTGGCACAGGAAGCCCTGCGCGGCCAGCCGGTCGTCGTCAGCGATGCGGTCAACGATCCCCGTGTGCAATACCGCCGCGCCGTCGCCGAGGAGGGCATCCGCAGTATGCTGGTGGTACCGATCATGGGGCGCACAAGGCCGCTAGGGGTGCTGCGCGTCTATTCCACACAGTTGGACCGCTTTAATCAAGAGGATGCGGCCTTTGCTATGGCTATCGCCCGCCAAGGGGCAGCGGCGCTGGAGAACGCTCTGGCGCATGATGCTCTGCGGCGCGCCGACGAGGAACGTGCCCAGTTTGTGCGCACTGTGACGCACGAACTGCGCGCACCGGTGAGCGGGGCGCAGAGCCTGCTGCGCACCATGCTGCGTGGCCTTGCTGGTGAATTGACCGAGCAACAGCAGGACATCTTGGCGCGGCTGGAGCGGCGGCTGGAGACGCTGATGGAGCTGATCAATGACCTGCTGGCGCTGGCGGCCAGCAAGACGCCCACCTTACAGGAAGCGCTGCGCCCGCTGGCACTGCAGCCGATCCTGCGTCAGGTGGTGGATCGCCTGACGGCGCAGGCCGAGGAGAAGCAGGTCGCTCTATACTTTGAGGCCCCGGCGAAGGACTTGACCGTCTGCGCCACCGAGGAGGGCCTTGCCCGCATTTTTGACAACCTCATTGGCAACGCTGTCAAATACACCCCATCCGGCGGCAGTGTGCGCGTGACGGTGACGCGCGGCCCTGTGCACGCCGTGATTACAGTGGCCGACACAGGCATCGGCATCCCTGCCGAGGACCTGCCCAGACTGTGGAGCGAGTTTTTCCGCGCTCGCAATGTGCGAGCAGCGGGCATTGCCGGCACCGGCCTCGGGCTGGCCATTGCCCGCCAGCTCATTGACCGCTTCGGCGGCTCGGTGAGCGTGCACAGTGTGGAAGGGCAGGGCACAACCTTCACCGTGCGCCTGCCGCTGGCCTGCCCCGTCTGAGCAATTTCTGCCGGTGGATGCTTGAAGATAAAGCGCCTGGAACCTGACTAGCGCTCCCCTTCCACGCAATCACCAGAAGGAGGCGCAGGGTGCAGAGAGGCCGTGAGCGTTACCTCGCGACGCGGTAAGGAGACCAGCGCCACGCCAAAGATGATGGCCCCTGCGCCTACCATCTGCCAGTTGTCTAGCCGCTCCCCCAGCACGAGATAGGAGGTCAACGCAGCAAAGGGTACCTCGGTGGTGGCGGTGATGGAGGCAATGCTGGCCGGTAGGCGGCGCAGGCCGGAAAGGTAGAGGGCAAAGCCGAGAATCGTCACCCCCAGCACCAGCGCTGCAAAAGCCCCCGCCACAACAGGCCTGATCGGCCAGGGACGAGGGGCGCCCCATTGGAACGGCAACAGCGCCAGCGATGCAAAGGCGAAGGTGTAGGTCAGGCTGGTCCAGGCACCGGTGCGCCCGTCCAGCCGCTTGCCAAAGAGGCTGAACGATCCATAAGCCACCGCCCCCGCCAGCGCGATGATCAGCCCCGTTGGGGTGATGGTCATCGCGGCGGGATGGTCCAGGCGGGCGATGAGCAGCGTGCCCGCCAGTGCCAGCGCCATGGCGGCTATCTTGTGCCACGTGAGCGGCTCGCGCCAGAGCAGCCAGGCCATCACACTGACGAAGATGGGCGCGTTGGACTGCACGACGGTAGTCACCGAGACGCCGATGGTGGTCACCGAGAGGTTCCAGAAGATATGGAAGAGGGCCACACAGCCGCCCATCGCGGCCAGCCATTTGAGGTCGCTGTGCCGCACGCGTAGCAAGGAGGGGCGCATCAAGCGCAGGCCCAGCACCAATGCGATAAAGGTCACAAGGTCGCGCCAGAAAGCCAGCGCGATGGGCGTGAGGGGGCTGTGATCCACAATGAGGTTGATGAGCACGCCGGAGAACGACCAGCAAGCCGTGGCGGCGATGACCATCAGCAGCCCTTTGAGGTAGGTGGAGGGAGATTCAGCCATAGGCGCAGAGGAGAGGAGATGGCAGTAGTGCCAATGCAGCCTTGACGACTCGGCGAAGGCCAGTGAAAAAAGGCATCTACGGCTATCCTTTGACGTAAGAGAGTTTCTCGCAGATAAGGCCGTCCTTCACACGGAACAGGTCCACGCCGCGGACGTGCCCCGCTTTCCCCGTCGCATCCACCCAATCATAGCGCCAGCGCATCACACAACGCATACCAAGGCCGAAAAGCTCCTCAATCTCTATGTGGGCATGGGGCGATTGGTGGAAGAAGTCCTGCCAAAAGCGGGTTATCGCTTCCTTCCCCACGTATGCCGTGCCGTCAGGAGGCGGATTGGTGTTCTCAAAGACGCAGTCATCGCTCACAAGCCGCATCATGGCAGCGACATCATGACGGTTGAAGGCCTCGTTGAACTCAAGGACAACGCGCAGGGCCGATTCTACCCGCGACAGCTTCATGGCAGTAGCGCCCCCTCTATGTTGTAGAAAGCCAATGGCTACTGCTAGCAAAATGCTGCGCACGGAGAAATCCCGGCGCAGCAGCTGGGATCGCCTACAGCGGGGATGGATGGGAGTCGAACCCACCGAGGCTTGCTCCGCAACCCTCCAACGGTTTTGAAGACCGCGCGGCCCACCGGGACCGAACCACCCCCAGCCTCTGCGCTAAAGGATAGCCTGAGCAGCGCGGATCGTCAACCCCGATCTCAGTTCGTGGTCATCGTCTTGATTCCACCCGCGAGCCACCTGCGGTATAATGGAAGAGTCTTCGGCGGGGAAAGGAGTGAAGGGCGGCTGCCGCCCACCGCATGAGCCGACTGATCAGCGCCTCCGATTTCGCCACGCTGGCCGCGTGCGACCGCCGGGTGTACCTCAACCATCACGGCGACCCCGCCCTGCGGCTTGCCCCTTCGGCCTATGAGCGCCTGCTGATGCAGCAAGGACGCGCTTTTGAGGCGCAAGTTGTGGAGGGGTTGGATTTCGTTGCCCCGCCCTACCTCCCCAGCGATCTGGAACAGGGTTTCCGCCTCACCCTTGACCTTATGCGCAGCGGTGCGCCGCTGATCTATCAGGGCGTGCTGATGGCCGAGGACCTCGTTGGCATCCCTGACCTGCTGGAACGTGTGAAAGGGGCCTCGGCACTGGGCCATCACTACTACCAGCCGGTGGACATCAAGCTGGCGAGCGAAGCCCGCCCCGATCACCGCCTGCAGATGATGGCTTACATCGCCCTGTTGGAGGCCATTCAGGGCGTGCGTCCAACAGGGCGGCTGATCCTGCGCCCCCCGCCCGCCCAGCGCGACGGCCCGCCCTATCGTGAGGAAACGGTGACCCTTGACGAGAAGTGCTTCCCTAAGAAGCGGGCCGAGCTGCGCACCCTCGCCGCAGGGCATGAGCCAAAGCCCTTCATCTCCTCGCAATGTACCTCTTGCCCCTGGCGCGAGGTGTGCCTGCCCCTTGCTGAACGGAGCCGCGACGTCTCGCTCATCCCTGGGCTCAGGCGCAAGGTATGGGAAAGTCTCCATGCCCGTGGGCTGGGCCGCCTGCCCGACCTTGCCGCAGCGAGCGCTGAGGAGGTCGCCCGGATCAAAGGGGTGAGCAAGGAGGGCGCGGTGCAGATCATTCAGCAGGCACGTGCCCTCGCCGAGGGGCGCCACATCGTGCTTGACCACCCCGCTCTGCCCCCACCCACCGATGGAGAGATCTTTTTTGATGTGGAGAGCGTGCCGCTGGAGGGCTTTACCTACCTGCTGGGCACGCTGACGCGGCATGGCGACGGCTACCACTATACGTGCGATCTGGCGCGCGCCCCGCAGGATGAGGCTGCCATGTGGCAGAGCTTCCTGCAACGCATGGACGGGCACACTGCGCCCGTCTATCACTATGGCAGTTTTGAGCGCACGACGATTAATCAGCTCATGAAGCGCTACGGCAAGGATGGGCGGGCGCAGGCGCTGCTGGGGCGTATGGTAGACCTCAACAAGGTGCTCAAGGCGAGCGCCGTCCTGCCGCTGCGGGGCTACTCGCTGAAAGAAGTAGCCCCTTGGCTGGGGTTCAGATGGTCGGGTGAGACGCAGGCGGCGGATGAGTCTATGGTGGAATACTACCGCTGGCTGGAGACGGGCGAGGAGCGCCATCTGGAGAACATCCAACGTTACAACGAGGACGATCTACGCGCCACGTTGAGGGTGCGCGATTGGCTGTTGACGCTTGCGCAAGAGTAGACGAGGGGTTACCTCTTCCCTCTCGCCGTGCGGCGCCCCTTCCCCCGCCATGGTGGGGTAGGGTGGTATGATCCCACTTATGAACGTTCACGACAGGCATCCTATCATGGAGGCACCATGCGCAAAGAGGTTATCCTGATCACCGGTGCAGCAGGTGAGATGGGCCAGGCGCTCATCCAGCACTTTGCCCAGCAGGGCATCCGCAACATTCTGGCTATTGACGTCAAGCCGCTGCCCAAGCCCCTGCGGGCACTGGTGGAAGTGTCCATCATGGGTGACATTTTGGACGAGGCGCTCTTCGGGCGGCTGGTGGCGGAGTATGCCATCCCCACCATCTACCATCTGGCGGCGCTGCTTTCCACCCGCGCCGAGTTCACGCCGGAGGCTGCCCACCGCGTCAACGTGGATGGCACATTGCAGCTGCTCAAGCTGGCCGTTGATCAGGCTGGCTGGTTGGGGCATCCCGTCAAGTTCATCTTCCCCAGCTCCATCGCTGTTTATGGCCTGCCCGATCTGGAGACTAAGGCCCGCGTGGGAGCGGTGAAGGAGCATGAGTGGCTGGAACCTACCACCATGTACGGCTGCAATAAGCTCTACGGTGAGCATCTGGGGCGCTATTACGCCCGCCACTACCGCCAACTCGCTGCTGAGCCACAGAGCGGGCGGGTGGATTTCCGCGCTATCCGCTTTCCGGGGCTGATCAGTGCCTTCACGACGCCCACTGGCGGCACAAGCGATTATGGCCCGGAGATGTTGCACGCCGCGGCGCAAGGCAAGCCTTATGCCTGCTTCGTGCGCCCCGATACCCGTATGCCCTTTATGGCCATGCCGGATGCCATCAAAGCGCTGCTGCAATTAGCGCAGGCTCCCGCTGAATGGTTGACTTCGCACGTGTACAACGTCACCAGCTTCAACCCCTCGGCGCAGGAGATTTACGAACTGGTGCGGGCGGCGTTCCCCGAGGCGCAGATCACCTTCCAGCCCGACCTCAAGCGGCAGGCGATCGTGGATAGCTGGCCAGTGGATCAGGATGACAGCCGCGCCCGCCGCGATTGGGGTTGGCAGCCCGATTACGACATGCAGCGCGCCTTTGAGGAGTACCTCATCCCCAACATCCGGGCGCGCTACATGCAGACGGTTTAATTGCGGGGAGGGGGAGACAAGCCCTGAATAGGGACAAAAAAGCGAGGGACAATCTCGTCTGTGTGAGGGGGAGCGAGATGAGCAAACCGAGCATCCTTGTGGGAGCGCTCGTCGGCGGGATGCTGGCCGCCCCGCTGACAGCGCTCTTTTTCCTTGCCGATCGGCTGGCTGGGCTGCCGCTGGCGCCCTATGACGTGCTGGACTGGCTGGCGCGCACCCTGCCCGGTGGCCTCATCCGCTTGGGCATTGATGTCCTCGTTGCCGTGCTCACGATGCTGGGCCTCAGCGTGCGTGGCAGCGCCAAAACCGCCGAGCAGATCATGGCCGTCGGCGGGTTGATCCTCACAGCAGCAACCCTCAGCGCGGCACTGTTTGCCTTCCTGCGAGCAGGGTGGGACGGCAGGGAGCCTAAGCCCCTTGCCTCGTGTATGGGTCTCGGCGCAGCGGTGGGACTGGCCTTTGGTGTGGCGGTGGCGCTGATGAGCCTCTCCCTCAGCCGCACGGCGGGCGTAGGGTCGTTCATCGGTGCACTGTGGGTGATCGGCCTCTTCACGGCTTGGGGCGCAAGCTGCGCATGGGCTTACCGCCGTCTGGTCACCTCATCCGTTTCTTCAGCTCAGGCTGAGATTGCTGCGGGCCCCGCGGTGGAGATGCTGGAACGCCGCCGCTTCCTTATCCGTCTGGGGAGCGGGGCAGCGGCGATTACCGTCATCGGTGCGGGGGTGGCGGCTACCCTTGCCACACGCCGCGAGGAAGCGGTCGGCGCGGCAACGCCATCTCCCACCGAGGCGGGACGGCCTTCTATCAACCTACCCAACGCTGATGACCCGCTCATCCCCGCACCGGGCACGCGGGCAGAGTACACGCCGCTTGAGGAGCACTACCGCATTGACATCAACGCCCGCCCGCCGCGGGTTGACGGCGAGACGTGGCGGCTGGCTGTCAGTGGGCTGGTGGAGCGCCCGCTTACCCTCTCACTGGAAGAGATCGCCAGTCGCTACGTGCCCATCCACCGCTTTGTGACGCTCTCCTGCATCTCCAACGAGATCGCAGGCGATCTCATCTCCACCACGCTGTGGACGGGGGCGAGCCTGCAGGAGGTGCTGGCCGATGCTGGCCCGCGCCCTGAAGCGCAATATCTCACCATCCTCGCGGCGGATGGTTTCCACGAGGCGCTGGCGCTGGAGATGGTGCGCAACGACGCACGCATTATGCTTACCTACCGCTGGGATGGGCAGCCGCTCCCGGCACAACATGGCTTCCCGCTGCGCCTCTACATCCCTGACCGTTACGGGATGAAGCAGCCCAAGTGGATCACCGAGATCATCGTAACGGATACCTACGAGCCGGGCTACTGGGTGGTGCGCAACTGGGATGAGACGGCACGGGTGCAGGCTACCTCGGTGATTGACACCGTGGCGGTAGAGGCCGCCTATGAACGCGGCGGGCAGACCTACATCCCCATCGGTGGGATAGCCTATGCGGGCGCGCGGGGCATCTCCCGTGTAGAGGTCAAAGTGGATGAGGGGGAGTGGGTTGCTGGGGCACTGCGTACCCCTCTTTCCGATACCACGTGGGTGATCTGGCGCTACGACTGGCCCTTTGAGGCGGGTGAGCACACCTTCAGCGTGCGCTGCCGCGAGGGCGATGGCACGCCGCAGATAGAACGTCATGCTCCTACCTTCCCCAGCGGTGCCACTGGCCTGCACCACCTACAACGGCGGGTGTAAGCGTGGAGCGTAAAGTTCTCGCCACAGAGAGCGCAAGGAGAAAACCTCTGTGCGCTCCTGTGTCTTCCGGGTTCAAGAAGCGGGGTTTTGTGTGATGGACATGTGAACAGAGTACGGTTTCTGGCGTGCCACAAATGCTGTATTATACTGGGAGCGCAGCCCTGAACATCAGAAAGGAAGCGGCATGGAAGTTCAAACGGCGACCTATCCGATTGAGATCCTCACCGCCTCATACCAGATCATGGGCGAGTTCACCCCACGCGGTAACCCAGCCCTGTTCATCAATGATCCGCAAGTGGCCTCCTTCCACATCCAAAAGGGGACGTTCATCCCCTTAATGCTCGGCGCCCGCGTTGGTGAGATGGCGGTTCGCACGCTGTACGTCCCCCGCGATGAGGCGCAGATCGTGGTGATCGGCAATCTGGAAGCGGCGGCGGCGATGCTGCTGCCGCGCCCGGTGACCCTCGTCTGCCTCACCGATACTTACGCTGTGCGAGCCACCTTCCACATCGGCCAAGAGATGCCGACAGGCGAACTGGTGGCTGCGGGCGGCCCTTTCCTGCCCGCCACCAACGCCGAAATCTTTGCCCTGCGCCCCTTGATGGCGGACATTGGTGGGGAGGCCCCTCTGATTTTTGTCCATAAGGGGGCCATCAAGACCTTCTACGAAGCAACGGAGTAAAAGCGATGCAGGGCCTGCGCGTGGTCGTCACCAGTTACGCGGTGGACATTCTCACTGCCCATTACCGCGTTTATGGGGAATTGCGCACACGCGGTGACCCCACCATCTTCCTCAACGATGCGACGGTTGGCGCGCTGACCGTTTACGATGCCATCCTCACACCGTTGCGAGCCGATGTGCGCATTGAACCGATGGCGGTGGATGTGCTACATATCCCCAAGACAGAGCCTCAGATCATCACCTTGGGCGATTTTAAGCCTCAGATTCCTCCCTTACCCAAAGCGGTGCGCATGGTGTGCATCACCGATACCTACGTGCTGCGTGGCAATGTCCACATGGCCCCTGATACCCAGCCGCAGGATGCCTTCTACGTCCACAGTGGGCCGTTCTTCTATGTCACCAAACTGGACATCATGTCGCTGTACCCGCTGGGGATTCAGGTTGCAGCGCACTCGGAGCTGGGCTACATTCGCGGATCGGCGGTGCGCGCCTTCTACGAGCCGCCCGCTGGAGAGACGCAGGGGAGCGGATGAGTGTCATCCGAGAGGTAGGAAGTTTGCCACTGTCGGCGGGCGGGGGAAGTGGGCTATGCTCAAAGTGCATGCGCATCGTGTTCCACTGCCAACAGCACCGTGCGCCGCACGGCTGACGGGAGCCAGCCCAGCGGCGCCGCACACCCAAGCAGGATAGCCTCTACACGGATCAGCCTTGCTTCTAACCCACGCTCTACTTTTTCACCATGCCTGCGAGATGATGCACATATAGACCATTGCACAACAAGGAGAGGTGTCTATCATGGCCGTAACCGAAAAGCCCAGGGCGAAGCCTGCTGGCAAGGCGGGGAACGCCACGTCAGCGCGGGTGACGCCCGAAGAGCTGCTCGCCAAAGCCAAGAAACCCGCTGCCGACGCCATGCGCCTGCATCCTTACTATCGGGGCAAGATACAGACGGCGCTGCGGGCGCGGGTGGATGACTTTGAGGATTTTGCCATCTGGTACACGCCCGGTGTGGCCGCCCCCTGCCGCGCCATTGCCGAGAACCCCGATCTGGTTTACGAGCATACCAGCAAGTGGAACACCGTCGCCGTGATCTCGGACGGCACGCGCGTGCTGGGTTTGGGGGACATCGGCCCTAAGGCGGGCCTGCCCGTGATGGAGGGCAAGGCGCTGCTGTTCAAGTATCTGGGCGGGGTGGATGCTGTGCCTATCATGCTGGACACCAAAGACCCCGACAAGATCATTGAGGCCGTGCTGCTGCTGCAACCAGCCTTTGGTGGGGTGAATCTGGAGGACATCAGCCAGCCCAAGTGCTTCCGCATCTTAGACACCCTGCGCGAGAAGGCTGAGATCCCAGTGTGGCATGATGACCAGCAAGGCACCGCTGCCGTGACATTGGCCGCGCTCATCAATGCCCTGAAGGTAGTGGGCAAGAAGATTGAGGATGTGCGCATCACCTTCATCGGTGCGGGGGCGGCGGGAGTGGCCTGCGCCCGTCTCATCTTTGCCTACGGCGCCGACCCCGCCAACTGCCTGATGGTGGACGTGGACGGTATCCTCGGCAAGTTCCGCGAGGACTACTACCGGCGGCGCACGGAGTTTGTGGCGCAGTGGCGCTTGTGCCAGATCACCAACCGCGAGGAGATTCGGGGGCACATCCCCGAGGCCATGAAGGGTGCCGACGTGGTGATCGCCCTCTCTAAGCCTGGCCCGGGGACGATCCTGCCGGAGTGGGTGAAGACCATGGCCCGCGACCCTATCATCTTCGCGATGGCCAACCCCATCCCTGAAATCTGGCCCTGGGAGGCGGAAGAGGCAGGTGCGGCGGTGGTTGCCACAGGGCGTAGCGACTTCCCCAATCAGGTCAACAACTCGCTGGGGTTCCCGGCCATCTTTCGTGGTACACTGGATGTGCGGGCGCGCACCATCACCGATGAGATGGCCATCGCTGCGGCGGAGGCCATGGCGCAAATGGCCGAGGAGAAGGGCCTCAGTGCGCAGTACATCCTGCCGCGCATGGATGAGAGGGAGGTCTTCCCGCGGCAGGCGGCAGCGGTGGCTGTCAAGGCGGTAGAGCAGGGCATTGCCCGCCTGCCCACCACCTACGAGGAAGAACTGGAGCGCGCCACGCAGATTATCCGCACCGCGCACGAGATGACGGAAGTGCTACAACGCGAGGGGTTCATCCCCCCCAAGCCGAAGGAAGAGGAGTGAAGCCCCAATGCATGACTTGATTGTGCTGGGCGGCGGTCCGGCTGGGCTGACCGCCACCATGTACGCCATTCAAAAACGCCTGGATGTGCTCCTCATCACCCGCGACCTGGGCGGCAAGACCAACCTGCACCTGCAGCTGCCGTTCGTGGAGCGGCACATGGTGATCAACGGTGATGAGGTCATCAACCGCTTCACCCGTGAGATTGAGTACCTGGACTTCGTGCTCAAGATGGACAACGCCGAGCGCGTGGAACCGATTGAAGGCGGCTTCCGTGTCCACCTCTCCAGCGGTGGGGCGGAAGAGGCGCGCGCCCTCATCGTGGCGACGGGTGCCAAGGGGCAGCTGCTCAACGTGCCCGGCGAACGCGAGTTCATGATGCGCGGGCTGTGCTACAGCGCGGTGAGCTATGCCCAGCTCTTCATTGACCGCACAGCGGCGGTGGTGGGCTGCGGCGATCTGGCCCTGCGCGCCACCGCCGAGCTGGCGCACGTGGCGCGCCGTGTGACGCTCATCGCCGAGGAGTGTGAGATGCCCGATGCGCCGCTGATGCGCAAGCTGCGCACCATGCCCCATGTGGAGTTCCTGCTGGGCTACCGCGTTAAAGAGGTCAAAGGTGATGTGTATGCCCGCAGCGTGGTCGTCTCCAGTGCGGATGTGGACCGTGAGATTGAGGCAGACGCCATCTTTGTGGAACTGGACCTCATCCCGCGCTCGCAGGTGGTGGCGCATCTGGTGGAGCTGGACGAGAAGGGGCGCATCAAGGTCAACGCTCGCAACGAAACCAGCCGACCGGGCATCTTCGCCGCCGGCGACGTGACCGATAGCTACGCCGAGCAGGTGCTGATTGCCATCGGTGAAGGGGCCAAGGCGGCGCTGAGTGCCTACGAGTACTTGCTGAAGCTGGAGGCGGAAGAAGCGGTTAGCCGCTAGCGGTTAGCGGAAGAAACTGGGGGGAGTGGATAACATCACGGGTACACGAAGTCCTTGACATGGGCAGGATAGGTTGGGTAACGGCGCTTGTACATCTGGCGGC
>FWPU01000319.1_pt1 | contig 25200 bp, 28 predicted proteins | sample 2228361 | NCBI WGS metagenome assembly FWPU01 (sample SAMEA103939777, study PRJEB20133) | metagenome | reverse complement strand
GGGGCGTGAGAGCGCAGGCGTTGGATCGCATCGAGGATGTGATGAGCCAGTTCCCGTTTAGGCATCAAGGGGAGCCGAATTTCCCGATGGTCGCGGTCGATCAGCGTCGCCGCGTTCATATCGGATCCGAAGCCGGCCCCTTCGGCGCTCACATCGTTGGCGACGATCAGATCGAGGCGTTTGCGTAGGAGCTTCTCCTTCGCATAGGCACCGAGGTCCCGCGTCTCGGCGGCGAAGCCGACCAGGATCTGCGAGGTACGACGTTCCGACAGCAGGTGCAGAATATCACGGGTCGGTTCGAACTCCAAGGATTTCCACGCGTGGTCTCTCTTCTTCAACTTGTGGACCGCCGGATGTTTCGGACGAAAATCCGCGACCGCGGCGGCCATCACGACGACGGTCGCCCAGGGCAGTCGCATCAGCAGCGCTTTTTCCATCTCCTCCGCGGTGGTGACGGCGACGGCGTCGACCCCCGAAGGAACGGGAAGCCAGGTCGGTCCGGTCACCAGCGCGACCGCGGCGCCGCGCTCACGGGCCGCCGCGGCAATCGCATAGCCCATTTTCCCGGACGAGCGGTTTGAAATGAAACGGATCGGATCGATGGGTTCCTGAGTCGGACCGGCCGACACAAGGACCCGCTCGCCGGCCCAGTCCCGCCTTCGACAGAGTTGCGCCTCGATCGCGGCGAGAATCGTCGCTTCCTCGGCCAGCCGTCCCTGCCCGACTCGGCCGGAGGCCAGCGGGCCCTCTTCGGGCTCGACGATGAGCGCGCCTCGTTGACGCAGTTGGGCCACGTGGGAAACAACGGTCGGATGCGCCCACATGTCGCCGTCCATGGCCGGCGCAACGATCAAGGGGCAGCGGGTCGTCAGGAGCATCGTGCTGAGCAGATCGTCTGCGAGGCCGAGCGCGGCTTTGGCAAGAAAATGGGCGGTGGCGGGCGCGACAACGACCGCGTCGGCCTGTTCCGGCAGGGTGAGATGGAGCATCTCCTGATGCGCCGCGAAAAGGTCGGTTGCGACCGGCCGTCCGGAGAGCACTTCAAAGGTAAGCGGTGCGATGAAACGCGTGGCCGCGTCGGTCAGCACCACGTGGACTTGAGCCCCTTCCCGGACCAGCAAACGCAGCAACCCCACCGCTTTGTAGGCGGCGATGCTCCCGGTGACGCCGAGAACGATCCGCCTTCCGAGAAGCTTGGGTGCTGGCTCAGCCTGCACGACGGCGGGTTACTCTTCGCTTTCCGATTCGGCGGTCGGTTTGACCGAGTCATCAACGTAGACGCTGAGTTCTTTCTTGATCTCTCTGGCGTCCTCTCCAGTCATAACGGCCATGCGCTCGGTCTCGGTCTCCCTGTTGCGCTTGGCTTCCTTGAGCGCCTCGCGCGCCTCTTTCCCGGTAAGGAACTGGATTTCCCCGCGCAACACCTCGTCCAACGCGATCGTCGTCTCTTTGGTGAATTTCGACGTGCCGGTCGGCTTGGCGCCCTGAATCAAATGCTTCGCCCGTTGAGCTGCCACCAGGACGAGCCGATGACGGGAATCGAACCGCTCTTGAGCGAATTGCGGCAATAACGACAGCATGTCAACCATGGGTCTTTGCGCTCCCTTTCGCAACCGCGGATGCTTCCCTGTCCGCGGGTTTGGCCTCTTTGTCCAGGATGAAGTTCTCCTCCAGCCATGCCATGTCAAGCCGTTTGGTCTTGATACGCTCGGCTAAGAAGATGCTTTCCAACTCTTTCAGCGACTGCTTCAAGTCGTCGTTCCGAACGATGTAGTAATACTCGCGGTAGCTCCAGACTTCCTCGCGGGCCTTCTGAAGGCGCCGCTGGATTTCCTCCGGAGAGTCTCCGGCGCGAGTCTGAAGCCGGGTCCGTAGGACTTCCAGCGAGGGGGGAAGGATAAAAATATACACCGCGCCTTCGAATTTTTTCTTCACCTGCATCGCGCCCTGGACGTCGATTTCCAACAGGACATCGATACCCTGCTCCAGTTTGTCGGCCAGGGCCTTTCTGGGAGTGCCGTACCAGTGGCCGTAGACGCGGGCGTATTCCAAAAACTCATTGCGCTCGATCATCTCCTGGAACACGCGTTCCTCGACGAAATAATAGTCGCGCCCGTCTTCTTCCCCGGGGCGAGGCTTTCTCGTCGTGTAGGAAATCGAATGCCACAGGTCCGGAACGATGGAGACGATCTGTTTGCACAGGGTCGTCTTTCCGGCTCCGGACGGCGCGGAGACGATGAACAACAGCCCCCTCCGATGATCCGAGGAGCCCCTTCTGGTCTGCGACGTTTCGGACGGCATAGGAAGACTCGGCTCAACGGCCGTGGTTATTCGACATTCTGGACCTGCTCGCGGATCTTCTCAAGTTCCGCTTTGATATGGACGACTTGACTCGCAATTTCGGCGTCGGCGGCCTTGGAACCGATGGTGTTGACCTCGCGTCCCATTTCCTGCAGGAGGAAATCCAACGTCTTGCCCACCGAGCCCTCCCGCCGAAGTGCGTGGTCAAACTGTATCATATGGGAGTCGAGCCTGACCAACTCTTCCGTGATGTCGTAGCGGTCGGCATAGATGGCCAGTTCTTGGTTCAACCGCCCGACGTCCGGCGGTTCGGTGCCGAGGAGTTTTTCAACTCTGGCTTTCATGCGGACAAACGCTTCCCGCGCGACTTCCGGCGCGCGCTCGGCGATCTGACTTTTCGCCTTTCGGATCGAGTGGAGGCGATCCCTGATCTCCTTGGCCAACGCGGCCCCCTCGCGGCGGCGCATGCGGTCTGCATCCCCCAACGCCTGGCCGAGCAACCGCCGAGCGAGCCGACCAAGTTGTGAACCGTCGCCAGGCTCGTCCGCAACGACGACAATGTCTCGGAAGCCGGAGAGCAATGCGATGTCGATCGTCCCGCCGATCCGCAAATCCTTCTGGAGCTCGCGGAGGACTTGATGGTACTGCCTGGCGAGAGAACGGTCAAGAGACACGGCCCGCGCGCCGCCCTTTTCGCCGCCCAACGAAACCGTCACTTCGACGCGGCCGCGAAGACAGCGCTGCTGAACCGCTTTCTTGAACGGTTCCTCGAGGTCGCTCAACGGGCGCGGCAACCGGGTCACGACTTCCAAAAAACGATGGTTGACCGCGCGCACTTCCACCGTCACGGAACCCCGCTGCCAACTGGCTTCCCGCCGGCCATAGCCTGTCATGCTCCGAATCATCGTCGCAGCTTCCCTTCCCATGGGCAGTCCTTGTAAAGGACGCACTCTCCGCATTTCGGTTTTCTGGCGAGGCACACGTATCGACCGTGCAGCAACAATTGCTGAGATCCTTCGGTCCATCGCGGCTTCGGGATGACCTGCTGAAGGTCTTGTTCGATCCGGTCGGGATCGCTTGATTTTGTGAGTCCGAGGCGGGCGGCCACCCGCTTGACGTGCGTATCCACGACGACGGCCGGTTGCCCGAACGCGTTGCCGAGAATCACGTTCGCTGTCTTTCGTCCGACGCCGGGCAAGGTTGTCAGCTCGTCCATGGTGCGGGGCACTTCTCCGCCGAAGCGTTCCGCCACGGCTTTACCGCAGTCGATCAGGTGGTTCGCCTTGCTCTTGTAGAAGCCGGTCGAACGGATCACGGCTTCCAGTTCCGCCCGGTTGGCGCGGGCGTAATCTGCGGGCCGACGGTACTTCGCAAAGAGTGCGGGCGTGACCTGATTCACGCGCTGGTCCGTGCATTGGGCCGATAGGATCGTGGCGACCAGCAGCTCCCACGGACTTCGATAATTCAGCTCCACTTTGGCCGACGGCCTGCTCTGGTGGAGCGCACGAAGAATGCGCTCGACCCGCTTCTTGCCGGTATGCTTCTCCGTCACGTTTCACCGGTCTTTCAGGGAAAATGCAAAAGATCCGTTCGCGGAGAAAGCGGCGGTCATGGAACCAGGGCCGTCTGGACGGCGCCACGCCGCTCGCCGGTCTGTTCATTCCAGGAGGAATGCAGATTTGCCACATGGGCGTCGAGATAGTCAATCAACGGAGGGAGGGTGGTCGGATCGATGGCCGAGATGGCGAGCGAATTGTAACGTCGACACAATACGTCGACTTCCCGCTGTGAGAGCCGGTCGCACTTATTCAAGACCACGACGCGGGGAATGCGGTCGAGTTGCAGTTCGGCGAGGATCGATTCGACCGCCGCCATTTGCCCGTCTATGTCTTTGGCGCCGGCGTCGACCAGGTGCAGGAGCATGTCGGCGTCGTGCAGTTCCTCGAGGGTGGTGCGGAACGCGCCCATGAGCTCTTTGGGAAGATCTCGGATGAAGCCGACCGTGTCGGTGATGATGATCTCCCGGTCCCGCGGGAAACGGAGCCGCCGGCTCGTGGTGTCGAGCGTTTCGAACTGCCGGTTCTGGACGGATACCTGGCTTTTGGTCAAGACGTTGAAGAGTGTCGACTTTCCGGCATTGGTGTAGCCGACAATGGACACGATGGGCAAGTCATGCCGGAGCCGGCGGGCGCGTCGTTGGTCCTGGTGCCGTGCGAACAGCGACAGTTCCCGTTCCAGATGCGCGATGCGGTCGCGGACCCGGCGGCGATCGGTTTCCAGTTTCGTCTCGCCCGGTCCCCGCGCCCCGATGCCGCCGCCCAGGCGCGACAACGCCGCACCGCGTCCCAAAAGACGGGGCAGCAGGTAACGGAGCTGCGCCAGTTCGACCTGGATTTTACCTTCTCGGCTGTGGGCGCGACGGGCGAAGATATCGAGAATCAACTGGGTCCGGTCGATGACTTTCATCTCCGTGATCTCCGAGATCGCCCGCACCTGGGCCGGCGTCAGATTCTGATCGAGAATCAGCAAGTCGGCTCCGCAATGCAGGGCCCGGATGATGACCTCTTTCAGCTTGCCGCTGCCCAGCAGGAATCGTTGGTGTTGTTCCGACGTGCGCTGGATGATTTTGTCCAGTACGCGCACACCGGCCGAAGCGGCCAGTTCCGACAGCTCCTCCAGCCGGTCTTCCTGGTCGCTCCGGTTTGTCGGCGAGGCGCTGACCAGGATCGCGGATTCCTCAGGGTCGCCGACCGCGTGGCCAGACGGCGCGCGCATCAGTTCCGCTTCCAGCGCGGCCACGAATTTGTCGCACTCCAACTGCAAGCTGTGCAACGGCGTCGGCGCGAGCACTTCATGGACCTGCCCGCGCGGGTTAGGCGGCAACAGATGGGCCACGTGAACATCAGCGGGCCTTCCATCCTTTCCCGCGCCCACGGCAGCGATCAAATCCAGCCGCAGCAACGCCAGTTGCGTCAGATCCGATTGGCTGAGCGGCGCATTGTCCAACTGCGCGCGGACCAGCCGGATTCCGCGCAGTGAGCGCGGCCCTGTCCTGAACTTGGCGAGATCGCGGAATGACGGCGCACACCCGTCTCCGACGAGCACTTGCTCGACCGCGCCGCGCCGTGTAATCAGCAGCCCGATGGGCCGCCGGATTTCCTGCGCCAATTGAACGCAGTGTCGCGCCAGTTCGGGGGTGATGATCTTGTCGCCCGGAACCCGGCGCCGGTACAGATGCTCCAGCCGGGTCAACTGATTGGGTTTGAGTCCCGTGACATGTCCGAAAACCGTGGGAATGGAAAACCTCCCGTTGGTCCAGATCGCCGCCTATGGGCGCTCGGTATCGGGTGACGAATCGGCCGCGATTGCTGCCAGGGGGAGTTCGGCATCGGACTCGAGTTCCCAGGTCGATCGCCTGCCTTGTTCCAACGCGTGCAGCCCCGCCACGGCGACCATTGCAGCGTTGTCTGTGCAATACGCCAGCGACGGCAGGCCTAGGCGGATTCCGGCCTCGGCGGCCTGACCGGCCACGAGAGCACGAAGCCGGGAATTGGCTGAAACCCCCCCGACCACAGCCAAAGCCTTGATGCGATGCCGACGCACAGCTTCAAATGCTTTGGCGACCAACACATCCACGATCGCCTCCTGAAAACCCGCCGCAAGATCAGCTTTCCGCGGTTCAAGATCGGCCCCGCTCTGATCTCTGAGATAGTAGAGCAATGCCGTCTTGAGTCCGCTGAAGCTGAAGTCAAGGTTCCCTTTTTTGAGGTGGGGGCGCGGAAACCGGATCGCATCGGGGTCGCCCATCCTCGCAAGCCGGTCAATGACCGGCCCACCCGGATACCCGAGTCCGAGCATGTGGGCCGCCTTGTCGAAGGCCTCGCCGGCCGCGTCGTCCAGTGTTTGTCCCAACAGCCGATAGAATCCGTCCGGACCGACGAGATACAGGTGTGTATGTCCGCCGGAGACAACCAGAACGACGCAGGGGATGGGAAAGTCCGGTTCCTCGATCCATGCCGACGCGATATGAGCTTCGAGATGACTGACTCCGACCACCGGGAGCTTCAACGCGTATGCGGCGGCCTTGGCGTAGCTGACGCCGACCAGCAGGGCGCCGGCCAATCCAGGACCGTGGGTGACCGCGACGGCTTTCAGGTCAGACCAGCGGAGCTGCGCGGCGCGAAGCGCTTCGTTCACCGTGCCTTCGATTCTTTCGATATGTCGCCGCGAGGCCAGCTCAGGAACGACGCCTCCGTAGCGGTCATGCAGGTCATGCTGGGAGCACACGATGTTGGCCAATACCTTCCTGTCGGGACCTACAACGGCGGCGGCGGTTTCGTCGCAGGAGGTTTCGACGCCGAGGATCGGTCCGTACTGCGAGCGCGATGAAGACCCAGCCGAAGAATGGCTCATTGTATCAGAGGCGGCCGAGGGCGAATGCAGAGTGCTCGTGATGAAATCTGATTGAACGGCGGGGGAAACAGAACGACCCCCGCGCGTTGCTCGCCTGGACGGGGGTCGTTACCGTGGCAACCGAGTCTGATGGCAAACTCCGTACGCTCTTTTCCGGCCGGGTTAGACTCCCGCCATCGCTTCCTGTTCGATGAACGCGGGAGCTCCATCCCGGAGCACTACCTTGATCTTGCGGCAATCTTTAAATCGCCCCTTGATGATTTCCTCGGACAGAGGATCGCCGATGGTCCGTTGAATCGTGCGCCGCATGGGACGCGCGCCATAAAGGGGCTCGTACCCTTCCTTGATCAGCCAATGTTTCACTTCATCGTCGATTTCGATTTCGACGCCCCGTTCCAGCAGGCGCACGTTCAGCTCTCTGAGCAGAATGTCCAAAATGCTGTAGAGGTGCTCCTTCTCCAGCGGATGGAAGACGACGATCTCGTCGATGCGGTTCAGAAACTCCGGGCTGAAGGCGCGCCGCAGTTCGCCCAGGACCTCGTCCTTCATCCGTCGCTCCCGTTCACCCTGTTCGGCGCTGTGGAACCCGAGCGAGACACCCTTCTGAATCAGCTTGGTGCCGAGGTTCGACGTCATGATCACCACAGTGTTCTTGAAATCGACTTTCCGCCCCAGGCTGTCCGTGAGCACTCCATCGTCCAAAACCTGCAAGAGGACGTTGAAGACATCGGGATGGGCCTTTTCGATTTCATCGAACAGCACTACGGAATAGGGCCGGCGGCGGACCTTTTCGGTCAATTGTCCGCCCTCCTCGTATCCGACGTAGCCGGGCGGTGCGCCGAACAGCCGCGAGCTGGTGAACTTCTCCTGATACTCGGACATGTCGATGCGGATCAGCGCATCCTCGGTGTTGAAGAGAAATTCGGCCAGCGTTCTGGCGAGTTCCGTTTTGCCGACACCGGTCGGTCCGAGGAAGATGAAAGAGCCGATGGGCTTCTTGGCTTCTTTCAGGCCGGCGCGTGAACGACGGATGGCCCGACAGACAGCGGAGATGGCCTCGTTTTGGCCGACGATCCGCTTGTGGAGGAACTCTTCCATCCGCAAGAGCTTGTTCGACTCTTCCTCTTCGAGCTTGAACAACGGAATGCCGGTCATCTTCGAGACGACGTAGGCCACGTCTTCTTTGGTAATGACCGGCTTGTGCTTCTCCTGGGTTTTCTTCCACTCGCGCTTGGATTCGTCCAGCAGCTTGCGCAGGCGTTCCTCCTCCTCGCGATGGCGCACGGCTTCCTCGAAATTCTGCATCGAGATCGCGAGCTCCTTGTCGCGCGAGACCTTTTTAAGCTCCTGCTCCAAGGCTTTCAGTTCGGTCGGGAGCGCGTAGCTCTGCAACTTGGCCCGCGAGCCCGTCTCGTCGATAAGATCGATCGCTTTGTCGGGCAGGAATCGATCCGTGATGTAGCGGTCCGACAACTTCACGGCTTCAACGATGGCTTCTTCAGTGATTTCGACGCCGTGATGTTCTTCGTAGCGGTCGCGGAGGCCCTGGATGATCCTGACCGTTTCGTCGATGCTCGGCGGCTGGACGTAAATCGGCTGGAAGCGTCGTTTCAGCGCGCCGTCCTTTTCGATATGCTTCCGATACTCGTCGAGCGTCGTGGCGCCGATGCACTGAATCTCGCCCCGGGACAAGGCCGGCTTCAACATATTCGACGCGTCGATCGAACCCTCCGCCGCGCCAGCCCCGACCAAGGTGTGAAGTTCGTCGATGAAAATGATGATGTTGCCGGCCTGCACGATCTCTTTCATCACGACCTTCAGTCGCTCTTCGAATTGCCCCCGGTATTTGGTGCCGGCGACCAAAGAACCGAGGTCGAGGGCGATCACCCGGCGTGAAAGCAGATTGTCGGGCACTTCGGATTGCACGATCCGTTGGGCAAGTCCCTCGACGATGGCCGTCTTGCCGACTCCGGATTCGCCGATCAGCACCGGATTGTTCTTCGTGCGGCGGCTGAGAATCTGGAGAACGCGTTCGATTTCATCGGCCCGACCGATGACGGGATCGAGTTGTCCTTCCTGAGCCAATTGGGTCAAATCTCTGCCGAACTCGTCGAGAGCCGGCGTATTGCTCTTCCGGTCCCGCTCGCGCGGCGCGGATTTTCTCAAAAAGGTGACCGTGAGTTGGCGAGCCGTGAGAAGGTTGGCGCCGAGGCTGCGGAGAATCTTTCCGCCGATGCCTTCTTCCTCCCGCAGAAGCCCCAAGAGAAGATGCTCGCTTCCGATGTGGTTGTGGCCCAGCAATCTTGCTTCCTCGACTCCATATTCGATGACTTTTTTGACCCGCGGGCTGAACGGGATTTCTCCGAAGGTCATGGTGGAGCCGCCGCCGGGCAAATTGCGCTCGATCTCCAGCCGGATCTGTTCGGAGGACAGGCCCATCTTCTTAAGAATCATCAAGGCGATACCGTCCGATTCACGGAGAATGGCCAAGACGAGGTGCTCAGTGCCCAGATAATCGTTCTGGTGCCGCTCGGCTTCTTCTCGTGCCAGGATAATGATTTTTCGACCTTTGTCCGTGAATCGTTCGAACATCCTGCCTCCTTTGCTGTGCTGCAGATTGGAGAGGGCCTCCCGCGAGAGAACCCATCGAAAAATCTGGCCTTATTCTAACTTCACGCCTGCACAGTGTCAAGACGACGACTGTTTCCAATGAGCCCGGAAAACGCAGTTGCGGCGAAGCGTGAAGACTTCGCTCCACGCCCGTGTTCATTTGACATGAAAAGAAGGCAATCGATAGAATCGCGCACGCTTCGAACCGGATCGTGCCGCATCGCTCCACACCGTAAGACCCGTGAAGAACATCGGAATTCTTACCAAACCCAAGTTCCCGGACGTCAAGCATATTCTCAAGGACCTCGTCGCCTGGCTACGCGAGCGTCACAAGGAAGTGATCCTTGATAAGGCGACGGCGGCGCTGATCGACGAACGCGTGTCCCACCAGAAGACGCATATCGCCGCACTGGCCGACATGGTGTTGGTCTTGGGTGGAGACGGCACGATGTTGAGCGCGGCGCGGCTGGTCGAAGACCGATCGGTTCCGATCCTGGGCGTCAACATGGGCGGGCTGGGATTTCTGACCGAAGCCAGTCTGGATCAGCTCTATCCCTCGTTGGAGCGCGTGTTCGCCAACGACTTCGTGTTGGACGAGCGGTTGATGCTACGCGCCCGTATGCACCGCCATGGCGAGCACGTGGCTCATGCCACGGTACTCAACGACGTGGTGGTCAGCAAAGGGACGCTGGCCCGCATGATCGAGACCCGGATCGCGATCGAAGGACAGTTCGTGACGAACTTGCGGGGCGACGGCCTGATCGTGTCCACCCCTACGGGTTCCACCGCGTATTCGCTCTCCGCGGGAGGGCCGATCATGACGCCGGCGGTGCGAGCGTTGATTGTCACGCCGATTTGTCCCCATACGCTGACCCATCGACCCCTCCTGGTTCCCAGCGAGGTGACGATCGAAGTGACGCTCACCAGCAAAGACGAAGGAGCGATGGTGACCTTCGACGGGCAGGTCGGTGTGGCGATGACGCAGGGAGATACCGTCGCTATTAAGGCTTCCGAGCATCGCACGCAACTCATCCGGTTCCCGGATCGCACGTACTACGAGGTGCTGCGGCGGAAGCTGAAATGGGGTGACGGCTAACGTGTGGTCGGCGCCGCGGCTTTCTCCCGGCCGCGCTCGATCAGCGCTAGCATTTCCTGGTTGGTTGCGAACTTGAACTCCCCGATGCACTCGTCGGGGCGCGGCGCCTCTTTTTCCGCGGCTTCCAGGATGCGCAGCCCCTCCAGATCGACGACCGTCGCGTTGCGTTGCCGTAGGACGGCCTGCAGCCGTGCGAACACATCGCCGACCGCCGCGCAGGTCAGCGGCTTCTTCGTGCTGAGATAACGGGTCACGACTTCGGCGCACCATTCCCCGTCCCGCTTCGCGATGCCCACCAATCCCTCGCTCGCTTTGCGGGCCCAGCCCGTGAGGAACACCCCCTCGACGATCTTCCCCGAAGCTTCGTCGTAGGCTTGAAATAAGGCGTCGTCCGGATCATTGCCGGTCTTGACGGGATTGGTCACGAACACGCCGTTCTTATAAGGAAGGCCGACCGTTTCGTCCACCTTGTCGCCGACCGCGAAGACGACGCTTTCGCAAGGAAACTCGTAGTATTGTTTCATGCCCACGGCGGCCGTGTCGTTGCCTTTCGGTTCCAGTCTCGTCTCCTCGATCTCGAGGGCGCGGACGCGATTGTGCGAATCGGTCAGCACGCGGCGCGGTGAAGCTAGGAATCGAAACCCCATCTTTGTGGGACTCACCTTCGGTTCGCACTTTGTAAACTCCCCGAGCATGCCGTTCAGAATGCCGTCCGGGTTCTGCCCGACCGCTTCGAGCCGTGACCTGATGCGCGCGAACTCTTTGGCCAGCGCCTCTTGATCGATATTGGCGCACACCGCCCGGATCTCCTTAGGGTTGTACTTACGCTCGGCGGGGCCGCGACGGGCGATAGCGGTGACTTCGTCCACCTTTTTATAACGGATGAGCCAATGTGCGATGTCCACCATCACGTCGCCCACGCCGATCACCGCGACCCGACGGCCCATGTCAAACGGCCGCTCGCCGAACCCCGGCAGGCGATTGAAATGGTACACGACATCCTTTGCATGATAGACGCCGACAGCCGTGTCTCCCTCCACGCCGATCGTCTTCGTGCCTTGCGCGCCGGTGGCAAAGACGATCGCGCTCGAGCCCAGACCGCGAAGATCCTCGATCGTGAGGTCCTTGTCGTTTCCCACGGACACGTTCCCGAAGTAGTGGACGTTCGGACGCTCCAGGATCTGCCAATAGGTTTTCTTGAGGCCTCCGCGGAGTTTCAGCTTACTCGGGAAAATGCCGTATTCGGCTAACCCGCCGAATTTGATGTCCCGATTCAAGACGATCACCTCATGACCGTCTTTGGAGAGGAGGTTGGTCACCGACATCCCGGCCGGGCCGGCTCCGACGACGATGATCACGTGAGCGTCAGACTTCGAGATTCCCGCACTCATGAGCCTATCCTTTTAAGAAGTCGTCTGCGCACTGCGGGCAGATGCAAGGAGGAGAAACCCGAAAATTCCGGCGGACTGTAACATAGTGCGTCTCGGACTGTCAAAGACGCGATGATCACGACGAGCGGCGTATCGCACAACGCGCCAGCGGGGAGACGCGTCTTGTGTGACGGATGACGAAACAACGAGTGCCAGCGCGGTTGAAAGGGGGTGTCGGCATCGTGCGCCAAAGAGTGCGCGAGCCTTCGGCATTGGCGGGTGAGCGACGATTCGAGCCTCTCGTTGTTTCCGGTCTTCACGTCCGGCGGATTGACGGACTGCGGAACCTTCAACCGCCCGCACTGCCCGCCGAACCTCCTGGTTCCGTCATCCGCCGGGGGTCCAGGAGTTCGTTCAGCCGCTCCTCCGAGAGGATCTTCCGCTCCTTCGCCACCTGGCGAACGGTCTTTCCCGTGCGATGGGCTTCCTTGGCGATCGTTGCCGCCGCTTCATAGCCGATTTCCGGCGCCAACGCCGTGCACATGGCGAGGCTCTGCTCGATGGAATCGCGGCATCGCTGCTCGTTGGCCGTGATGCCCTCGATGCATTTGGCGGCGAAATTTTCCGAGGCGGTCGACAGCAGTTCGATGGATTGAAGGAGATTGTAGGCCATGACCGGCAACATCACGAGCAGTTCGAAGTTGCCGGCCTGACCGCCGATGGTCACCGTGACGTCGTTGCCGATGACCTGCGCGCACACCATCGTCACCGACTCGGCGATCACCGGATTGACCTTACCCGGCATGATCGAGGAACCGGGCTGCGTCTCCGGCAGCATGATTTCGCCGAAGCCGCAGCGCGGGCCGGAACCGAGCCAGCGAATGTCGTTGGCGATTTTCATCAGGCTGACGGCCAGGGTCCGCAATTCACCGCTGGCCTCGACCAGCGAGTCCTGCGCGGATTGCGCCTCGAAGTGGTTGGCGGCTTCTTTGAAGGAACATCCGGTCTCTTGAGAGATCAGCGCCAGCACGCGCGACGCGAACTCCGGATGGGTGTTCAGACCCGTGCCGACGGCCGTGCCTCCGAGCGCGACTTCGCTCAACATTTCCTGAGCGCGCCGCATCCGCGCGATACCCAATTCGATCTGCCGCGCGTACCCGCCGAACTCCTGCCCCAGCCGGACGGGCGTGGCGTCCTGCAAATGGGTGCGTCCGATCTTCACGATCCCGTCGAATTCGCGCGCTTTGTGCTCGAGGGCTTTGTGAAGTCGCGCGAGGGCCGGGATGAGTCGTCGCTCGATCATCTCGGACGCGGCGATGTGGATGGCTGTGGGTATGACGTCGTTGCTGGATTGGCCCAGATTCACGTGATCGTTGGGGTGCACCAGCTTGCTGCCCCTCGCGCCGCCCAGCAATTCGGCGGCCCGATTGGAGATGACTTCGTTCGCGTTCATGTTGGTGGACGTCCCCGACCCGGTCTGGAAAATATCGACGGGAAACTCCGCATCGAGTTTCCCGTCGATCACTTCCGTGGCGGCCTGTTTGATCGCATCCGCCAGCTTCTGGTCGAGCAGCCCCAGCGAGGCGTTCACCGTCGCGGCCGCGCGCTTGATCAGCCCCATCGCCCGGATGAAGGCGCGCGGGAAGCGGAGCTCGCTGATCGGGAAATTCTCGATGGCTCTCGCCGTCTGCACGCCGTAGTAAGCCTGGGCCGGCACCGCGAGTTCGCCCATCGTGTCCCGTTCGATTCTGGTGCCGCCGCTCGCCGCGCGGCGCGCCGGCTGGGACACGGACGCCTGGCGGCCACGCGCCTGCGTGCGGTTGTTTCCACGGGTCTTCATGTGTACGTGGCCTTGCCTCCCCAGACTTCTCCCAGCAGCTCGCGCCATTCGTCGCGGGAGACCGCCGGCATGGTCGTAATTTTGATATGGCCCAAGGATGAATTGAGTACGGCCGCCTTCATGGCCGCGCGGTTGTTCGGAAACTCGAGAATGGCCACGACATCGTATTCTCCCAGACAGTAGTAAGCATGAAGCAGCTTGCCGCCCAGCGATTCGATGTTGTTCTGCACCTTGTCGGATCGGGCGATTCCCTGCTCTTTCATCGTGGCAATCCCATGCTCGGTAAACTTCACAAGGCTCACATAGATCGGCATGGCAACCTCCTCCCCTCGCTTGCGGAGCGACGCGCCCTGCTCTTCTTAATGGCTCACGGCGCGTCGAGAAAACACCTTGACTTGATCCCTCTGATATCCTCGCTTGCGGAGCGACGCATCCTGCAAAGGTCTTGGCGCTGTCGCGATGTTCCCATCGTGCACGCCTTCATTGTCCCCGCGTTGAAGGAGCTGGCCGGCCACCGGTGGCGCCATCTTAGTCGATGGAACGTCGGCGCTCAAGGCTTTTCTGGGCCCAACCAGGCGTCCGTTGACAGCTCTCCGGTCGCGCCGATACAGTTGTCACGCCGCCATGAAGCGCTCCAATAGAGACAAGGTGCAGAGCGCCGTCGTCGTGGAAGCCTACGCCGGCTACAAAGGCGAGGAAACGCCGCGCGCGTTCACGCACCAGGGGGTTCGTCGGGAAGTACGCGAGGTCCTGGAACGCTGGTACACGGAGACGCACAGTTGCTTCCGGCTGCGCGCGGATGACGGGTTTCGTTACGTTCTGCGATACGACCTGGAAGCCTGCGCGTGGGAACTGGTGATGCAGGAAGATGCCCCCGGGTAGATGTGCGGGCCGGAGAACGCACCAGGGGGACGGCGGCGAGACGGCCGGCCGTCCCCCTGGTTGTGACAGGCGAAGGAGGCAGGCGCTTCAGTCCAGGTCTTCCTCCGGCGTCGGCATCGCCTTCGATTCTTTCTTTTCCGGAATCTCCGTCACCATGACCTCGGTGGTCAGCATAAGACCGGCCACGCTCGCCGCATTCTGCAACGCGCTCCGGGTGACCTTGGTGGGATCGATGATTCCGGCCTCGAACAGGTCGCAGAATTCCTCGTTGGCGGCGTCGAAGCCGAAAGAGAGCTTCTCGTTTCGGATCCGCTCCAGCACGACCGAGCCGTCGTGGCCGGCGTTGACGGCGATCTGCCTGAGCGGTTCTTCGAGCGCCCGCCGGACGATGTTGACGCCGACCTGCTGATCGCCCTCGAGCTTCAGGTTGTCCAACGCCGGGATGCAGCGGACAAGCGCGACCCCGCCGCCGGGTACGATCCCTTCCTCCACGGCCGCCTTGGTGGCATGCAACGCGTCCTCCACCCTCGCCTTCTTTTCCTTCATCTCGGTTTCGGTCGCCGCTCCGACGCGGATGACCGCCACCCCGCCGACCAGTTTGGCCAGCCGCTCCTGGAGCTTCTCGCGATCGTAGTCGGAGGTCGTCTCCTCGATCTGGGCCTTGATCTGCTTGCACCGCGCCTCGATCTTTTTCTTGTCGCCGTAGCCTTCGACGAGCGTGGTATTGTCCTTATCGACCGTCACGCGCTTGGCGCGGCCGAGGTCCGCGACTTTGACGTTCTCGAGCTTAATGCCGAGATCTTCGGAAATGGCTTTCCCTCCGGTCAAAATGGCGATGTCCTCCAGCATGGCCTTGCGGCGATCGCCGAAGCCCGGCGCCTTGACGGCTACGACGCTCAGGGTGCCGCGCAGCTTGTTCACCACCAGCGTGGCCAGCGCTTCGCCCTCGACGTCTTCGGCGATGATCAGCAATGGTTTGCCGATCTTGACGATCTCCTCGAGCAACGGCAGTAGATCCTTCATCGAACTGATCTTTTTTTCGTGGACCAGGATGTAGGGATCTTCCAGAACGGCCTCCATGCGCTCGGCGTTGGTGACGAAATAGGGCGAAATGTATCCCCGATCGAATTGCATGCCTTCCACTACGTCCAACGTCGTCGAAAGGCTCTTGCCTTCTTCGACCGTGATGACCCCGTCTTTGCCGACCTTTTCCATGGCTTCGGCGATGAGGTCGCCGATCGTCCGATCGTTGTTCGCGGAGATAGTCCCGATCTGGGCGATCTCTTTCTTGTCCTGGCACGGCTTGCTGATCCGCTTCAATTCGGCCACCACGGTCTCGACGGCGCGATCGATGCCGCGCTTAAGATCCATCGCCGACGCCCCGGCGGCCAGATTCTTCACGCCTTCCCGAAAGATCGCCTCAGCCAGCACGGTCGCCGTTGTCGTCCCGTCACCGGCGGCGTCGCTGGTCTTGCTGGCCACCTCGCGAACCAGTTGCGCGCCCATGTTTTCATAGCGATCCGGCAGTTCGATTTCTTTCGCAACTGTGACCCCGTCTTTGGTGATGGTCGGGCTGCCCCATTTTTTGTCGAGAATCGCATTGCGGCCTTTGGGCCCCAATGTTGCCTTGACGGCCGTCGAAAGTTGCCGCACACCGTGCAAAATCGCGGCGCGTGCGGATGCCCCGTACAACAAACGCTTCGCTGCCATACTTTCCCCTCCCTGCTTTCATGATTCACCCCTTCAGGTCTTGGCGAGCGATCAAACGCCCGCGCGTCAAGCATAGCTCCTCGCAGAACATGACTCCTGCACACGAGGAGGCCGGGTTCCGTCGACAGAAGCCGGCCTCCTCTTACAAGGTCAGCTTCGGCGTTCCGGCTGAGCCTGCGTTCCCCATCCGCGGTCCCTGAGGGCCTGATAGACCCCGATAAAGCCCGCGATCAGCATGACGGCGCCGACGGCGATGTCGTTCTGCATCGCGACCGTCGTATCCGCATAGCCGAGGAGAAAGGGAGCCGCGATCAGCCAGACTGCCACAATGCTCAGTAGCCAGGGCAGATAGGTCACCGGCGCATCACCTCCTTTCATGACAGACGTGAGAGAAGACTCCAGAGTGAGCGGTGCCTGCTTCAGCTCTGGATCGGGATCTTCCGAATTCTGTGTCTCGACTCCTCCGTCCGCGGAAGGCGCACGGTCAGAACTCCGTGGCGACAGGTCGCCTTCGCAGCCGCCGTGTCGAGGCCGCTCGGCAGCGCGACCGTTCTGGTCAATGCGCCGTATCGTCGCTGCGTCCAGCCGCCGTTTGACTGTACTTCGCGTCGCTCATAGCGAATATGCAACGCGCCGTCTCGCACCGTCACATCCAAGTCACGCGGCTCGATGCCCGGCACCTCGGCGCGGACGATGACCTCGTCTTCCGTTTCCTCCATATCGAGGTCGGCATACCAACTCCTGGTCGGCGACCACGCCTGATCAAACGGCGCCAGGAACAATCGATCGAACAGCCGGTTGATATCATCCCGCAACGTCAATACCTCATGGGGCTCGACGGATTTTCGCCGCCAGGGGACGAGTTCCTTCAGCTTTGACACGAGTTGCATGCCCATCCTCCCTTCTGTTGTGTGTTGTGTCGCCAGGTTCGCGTTCCGGAACGCCGGGCCGAATCCCAACGCGCCGCAGCGTTAACTGTGGGCGCCGAGCCGGTCGGCCTCGGAGGGTCGAGCGGTGTGCGCCGATGCTCCCTGCTGATCCGGTAGTGGAATCGGAACGCTCAACTCTTTCAGCCGGAGCTGTTCCTGAACGGCTTGGTCGCGAGCCTGCTCGAGCGACAAATCGGTCATGGTCAGCACAAGCTCGAATTGCTCGCGGCCATCCGTCAACTTTCGCACTTCGGCCAATGTGATCCGTGTCGCGTCGTCCCTCCATACGGTCTTCCTCGTTGAAAAGATGTCCCGGCTCAGATCGTAGTCCTCCATGTTTTCGGCCACGGGACGTCCGTAGACCTGCTTCAAACGATCCAGCAGACCGTCGTAGCCGCGAGGCACCCGATCAGGCCGATAAGAAATCGCCTGCTCGTAGAGAGCGCCGCGATAAAACCGATACACCAGCCGATGAATGTACGAATCCCGCGACGCCACCGCGACCGTATCGGTTTGCCGGCCGTTGGACGGCAGCGCGGTCTTCGCAATCTGAGGATCGGTCCTGGCCAGTTCGGCCATGGCCATCCCCAAGCGGGCGCCCTGAAACGACCTCGGCAGCACGGACTGCGTCCGACTTTGTTCGACGGCCGACACCTGGGCGGCTTCGAGTGTCAGCAGGAATGCCGACATGGTCGCGGCCATCCACATTGATAGCGATATTGAATGGATCCACCGCCGATACATCACCGACATCCTCCGCAACGGCGGACGCGCTTCCTCATCGCGTCCACCGAAAGTGCGGCCACGACATGTGCTCGAACCACTTGAATATCCTGTCCTTCCATTGACGAAACCATCGCAGGGTCATCGCTCCCGCCTCCTTTCCGGGTCAGAACCCGCGCCGGCATTCACGGTTTAGCTCGCGACACCGGGCAGATGGTGCTTAATCAGCGTCACAATCCGTTCGACATCTTCCGGGCGGAAATAGCCCTTCCTGACCGATCTGTGGAGCAGAGCCAAAGCCTGCTTGGCGTTGTGCTCCGCGGCAAGCCGATCTTCGCCCTGAGCCGCCTTCCCGGCTTCATGCAAAAAATAACCGATGTCATGAATGTAACGATGAATATACTCTTGTCGTGCGTGCTACGTTCCGCCGTTAATGGCCGACCGTGTGAGCGACTCTTCTATGTGCCGGATCCAGTCGCCGCTCAGGTTATAGGCGTCCTGGGCCGCCTGCAGCGGTGAGACCGCACCCCATCCCGCCGACGCCCCCAGCAATCCGATCACGACGAGCCCGATGCCCAACTGTTTCACGGTCCCTCCTGTGAAGTGCGAGGGGGCACCGGCACCGGTTTCAACGAGCTTTCATAAAGGCGCCGGCGCTCCAAAACCGAATGGACGACCCTCACGCCGCTTCGATCATAATGCGGCGGGGCTTCGCCTCCTCGTATTTCGGGAACATGATGGTCAAGACCCCGTGTTTATACGAGGCGGTGGATTTACCGTGGTCCACATAGGAAGGCAGTCGGAACGAGCATGAGAAGGGTCCGCACGGAAATTCATGCGCGTACCAGGTCACGTCTCCGGACGGCTCGCTCTTCCGTTCTCCTTTGATGCGCAGCAACTGACCTTCCACCTGCACATCGATCTGGCTCGGTTCAATCCCAGGTACAGCAACGTGGACGTAGAAATGATTCGCATCTTCGTACACGTTACAGTCCGGCTGCCACGCCGACTCCCAGCCGCTCACGGCGCGGACCGCCTCGTCAAAGAGCCGGTCGATCTGGCTGTCGAACGACGTGTCGCGAAAAAGGGTAGGAACCTGAGTCGCCCACGTCATACCAATCCCTCCTTTCCCGATGTTGCGCTCAACGTGTTCGGATTGAACACCGCGACGGATAAGCCCGGAGGGGGCCCGAGGAAGGAAGCTGACGAACGTGCCATCCCGAATGCGGGCCTTTCACCGAACTCATCCGGCACAGCCTGTCAACTCGTCACAGGAGATAATCCCGAATCGACGGTCGTCAAGAGGATGCCGGTCGCCGCCGGGTAGAGCCACGGAGGCCGGCCGGGTTCCGAAACCCGGCCAACCCTCGCAATCGGCCGTGGCCGCTCACGCCGCCTTGCCGGGTGCCTGAGCAGGCGCCCCCGCTTCTCGCTGACGTTCCACGGTGGATAAGGCGGTGGATTGAGACGAGATAGTCCAGATACCCACCGCCAATATGGCGGCCGCTCCCATCAGGGCCAACGAGGCGTCGATTACGGAACTCATATCCGTTACGTACTTACCTCCTTTCCGGTGTGTTCGCGAATGCGGAGGGCTACCAGGCACCCTCCGCTCAGGCGACCTTCACTTCAATGGCCTTCGGCTTCGCCTTTTCCGACTTCGGCACGTGCAGGGACAGGAGCCCGTCCTTGAATTCCGCAGACACCTTGCTGTCGTCCGCAGAGTCAGGGAGGGTGAAACTGCGCATAAACGTCCCGTACGACCGCTCGACGCGATGATACTTCCTGCCCTTCTCCTCTTTGTCTTGCTTGCGTTCGCCTTGGATCGTTAAGACGCCTTCCTGCAGCGTGACCTTAATGTCTTCCTTTTTCACGCCGGGCAATTCGGCTTTGATAAGATACTCGCCTTCTGACTCGCTGATGTCCACGGCCGGGATCCAGTCGGCGACGGTCAACGCTTCCTTGCTGTTGTCGCGGCGAACCGGTGGTCGGCCGAAGACACGATTGAGCCGTTCGGACAGCTCCTCGAGCTCACGAAAAGGATCCCAACGTACAACGGTGCTCATGCTTTTATTCCCTCCTTTCTGTGCCGCGGATACGAGACGATGCGAAGGTTTCATGGTGGAATCAGAATCGACGCCTGCCGACGAACGGTCTCTCGCACTGCCCGCCGGCGTCCGGCATGTCGTGACGTAATGTCAAGTAACCTTTCTTCGACGCCCGTCAAGAGGACCGCACGACGGGCTGCATCGCCGCACCTCGCGGGTTGACTTTCCTCCACGCGGAATTACTCGTGGAGCTGAATCCACAGCGGGCGTCTTCCCTGTCGTCACCGCGCCCGCCGCGGAACCCCGGTCAATCATCAACTGTTAACCCTAATCCGAAATTCTTTCCGGCCTTGAGCCCTCTATTGGCCTCTCCCCCATTGGGGCAGAGGTTGCGGTGAGGAGGTTCTTCTCGGACACCACCCTCACCTGTCTCCTCTCCCTCCCGCGGGAGGGAGAGGAGCCTTTCGGGAAGCGGAGAAAGGCATTTCTTCCGAGACAAATATTGTCGGATCAGGGTTAACCCCTAAACCAAAAAGGAGGGACATATGAAGAAGAAAGTCGTGGCTGCTGTGTGCGTGCTGTCCCTGCTCATTGGCGGGGTAGCGCTGATGTCGTCGACGGTGAATGCCGCACCATGGATCTCGACGACCGACTCGTATTCCGCAGCTTGGCTAAAAGACATTGAACAGGAGCTTTACAACCAAGAATACCGGTCGGTGTTCATGAATGATCCACGGACGCCACAAGCTTCCGTGCTCACACTCTTGAATCGGGCCGCTGCCGCCTATGAAGCCAAGAATACGCAGTTGGCCGAACAGTTCGTTCGCGAGGCGATCGGGGTGTTGGAACAGGGCGTCGCGAAAAAGTACTATGCGCAGTCGGACATCGAGCCGATCGTGAACTTTATTAAGCAGCATGTTCCGGTTACGCTGAGCTGAGCGGACAGACATGTCGGGCAACCGGACGCGGACCGTCCGCGTCCGGGCCGGCAATTATGGGGAAGGGAGGTAGAGCACTATGTACGCAGTTGCCGCGTTGATCGGGTTGATGTTGCTGACGTGGGCCGCTGCCGTCTGGGCCACGTATGCCGATGACGAGTACACGGATACCGGAACGGCGGCAGGCCGACGAGTGTTCCGAAAATTCGACCTGAACGATTCGCCGAGCGATCGCGGGCATGTGCAGTCCGAGTCGATTCGTCCGCTCTGGCGGAATCCGCCTGGGATCCTTTTGCCCCGGCGGTGATAGTCGCCGCGCAGGCGCGGCGCAGGAAACCCGGCCGTCGGGCTGAAAGGACTGACGGCCGGCGAAGTCCGGTCTCTTTTCTCACAGGAGGTTGGCCAGATGGCTGAACTCTTGACGATCGGCGCGATCGGAGGCTTGATCCTGCTCCTGGCGATCGCCATTTGGCGCTTTGTCCTTTTATTTGAATGAAAAACGAGCTGTCATGACGAACAACGGATTCTACGCGGACAAGTATGCGGAGTTCTTGGCCCGTCGGGCCGAGGCGACGGGTTACGATTTCGGCCGGGCGCCGGTCGCGAATGTTCCGCCGCCGACCGTCACATTCGCCGAACCGCTGCGCTGGTGGTCGTTGGACCGCCCGCGGCGTTTGGCCGCGATCCTCGCCTTGCGCGATCGGCTGCAGGATGAGATTCTGGCCCTCGCGCGAGGAGCGCGGCTGCTCGCGGAAACATCCGAAGTCAAGGAATCGAGCGTACCCGCCCGCGAGCGGAACGTCGTCTCTCGTTCCGAACGGGAACGCGCGGTACGTGCGCGCATCCGCGACGTCGCACGGGCGGCCTGAAAGTATAACGGCGGTGTCGGTGTCTTGCCTACCGTTGTTCGATGGGGATGTAGGGGCGATTGTGTTCCCCCGAATAGATCTGGTCCGGGCGAAACAGCTTGTTCTCTCGGAGTTGCTCCAACCAATGGGCCAGCCAGCCCGCCACCCGTGCGATGGCGAAGACCGGCGTGAAGAGGTCCACCTCGATCCCCATCTTGTCGTAGATGATGCCGGAGTAAAAGTCCACGTTGGGATACACGCCTTTCCCTTTGAAGACCTCCTCCGCCACCCGCTCCATTTCGACCGCGACCGCGTAGAGCGGCGACATGCCGCACTCCTTGAACAGGCGTTCGCATAAGCCCTGCAGAATGAGCGCTCTGGGGTCCTTGACCTTGTACACCCGGTGGCCGAAGCCCATCACTTTTTCCTTCCTCGCCAGTTTGGCGTCGAGATAGGATCGCACCCTGGAGGGATCGCCGATTTCCCGCAACATTTGGACGACCTCTTCGTTTGCACCGCCATGCAAGGGGCCTTTCAGGGCACCGATCGACGACGCAACGACGGTATAGGGATCGGCCAAGGTGGAAGCGGTGACCATCCCGGTAAACGTGGAGGCGTTCATCGTGTGCTCGGCGTGCAGGATCAGACAGTCATCCAGGATTTCGGTCCAGAGTGGGCTCGGGATCTTCTCGGTCAACATATAGAGAAAATTCTCGGCGAAGCCGAGGTCGTCGCGCGGCGGAATATAATCGTCCCCTCGGCGCAAACGCGCCCAGGCGGCGACGATCGTGGGCAGCTTCGCGATCAGCCGCACCGCCGACCAGTAATTGTTGTCGATATCCTTGACGTTTCGGCCGGGATAGAACATGCCCAGCGCCGCCACGGCCGCCTGCAGCACGTCCATCGGGTGGCCGTGTTCCGGCAGGCATTTCATCAAGTCCACGATCCGGAACTTGATCCGCCGATGAAGCGTGATATCTTCGCTCCACTGCCGCATTTGCGCCTGCGTCGGCAGGTGGCCGAAGAGCAGCAAATAGGCGGTTTCCAGGAACGAAGACTTGGCGCACAGCTCTTCGACCCGGATTCCGCGATACTCCAGGACGCCCCGTTGTCCATCTACATCGCTGATCGAAGACTTGGCTGCGGGAACGCCGGCCAGGCCCGGCATGAAATCGTGCGGCATCGGCTCCTCCTTGTTGCGAAACGGTCGACGGCGTGAGAGGCGAATCAAGCTCGCCGGGCTGTCGCGATCCGCAACCCGCGCATCGGATTCTAGGGGTGCGAATGTCCTGCGTCAAGGAAACTCCATGCCTTGAATTGCCAGCCTCCGCTTGGCATACTGAATCGAGCCGTTGCTGATGCGGAGAGAACACGCTGCATGTCCGGTTTTCTGCGGACCATGATCGCGGTCGGAGTGCTGGCGCTGCTCGCGGGCGTGCTGACGCTCTGGCGCCAGCATGAGCGGCCGGTTTCGTCGAGCGCGCCGTCATCGGAGGGGCCGGATCCGACGAAAGTGGTCGGCGCGAGCGCCCTCAGCCACGGTGGGCCGACCGGACCGACGACGAAATTTGCTTTTCCCCCTCAGGAGATGTTTCCCATTCGTCCGGGACAGCGCGTGACGTTGATTGAGTTTCCGCCGACCGAGACGGAGGCCGACCGATTCGCCGAGCCGGTGTCCGTTCACTCGGACGTAGGTCCGGCAGCAAGACGGTCCGCCACCGAAGTGATCGTGACAAACGTCGAGACGCGTCCGGCTCCCAACGGCCGCGTCGAACAGTTTTTCCAGGTCAGGTTTCCCGACGGCAGGTCGGCCTGGGTGCACAAAAATGTGCTCCGCGTGCCCGCGCCGGGAAATGACCTTGCCTACACGGAGAGGTGAACAGTGACACTCATCACTTGGCAGTCCGTGTCGAGCCTGTTTCTATTATTGTTGTACGTTACAGGAATCGCGTCGGCTCAGGGGGAAACCATCGCCTTCGCCGTGGTGGCGGAAATGCTGAAGGACAAGACGCAGGCCTCGGCGAAGATCTCGGTGGACGGGGTCGTGTTCGAGGGCAAGCTGCTGCCCGTCGAATCGGTTCAGAACAATCCGGCTTGGAAGAAGCTGGAAATCTGCCACGCGTTGAAACTGGAAGGCGTGAAGGTGGCGGAAGGGTTCAAGGTGTCGTCGCTCAGAGTGATCGACGCCGGCATGTTGCCCATGGGTCTGCAAGGTTTCGCCGGGGACTGCCTGATCAGGAAAGCCATCGAAGTGGCGCCGCTAGTGGATTGAATGCTGAATGTTGAATGAGGAATGAGGAATGGTGAATTGAGGCGCAGGGAACCGTTGGAAATTCACCATTCCTCATTCATAATTTCCGAACCGCGCTCAAGCCGCGCAGTCCGGACAAACGGTCGGTTCTTGCCCGGAGTGATATTCCTCTGCGGTAAGCGGGAAATATTGCTCACAAGCCGAGCAGGTGCGGATCTCGAAATAGGGGACGCCTTTTTCGTCGATCTCGGTCGGCAGCAACAGTTCCGCGGGGTCATAGCCAAGCGTGGTACCGTCCGAAAATTTCACGACCGCCAGGCGGATGTTGAACAGCTCGAACGTCGCCTCCTGCCCTCTTCGTTCCGGAACATGGCCGAGAACAAACACCGGCTGCCCCTTGCGTTTGGTCTTCAAGTCCCGGAGGGTCCGCTGTATCGACGTGGTGCAGGCGAATTGGCCGCTGGCATCAGTGGTTCCGACGCTGGGCATATCAGATTTCTAATATACACCGGCATTGCCGCCCGAAGCGAGAGGTGGACCACGGATACCGAACCCTCGCTCCGTGGCCCGACGCGCTACTTAACATAGGCGAAAAAATCGCGTCAAGGTGGGTGCGGGACCCAACGAAGGAGAGGAGCAATGCAATGGCCGACATCACCATCTACCAGAAGCCGACATGCACGACTTGCCGTCAGGCGGTGCAGTTGCTCAAAGACAGCGGAAAGCCGTTTACGGCGGTGAACTATTACGACAAGCCGTTTACCAAGTCGCAGCTCAAGGATTTGCTGAAAAAGGCCGGGCTTTCGGCCAAAGAGGCGCTGCGAACGAAGGAGGAGATCTATAAGAAGCTGGGGTTGTCGAAGAAGGACCTGTCGGAGGACGAGTTGATCGACCTAATGATCAAGCACCCGGATTTGATTCAACGACCGGTGGTCCAGAAGGGCGACAAGGTCATTTTGGCGCGGCCGGCGGAGACGGTGAAAACATTGTTGTGAACAGGACGCGCGCACAAGGGGTTAGCCGTTCCAACGTTCGCCTTCCACGCCGGCCGCGACCGCGCGGCGTGCGTTGCGAAGCGGCTTGGGCAACGTTTCTTGTGAAAGTGTTCCTCGCTTGACCAGATTGCCTCCCCCGAGCTTCGCCTGATACAACGCGCGATAAGCCGTCTTAACCACCGCCTCCGGTTGGATGGCGGCGTCGTTTCGTTCTGCGACGCCGATGCTGATCGTGACCGGCAATTT
>FWPU01005998.1_pt1 | contig 25208 bp, 27 predicted proteins | sample 2228361 | NCBI WGS metagenome assembly FWPU01 (sample SAMEA103939777, study PRJEB20133) | metagenome | reverse complement strand
TTTCTGACCATGAGGCCAGAGGCTTTCATCTTTCTTTGCCTGAGTCGTCTTCTTGATATGCCGAGTCATCGCTGTCCAAGATATTCTAAAAAATATATCTCATAAAATAGAGATAGAAGATCAAAAAAACAAGAAAACCTTCTTGAGATAACACCGAGGGCAAGACTTTCGGTATATGCGGAGTTTCTGAGGGGATTTGGGATAAAAGAGGCAGTAATGTAGAAATACACCATTTGAACTGAATGAATCTTTAAAAGTGCATCTTGGAGTCTAAAAAGACAGCTCGTCAAATTCTATCGGCAGATGTGGGTCTAATGCGCTATGTTGACTTAGTCATTTGCTTAGTTTATATTAATTTAAAGGTGGTTAAATGTCATTAACGATTAATATCCATGAGGCAAAAACTTATCTCTCACGGCTTCTGGCAAGGGTTGGAGAATGTGAAGAAGTTATTATTGCCAAGGGGGGCAAACCTATTGCCCGACTTATACCTGTAGGCAAAAGGCCTAAACAACGCGTCCCTGGGAGTGCAAAGAATAAGATTGTTATAAGGAAAGATTTCTATAAACCTTTACCAACTACTATTCTGAATGCCTTTGAGAAATGAAAGCACTATTAGATACTCACACCTTTTATGGTGGATTACCGATAACCCCATGTTATCATCTCATGTTCGTAAGATTATCGGTGATGGCAGGAATGAGTTATTTTTTAGTGCTGTGAGTGGTTGGGAGATAACTCGGATGCTCATCGCTCAGGCACAGGTAGAGGGACTACCCATTTTGACCAATGACTCTCAGATTTCTCAATATCCAGTAAAGCTTATCTGGTAAAATCATTACATATGCATAAAGACGCTTTCCTACATATAAGCCTTCTGATTGCATATGCAATACCTATCTCTTAAAAGGAAACAACACATCAGGCTCTATGAGAATTGGTATAATCACCTTTAAGTCTTTTGAGGGGGTAAGAACATCGATAGCGTTATCTTAAGGGAAGAGGTCAGACAGAAACTTAAGGAGATAGGCAGTGCTGATATACTCGTTGGCATACCGAGTTTCAATAATGCCGATACAATAGGACATGTGGTGAGGGCTGTTCAGGCAGGTTTTGCAAAATATTTCCCTGATAAGAAGGCAATCCTCATCAATTCAGACGGTGGTTCAACAGACGGAACAAGGGAGATCGTTGAGAAGACGATAATAGATGATTTCCAGCCCCTCCTGATAAGTCAGAGGCAGAACCTACTTTCAAAGATAATCACACCTTACCATGGAATCCCAGGTAAAGGGAGTGCTTTCAGAACGGTTTTTGAGATAGCAAGGGCACTTGGTGTTAAGGCATGTGCTGTTGTTGATTCAGACCTTAGAAGTATCACACCCGAATGGATAGAACTCCTCATAAGGCCTGTACTTGAGCATGGTTTTGACTTTGTCTCTCCTTATTACCTCAGACATAAATATGATGGCACAATTACAAACAGCATAGTCTACCCTGTGACAAGGGCACTTTTTGGGAAACGCATAAGGCAACCAATAGGTGGAGATTTCGGATTTTCAGGGAGGTTGAGTGAGTTTTATCTCACAAAGGATGTGTGGACGTCAGATGTGGCGCGTTTTGGTATTGATATATGGATGACGATAACAGCGGTTGCCAATGGCTTTAAGGTGTGTCAGGCCTTTCTTGGGGCAAAGATTCATGCTCCAAAGGAACCATCCTCTGATCTTTCAGCGATGCTTACGCAGGTTCTCAGTGCACTATTTATGTTGATGGAAGATTATGAAGGTAAGTGGAAGGAGGTAAAGGAGACAGGTGCTACACCTATATTTGGTTTTCAGTTTTCAGTAGGTCTTGAGCCTGTTCATGTTAATATAGAACGTATGATTAATATGTACAGACTCGGTATAAGGGAGCTTGGAGATATCATAAAGCATATCCTGAGCGATGAGAGCTTCAAAGGGCTTAAGAAGGCAGTGGAATCAACTCCATTCTCAATCAATGATGAACTATGGGCACGGGTTATATATGATTATGCGGTTGCATGGCACATGAAGGTCATGAGCAAGGAGCATATCCTGAAGACACTTACACCACTTTATCTGGGCAAGGTTGCCTCACTCGTAATAGATATGGCTGAAAGCAATGCTCGTGAGGTTGAGGATAGGCTCGAAGCCTTGTGTATTACATTTGAAAGATTAAAAACTTATCTCATTGAGAGATGGAAGTAAAGGGGGGAGCATGAAGAACGTTATTATAGAACAGTTTAAAAGTTTTCTTGAGAAGATTGCAGGATTTTTACCAAATGTTTTTATAGGGATTGTGCTTATTGTTGTTGGCCTGGTAGTTGCGTGGCTTCTAAAGATGGTTATAACAAGGGCTGGAGCGGTTTTTAAACTCGATCACCTTACCGAGAGGGTTGGCCTGGTTCAGGTTCTACACAAGGGTGGGATAAAAGAACCTTTTTCAAGCCTGCTGGGGAGGCTTATTTACTGGGTGGTCATTATCAGTTTTATCATAATGGGGCTTAGTGCCTTTCATGTGCCTGCTGTAGAGAATATCCTGAGCAAGTTCCTGCTTTATCTTCCAAATGTCATCATTGCGGGCATAATACTTTTTCTTGGTTATCTACTCGGCAATTTTCTTGGCAGGGCAGCACTTATAGCATCGGTGAATGCAGGACTGGTGTTCTCAGGACTTGTGGGAAGACTTGTGAAATATACGGTTTTTATCATGGCTATAGCTATGGCTCTTGAGCTTCTTGGTATAGGGAAGGACACTGTCATTATTGCATTTGCAATAGTCTTTGGTGGATTTGTGCTTGCCCTGGCCATAGCCTTTGGTCTTGGTGGAAGGGACGCTGCAAAGGAATATATTGACAGGATGCTCAAGGAGAAAAAGAAAGAGGAGAAGGATGAGATAGATCACCTCTGATCATGCAGGTATTATCACAGTGAAAAGATACGTCTGTATTCACGGCCATTTTTATCAGCCACCGAGGGAGAATCCATGGCTTGAGGAGGTAGAGCTTCAGGATTCTGCCTATCCCTTTCATGATTGGAATGAGAGGATAACCGCAGAATGTTACGCACCTAATGCTGCCTCACGCATCCTTGACCCAGATGGTCGGATTATCGATATTGTGAATAATTATTCAAAGATCAGCTTTGATTTTGGGCCAACACTGCTTTCATGGATGGAGCGCCACAGTCCTGAGACCTATCAGGCTATTATTGAGGCTGATAGACTGAGTATGGAGAGATTCTCAGGTCATGGCTCAGCTATTGCACAGGCATACAACCATATGATATTACCCCTTGCAAATAAAAGGGATAAGTATACACAGATTATATGGGGCATAAGAGATTTTCAATACAGGTTCAATAGATTACCGGAAGGTATGTGGCTACCTGAAACCGCTGTTGACCTTGAGACTCTTGACATCCTTGCAGAGATTGGTATCTCCTTCACCATCCTCTCTCCAAGACAGGCAAGACGCATAAGGAAGATCGGAGGACAATGGCAGGATGTATCAGGTGGAAAGATTGACCCTACAATGGCATACCTTTGCCCTCTTCCATCAGGAAGGATGATTGATATCTTTTTTTATGATGCTCCGATTACTCATGAGATCGCCTTTGGAGGCCTCCTGAATAGCGGAGATGCATTTGCAAAGAGGCTATATGGGGCGTTTTCTGAGGCAAGGGATTGGCCACAGCTCGTTCATATTGCAACAGATGGTGAGACCTTTGGTCATCATCGTCGTGGTGGGGAGATGGCACTTGCCTATTGTCTGTATTTGATTGAATCCAGTGATTTTGCAACCCTTACAAATTATGGGGAGTATCTTGAAAAACATCCACCGATGTATGAGGTTGAGATATATGAGAACTCGTCCTGGAGTTGTGTCCATGGTGTTGAGAGGTGGCAGGATGACTGTGGATGCAATACCGGTGTGAACCCTGGCTGGACACAGGCATGGCGGAGGCCATTGAGGAAGGGTCTTGACATGCTCAGAGATTCTATTATCCCTCTTTATGAGAAGGGGGTTTCAAGATATCTCAGGGAAGCATGGGATGCAAGAAATGATTATATCTATGTTATCCTTAACCGCTCAGAGAGTGTTATTGAAAATTTCTTCGTTCAACATGCACTCAGGACCCTGTCAGAGAATGAAAGGATAAATGTCCTGAAGTTCCTTGAGATACAGAAAAATGCCATGCTCATGTATACAAGCTGTGGCTGGTTCTTTGATGAGATATCAGGTATTGAAACCGTCCAGATTATGCAGTATGCATCCAGGGTTATGCAACTCGTTGAGGATTTACATGGCATATCACTTGAGTTAGATTTTCTTGATATCTTAAAAAAGTCACCGAGTAATAAGTTTAAGAATGGTGCAGAGGTATATGAGAAATTTGTAAGGCCTGCCGGCTTAGACCTTTTAAGGGTAGGTGCCCATTATGCTATTACCTCGATCTTTGAGGAATATCCTGAAGAGGTAAAGATATACTGTTACAGGGCAAGGAGTGAGTGGTATGATGTCAGGGAGGCGGGAAGGCAAAGATTGATTACAGGAAAGGTCTCAATTGTTTCAGAGATAACAAAGGAAGAGAGGAGGCTGAGTTTTGCTGTGCTACATCTGGGAGACCATAATATCAATGCAGGGGTGGATGATTTCGTCAGCGAGAATGCCTATTCAGTGATGAGACAGGCTCTTACCGAGGCCTTTGATAAGGGTGACATCACAGAGGTGATCAGGGGGATTGATGATTTCTTTAGTGAGAATACATATACCCTTAGACACCTGTTTAAGGATCAGCAGAGGAGGATAGCAAAACAGCTATTGCATATGACCTATGAGGGGATAGATGCACTTTACCGTCAGATATATGAGAATAATTACGCCATCATGAACTTCTTTCTGTCACTTAATATCCCCATCTCAAGGTCATTTAAAGGTGCGGCTGAACACGTGATAAATATGGAACTGAAAGGGTTGCTCGAGGCCGAGGATATTGATATGGAGAGGCTCGCCCAATTGATCTCAGAGGTCAAGAAGTGGTCTCTTGATATTGACCTTGATGCTATTTCATATATTGCAACTAAAAGGATAAACCACATGATGGATGAGTTTTCACAGAGGTATGAAGACATCGAGTTTATCAATAAAATAGAGGAGATATTGAAGCTCCTGAACTCCATGGCATTAAGGCTTAATCTCTATAAAGCACAGAATGTTTATTTCTCGTCCGGCAGGTCGATACTTAAAGATATGAAGGAGAGAGCGGTAAAGGGCGATATCATCTCAAGAAGGTGGATCGAGAGCTTTAGAAAGCTCGGTTATTATCTACAGGTAAGGGTTTCATGATAAAAAGAGGAAGCGGAATACTTTTACACATCACATCCCTTCCATCGCCCTATGGCATAGGTGACCTCGGGAGGGGCGCTTACAGGTTTGTCGATTTTCTTGTTGAGGCCAAACAGAGTTTCTGGCAGGTGCTACCCCTAAATCCAACATGCGGTATCTACGGGAATTCACCGTACAGCAGTTTTTCAGCCTTTGCAGGTAACCCATTACTAATAAGCCTTGAGGGACTCGTGGAGGATGGATTTCTTTCATGGGATGATATTAAACCACCACGTTTTCCTGATAAAAAGGTTAAATACAGGGTTACAGGTGAATATAAGGGCAGAATCCTCAGTATGGCCTATGAAAGGAACAAAACGAGTATATCAGGAGATTATGAATTCAAGAGATTCGTTAATGAGCATTCATACTGGCTTGATGACTATTGTCTCTTTATCTCCTTAAAGAGGCACTTTAAAGGGTCTGAATGGAGCAGGTGGCCTGAGGATTTAAGGGACAGAAGAGGGGATGCGTTAAGTGTATGGAGGGAGAGGTTAAATGATGATATAATGAAAGAGGCATTCTTCCAGTTTATATTCTTTAAACAGTGGCAGTTACTCAAGAATTATTGCGAGGAGAGGAACATACAGACAATAGGTGATGTTCCAATATATGTCAATTATGATAGTTCTGATGTATGGATGAATACCGAATTATTTAAGTTAAATAAAGAGAAGAGACCTCTTTACGTTGCTGGTGTGCCACCTGATTATTTCAGTTCAACAGGACAGTTATGGGGACATCCTGTATATGACTGGGACATCCTTAGCCATAAGGGTTATGACTGGTGGATTAGGCGACTTGAACATAATATGAGACTTTTCCACATGTTCAGGCTTGACCACTTCAGGGGTTTTGTTGCTTATTGGGAAGTGGACGCAGGCCAGGAGACAGCGATAAATGGTAGATGGGTAAAGGCACCTGCAATCAATTTCTTCAATACCATATTTAAGCATTTCACACACTTGCCCCTGATAGCCGAGGACCTCGGCATTATCACCCCTGATGTTAGGGAGGTTATGGATATGTTTGGTTTTCCAGGGATGAAAGTACTCCTCTTTGCCTTTGGAGAGGATGTTGCGGTGAATCCTTATGCCCCCCACAATCATGTAAAGAACTGTGTTATATATACAGGTACTCATGATAACAACACCATAAGGGGATGGTTCAGGATGGAACTGTCTCCTGAGGACAGAGAAAGACTCTCAGCATATGTGGGCAGGAGGGTTACAGAAAGGACGGTTAATCAAGAACTTATAAGACTTGCCATGATGTCTGTTGCTGATATGGTTATAATACCGATGCAGGATTTCTTAGGTCTTGGAGAGTGGGCAAGGATGAACCTGCCTGCAAGGAAGGATGGAAACTGGCAGTGGAGGCTTGAATTAGAACGGCTTACCTCATCGCTTGCAAAAGAGATATCAGAAATTGTTATGATTTATGGAAGGGCATAATATGGGCAAACTGGAATATATATACGAACGTATAGAGGCCAAGAAGGCCGATTATAAGATTTATAATTTTTCTGGTTTTGAGGATGATGCCTTCAAGACCTTTTTTGACCTTGCGCAGGAATTTGATGATATAGACTATTTTTATAGCCTCTGTGTAGCTATCCCAAAGTGTTTTTTTGATCTTGATGCCTGTCTATATCTGCTTGATCCCGGCCTTGGTAAGCTTGTCCTGGTGGCAATGACAGATCACCATGATCATCAGTTACATAAATGCCCTCCAGAACATCTGAGGCCATCTGACCAGCCCTATATTATAGATGGTGATACATTGATACTCACCATCCGTGGAAAAAAGACCTTGATCGATCAGTTACCCTTTGAGGTCAAGGATAATGTTATCGGCTTACTGGAGGTATATCCGATAGAGGACAGGGATTCTCACAAGATGTTATTCTTTGAAAAATATGCCAACCGCATCGGTTTCAACTTCCATAACAGGCTCCTGGCTGAGAAGAATATTGAACATCTCAAGTTCATTCGTTCACTTGTTGCGGATATTGAACATAATATAATCGTTCCCAACATGGTCTATAAGCTCTTCCTGAAAACCCTCAGGGCAAAGGTTATGAAGAATATGGAAATAGAGAAGAGACTTTCTGAGTATTTATCCGTTGGACCATGCGATGAAGAATGCCTGGAGGGTATCCTGAAAGAACTGAATGATGTCAACCAGGGACTCGATATTGAACTGGAGAACATAGAGAAGCACTATAAGAATATGAGCCTTTTTATAGAGACACTCTTTCGAAAGAGTCATTTTGACCAGGGAAGGCTTGTTCTGAGGACAAAGACATGTAATATGATGCGTGATATTGTCCAGCCCCAGATCGAACGATTTTTAGAAAGGTTTAAGGCATCCGCTATCTCTGTTGATGACCGTTTAAGCGGGATCCCTGAGGAGGAGATTATAGCGGTTGTAGATATAGGTCTGATGGCACAGGTATATGCCAATCTATTTTCAAATGCCCTCAAATACACGCAGGAAGTGGAGGTAAGGGATGGAGAGAGGAAGAAGTATATATCATATGGTCATGAGGTGATAAAGGATTATTTCGGAGAAGGGGTAGATGGGATAAAATATAATGTCTTCAGTACAGGACCACACATCCCACAGGAGGAAAGGACTCGACTATTCGATGAGGGCTACAGGGGTAAGAATGCAGAGGACAGGCCAGGGACAGGGCATGGTCTTGCCTTTGTAAAGAATGTCATAGAGATGCATAATGGGGTTGTGGGTTATGAGCCTACAGGGTATGGCAACAATTTCTATTTTATCCTGCCGAGGAAGTAACCGTTTCTATTACTCTCTGTTTAAAATTAGGATATAACTCAGAGGCTTTCTCCTTAGGGGTTGTTTATCATCCAGGTGGCCAGTGCATTGGCCTTCCGCCAAGCAGATGCAGATGGATATGAAATACGGTCTGGCCTGATTCATGGTTACAGTTCATAACAAGCCTGAAGCCCCTCTCCGCAATATCCTTCTGCCTTGCAATCTTATTCGCAACCTGAAACATATGCCCTATCAACTCGTTGTCCTCTGATGATACATCAAGTATGGTAGAGATATGCTTCTTTGGTACAATGAGGATATGTAGAGGTGCTTGAGGATTTATATCCTCAAAGGCATAAACCTTTTCATCCTCATAGACTCCCTTTGACAAAAGCCTCCTCTCTATAATTCTACAGAAGATACAATTCATAATGCATCCTTGTGGTGAGTCTATATAGAATCACTCATGGCTTTTTATTATAATATAAAGTATGGAACAATTTAATATCGAAGAACTGAAAGAGAGCGAGAAATTCCTTCAGAATATACGCTGGGATATTACACCAAGGAAGTTCCTTGAACCCCGACTTGCAAAATCAAAAGGGATTGAGGATAAGACGGATGAGTACATGTTATACGTGGACATTGTATTTAACAAGCCACAAGTAGTAATTATGAGATTGAGGGAACATATGAGTAAGACTGTTGGTTATATAGGAGGTGTACCAGAAGAATTATTAAAAGAGGCCCTTAATTGTGATAAAGAAGAATGCAAGGTTGGTATGTATCCACTCACCTCAAGGCTTGAGGAGTGGCTCAAAAAAAGTCTGGGGCTCCTTAGGAAGTAACCTCCTTTATCCACTTGAGATAATCTTCAGAACCGTTGATAATAGGTAATGCGATAATCTCAGGTACACTATAGCTATGGAACTCTTTGACCTTTTCCGAAAGTGAATCAAAGAGGTCTTTACGTGTCTTTACAATCAAAAGCACCTCTGAATCGTCTTCTATCTGACCCTGCCAGCTATAAATTGAACGGACATCCTTTATTATATTTACACAGGCTGCAAGCCTTGTCTCCACAAGTGAGCTCGCTATCCTGACAGCCTCATCCTCACCAGGCGCGGTTATAAGGACGACTATCTCCTCTGTGTTTTGGTTTTGTGATATCATAGGCTTATATTTTTACAGAGAATGTTCAAAAAATGCAAATTGATTTTTTGCTATGTTACGTAAAAATCATTTGTGCACATTTGGGAAACTATTTCTGGACATGGTTGTGTTTTTACAAATGAAATTCCCATATCCTTTTATCACCCTAAATCAGTACTTAAAAACATCTGTAGAAACTCTACCGCATTTATAATTTTTACAGATTTATATTTGCCCACATTGATGCTGATAACTTTTTAAGACATAATCTGCCGCTTTATAAAGGCTTTGAGGCGTGCCTGCCTTCCTTCTATCGGTAATTGAGGCAACGGCCTCATCTCTTCCCATATATCGCCTTTAAGGCATCTTCAACATCAGCATATTTAAATTCATACCCTGCCTTTAGAATCTTCTCTGGCAACACCCTCTGACCAGTAAGAACCACTCTTCCAAACTCACCAATGGCTAATTTGACAGCAAAAGCAGGCACGTGAACCCATGATGGCCTATGCAAGGCTTTACCCAGTGCCCTGCAGAAATCCCTGTTTGTTACAGGATTTGGTGCTGTGGCATTAACAGCTCCCTTTATCGCCTCATTCTCAAGGATATATTTTATTATTCCTATCAGGTCGGCCCTGTGAATCCATGAATACCACTGTCTTCCGTTGCCAATATGTCCACCAAGAAAAAACCTGAAGGGCATAACCATCCTCTTTAGCATCCCGCCATCTGCCTCAAGCACAAGGCCTATCCGCAAAAGAACCACCCTTACCCCAGCATCCTCAGCCATCAATGCCTCTTTTTCCCATGCCTTGCATACCTCAGCAAGAAAGTCTGAGGCAGGCGGGGTATTCTCTGTAACATATTCTTCCCCATGATGCCCATAATAACCTATGGCAGATGCGCTGATAAGGGTTTTGGGGGGATTATTCACATTCCTTATAGACTGGACAATTGCACGGGTTGTATCAACCCTGCTATGCATAATTCGCTCTTTTTTCTCTTTATTCCACCTTCCTGATGCAATTGGTTCACCTGCAAGGTTTATGATTGTATCTATATTTGATATAATCTCAGACGGTATTAAGGCAGGCGGTACCCATCTCAAGACACCTCTATCCTCATGCCACACACTCTCACCATGTCTTGTAGTAATAACTACATTATGCCCATCCCTCAAAAGATCTTCCTGCAAGGCAGAGCCTATAAAGCCTGTTCCACCTGTGATAAGGATATTCATATAACCAATTTTACCATACTAAGAAAGACAGGTGGGCAGGAGGATAGATGCATGTTGTATTTATTGCGATAACGAAGGATTTGAAAGCCTAAGTGTCTGATGTAAAATTATCCTTAAGGATGACCTCCTGTCTTGCCCTGAAATGTTCAAACCCTCTGTTATAGATAGCCTCGCGCATCTTCCTGAAGAAGTCTAAATAGAAATGAAGGTTATGAAGTGTATTGAGTCTCATGGAGAGTATCTCTTTATTCATAAACAAATGCCTCAGATATGCCCTTGAATAATTCCTACATGTATAACACCCACATTCAGGATCAAGGGGTGAAGGGTCTGCCTTGAACTCCTCGCGCTTTATACTGATCCTTCCACTGCTTGTAAAGAGCGTGCCATTACGAGCATTTCTTGTTGGCATGACACAATCAAACATGTCAATCCCTGCTGAGACGGCCTCAAGCACATCCATGAGGTCACCAACACCCATTAGATAACGGGGCATGTCCTCTGGCAAAAGGGGTGTTGTGTAATTTACGATCTCATACATCAACCCCTTTGGCTCACCAACACTCAGGCCTCCAATGGCGTATCCATCGAATTCCATCTCCATCAACTCCTCTACACTCTGCCTTCTCAGGTCAGTAAACATCCCACCCTGCACCACGGCAAAAAGGGCCTGCTTTATGCAAGGAGTGGGCAATGGGCAGTGGACAATCTCATTATTAATTATTTCTGCGTCCTGTTTAGTGCTTACTTTTTCGTGATATTCTTTACACCTCCTCGCCCATTTAGTCGTCAGCTCAAGAGAATTGAGCGTATACTCCCTTGATGCAGGATAAGGTGTGCATTCGTCAAATGCCATTGCTATGTCAGAGCCGAGTGCATACTGTATCTGCATCACAAGTTCAGGGGTTAAAAAATGGGTTGAGCCATCAAGGTGAGACCTGAATTCAACGCCATCATCCCTTATCTTCCTCAAAGGTGACAAGCTGAATATCTGAAAACCACCACTGTCAGTAAGAATTGGGTATTCCCAGTTCATAAACCTGTGAAGGCCTCCAACCTTTCTGATCACCTCATGACCTGGCCTTAGATAGAGATGATATGTATTGGAGAGGATGATCTCTGCACCCAGTTCCTTCAATTCATCTGTTGTCATCGCCTTTACAGTTCCGACGGTTCCAACAGGAAGAAATGCAGGGGTATTTATCGCACCCCTTGATGTGACAATCCTTCCGACTCTTGCAGAGTTATCTGTGTTTATTAATTCAAAATAGAAGTTCTGAGTTTTAATGGTGTCCACCCCATACCCCTGCCACTATGGCTGAGAAGCTGAGAGTGAGAACAATCCAGTGAAAGACCTGAAGCCTGAAAAATATCTGCTCTGTTTTCAACTGTTCACCTGATGGCTTTGTGAAGAGTTTCTTAAAGATGCGCTTTTCAAGAAAGAATATAAGGGATGCGTAAAATGCCCAAACGAGTATCATTAACCATACGTGTATACTTGAAGATGTGGTAAGAAATGGAAAACCCTTCTCATGAAGCATGTAGATGCCTGTAAGACCGCTTATGAGTATCATCCATTTTGCTATCTTTGAGAATCGATGCTCAACACCCTGAAACATCATCACTTGTTCAAGAGAGCTCTGTGTCCTCTGTATCATTGGAAATACTATCATGGTCACAAAGGCTACACCGCCTATCCATATAACTATTGACAGGACATGGATGATTAATGCAATAACGTACACCATGGTCTCCTCCTTGTTTCACATCCTTTCTGGTGCCTTCACCCCAAGGATACTCAGGCCCTCTTCAAGTACTATCTGGACAGCCTTACAGAGGCAAAGCCTTGCGGTTGTAAGGTCCACATCATCAGATATAACCCTGTGTTTATTATAGTATGAATGGAAGAGACCTGCCAGCTCCTGAAGATAATAGGTAATCCTGTGAGGTTCATAAGAATGGACCGCTCCTTCAAATACCATTGAGTATTGAAGGAGTTTCTTGATGATATAGAGTTCCTCAGGTTCTTTTAATAATGACATGTCAATCTCTTGAACCCTTGAACCATTGAATCCTTGAATCCCCCTTTCTACCGCCTGCCTGAATATACTCGATATCCTTGCAAATGCGTACTGGACATAAAAAACAGGATTTTCAGAGGATTCTTTCTTTGCAATATCTATATCAAAATCAAGATGGCTATCAGGCCTCCTTGTCAGGAATATGAACTTTGCCACGTCAGGTCCGACCTCATCCAGAACCTCACGCAGGGTTATAAATTCACCTGCCCTCTTTGACATCTGAACAGGTCTTCCATCCCTGTAAAGGGTTACCATCTGAACGAGTATCACCCTGAACCTATCTTCAGGAAGACCAAATGCCCTCAGAACGGATCTTATCCTTGGAATATACCCGTGGTGGTCAGCACCCCATATATCTATAATTGTATCAAACCCTCTATCAAGCTTATCCTTGTGATATGCAATATCAGATGCAAAATAGGTATACTCACCATCAGCCTTTACAACCACCCTGTCTTTGTCATCCCCAAAACTGCTTGATGAAAACCACAATGCCCCATCCTTCTCATAGACAAGACCATTCTGCATTAGTTCATCCAATAAACCCTGTACCTTCTGATTTTCATATAATTCCCTCTCACTCTGCCATGTATCAAACTCTATGCCGAAGTCCCTCAGATCCTTTGATATATCCGCAAGCATCCTCTTGTATGAGTAATTTATGAAGAAGTCCTTACATACCTCAAACGGTATATTGAAATACCTGTCACCAGCCTTATTCCTTATCTCTTCAGCTATCTCTTTAACATATTCTCCTTTATAACCATCCTCTGGAAAGTTGATGGGGTTTCCGAATAAATGCTGATATATGGTATAGACTGATAGACCGAGAAGCCTCACCTGAATGCCTGCATCATTGATGTAGAACTCCTTCTGAACCTCAAAGCCCCCTGCCTCAAGGAGGTTACAAAGTGCATTACCAACCGCTGCACCTCTACCATGCCCGATATGCAGGGGACCTGTTGGGTTTGCACTGACAAACTCAACCTGTATCCTTCTGCCCTTACCAATATCTGTCCTGATACGTGAGTGCTCCTCCTTAAGCAACTCCTCTAAACAATCATAAAGATAATCCCTCTTGAACCTGAAGTTTATAAACCCAGGCCCTGCTACCTCAACCGTCTCAAATGGCGACGTTCGTTTATTAATCTCTGATGCTATCTCCTCTGCTATCTTCCTTGGTTGGGTCCTGAGTCTCTTTGCAACGCTCATCGCCACAGTGGTTGCCGCATCTCCCAGGGATTCATCCCTTGGAATCTCAATCTCCACATCAGGGAGGGCCTCAAGAGCCCACTCCTCATTAAGGGTTTGAATGGCATTTCTAACAATATTAATGATTTCCTCTTTCACCTGCAAAAACCCTCTTTATCATCTCCCGACTTGAATTGATTTTATTCAGCGTTTAGCCCCTTGTTAATCTTTATTTTGGACAGATGTTTCATTGACTATAAGTTTAAATATAAGATGGCATGAAGTCAATGAAACCAGCTTGTTTTTGAAATGGTATCTAAATTAAAATATACATATCAACAAAGATAGTATGGAGGAGAGAAGTAGATGAATACATTAAAGACAGCCATCCTCATGGTTGGTCTAACCCTTGTCCTTGTATGGGCAGGGGCTGCGTTTGGCGGCAGGTCGGGGATGACAATAGCACTGATCTTTGCCCTGATAATGAACTTCTTTGCCTACTGGTTCAGTGACAAGATAGTGCTCAGGATGTATGGGGCAAAGGAGGTTGATGAGGCCGAGGCACCAGAAATCTACTCTATGGTGAGAAGACTGACACAGAAGGCAGGACTCCCTATGCCACGCATATACGTAATCAACCAGCCTCAGCCAAATGCCTTTGCAACAGGCAGAAACCCAAAACATGCGGCGGTTGCTGTGACAACAGGGATTATGAGACTGCTTAGTGTGGAGGAGCTTGAGGGTGTTATAGGCCATGAACTCTCCCATATAAAGCACAGGGACATTCTGATAGGCACGGTTGCAGCTACTATTGCAGGTGCTATAAGCTATCTCGCACACATGGCACAATGGGCAATGATATTCGGCAGGCACGATGACGATGAAAGAGGTAACCCCCTTGCTGCTGTAGTCATGATGATTGTTGCACCCATTGCAGCAATGCTCATCCAGATGGCTATCTCACGTTCAAGGGAGTATGCGGCTGACTCTGGTGGTGCAAGGATAGCAGGTAATCCAAGATATCTTGCAAGTGCACTCAAGAAGCTACATATGGCATCGCAACAGATACCGCTTCAGGCCCAACCTGCCACTGCCCATATGTTTATCGTGAATCCACTTTCTGCCGGTGGTATTTCAAAGCTCTTTAGTACCCATCCACCGATTGAGGAGAGGGTAGCAAGGCTTGAAGGAATGGTGCTATAAGGATCTGTAAGTGTTAAAGAGGATTGAAAAAAGGGTCCTCTCAGGTAAAAGAATTACACCTGAAGAGGCCCTTATACTTTTTCAGACTGATGATATCTTTGCACTCGGCAGGCTTGCATCTTATATCTCTCATAAAAAGAATGGAGATAATGTCTACTTTATCCAAAATCATCATATAAATCCAACTAATATATGTGTAAATCGTTGCAGATTCTGCGCCTTTAGCCGTTCAAAGGGTGAAAAGGACGCCTATGAACTTACCATTAGTGATATTATCAATAAACTTAAAAAGGCAAATAATCTTACCGAGGTGCATATAGTAGGTGGTCTTCACCCTGACTGGTCGTTTGATTATTATCTCGACTTATTAAGGGAAATAAAGAAGGCCTTTCCAAATGTTTGTATAAAGGCATTTACTGCTGTTGAGGTTGATTATTTCTCGAGAATAAGTGGATTTAGTATTACAGAAACCTTAAAAAGGCTTAAGGACGCAGGTCTTGATATGATGCCAGGCGGAGGTGCGGAGATATTTAATAAGAGGGTTAGGAATAAGATATGTCCTGAGAAGATAGATGGTTTACGGTGGCTTGAGGTTATGGAGAAGGCACATAGGATAGGTATAAAATCAAATGCAACTATGCTTTATGGCCACATTGAATCATACAGAGATAGGATTAGTCATATGTTGAGACTAAGAAATCTTCAGGATAAAACAAAAGGGTTTCAATCCTTTATTCCTCTTGCCTTTCATTCGTTTAATACAAAAATAGGTAATGGAGGTTATACATCAGGTATTGACGATATAAAAACCATCGCTGTTTCAAGGATATTTCTGGACAACTTTTCTCATATAAAGGCATATTGGATAATGCTTGGTGAAAAGATTGCACAGCTTGCACTTAATTTTGGTGCTGATGACCTTGATGGTACAATAATAGATGAGAGGATTACTCATTCTGCAGGTGCAGTTTCAGGGTATGGTATAACAAAAGAGGAATTGATAAATCTTATTAAAAAAACAGGTAAGAATCCAGTTGAAAGGGACTCTTTTTATAATCCTATTCTTTAGATTTAAAGATTTTAGGAGTAAAAGGATTGTTGAATTGTTGATTAATAACTAAAGATGGTAATAATTAAAAAATTTTTATGTTTACTCATCTGTTGAAATAGTCTTTATTAATCTTGACAAATTAGGGTCTAAATGATACCCTTCATTTTCTGTAATATATCCTTTTTGATTGAATTATATAAGATCTATACGGTGATAAAATAGTAATGGTTAAGGTTAATTGCCAATATTTGATGCGAAAATAGTTGTGGATAAAAATCTATTTATTAACCATAAATTCACAGATAATAAAGAGGGGTGAGTATGTCACGTGTTTATAATTTTAGTGCAGGACCTGCAATGTTACCACAGGAGGTGCTTGAGCAGGCATCAAAAGAGATGACAGACTGGCATGGTAGTGGTATGTCAGTAATGGAGATGAGTCACAGGGGTAAGGAGTTTATTTCAATTGCAGAGGAGGCAGAGGCTGATTTAAGGGAACTTCTTTCAATCCCTGATAATTATAAGGTGCTATTCCTTCAAGGAGGTGCATCAAGTCAGTTCTCAATGGTGCCATTGAATCTATTAAAGGGGAAAAAGACAGCTGACTATATTAATACAGGTTATTGGTCAAAAAAGGCGATAGCAGAAGCAAAAAGATATTGTGAGGTAAATATAGCAGGATCAAGTGAAGCAACTAAATTTACAACAATTCCACCTTCTTCAGAATGGTCACTGAATCCTAATACTGCCTATGTGCATTATACCCCAAATGAAACCATTGGTGGTGTTGAGTTTCATGAGATACCCGATGTTGATGATATACCTCTTGTTGCTGATATGTCGTCAACCATCCTCTCAAGGCCTATTGACGTATCAAAATTCGGGCTGATTTACGCAGGAGCACAGAAAAATATCGGACCAGCCGGCCTGACGATTGTCATTATAAGAGAGGATTTAATTGGTAAGCCAGCACCATTTACACCAACTATGGTTAATTATGAAACCCATGCAAATGCAAATTCAATGTATAATACACCACCCACATATAGCTGGTACATAGCGGGGCTCGTCTTTAAGTGGCTTAAGAAAAAGGGAGGACTTAAGGCAATGGCTGAGATAAACAGGAGAAAGGCTGAAAAGTTATACAGGGCTATTGATGAGTCTGATTTTTATAATAATCCTGTTTCTAAGGATTGCCGCTCATGGATGAATATTCCATTTACACTTGCTGACCCTTTGCTTGATGAGGAATTTCTCAAAGAGGCGAAGGAGGCAGGCCTTGTAGCACTCAAAGGCCACAGGTCTGTTGGTGGCATGAGAGCAAGCATCTATAATGCCATGCCAGAGGAGGGTGTTGATGCATTGATATCATTTATGAAAGATTTTGAAAAAAGGAGGACATGACAAAAGGATGAAGGTTCTTGTCAGTGACAGTATATCACAGAAAGGCATAGTTATTCTTAAGAATGCAGGCCTTGAGGTTGATGTCAAGACAGGCTTAAAGCCTGATGAACTTAAGAATATCATAGGCTCTTATGATGCCCTTATTGTTAGGAGTGCCACAAAGGTAACCGCTGATATCATCAAATCAGCAAAAAATCTAAAGGTGATAGGTAGGGCAGGATCAGGCCTTGACAATATTGATAAGGTAACAGCCACAAAGCAGGGTATAGTGGTTATGAATACACCTGGTGGGAATACAATAACCACTGCTGAACATACCATGGCGCTTATCCTCTCAATGGCAAGGCAGATACCACAGGCAACAGCCTCAATGAAACAGGGAAAGTGGGAAAAGAAGCGATTCATGGGCGTGGAACTTTACAACAAGATACTCGGTATTATTGGAATTGGTAATATAGGGGCCCATGTGGCAAGGATGGCTCAAGGCATGGGAATGAATATCATTGCCTATGACCCTTATATGAGCGAGGAGAGGGTTAAGGCCTTAGGTGTGAGGATGGTTGCCCTTGATGAGTTAATAGAGACTGCTGACTTCATCACGATCCATACACCCTTAACCAATGAGACAAGGGGTCTTATTAATGCAGAGAGGATAAGCAGGATGAAGGATGGTATAAGGATTGTAAATGCGGCAAGGGGTGGAATAATAGATGAAAAGGCACTTTATGATGGTCTTAAGTCTGGCAAGGTTGCAGGTGCTGCCCTTGATGTCTTTGAGAAGGAACCACCTGAAGGCAATCCATTGCTCGAACTTGATAATGTTGTTCTGACTCCACATCTCGGTGCTGCCACAGAGGAGGCACAGGAAAATGTTGCAATTGCGATAGCAGAACAGGTTGTTGATTACCTCCTTCAGGGCACTATCAGAAATGCTGTAAACTTCCCGTCTGTGTCAGCAGATGTGCTTCCGAGTATACAGCCTTATATAAACCTTGCAGAGAGGCTTGGTGGTTTTCTGTCACAGATATTTGAGGGTGGTATGGAGAAGATAATTATTGAATACAGAGGAGCGGTCTGTGAACTCGTGCTTGAACCAATAAAGGTTGCTGTCTTAAAAGGTATACTTACTCCCATCCTTGAAGAGACGGTCAATTTTGTTAATGCACCATTTATAGCAAAGGAAAGAGGAATAGAGGTTAAGGAGATCACGACCGATGATGCAGGTGACTACCACAGCATGCTCATTATAAAGGTGAAGGCTGGCGAAAAGAGTAGCATGGTCGCAGGCATACTCCATGGTAAGAAAGATCCAAGGATCATCACCATAGATAATTTTGCTGTGGAGGTAATACCAGAGGGTGATATGCTTTTGATCTCGAACAATGACAGGCCTGGGGTTATTGGTAATATTGGCACCTTGCTTGGTAGAAACAACATCAATATATCAAGAATGCAGTTTGGAAGGGAGAAGGCAGGAGGAAGGGCTATCTCTGTTGTGGGAACAGACACACCTGTTTCAAAGGAGATACTCTCAGAGCTTGAAAGGCTTCCCAATATCCTCTCAGTAAAACAGATAAGGCTACCTGTCTGAGAATGTTAAAGTCCAGATCATAATTTGGAGAGAAGAAATGGCTAATATAGTGGTTGTTGGTGCACAATGGGGTGATGAAGGGAAGGGAAAGATCGTTGACCTAATGACAGAGGATGCCGATGTTGTTGCAAGGTATCAGGGAGGGCATAATGCAGGCCATACTGTAATAATAAAGGATAAAAAATATGTGCTTCATCTTATACCCTCCGGTATCCTTCACAGGAACAAGAGATGCATAATAGGCAATGGTGTAGTGGTTGACCCTGCCGCACTGATTGAGGAGATCGAGGGATTGAAGAAGGAAGGGATATACATTGGCAAGAATCTCTTTATAAGTGAGAATGCCCATGTGATAATGCCTTATCATAATGCTATCGAGCTCATGGGAGAGAGGTCAATGGGCACTAAAAAGATCGGTACAACAGGCAGAGGGATTGGCCCGGCATATGTGGATAAGATGGCGCGCACAGGAATACGCATGATAGATTTACTTGATCAGGGGGTATTCAGGGAAAAACTGAAGAAGAACCTCTATGAGGTAAACTTTCTGCTTACACAGAGATATAAAGGTAAAAGGATAGTCCTGAATAAGGTTTATGACGATTATATGAGATATGCTGATTATCTTGCCCAATATATTGCAAATACCACTGTGCTCTTAAATAGTCTTATAGACAAGAGGAGGAATGTCCTGTTTGAAGGGGCACAGGGCACATTGCTCGATGTTGACCACGGGACATATCCATATGTTACATCATCGAATGCATCTGTAGGTGGTGTGTGTACAGGGATAGGTGTTTCACCATTAAAGATAGATGGTATCATGGGCGTTGTCAAGGCATATACTACAAGGGTTGGAGGTGGTCCGTTTCCAACAGAACTCAAGGATAAGACAGGTGAGGCGCTTCGGCTTCGTGGTGGTGAATATGGTGCTACAACAGGAAGGCCAAGACGGTGTGGTTGGCTTGATGCAGTGAGTCTTAGGCATTCAATAAGGATAAATGGATTTACAGGTATTGCCCTTACAAAGCTTGATGTCCTTGATATCATGGATAAGGTGAAGGTCTGTGTTGCTTATGAGTATAAAGGACATGATAAAAAGGTCATAAGGTTTAAAGAGATGCCGGTGAGTTGTACTGTTCTGGAAAGGTGCAGGCCTGTTTATAAAGAATTGGATGGCTGGAAGAGCAATACCAGCGGGCTAAGAAGATTGAGTGACCTTCCCAAGAAGGCAAGGGTCTATATTGATTATATTGAGGAACTCTTAAGTGTGAATGTGGATATCATCTCCACAGGTCAGAGGAGGGATGAGGTTATAATACTGAAAAACCCGATGACTGATTATAAGAGGGGGTAAAAAGTTGACTGATGAGGAGATTTTTTGTTTTACTAAAATGTTATATAATCGAGCCGCTAGCTCAGTCGGTAGAGCACCGGCCTTTTAAGCCGGGTGTGCTGGGTTCGAACCCCAGGCGGCTCATAGTTAAGGCCCTAAGGGGTAAAGCGTATTGTCCCCATCGTCTAGTCAGGCCTAGGACATCGCCCTTTCAAGGCGGTAACACGGGTTCAAATCCCGTTGGGGACGCCATTTGAAATTTAAAATAGGCCGCATGATGCGGCCTATTTTATTATTGGACAAGAGGCTATATCTTTATATCTACAGGTGGCAGGAAGATCCTCTGAGAGAGTTCCCTGTCAATCATAAATAGCCCTGAAGGATTATTCTCATTCAGTCTCAGGCTCTGGATAATCCCCTCTGCTGTTGCCTCTTCCTCAACCTGCTCATCCACAAACCACTTAAGGAAGCTTGCTGTTGCATGGTCCCTTAATTCACCTGCAAGGTCAACAAGCCTGCTAATTCTTTCTGTAACACCCACTTCGTGTCTCATTACATCTTCAAAGGCATTAAGGGGTGATTGCCAGTCTTTTGGTGGTGCCTTTATCTCTGAGAGTATTACCCTTCCGCCACGGGCTGTGAGGAAGTCATAAAACCTTTTAAAGTGTGTCAATTCCTCCATTGCCTGGACCCTCATCCAGTTTGAAAAGCCTTTGAGATTTATGGACTCGAAATATGCTGACATTGAGAGATATAGATAAGAAGAATATAACTCCCAGTTAATCTGTTTATTTATAGCATCCTGCATCCTCTCGTTTATCATATCTCCCCCTTATCTGTTTAATTCTGCCCTGAACCTTTCTTTTATCCTTTCTAACATATCCTCGTATCTTTCTTCGTGCCCTTTGAGATATTCAGCCATATGCGCCTCCATGGCTTCATCAACCGATAGCGCTGCCTGAAGCACTGTTCTTCCATCAGGCGTCCTCACAGGCCTGACCCTCATCCGGGGGTTTTTCTCAAGTGCCTCCCTCAGTTCCTTTATTGCACCCTCTCTCATTTGATTATACTCTTCCTCAAGCTTTTCAATGGAATTTAACAGGTCTTCGAGTGTGGATGTCTTTTGAGAGCCTTTCAGTGTCTCAATAGCAAGGATACCATCTTTCCGTAACCTTATATCATCTGATCCGCTTCCAAGCCTTATTGAGGAAAGCATATTAAACTGCGCCTCTCTGAGCGAGGATACACTGAATTCTTTTAACCTCTTCCACAGCTCATCCCTGTCCATATCCCTTCTATAATATTCAGAAAGTATATCCCTTATCTTTTGCCTCTCTTTGATATTCTTCTTTTCATCATCAGTAAGTTTACCAATCTGTTCAGCTCTTTCCATTGCCTTCTCAAAGGCACTCTTTACCTCTGCCATTATGAACTCCTTTCTACCATCAGACAGTATTGATAAGGAATTTTTCTATTTTAATATAAAAAATAGGTAAAGAAAAGGACAGGCTACTTTTTAATATTTTTTCTCGGTCTTCCCCTGTGATGGATATATGTCTATTTCCCTGAACAAAAAAGTGCCTGTCCCCTTTTCTTTGTGTGGCCCCTGTTGCCTCATTTAAAAATCTACTCGAAATCATCTTGTTTTTTCCTTATCTTTGAGGTTGCCAGCCGTATAAGTTTATCCTGTAATTTCGTAATTGCCCTTTTAATCTCAGCAGGATTCAAGGCTTCATACTGTTTCTTAAGTCTTCTCTTAACAGCACCCTCTATATCCTCTGACTCAATGACCCTCTGATATGGTGTTTTAGGCTCATCGTGTTTCTTTATAATCCTGCTTCCGACCCTCCTTTTATCCTTAAGCTTCATCACTGGCTGAAAGAAGTTCACATAAAGCCTGAGATATCCATATAGCTCATTAAGGGTCTTAAGCTCCCCAGAAACACTTTCTGTCTCCACTTTGCCCTTTCAACTTAAAGTAGATTTTTGGTGAGGCAATTCGCCACCCCTTTAAGAATTTAATGATTCTCTCAAGGATGGCTTAACTCTAACAGACAGGAAACACTAAAGAGAGGTTTTCTTAATCATCTCTATTAATGTCCACAAATGATTTTTCCGTAACATTGAATTTTTGATATTATGTTAGAGTTTAACTTGACCACTAAACCCCCGTTGTGTTAGAAAACATTGATGAATATCAAGCAACAGCGCCTATCGCAGATACCCTCTGTTGATGAATGCCTCAAGAGCAGCCACGGGCAGAGATGGTTAGAATCTCACCCACGGCGAATAGTTCTCAATTCCATCAGGGAGACCCTTGAAGAGAAGCGTAAGGAGATACTGAAGGGGCTTAACCCCGATGTATCCATTGACTCTATTGTTCATGAGATTGAAGACAGGATTAGGTCCTTTTCATCATACAGGCTTATACATGTGATAAATGCAACAGGTGTGATTATCCATACGAATCTTGGAAGGTCACTGCTTTCAGAAAGGGCGATTGAGAATGTTATAAATGTGGCAAGGAGTTATTCCAACCTTGAGTATGACCTTAAAAATGGCAGAAGGGGTGAGAGATATTCACATCTTAAAGACATTCTCATAGAGTTATTCGGTGTAGAGGATGGCCTTGTTGTAAATAATAACGCTGCTGCAGTGCTTCTGTGTCTAAATACATTTGCAAAGGACAGGGAGGTAATAGTCTCGAGAGGTGAACTTGTTGAAATAGGGGGCTCATTCAGAATACCTGAGGTTATGAGATCAAGCGGTGCAATCCTTAGGGAGGTTGGAACCACGAATAAGACCCACTTGCGTGATTACAGGGATGCCCTTTGTGGTAATACAGCCCTTCTATTAAAGGTTCATCAGAGCAACTACAAGGTTGTTGGTTTTACAGAGGAGGTTACATTTGAGTCCCTTGCACGTCTTGCAAGGGAGTTTAAGATACCCCTCATGGCTGACCTTGGCAGTGGTTGCGTGATTGACCTCAAAAGATATAGCATCTACGGCGAGCCAACCGTTCAGGATATTATAAGATCAGGGGTGGATATAGTGTGCTTCAGTGGTGACAAGCTCCTTGGTGGCCCGCAGGCAGGAATAATCCTTGGTAGGCAGTGGATGATACAGAAGATTAGGAAGAATCCCCTCCTCAGAGCATTGAGGGTTGATAAGATGACTATCGCAGCCCTTGAGGCTACGCTTATGGAGTATATTGATGAGGAAATGGCCATAAATAAGATACCGACTGTCAGGATGTTGACAGAATCACAGGATATAATAAAAAAGAGGGCTAAAAGGGTCTATAATTCATTAAAGAAGGTAATTTCCGACCATGCAAGGATGGAGATTATAATGGATCAATCACGGGCTGGTGGTGGCTCTCTGCCAGAGGTAGATTTTATGACCTTTGCAGTATCAATCAAACCTCTCAATATTTCTGTTAACGAATTAGAAAAGAGATTGAGGCTCGGTAGCCCTCCTGTGATTGCAAGGATTAAAGAAGGCGCCTTGCTCATTGATGTGAGAACAGTGGGAGGAAACGAGATCAAGAGTTTAATCAATTGTATAAAGACTGCTTTAGCTTCATAGAAAGACATTTTTATATAAAAAGGATTAGTGGATGGTCATAGATTCGCTACCGCCAGTATAGGTGTAAAAAACTGCCTTTACTAAGGAACAAATTATGCTATAATTGTCATATCACGGAAAATACAAATAAAAATTAAGGGTTCTCAGCATGCCCTTGAAAGGCTGATAGAAGGACAGAAGGAGGTAGAATAATAACTGAGCAGATTATCAAGGCTAAATTAGAAGAGTTACCAGATGATTTAAAAAAAGAGGTTTTGGATTACATGGAATTTTTGATACAGAAATACCGTAAGGAAGAAAAAAGAGAGAAATTCAGATTTGATTGGGAAGGTGGTTTATCAGAATTGAAGGAGAAATATACTTCTGTGGAACTTCAGCATAAAGCATTGGAGTGGAGATAATGTATCTCATAGACACAAATATCTTTTTAGAAATATTGTTAACTCAAGAAAAAAAAGAAACTTGTAAAAGGTATTGAAAAGGAGGCGATAAGGGTGTTAAGGATTTTAGAAGGAATATATAATATATGAGGATGGGAAGGTGACTTTAAGTTCAGAGATAGAGGGTGTGAAAAGGGCTAAACTTTTGGTGATTGTATTAGAAGAGTTAAAAAGAGAGATAACAGATGAAGACTATACAAAGGCTATTGAAAGATTAAAGAAAAGGAATCCATTTTCATTCATAAAAGACCCTGTTTTATGGCAAAGAGAGATAAGAAGGAACCGTGAGCTTCCTGATTGATAGTAATATATTTATTTATGCCACAAAACCTGATGATAATATCGCATCTGAATTTCTAAAATCAGCAAAAACTTTTTGTTATTCTAAAATTACTCTTATTGAGGTTTTAGGGATGAAGGGGTTGGATGAAAATGTAGAAAACGATTTGACCATAGTATTCTCTAAAGGAGAGGCATTAGATGTATCAGATATGGTAATCAGCAAAGCAATATAGATTAGAAAGATAAAAAGGATGACATTAGGCGATTCAATAATAGCGGCAACTGCAATAGCTTACCAGAAACAGCTTGTCACAAGGAATCTCGATGATTTTGAAAATGTAGAAGGATTGAGTATTTATAATCCATATAAGGTGTAAAATGAAGATAAAATATGATCCCAATGTTGAGGCAACTTATATATCTTTAACATTCCATAAGCTAATTAAGAGGTAACT
>FWPU01005995.1_pt1 | contig 25222 bp, 21 predicted proteins | sample 2228361 | NCBI WGS metagenome assembly FWPU01 (sample SAMEA103939777, study PRJEB20133) | metagenome | reverse complement strand
CGGGTAAAATCAGATAAAGGTCGGAAATTTTAATCAATCTTTATCTTATTTTACTCCTATGGATATGCATTCTAAAAACCAATACCTTAAAGCCTTAATTGAACAAAGGGGCTATCTTTTAAAATCAAAGAAAGAGAAATCAAAACTTTTAGACGAATATTGCCAAACAACCGGTCAAAATAGAAACTATGTTATCAGAAAAATCAGAACTGGAGCCTATCTTAAACAGAGCTTTGGCAAAAGAAGAAGGAAGGTAAAGTATGATGGTTATGTAAAAGATGCTTTGGTCAAAATCTGGAGAATTTTTGATTATCCTTGTGGTCAGAGACTGGAATCGTTACTAAAAGATGGTGAAGCTGATAGATTAAGAGCATTAAAGGAAATAAATTGCTCTAAAGAAGTATTAGAGAAATTAATTAATGTTGAAGGTTCTACCTTCAACACTCACTACCTTCAACACTCATCGTGGTTATTATAAAAAAAAGCTTCTGCTTCCATAATTATGTAAAAGAAATAGGGGGGCGAGATTAAAAATTGATTAAGGCCGGTAGACAGAGGAATACTTATTAAACTTAAACTTACCCGCAAAGGAATAAATGAGGTGGTTAGCAAAAAAGGTTTTACTGAATCATCTAAAAAGTATGCGGAAGAGAGGGGTATTAGATTAATTAAATGTAAAAGGTAGTTATTAAAAAGAAGTAAATTATAAAATCGGCGGCTTGCCCGCCGAACGGGCAAAGGCGGACAGACAAAAAAGAAGGGTTTTAGGGTAAGGAATTTTTGCCCGCCCGCCTTTTTTGAGGGGTGTGCGTCGCCGAAGGCGACGCACAAGTCAAAAATCAGTATCGGGATTTTCTTTAAAAGAGATTCGGATTTTATCCAAAAGGTACCGCCAATCGATAAAAATTCTTACTGGCGGAGGAGGTGGGACTCGAACCCACAGACCGCTTTTTAGACGGTCACAGTTTAGCAAACTGCTGGCTTACCATTCGCCGCACTCCTCCCTACCTTTGTTTTATAGTATATCTTTTTTTATCTTGTCAAAAGATTATAAATTACACCTATATTCTATCATAACCGTAAGGGATTTCACTCTTTACTGTGGAAAACTTAACGATATGCAATATAATACAAAATATCGTCTTGCTATTATCTTAAACCAATTTTAATCCTTTTAAAAAAATCAACACCCGATACAATAATTATTCCTCTCAACCGCAATTCCGTAAATAAAAAACCGCTTGGCTTGATAGCCCTAGAGAAGGCCGTTTAGTTAACTTAAAAGCTTGGAGTTAGGTTACGATATTGATTAATTTTCCAGGAACAAAAATTACTTTCTTTACTTTTTTATCCTCAAGCCATTTTTTAACCTTTTCTCTATTTAAAGCCAATTCTTTGGCTTTCTCCTCAAGAATATCAGCTTCTACCTCAATTTTGTCACGAACTTTTCCATTAACCTGAATAATTAAGGTAAAATTTTTTTCTTTGATTAGTTTTGGGTTGTATTTAGGCCATAATTGATTGTGAATAGAGTTTTGAATTAAAAATTGCGAATTAGAAATTATAAGTCTTTGCCATAATTCCTCGGTTAAATGAGGAGCAAAAGGCGCCAAAAGCAGCAATAGTGTTTTTAAATTGTTCTTTGTTAACTGCTCTCTATTTATTGATAACTCGTTAACCAGAATCATCAAACTAGAAATAGCCGTATTAAAACGAAAATTCTCAATATCCTCGGTTACTTTCTTTATTGTTTTATGTAACAACTTGTCTAAATGTTGATTTTTAGCTTGAGATTTTTTGTCTTTGGTTTCTGGTTTTGTAGTTAACAAATCCCATACTCTATTTAAAAATCTATAAATTCCCACTATCCCTTTTGGGTCCCACGGGCCTCCTTGCTCGTAAGGTCCCATAAAACAAAGGTACATTCTAACGGTATCTGAACCGTATTTTTTTACCTGTTTATCCGGATCAATCACATTACCTCTTGATTTTGACATTTTCTGTTTGTCGGGACCCAAAATTATTCCTTGATGCCTCAAGCTTAAAAATGGCTCGGAAAAATGAATATGCCCCATTTTTTTTAGAGCTTTAGTAAAGAATCGGGAATAGAGAAGATGTAAAACGGCATGTTCTGCCCCGCCAACATACATATCAACCGGAAGCCATTTTTTTAATTTCTGTTTTAAGGCAAATTTTTTTGTATTTTTAGAATCAACATAGCGCAGATAATACCATGAAGAACAAATAAAAGTGTCCATCGTATCAGTTTCTCTTTCGGCCAAACTATGACATTTTGGACAAACTGTTTCAACAAATTTTTTTGATTTAGCCAAAGGTGATTTTCCATCGGTTGTTGGCAAGTAATCTTTAATTTTTGGTAGTAACACTGGCAAGTCTTTTTCTGGAACCGGCACTACTCCACATTTTTGACAGTAAAGAATGGGTATGGGCGCCCCCCAATATCTTTGCCTTGAAATAAGCCAATCGCGCAATTTATAAAAAATAGCTTTTTTTGCCAAACCTCTCTTCATTAACCACTCGGCAATTCTTTTTCTTGCTATTTCAGATTTCATTCCGTCAAATCTTCCCGAATTTATTAAAACTCCTTCTTCTTCATAAGCCTTACTAAAATATCCAAAAGGTAATTTATTGGGCGGTTTTATAACCTCTATTATCGGAAGGTTATATTTTTTAGCGAATTCCCAATCACGCTGGTCATGAGATGGTACAGCCATAATAGCACCCGTTCCATAATGAATTAAAACATAATCTGCCACAAAAATTGGAATTTGCCGATTATTTGCCGGATTTATCCCTTTAATTCCCTTTAACTCAATTCCGCTTTTCTCTTTAACCTCAGAAATTCTCTCTCGTTCTGTTTTATGCTTTGATTTTTCAATATATTCTCTAACGAATTTATAATTTATAATTTGAGGTTTGAGTTCTTCTATTATCGGATGTTCGGGCGCTAATACTAAATAAGTACAACCAAATAAAGTATCTGCTCTCGTTGTAAATACATTAATTTGCAATTTTGAATCTGCAATTTGAAATTTTATCTCGCTTCCCTCGGAACGGCCAATCCAGTTTTTCTGCATTATTTTTGTTTTTTCTGGCCAGTCCAACTTTTCAAGGTCGTTCAATAATTCTTCGGCGTAAGATGTAATTTTAAAAAACCATTGCTCCACTTCTTTTTGTTCAACCTGATTATTGCAGCGCCAACACTTACCATCTTCTGCTTGTTCATTTGCTAAAATTGATTTACATTCCGGGCACCAATTAGCCGGCGCTTTCTTTTTAAAAGCTAATCCATTTTTGAAAAATTGCAAAAACATCCATTGGGTCCATTTGTAATATTCTGGTTCGCAAGTTATTATTTCTCTCTCCCAGTCGTAAACAGCGCCGATTGATTTCAGCTGTCGTCTCATTTTCTTGATGTTCTTTTGAGTCCAAGTACGGGGATGGATTTTATGACGAATGGCCGCATTTTCAGCCGGTAAACCAAAAGCGTCAAAACCTATTGGCGACAATACATTAAAACCTTGAAGACGCTTTAATCTAGCGTAAACATCAGCGCCAACAAAATTATACCAATGACCAATATGAAGATCGCCCGAAGGATAAGGAAACATCACCAAGTGATAAAAATTCTTTTTTCCTTTAATTTTATCGGGGGTTTTGTAAATTCCGTATTTTTCCCAAATTCTTTGCCATTTTTTTTCAATTCGGCAATAAAGTTCACTCTTTTCAATATCTATTCTTATCTTTACCTTTCGTTCATTTTTGTCTTGCTTGGGTTTTTGTAGATCATATTTTTCCATAGAATTTATTTAAATTTCAGCATCTTTTAAGGCCTCTTTGCAGGGACAAACCCTTTCTCTTGAAATTTTAGGAATGGCGGTTTTAAGAATTTTTTGAGTTTTAATCAGGTTTAAATTCATTGTTTCTATTACCTTTTCTGCCGAAACTTCTTTGCCTACTTTCCACACATCCCAGTCGGTTATTGTTGCTAAACAAAGGTAGCAAATTTCTAATTCTCTTGCCAAAACCGCTTCAGGAATCAATGTCATGCCGATAATGTCGGCAAACTTCCTAAAAAAATTTGACTCGGCTCGGCTTGAAAATCTTGGCCCTTCAATACACCAATAAGTTCCTTTTTGGTGAAGCGGAATTTTTAACTTTCTTGCTTCTTTATAAAACAAATCTCTTAATTCGGGACAAAAAGGATCGGCCAAAGAAATATGAACCCCGCCCCTATCGTAAAAAGTGTATTCTCTTTTTTTGGTAAAATCCACGAATTGGTCGCAAATTACTATTTCTCCGGGTTTAAAATTTTCCTTCAGTGAACCAACAGCACAAACTCCAATAATTCTTTCTATGCCCAAACTCTTTAAAGCCCAGAGATTGGCTTTTTGAGGGACTTTGTGCGGCGGAAATTGATGTTTTTTTCCGTGACGAGCCAAAAAAACAATTTTTTCGCCAGAAAAATCACCAATTTCAAGAGGTGCTGACGGAAAACCAAAAGGGGTTTTAATTTTAATCTCTTTTGTTTTTTTGAAAATTTTAGGGTCGTATAAACCGCTGCCACCAATAATGGCTATTTTGATTTTAAATTTTGAATAGTTTTTTGGCATTTTCAGCAGTCGTTTCGGCTATTTTTTCATAGCTCAATTTTTTAATTTTAGCAATTTGCTCGGCAATATATTTTACGTATAAGGGTTCATTGCGTTGGTTTTCAAAGGGTGGTGGCGAAAGATATGGACAATCGGTCTCAATTAAAATTTTATCCAAAGGAATTTTTTCAATAACTTTATCTAAAGCAATTTTAAATATTATACCATTAAATCCCAAATAAAACCCCATCTCTAAATACTTTTGAGCTTGTTCCCATGTTCCGGAAAAACAATGAATAACTCCTTGCAGATTATAATTTGTAACCTGTAACTTAAGAAGTTCTATCATATCGTCGTGAGCCTGACGACAGTGAAAGATAAAAGGTAAATCTAATTCTTTTGCTATATCTAACTGTTTTAAAAAAATTTTTTTCTGCTCTTTTTTAAAAGAAATATATTCTTTTTTATAATCCAAGCCGATTTCTCCTACAGCAACAACCTTTGGCATTTTTGCTAATTCTTTATATTTTTCGTAATCAAATGCATCTTGGGTATGAATTGGGTGCAAACCAACCGCCGCATAAACACCTTTTTTGTGTCTTTGTGCTATTTCAACCGCTTTTTTACTGCTTTCGTACTGGGAGCCGACATTTATCATCCAAACATTGTTTTTTAGGGTTCTTTTAATAACTTTGTCTGCGTCTTCTTTAAAGGCATTAAAATTGATATGAGCGTGTGTATCAATTAGCATAAGCTTTTTTTAATCTTAACCAAATTAAATTAAAAATAAAAGGGGAAAGAGTATAAAACAAACACTCTCCCCCTTTTTTAAAAATTTTAAAAAAAGGAGTCAAGGTTAAAAAAAGTATGAATTGCTGTAGTAATCATCGTAGTAAGACCGACGCCTTCTGCGCCGGCCAGCCAATTTTTCTAATTTTTGCCTTTCTTTTCTGTTCTTAACACGGCCACTAACCAAAGATTCCAAATGAAATAAGTGTTGTTGACGTCTTTGCAATTTCTTATTATTAATTCCATTATTAATATCTTTGCTTATAAGCTCTTTTAAGTGTTCAATTTCTTTTAAGTAGGAAGAATTTTTTTTGTCCTCCACTACTCTTGACCTCCTTTTGGACGGCGCAAAGCGCCGCCATTTTTTGTAAAAGTGCGCGGGAGCTGAGCTCCCTTGTTTGCCGAAATTAAATATAATTTCGGCAAAAGAGGAAACTCAGGGCAATTAAAGAGGCCTCCTTGGTCGGGAGGCTTCTTTTTTTATTTTGTTTAAATTTTATTTTGCATCAACCTCTCGACCATTCCTCTTTAAAAATAATAAACAAAAACAGACTAATTCTGTCAGAGAGGTTCCAATTATTAACTTTCTTTTTAATTAATTGCGACATTTTGCTTTTCTCTTTAAAGAGAGACGATTTTAAGAGTAAATTTATTACACCTCTTACAATCGCGGAAAAAGCGGTTTTGGTGTTTTGTCCTTTAACTGTTTTAATATCTTTTGTGCGGTTTGGGGCAAAAAAGGCTTCAATAAGTCGGCAATGTTATTAACTATAAATAACAAATTATTAATTGTCAAATGCTGTTTGTCTCGCTTTTCCCATGGCCTTTCTCTCTCGATGTATTTGTCGCAAAAACTAATTAAATCCCAAATTGAAATTAGAGCTTCGTTAAACTTAAACTCTCCTAAAGATTTATGAAAATTTCTGCGGCTTTTATTTATGATTGTTTGTAGTTTAGAATGCGGAGTTTGTTTGAAATTTAAAGCTTGGAATTTGGAATCTGATTTAGCGGCCATTGTAATTACTCTTGAAACCAGATTTCCTAAACCAGCCGCTAAGTCACTATTGTATCTATTTTCAAACTTTTCGTAAGTAAAATCACCATCTTGCGTGGGAGGAATTTCTCTTAAAAAATAATAACGAACGGCATCGGTCCCATATTTTTTAACTAACTCAAGAGGGTCAACTACATTGCCTAATGTTTTTGACATTTTTTGGCCGCCAACGGTTAAAAACCCGTGAACAAATATAGATTTTGGCAAAGTAATTCCTGCTGATAAAAGCATGCCCGGCCAAATCAAAGCATGAAATTTAAGAATATCTTTGCCGATAAAATGAATATCTGCTGGCCAATGTTTTTTAAAATTATTCTCGGCTCCGCCGTAACCTATCGCTGAAATATAGTTAGTTAAAGCATCCGCCCAAACGTAAATTTTCTGACTATTATCTCCGGGAACCGGAATTCCCCATTCCACTTTTTCTGTTGGTCGCGAAAAACTAATATCTTCCAGTCCCTCCCTCAAAAAAGAAAGCATTTCCCTTTTTTTTGAGAGAGGGGTAATTTTAAGAATATCGTCTCTGATAATCTTTTCTATCTTTTTTGTATATTTAGATAATTTAAAAAAGTAATTTTCTTCTTTTGTTAATTCTGGTTTTATGTTGTGGTGAGGACATTTGCCGTCGCGTAAATCTCTTTTAAAAGTAAATGCCTCGCAACCAACACAATAAAACCCTTGATATTCTTTTTTATAAATGTCTCCTTTGTTTTTTATTTTCTCCCACAGCTTATAAACTCCCGGTAAATGTCTTTTTTTATCGGTTGTTCTTATAAAGTCATCATTTGATATATTTAAAAGCTTAATTAGTTCTTTATATTTCTTAACTATCTCATCGCAAAATTCCTTTGGCGTTTTACCCATTTCTTTTGCCTTTCTGGCAACTTTTAAACCATGCTCATCGGTTCCCGTAAGAAAGAAAACTTCTTTTTTTAAGGCTCTTTGATACCGCGCCACCACATCGGCTTGTATTAATTCAAAGGCAAATCCAAGATGGGGGGGGCCATTAGTATAAACAATACTGGTCGTAATATAAAACTTTTTCATAATTTTAAAAAGAGGTTTTTCCCCTTTTTAACTTTAACATAATTTTTAAAAAATAAAAACTTATTTTCTAGATCTAACAACTACAACGAATTCTCCTTTTGTTTTATCTTTTTTAATTTTTCTTATTACCCTTAAAATATCTCCCCGATAAATTGTTTCAAATTTTTTTGTTAATTCTCGACAAACCATAATTTCAACCATACTACAGTCTGCGCCACAGCACAAATTATACGAGGAATTTAAGTCGCACAGGGTTTTAATTATTCTATGAGGTGATTCGTAAAAAATTATCGGGTATTTTGCCCGGACTATCTCTTCAAAGAATTTTTTTCTTTTCTTTTTAGTTGGCGGAAAACCTAAAAATAAAAATCTATCCATTGGAAAATTAGCTATACTGGCTGCCGCCGCCATCGCCGATGGTCCCGGAATTGGAATAATTTTTACTGAATCCCCCAATAACTCAATTACTTTTTTCACCAATTTTCCGCCAGGGTCAGAGATTCCCGGTGTGCCGGAAGAGGAAACTAAAGCTAAATTTTTGCCCCTCTTTAAAAGGTTAATAATATATTCAACTTTCTGAAGTTTTGAGTGTTGATGATAGCTTAATGTTGGTGTTTTTATATTGTAATAATCTAATAATTTCTTAGTTGCTCTGGTGTCCTCACACAAAATTAAATTAACTTCTTTTAATGTTTCCAGTGCGCGAAGAGTAATATCTTTAAGATTGCCAATAGGGGTGGCAATAATATAAAGGTTGGGCATTGACTTGAATTTTTAATTTTATAGGACCGCTGGTCTTTCTGATTTTCTTTTTTCTAAAAATTCTTTTAAAAATTCAAATAAAATTCCCAATATCGGAATAGCTAAAATTGCTCCCAAAAATCCCCACAGCGTCCCCCCAATTACCAAAGACATTAAAACTAAAACCGGCGACAAACCAACCATTTTTTTTGAAAGAAGAGGTGTTAAAATACTGCTTTCTATTTGTTGAATTAAAGTAAAAGCAATTAAAACAAAAATTGCTTTGGGTAAACTTTCCGAAAAGATAATTATAAAAATTAAAACAGCTGTAATAAGGGGACCAACGACTGGAATAAAATTTAAAGCTCCAGATACCAGCCCCAAAGAAAAAGGATAGGATGCATCAAAAACCAATAAGGTAACAAAAGAAGCAATACCAACAAATAAACAGGCGATAATTCTAGTTAAAAACCAGCCGCTAACTTTTTTTTGACATCTTTCCCAAAGAGAAAGGGCATAATTTTCATATTTTCTAGGAAAAAAGAGGGCTAAAACCTTTTCAATTCCTCTCTCTTCTAAAGAAAGGTAAATAGCCATAGTGAGAATAAAAATTGCAGTAAAAATTCCGCCAAAAACAAAAAATAAAACATTGGCGATATTGGCAACTATTTTATCTAAAATTCCGCTCACCGTATTAATAAATGTTTCAATGTCTTCAAAGGCTCTAATTCCCAGTCCTCTTAGAGGCGGAGAAATTTTTTCAAAATAGTGAGGGAGCGCCTGAGAAAACTGCTTAATTTCAGAAATAAACAAGGAGGCGGTGAAATAAACTACCAAAGTAAAAATACCAAAAAAGGCAACATAAATAAAAGATACGGCTAATACCCGCGGTATTCTAAATTTTCTTAAGAAATTAACCGCCGGATTAAATAAAATTGAAATTATTAAAGCGAAAATAAACCAAATTAAAATGTCTCTAATTTGATAGAAAATATAAAACAGAATAATGGCCAAAAAAATTTTCCAAATCGTTCCCCAAGAAATATCTAACAATTTTTCATTGTTCATAAAAATTAAATCTCAAATACCAAATAACAAATTCCAAATAATAACCGATAACCACCATTGCAATGATTAAAACTTATGTTTAAAATTTTGGAAATTGAAATTTGGAACTTATTTGAAATTTTAAAATTTCAACAATTGCTGAAATTTTGTTTTATTTTCAAATGGACCAATTAAAGCTAAATTTAATTTCTCTGGTCTAAAAATATCTCTGGCTACTTTTAAAATGTCAGCTTGACTAACCTTATCAATCTTTTGGTAAATTTCTTGTGGGGTTAGCATCTTTTTTTCCAAGAGTTCTTGTAAACCATAAAAGAAAGCCCTAGCGTCGGAGGTTTCCAAAGAAAGAGCCAATCTTCCTTTAAAATAATCTTTAGCTTTTTTCAGTTCCGACTTGGAAACCTTTTTTTGAGAAATTCTCTGATATTCTTTTAAAACCACAGAAATTGCTTTTTCTGCTTTTTTGTTATCAACTCCGGCCTGGGTTACTAAATATCCACTATCACTATCAGATTCAACGCTGGTGGAAATATAATAAGCCATTCCCAATTTTTCTCTCACTTCAATAAATAACCGAGAGCTAAACATTCCGCCTAAAATTACTGCCAAAAGCTCTTGAGTATACCTCTGGGGATGAAAAAGATTATAACTTCTCACTCCTAAACAAAAATGGGTTTGATCAGTTTTTCTTTCTTCCAAAAGAACTTGAGGGTTATTCTGAATTTCTAAAACTTTTGGTTTTTTTAACGGTCTTGTGGTTTTTATTTTAGAAAAATATCTTTTTACTTTCTCAATTACCTTTTTGGGTCTAATTTTTCCGGCAATGGCAACAATAGTATTTGAGGAGACATATTGATTTCTCATATAAAGAATTAGTTCTTTTCGGGAAATTTTTTTCAGGCTCTCTTTTGTGCCGGTAATTGGCCAGCCAGCCGGTTGGTCGCCATATAATAATTTTGCCCATAAAATTCCTATATATTTCATCGGATTATCATAATACATATTGATTTCTTCAATAATCACTCCTCTTTCTTTTTCTATTTCTTTTTCCGGTAAAAGGGAGTTTAAAAAAATATCTGAAACCCAATCTAAAGCTAAATCAAAATGAACCGCATCAACTTTAGCAAAGTAACCTGTATATTCTTCTCCGGTAAAGGCATTATAAATCCCGCCAATTTTATCTAAAGGTTCAGCAATTTTTATTTTATCAGGCCTTTTTTTTGTTCCCTTAAAAAACATATGTTCTAAAAAATGAGAGATGCCAGAAATCTCTTTTTTTTCATACTTTGAACCGGTTGCTACCAAAACTAAAACCGAGACTGAATGAGTTTCGTCTTGAGGAATAGTAATTATTCTTAAGCCGTTTTTAAGAATGATTTTTTGAAACATAGAGGTTTGCCCTCCTTTTTATTCGTCTAATTTTTCTTTTAAAACTTTAATAAGGCGTGGAATTTTTATTCTTTCTTGAAACATAGTGTCGCGATAGCGGATGGTTAAATCGTTTTGTTTTAAACTCTCAAAATCAACGGTTAAACAAAAGAAGGTTCCAATCTCATCCTGTCGGCGATAACGGCGCCCGATTGAACCAACTTCATCATACTGGCAGACAAAATGAGGTTTTAATAATTGGTACACTTCTTTGGCTTTCTTAACTAAATCGGGTTTATTTTTAACTAAAGGCAAAACAGCAATTTTAACTGGAGTAATTTTTTTATCTAATTTTAATAAAATCTCAATCTCTTTTGTTGATTTGGTTGTCTTTGTCCTGCCGCCCGCAATTTCTTGATAGGCATCGCACAAAAAAGCAAAAAGACATCTCTCCACTCCAACGGAAGTTTCAATAATATAGGGAAAATAAATTTCTTTATCCTTTTTATCTTTATTGCCATACTTTAAATTTTCACCTGAATATTTTGAATGGTTAGATAAATCCCAATCTCCTCTATTATGAACTCCCTCAATTTCTTGCCAACCAAAGGGAAATTTGTATTGAATATCTACCTGTCTTTTGGCGTAATGGGCGCGTTCTTTTGACGAAATTTCCACCAATCTCAGGTTTTCTTTTTTAATTCCTAAATTATCGTACCATTTCATTCGTTCTTGCTTCCAGTAATTAAAATATCTATTGGCTTCTTTAGGATAACAAAACCATTGAAGCTCCATCTGCTCAAACTCCCGCATGCGAAAAATAAAATTACTGGGAGTAATTTCGTTGCGAAAAGCCTTGCCGATCTGAGCAATGCCAAAAGGAATTTTCAGCCGCATAGAACTTAATACATTCTCAAAGTTCACATAAATACCTTGGCAGGTCTCTGCTCTTAAATAAGTTTGGCTGGCTTTATCTTCAACCGGTCCAACAAAAGTCCTCATCATTAAATTAAATTTTCTTGGCTGGGTTAATTCCCCGCCGCATTGTGGACATTTTGAATTTTGAAATTTTAATTTTAGCATTTTTTCGGAATTTGAATTCTTGGATACGGAAACTTGAACATCGCTGATTTTAAATCTCTTGTGACAAACTTTGCATTCAACAAGCTCATCGGCAAAACCGGCTGTAAGATGACCAGAGGCCTGCCAAACGCGAGGAGACATTAAAATAGCGGCATCCAGCCCAACAATATTTTCGTGAAGTTTTGTCATCTCATCCCACCAAGCTTTCTTGATATTATTTTTCATTTCCACTCCCAAAGGTCCAAAATCATAGCAAGAACTAAAGCCGCCATAAATTTCTGAACTGGGAAAAATAAATCCTCGCCTTTTACATAAAGAAATAATTTTTTCCGTTAAATTTACCATATTAGAATGTCTGCTTATTGAACTTGAACTTTACCCATTTGTTCTGTAATGTTCGGGTCGTGAGGTAAAAGGGTATTAAGAGCTGAAGTAATAGTTTCCAAAGTTGTTCCTGTCCAGTTATCCTGACCGCTGATTTTGGCATCACTAATAATTTGAGGTGTTTGACCCGCTTGAGATTCTTCCGGAACAAAAGCCACTTGAAAAACAACAAGGGGGGCAGAATTTATTACTCCGGTCCCAGCAGGCAAATCGCCTATGGACCAAACAATTTCTCTTGAGTCCGAATCAAAAGTTAAGGAAGCCTCTGGGGGAAAAATTTTGCCGGTTAATTTAACCTCAGAAGGTAGGGTTGCTCTTACAGTTACATTTTTTACGTCATTATAGTAATTTTTAACTTGCCACGAAATCGTATAAGTTGTGGTTTGGCCCACGCGCGGCGGAAGAGGACCCGCGTTTCCAAAGGCTTCATCATAAAAATAACCCTCTTGAGCAATTTCCAGTTTTGAGTTAATTTTTGTCTCAAATTCTTCCCTGGCTTGAGAAACTATTATCTGAGTTTTAAAGCTTAAATCTTTATCTTGGCCGGGTGTTAAATCTTTTTTTAGATTCACCCAAAATTCTACTTTACCTTCTTCTCCTTGATCTAAAAATCGTAATTTAGGAATTTCCCGCCAATCCCATATTATAAAATTATCACCTTTATTAAATTGACCGGATTCACTTTTAATGCTGTCAAAATCAATGGCACGACCTGAAAGTTTTGCTACCAAAAAAAGATTTTCAAAGGGCTGACTGCCAATATTTCTGAAAAAAATCTCATAATGTAAAACTTCTCCCAGATTGGCAACATATTGAGAAGAATTATTTATTTGTTGGAAAATTAAAAGAGAGGGTTTAAGAATTTCCGTTCCTTTGGCAATCTCTTTTAATAAAATAAATTGTCCTTCTTGCCAAAGACCGAGAGTTGCCCGAAAAATTTTTTGCTCTCGTATCTCTCCCAAAAGTTTCCCTTTAATTTCAATCCTGCCTCCCTCGGTTTTGTTTAAAAGCGGCAGGTCCCATTCGGTTTTTTCTAAAGCTGAAGGTCGGCTTGAGATAAATTCAAATCCTAAGGGATATTCAATTTTTATTCTTAAACCAGAAATAGGCCAATCGCTATTTGAAAAATAATTTAAGAAAAATTGAATTTCTTTTCCCGATTCAATTTTTGAGGGAAGGTCAAATTCAAAAACTAAGGGAACTGATTTAATTTTAGTTGTAAAAGTTGTTTGGGAGGTGTAAAAAGCTTTTAAATTCTTGGGACGATATCTTAAGGAAGCTTCGGCCTGCTTTATTTCGTTTTCTTTACCGATAAGTCTTGCTTTAAAAGAAATTGTTTTTTCTTCTCCGGGATAAATATCTTCCAATTCTTTCATCACTCGTTGAGAATTATCGTTAATTATCAAAGAATTTTCCGGATACTGAAAAATAAGTTTAGGTTCTTCTAAGGTGATATTTCCGTTGTTTTTATATTTAACCAAAAACTCAACTTCTTCAAAAGCCTGAACCTCTTGTTGGCTTAAAATTTCCAATTTTAAAACTTCTTTTGAATAAATATTTTTTTGATAATAATAATAACCAAAAATTCCAACCAAAATGCCCAACATTAAAATAAAAAGAATAAATTTTTTCATCTTAAATTCAATTTACAGAAATTCTCTCCCCATATATTTTGGAGATGAAATTTTCTGTTATTTTACCCAAAGATTGTAAATAAACTTTCTCTGCGTTTAATTTTAACAAAAGTGGCAAATTTTTTTTAAGAATAATTCTTAAAATTTTTATTGTCTCTGGATTTACTTCTATGATTGATTTTACTCTATTGGATAAATTATGTCTAATAGTTAATTTGAAACAATTTTTACAGATTATTCCATCTTCTTTCGGATTAAAATAAAGTTTTTCTGGTTTTAACTTCTGACCGCATAAATAACAATTATAAAAGTCGGGCTGATAACCTAAAACAGAAAGAAGATTCCAAAGAAAATAATAATATAGAATTTGACAATGTGATACTTTAGCAGTTTGATAATCCGACAATCTATTAAACGTCTCTTTTAGCAGGCGCCAAATTTTTGATTCCGGCTCTTGGCCCTTAATCAAATCGTCAAATACTTGGGCAATTTTATAAGCGATTGCTAACTTTTTAAGGTCGCTCCTTAAAGCGCTAAATCTATCAATTAAAACAGCGCCAGTAAGGGTTTTCTGATTTTTTCCTTGAATAAACTCAATTTCTGATAAATAAAAAATTTCTGCTGCAGGTCTTAATTTGGAAGACACCTTTCTTATAGCCCTTGCTAAAATCTCCAATTTCCCAAAATCTTTTGTATAAATCACAAGCACCTGATCTGCTTCTCCCCTATCAACCTTTTTTAAAATAATACCTTGTGTCCGATAACGAAGAAACATATTTTAGTGTGGCGCATACGGGAATCGAACCCGTGTTTCAGCCTTGAAAGGGCTGTGTCCTAACCACTAGACGAATGCGCCAGTTGATTTTATCTTATTCCAAAAATTGAAAAAAATCAATAAAATGAGTAAAATAACTACATGATTGTACTTGGAATTGAAACAAGCTGCGACGACACCTGCGCCGCCATTTTAAAAGTTGAAAGAAAAAAAAGTCCTGATTTTGATATCTTATCAAACATTGTTTCTTCCCAAATAAAACTCCATGCAAAGTATGGGGGAGTTTATCCTTTTTTGGCAAAAAGAGAACACCAAAAAAATTTACCACTTGTTTTTAAAAAAGCTTTAAAAAACGCTAATTTTTTTAAAAAAAATATTGATTTAATTGCCGTAACAGTAGGGCCGGGATTGGAGCCCTGTCTGTGGACGGGGGTAAATTTTGCAAAAAGGTTGGCAGAAAAAATAAAAGTGCCTTTAGTTCCAGTAAACCATATTGAAGCTCATATTTTTGCTAACCTCGTTAACTTAAAACCAAAAATAAAAAATCAAAAACCGAAAAAAATAATATTCCCTGCTGTTTGTTTGATTGTTTCTGGCGGACACACTGAGCTTATCTTAATGAAAAAAATTGGCAGTTATAAAATTCTTGGTGAAACCAGAGATGATGCGGCCGGTGAATGTTTTGATAAAACGGCAAGAATTTTAGGTTTGGGTTATCCTGGCGGACCAGCTATTGCTGCCCAAGCGACTATCTTACCCAAAGCTACATTTAATAAATCGTTAAAATTGCCCCGACCGATGATACATCAAAAAAATTACGATTTTTCTTTCTCTGGTTTGAAAACCGCTGTCTTGTATTTAATACAAAAACTAAAAAACGAGAAAACGAAAGAGATTAAAAACAACAAAAAAATCATTTCTCTATCTCTTTATCGGTTCTTGGGTTCTTGGCTTACAAGCGTAATTTGCGCTGAAATCCAACAAGCGATAATTGATGTTTTAATTCACAAAACCTTAAGAGCCGCCAAAGAACACAAGGCAAAAACAATAATCCTTGGCGGCGGAGTGGCTGCCAATAAGGAATTGCGCCAACAGTTAGCAGAAATAATCAAAAGAGAAACTCCCTCTTGCTTGTTTTTGGTTCCTCCGCCCCAATTTTGTATTGATAATGCAGTAATGGTGGCGGCAGCTGGTTATTTTAACTGGTTAAAAAATAAAAATTGGAAAAAAATTGAAGCAAATGCTAATCTAAAAATAGGAGAATCTTTATGAAAATAGAACTTTCAACGGTTTACGACCCCAAAAAAACAGAAAGTAGAATTTATAATTTCTGGCAGAAGACGGGTTTTTTTAATCCGGACAAATTACCTGGTAAAAGAAAAAAAACTTTTACCATTGTTCTTCCTCCCCCTAATATAACTGGCGAGCTTCATATTGGTCATGCTTTAAACGCAGTGGTGCAAGACATTTTAATTCGTCACAAAAGAATGCAAGGATTTAAAACTCTTTGGCTGCCCGGAACCGACCACGCCGGCATCGCTACCCAAAATGTAGTTGAAAAAGAACTTAAAAAACAAAACTTAAGCCGCTTTGATTTGGGTAGAGAAAAATTTATTGAGCAGGTCTGGCAATGGCGGGAAAAATACGGCAATATTATTTTAGAGCAATTTAAAAAAATGGGGTGCTCTCTGGATTGGTCAAGAACAAAATTTACTCTGGATAAAGACTATTCTTTAGCTGTAATAACTGCTTTTTTACATTATTACAAAAAAGGCTGGATTTATCGCGGAAAACGAGTTATTAATTGGTGCCCGCGGTGCCAAACATCGCTATCGGATTTAGAAATTGAATATAAAACGGAAAAAGGAAGTTTATATTATATTCGCTATCCTCTTAAAAAACAAAAAGGAAAAAAGATAAAAACCCGCCGTGGTGGAAATTTTGCTTCAATTGTGGTGGCAACCACAAGACCAGAAACAATGTTGGGAGATACAGCAGTAGCAGTTAATCCTAAAGATGCCAGATATAAAAATTTAGTTAAAGAAAAAGCTCTTGTTCTTTTGCCCTTAATTAATAGGGAAATTCCTCTTGTTGCCAATAAGTTGGTGAATCCAAAATTCGGTAGCGGCGCAGTAAAAGTGACGCCGGCTCACGATTTAATTGATTATGAAATAGGTTTGGCGCACAATTTAAAAAGTATTCAAGTGATTGACGAAATGGGCAGAATAACCACAGCAGCCCCCCTAATCTATCAAGGTTTAAAAGTCGCAAAAGCGCGCCAAAAAATAGTTGAAGACTTAAAAGAACAAAAATTTTTGGAAAAAATTGAACCATTGGACCACCAGGTTCCCCATTGCGAGAGATGCCATACAACAATTGAAATACTGCCTTCAAAACAATGGTTTTTAAAGATGGATAAATTAGCGAAAGTGGCAGAAAAAGCAGTCAAGAAAGGCAAGGTTAAGTTTTATCCTAAGAATTTTGAAAAGATTTATTTTGACTGGTTGAAAAATATAAAAGATTGGTGCATCTCTCGACAAATCTGGTGGGGACACCAACTTCCGATTTGGCAATGCCAAATGGAAAAAAATACCAACTCCCAAACCATAAATACCAAATTAAAGAGAAATTATTTTATTTCTTTGGAAAAACCAAAAAAATGTCTGTTTTGCGCCAAATGTCAGCCAAAACAAGTATTGGATGTTTTGGATACCTGGTTTTCTTCGGCTTTATGGCCCTTTGCCGTTTTCGGCTGGCCCCAAAAAACCAGCGACCTTAAAATCTTCTATCCGACAGATGTTTTAAGTACAGCAAGAGATATTATTAATCTCTGGGTAGCCAGAATGGTTTTTTCGGGAATAGAATTTATAAAAAAACCTCCTTTTCATACGGTTTTGATTCATCCCACCGTGCTAACCCAAGAGGGCAAAAGAATGTCAAAATCTCTGGGAACCGGCATTGATCCTATTGGCCTTGTTGAAAAATACGGCGCCGACGCTCTCAGGTTCGGAATTGCTTACCAGTTAATGGGCGGCCAAGATATCAAGTTTAGCGAAAATAATATTGTGGTGGGAAGAAAGTTTTGTAATAAACTATGGAACGCAAGCCGATTTGTTTTAATGCAGTTTAAGAAAAATTCCAAAATTTCATTGCCGCCCAACAATAAATCTTTTGCGCAAAAACAGAATTTAACTTCAGCTGACAAAAGAATTTTAAAATTTTTGGCAAAAACAATAAAGTCGGTTAATAAAGAGCTGAACAGTTTTCGGTTTGGAAAAGCGGTTCATACTTTATATAAATTTTTTTGGCACGATTTTTGTGATATTTATATTGAAAAATCTAAAAAACAACTATCTGACAAATTACACCCTGATGCAATTTGTAATACAAAAGAGATTTTATTGTGTGTGTTGTTAAATTTGCTAAAGCTTCTGTGCCCTTTTATACCCTTTATCACCGAGGAAATTTACCAAAAATTACCAATTAAAAATAAGAAAAAATCTCTGATGGTAGAACAATGGCCAAAATAAATCAAAAAGCCAATGCCAAACAAAGCCAAGAGCTGAGCGAGGCAAAAATCGGCGAATGAAAAAATTAAAAGGCAACCAAAATAAAATAAAGCTAAAACTTTATAATATTAATAAGCTGCCTTTTAATTTTACATTTTGCATTTAATCTGTGCCTTACCCTTTTTTAATTATTTTCGCTCTTGTTCCCAGTATTATTTGGCTCTTGTTTTATCTGAGAAAAGATGCTCATCCAGAATCAAATCAAATGATTTTAAAAATTTTCTTTTGGGGAATACTGGCAGCAATAGGAGCAGTTTTTATAGAATTGGGATTTTTTCACATAACCGCCGAATCAACCCTTTCACCTTTGTTAATATCCTTATTTAACATCTTTGTTGGCGTGGCTCTGGTGGAAGAAGTCTTAAAGTATTTGGTTGTTAAAAAAAAGGTTTTATCAAGTTCGGAACTTGACGAACCATTAGATATAATGCTTTATATGATAATTGCCGCTTTGGGCTTTGTCTTTTTGGAAAACTTTTTGATTTTTTTATCGCCTCAAATGTTCTTTTTAGATTTAGGTGCCGCTATTGCCTTAACCGCTTTTAGGTTTATTTCGGCTACATTTTTGCATACTTTGGCGTCGGGAACTTTGGGATTTTTTTTAGCCATCAGTTTTTTGAAAGTTAACAAGCGCAATCTGTTTTTAACAATAGGTTTTTTAAGCGCCGTCATCTTGCATGGATTTTATAATTTTTCTATAATGATATTAACGGGGCATTTAAAATTTGTCCTGCCAATGATAATTATTATTGGTTTAGCTATTTTCGTTTCTTTTGGCTTCAAAAAGTTGAAAAAAATGCAAGGCGTGTGTAAAATAAATTAATGAATAACTCTTTTTATATGAATAAAATAATAAAATTCGTTAATGTCGTAAATTACGAAATAATTGCTGTTGGTTAATTCTATGTCGTCTTTTTTCGAAAAATTAAAAAAAGGAATGGGGGTTGAAATACCGCAAAAAGATTTAGAGCCAGAAACCGCAAAAGACACTCTTGAACAAAGTTTACCTGAAGACCAAATGCCAAAAACGTTAAACGCCAAAACAAAAGCCGTCCCTCAAAAAAGAAAATTTAAAAAAACAGAGATTGAAATTGAAAAAGTGACAAGCGAACCCCAAGAACAAAAAAAGAACAATGACCTCAAAAAACCATCTGTCACTAAGTTTACAGCAGATAAAGAAAAAAAATGGTTTGAACCAGAAGGTCAATTAGCGGTTGATGTCTATCAAACAGAACAAGAGATAGTTATTCAATCAACTATTGCCGGAGTAAAACCTGCTGATTTGGATATTTCAATTGAGGCAGACACTGTGGTAATTAGGGGGAGCCGGGAAAAGCCGCCGGAAGAAGAAGAAATAAATTATTTTTACCAAGAGTGTTACTGGGGTCCATTTTCCAGACAGATAATTATACCTGAAGAAACCGATCCTTCCCGCGCCCAAGCTACAATGAAAGATGGAGTTTTAACCATCAGAATACCCAAAATTGAAAGAAAAAAGAAAAGGAAAATAGAGGTAAAAGAATAATTGTTAAAGTTTAACCTTTATCAATCTGACAAAATAAAATAAACTCAGCCAGAATGTGTTCTGGCGTTTTTTAGCAATAAAGGGAATTCCTCTCTATCTTTTTTTTGTTATGATGCTCAATATTTTAAACAGCGCATCTTTTTTAATGTGTCCCCGGTGAGATTTGAACTCACAACCCCAAAAAGGGATAGCATCCTAAGTGCTACGCGTATGCCGGTTCCGCCACGGGGACAACAAAGAAAAAGCAAAATTTTCATTTCTTTGGCAAGTCCAAATAAATTATAAGCAAAGATATTAAAAAAGCAAGAAGTGGCAAAAAACAGCCACTTCTTTAAAAACGCTAAAAATGGTTTTTTAAGCGCTTTTCTTTCTTGTCTTGGAATTAACCGGCAACAATCCGTTCAACAAACGCCACCAAACCTCTTGAAGCCACTGCTACTGCTACTCCGATTAATGCATATAAAACAAAACGTCTAGCTGTGGCAACTTTCTCAGGCTCACCGCCAGCCGTCACAAACATATAAGCAGCGACAATGATAAAAATCGCAGCAACTACCAATAAAATGCTGAACAACCAACTAACTATCCTCTGAAGCACATCCATTATATCTATATCTGCGGGTGGTTCACCTGGGGGGCCTTGACCCAGTGCCGTAAAACTAACACCAAAAAGCGGCGCAACAAAAAACATTAACAAAAGCGCGGTTAATAAAATTTTTTTCATTTTTTTTAATTATCGCCAATATTCGCCAATTTACACATCAATTTTTTAAATAACTATTAACGAAATTAGCGATATATTCGTGTAAATTAGCGAGCTTTACGAATTCGACCTTTTTTATACTGTATTTTGTTTTTAATTCTATTGCCCCTTAATAACTTTTTCTATTAGGGTGATTATACCCTGAGCCACCAAAATAATCAAGAGACCAATTAAAGCATAAATAACCATTTGTCTTGCCTGGGTTACTTTGGCAGGGTTCCCTGTTGAAGTAACGAAAAAATAGCCGGCTAAAACAATTACTAAAGATGTAACCACTAAAGCCAATGTTTGTAAAAATGCCACAATGGCTCTTATTAGTTCCTCAATCGTGTCATATTTAAGAGGGTTTCTAATTTCAATTAAAGCACCGATTGTTTGGTTTGTAAAAAGTAAAAAAACTAAAAATATTATCGTTAAATAAACAATAAATGGTTTTTTCATTTTATATTTATAATTATAGGTTTTTATTTACAAAAAATCAAACCCCAATGATAATCTCCGGCTGCAAATTCTTTTTCCAATTTTAAATCAAGGTTTTTGGCTATTTCTTTTATTTCGTCAAAAGAAACATATTCTATTTCTTTGGTTAAAGGATTATCTTTCAGCCAATCCACTACCACAATTTTTCCGTTATCTTTCAGCACTCTTTTGGCCTCTTGGAATATTTTTCTTTTATCTTCGCATTGGAATAAAAGATTGGTCATTAAAACCAAATCAACAGAAGAATCAGTTAATGTTGAACCTTGTTTGCCCTCAATGTCAGAATGAATAAGAGTGATGTTGTTAATTTTTTCAATCATCATTTTTCCCTTTAAAGCCGAAAGCGGCTCTTGTAATACATCAATCGCATAAACCATACCATCTTGCAATATCTTTGCCAAAGGAATAGTCCAGCCGCCTGAACCGCAGCCAAAATCCGCTGCTGTCATATTGCTGCGCAACAAAAATTGTTTTAATATCTCGTTTGGATTAACAAACCCTTCCATATTTTATATGCAGGTTGCCGAAGCCACCCTGTCGCCTGGCTCTAATTTCATAATTTTTACTCCCTGGGTTGCCCGGCTCAATTTGGGAATGGTATTGATTTTTGTCCTGATAACCTGACCCTTTTGAGAAATAACAATCAAATCTTCTTCGTCCGTTAAAATATAAGAACTAACTATTTCGCCGGTTTTTGATGTAATTTTGGCTGTTCTAATTCCTGACCCACCCCGTCTCTGCAGTCTATACTCTGCCAAATCCGTTCTCTTGCCATAGCCCTGTTCCGTCACCACCAGTAAATAGGTTTTCTTTTCTTTAACTTTTTTATTCTCCGGTTCCCGAACCTTAATAACTTCCATCCCCACCACCCCGTCTCCCTTTTTTAATCTTATCCCCTTAATTCCTGCCGCCTGCCGACCCATTTCCCGAATCTCTTTTTCTTTAAAACGAATTGTTTGGCCTCTTCTTGTCACCAAAATAATATCATCAAAACCGGTGCTTTTGGCTGCCTTTTTTAGTAAATCGCCCTTTTTAAGAGTTATGGCGATTAATCCCGAGCGGCGAACATTTTCAAATTCGGATAATAGCGTTTTTTTAATTATACCATTTTGCGTTACCATTACTAAATGTTTTGTCCCAAAGTTTTCGTCTTCTTTGCCTAAAGGAAACAAAGACAAAATTTTCTCTTGAGGAGAAATTTCTAAAAAGTTTAAAAGGCCCCTGCCACGAGCCACCCTGGCCCCTTCGGGAATTTCATAAACCGGACTGCGAAAAACCTTTCCCGAATCGGTGAAAAAAAGCAATGAATCGCGGGTATTAGCTGTAATAAAATGTTCAACGATGTCTTCCTGTAAAGTTTTCATTCCCAAAATACCCTTGCCGCCTCTTTTTTGAATTTTGTAGGTTCTGGGATTAATTCTTTTAATATAACCTCCTTGGGTTAATGTGATAATTGTTTCCTCTTTTGGCACCAAATCTTCGTCGGCAATCAAATCCGCTTTTTGAATATGAAACAGCGTTTTTCTTTCATCGCCAAAATTTTCTTTTAAAACGGATAATTCTTTCTTTATAACTTCCTTTATTTTGTGGGGGCTTTTTAAAATGGCGGCTAACTCTTTAATTCTTGCCTTAATTTCTTTTAATTCTTCCTCAATTTTTTTTCTCTCAAGCCTTGCCAGAGCAGATAATTTTGTTTCCAAAATAGCATTGGCTTGAATGTGGGTTAAATTAAATCTCTTAATTAGATTCTTTTGAGCGTCATCCCGACTTTCTGACTTTTTTATGGTTTGAATAACCTCGTCAATTCTAGCTAAACATTTATGGAGCCCTTCTAAAATATGGGCTCTTTCCTTGGCTCTTTCCAAATCGTATTTTGTTCTCCGAAAAACAACATCTTTTCTGTGTTCAATAAAATAGGTTAAAATTTCGGATAAACTCAAAACCCGCGGCTGTATACCATCAACCAGTGCCAAAAGATTTAAGTGAAAGGTTTTTTGCAGGTCACTAAATTTATAAAGCTGGTTTAAAATTTTTTGAGCAACAGCGTCTCTCTGTAAATCAATTACTATGCGCATTCCCTCTTTATCCGATTCGTCCCGAATATCTTTTATGCCTTCAATCTTTTTTTCCGAAATCAAATTGGCAAACTGTTCAAGCAAAGACGATTTTTGAACTTGGAAAGGAATTTCTAAAATAATAATTTGCTGACGGCCGGTTTTCTCTTGTTTTGACACCTCAACCTTGCCCCGACAAAGAATCGGTCCTTTTCCCTGAGAATAAGCTAAAATTATTTCTTTTTGATTAAAAATTTGGCCGCCGGTTGGAAAATCGGGCCCCTTGATAAACTTAAAAAGCTCTTCGGTTCCAGCTTTAGGATGGTCAATTAAATAAATTAAAGCGTCGCAAACCTCTCCAAGGTTATGGGGCGGAATATTGGTTGCCATACCCACGGCAATTCCCAAAGAACCGTTCAATAAAAGATTGGGCAGGGGCGAGGGCAAAACTCGCGGTTCTTTTCTGGTTCCGTCGTAATTATCAGTAAAATCAACCGTATTTTTATCAATATCTTTCAGCATCTCCTGACCTATTTTAGACAATTTACACTCGGTATAACGCATAGCGGCCGGCGGATCATCGGTTGAGCCAAAATTTCCCTGACCAGCAATAAGGGGATAGCGCAATGAAAAATCCTGAGCCATTCTTGTTAAAGCATCGTAAACTGCCATATCGCCGTGAGGATGGTAACGACCTAAACAGGAACCAACCACAGTGGCTGATTTGCGAAATTTGCCTTCATATCTCAATCCTTCTTCCAGCATCGTATACAATATCCGCCGGTGAACCGGTTTCAAACCGTCCCTCACATCGGGCAATGCCCGAGAAACAATAACTGACATAGCATAATCAATGTAGGAATCTTTCATCTCCTCGGTAATTTCCCGCAATTTTACCCGGCCAAGATCTATGTCTATTTGTTTTATGTTATTTTTCATTTTCGCTGTTTTGTTTTGGTAAAAATTTTTTAAGCTCCTGTAACTCCTCTGGGCTTAAATTTTTTTCCAGTTCTTTTAATTGTTCTTTTAAAATTTCCGGCGGTAATTTGGGCACTTCAAACTTTGGTATTTCCTTCAATTCTTCTTTAAGGGCCGGCAATCTGAGTTCCTCTTTAATTTTTTCTTTTTGAAAATTTTTTAGCAATTTTTGAATATCTCTAACCCACCAGATAAAAAGACTTAAAGCGAAAGTAATTACTACTGCCCACAAAATTATTTTCCTCTTTGATTCGGGTAACTTCTGCAGTTTCTTTAAAAAATCCATAATTAATAATTGCCTCCCTGTATAATTAGTTAGCGGTTACGGCTTTAAAACTATAATTTTTGCTTCCTCTTCAGAAAGGTCTTTCTTTTTAACGGAAAGTTTGTTTTGGGGTTCAATTTTTTTAATGCCCAGTGTTTTTAAAAATTTATCCAGGCCATCTATTTTCACCTTTAGCTTGGGAATATGGTAATGCATCGGAATAATAATTTTTGGTTCAATTTGCGACATTATTTTCACGGCCGTCCTCGCATCAATCGTATAAACTCCGCCCACCGGAATAATAAGAATATCCACCTCACCGATTTTCTCAAGCTGCGCCGCAGTCAATTCTTTTTGCCCAAGGTCTCCCAGGTGGCAGATTTTTATTTCCTCGGTCGCCAAGGCAGAGGTTTCGGCAAACTCAATTGTATAAATAGTGTTACGTCCTCTTTCTTTTCCTTCTTTTTCATCGTGCCAGGAATCAATTCCCTGAATGAAAATATTTTTTATTTCGTACTCTCCCGGTCCTTCAATTAAAAAAGGATTATCACCTACTGCCTTTGTGTTGTTGTGGTCAAAATGGTTGTGAGTGATTAACAAAATATCAGCTTGCAGTTTGGGAACTTTCAAACCCAGTTCTTCTGAAAAAGGGTCAATGACAATTTTAACTTGACTGTTTTTTACGGGCGCCGCAATTATTTCAAAACAAGATTGTCCGTACCAAATTATCTGCATAATAAAATATTTTATCATAACGATTTTAAAAAGCAATCAATGTTAATAAAAAATTGGCTCAGTTTTTACAAGTTGTGCAGACTGAGCCTTTATAAAAAAAATTATTTTGCGGGGGCGGAGGCCGCCCCCGCAAGACACCAGGCGTAAAGGGTAGGATACCTCCTTTTCTCCCCACACCTGGCGGCTGCGGCAGATGCCGCAGCTTGGTCCGGCGCCGGCGCCGGCTCGGCAGTGGGCGCCGGCTCGGCGGTGGGCGCCGGCGCCGGCTCGGCGGGGGGCGTCGGCGCCGGCGGAAACCGG
>FWPU01005488.1_pt1 | contig 25231 bp, 27 predicted proteins | sample 2228361 | NCBI WGS metagenome assembly FWPU01 (sample SAMEA103939777, study PRJEB20133) | metagenome | reverse complement strand
ACACACAAATTTATCCACCATAACCCTGAAAGGCACTACAAAATCACAGGCAAGTGATTCTCTACCATATTCAAATGTGTGATAAAATCCAATAGTCGGGTCTAAACCAATACATTCTATTTCTCTCACCATCTCAAAGTGTAACAATGTGTAGCATAAAGATAGCATGGCATTTACGGGATCTTCAGGTGGCCGCCTTGTTCTTTTGTTAAAATTTAAACTTGATTTATAAATTTTTGTGTAGGCACTAAAATAAACAGCAGAGGCAGCACCTTCTAATCCTCTGATACTTTCTATTTTGGGGTTTTCTTCTAAATCTGTAAGAATAGTCTTTAGAGACCTGGTGGCGTCAAATAAATTTTTTTTCAGGTCTAATCTTCTCTCCATTAACTCTTCCAGAAACATGGTTTGTGATATTATTTTTTCTTTTACAAGCGATTTTGAAAAACGTAAAGGGAAATCTGTTTTCGTTGCCTCGTATTGTTTCAGTCTCAGCAATCCGTTGAAATGCAATCTGCCATGAAGCATCCCTCCAAACTGCATGTTTCTGCCGGAAAGAAAAATAATACTTACATTTTCCTTTGCGAGTCTGTGGATTACGTTACTGTCAATGGTTACATTGCCTACTATTATTATCTTTTCAAGAGGTGTTACAGGAACAGTCCCTTCTTTTTTGCCTTCAGAGTAAAAACACAGGGCATTTCCGTCTAATTTTATGTGTATGTTTTTTCTGTCTATAAACAGTGTGCCCATTTTGTAACTCCTCTTATCCAAGATAGAAAAACTTTGGATCTCTTGGTTGTATGGCGATACCGAGCGTGTGGGTTCTGCTTCTTCCGTCTAAAGGGAATATGTGTAATCTGTCTTCTTTTAAATTTATCAGTTTGTAAAGCCCCTTAATGACAGATATCAGTTCTCCATCAGTCAAAAAGCATTCAAATACCGATTTCTGCCCACCAGTGCTGAATGATTTTAAAAAATAACGAACCCTATTCAGCCTGGTGGGATTTGATACATCATAGGCAATAATGTATAGTTTCCTTGTCATTGAAAAATCCCTCTTTTAATGTTTGTATCTTTTTAGAGAGTTGTTTCTGAATGCTGTCAATAATACCAGTTTTTCACCATCGTATTGAAAAATCAGGTTTACTCCCTCAACTATTCTGATATCAATGCCATTTTGCCGTGCCTTTTTTACCTCTTTTCTGCCAACAAAGTAAACAAATGCATCATTTGCATGAAATACACGTCCATAACTGAGAATTAGCTCTACCATGTAGTCAGTAATTCTTCTGGCGTTCAACCTTTTTAACGCATGGGGAGTTGCAACGATACCGCTTGTTATAACTGCTTTTTTGTTCATTTTGATCACCTCCTTTTTATTGTTAATTTAATTTTATTAGAGGTAGACCACAAAACCAATAAAAGCAACGTTTCGGAATAGTTTCAGAAATGTTTCTCTTTGCTAAACGTTGGAATTAAAAGAAGAAACAGCGGGTTTTCAGAGCTGTTCAAAAAGGCGAATGGTCAAATATAGTAACATCTCCTGTAACTGGTGAACGATATATTAGTTTTCTTGCCTTCCCATGGAGGGCATGAGCAATTTTAAGGTATAGCCACACAGGTCCCGCTCCGGTAAGCACAACTTCGTTGCCTTCACCGGCAAGCTCTAAAGCTTTGTTTATGTATTTTTCCATATCAGCTAATTTTGCAGTTTGTGTTTCTGAATATAGTGAGTTTATGTCAATTATTTGTTCCGCCATCATTATCATCCTTATTTAATTTTTAGTTTTCCGGCTGCTATTTCTGCAAAGTTTATGACTTTATCTGGAGGTACTACCGTTGTATTGTATCTTTCTGCTCTTTCTTTAATTGTTGGATGCAATTCGCCTTCTCTCATTATATAAGGTGAGGTACTAACAAAAAAACTGCCAACTCTGAGTCCAAAATCTTTTTGTAGTGCACCAATTTTGTAAAGTGCCTCGCCTTTTTTATCATGCCCTTGATCAAGGGATTTACATTCAACTGTGTAAAGGGCATTGTCACTGGTAAAAAGAAGGTCAAATTCATTTTTAATTTTTCCTTTTTTCACCACAGCACCTAAAACTATATCGTCTATACCTTTATTTTTAAACTGCAATAGCTCTGTGTAACAATATTCTTCAAGCCAACCGCCTGTTATATAGTTAATCTCAGATTTTGAAAATTGTTTGCTTCTTTCTTTTCCATTTATGTGGAAGTTTAATCTATTGAATAGTTCTTTTTCCTTTTCATTGGCGGGTTCGTAGGAAGTGGTTAATAAGTACCCCTTTTTTTCGTTACGATAATTTCTCAGTTTTTCATTTAGTCTGGTTAAAAGCTCTTTTATTTCTGAATAATTCTCTACTATCCATTGTGATAATTCTTTTCTTAAATATGCTTCGGTAGTGTGCTGCTGGTGACTGTTTGCATTTTCTATTTTTACACCATAGGCAGCAAGATAGACATCAACATTTAATCTGAGAGAAATTTGTTCAGAGATTCTGATCGATTTTTTAGGAAATACTGTAACAAATTCATTCTTCCCAAGAGGCACATATCCAATCCTGCTACCAAATTCCTTAAAATGTTCGTAAGCAGCAATAGACATAATCTTTGTACCACCAGTTATGTTGATAGTGAACTCATATTCGTCTTTTCCTTCAGACCACTTTTTTAACTTTTCACCACAATCATGTAAAGAATCTTCTATTACAACAATCTTGTTATATCTACCCTTATAGTCTCTGCCTATGAGCGATAACGAATTCAAAATGTTATCTGTCATCCCTTTCGCTTCCATTGTTTCTGTTGTCACAAAAAGCAGTTCATCTGGAGCAAAATGAAATATGCTTAAAATATTGGGAATTGTTTGGTCGGATACGAGACACACATGAATGTGGGACATAGAGTCCTCCTTTCCTAATTTGTACTTAAAATATGTTGCTGGTTGACAGTTAATTCACCCAATCAGGTGAACATGGGCTGCTCTATATGTATAATTTTAAAGACATTCCCCTCTCTCTCAACCACAACATTTGCCTTTACAGGTTTTTTATCACTAAAAAGCTTTTTATGATAAATTTCAGGAACAATACTTTTGTCCGAACCAAGTTTTATCTCTGCCTTTTTGCCATCTTTTTCCGCCTTTAGCGTTTGATTATTTGGAGACCACGAAAACGTGGCATTATTCCAAGTTTCCTGTATTTTATCTATTATTGAAGAAGTTTGTTTTGGTGTTACTATCTCTTTTATCGTTGCTTCGGATAATACAGGTGGTTTATCTGTTGTTAAAGTAGCCCATCCCAATGGATATGGTGTATCATTTGAGAAAGCAACACGTCTGGATTTTGGAGCTACACTGTCACCCCTATTCAAACCTGCAAAATTTCTTATTTTCTTTCTTAATTTTTCTTCTAAAAGCATTGCAATCGTAACAGAAATCATTCCTGAACCAAAACCAATTCTGAAATTTTGCTCTTTATAGTCAGAATACCAACTTGAAAGTTTGTGTGTTAATAGAAATTTTTTTTCAAATTCAATAATGTCTTTTGACCAAATTTCAATACAGCTTTTTATTTCTCCTATGTTTTTAGGCAAATTAATTACATTTTTTCTTTTAAATTCATCTAACAGCCAGTTATCCCATACAATTTCAAATTCAAATATCGTATTTTCCTTGATTGCCTCCACCCAAATTGTTGTATCTGTATTGTTATTTTCTTTTTTGTAATACCAATTATTTTCTTTTTTTAACACCTTGACAGGTATCAAGCATGTTTCAACAGCACCATTTACAGGGTAGGCATCAGAGACATGTAACATTTTTAACCAATCTGTATTAGGAACATTTTTTTTATCTAACAAACTGTAGTTTTCAAAAAGCTTTTTGTTCAAATCTTTAAACAATTCCTTATCTGAGGGATATAATCTATTTTTTCCTCTAAGTTTTTCAATATCATCAGAAATTTTTTTCTCTATTTGTGCAAAATTTTGTGGCTCATCTTCCTTCAATTTTTTATAAAAGCAATATGCAATGGCTGTTCGTATAACACCTTTGATGGAGGTGCCGGGTAAATAGACATTGCCAAAGCCATCCCTTATAAAAGGTCGGAATTCCTGTATGTTTGCAGCATTTTCCAAGATTTTGATTCTTCTATTAGATAGAGATATTGCCTCATCTAATGAGATTTTGTAACTTCTAAAAAAGTCACTAAGGACAAATTTGTTTAATTTATCACCCACTTCACTTATATACTGATGAATTAGCTCCTTTTCTTGAAGAAACTTTGAGAGTTTTTCTTCAGAAATAGTATATAGGTATGGACTTTTTATTATAAACTCAAACCTCGTAACTTTTAGTTCTTGTCCCCCTATATTAATTGGAGACTTAACATAAAGATACATTTTTTCTGAATTTAAGTAACTCATCTAATTTACCCCTCTATAGGACATAAAAAAGCATGACTGTATCTATAAACTCTGTGATTCAGATCCTTTGCAGAAATTCCTTCCGGTGTTACTTCAAACACCCCCCCTCTTACGTATTGGTTGAAAACAGAACCTTCTTTCAAAAAACCGATAGATTTTCTTTTAAAAGGTAAACTGTTCCTTCCCGAAGTTATCCAACCTTTTCTTCTTATGAAGTCATAAGCAATCAGTTTATCAGATAGATTTAGTGATTCTTGTTCTGTGGGATGATAAAGTGATAAAAGTGTATATGTGTCCGTTTTCATAGTTAATATTTCTTTAAATTTGTCAGAGACTTCTTCAAATTCAACAGAAAATGTCCCACAACCATAGGTTTTTTCTCCACCAATACCAGTATTCCCCAATAAAGTCAACAGTTCAAAGAAAAGTTTTGAGATACTTTTTTCATAGAATACAACAAATCCATAAAGTCCGGACTTTTCCTTAAATTTTATATAACTACAGTGATATATGGAACTTGCTTGTGTTGTTCTGTCCAAAGATACCCTTGGTCTGGTAAATTTATAGAAAGAGTCATTATACTTTTCTGTCGTGTTAATGGTGTGTTCCAATTCTTCATGTTTTAATGACTTTTTGACCCACTTTGAAAAGTCATTTAAATCCAACCATTGCAGTTTTTTAAGGCTCTTTCCAAAAACCCTTTTAATTTCAGGACATAGGAAACTATCATCCAGTGGTTTGGGTAAATAATAAGTATCTTTGCAAAAAACAAAGAGGGACGAAATAATAAAAGGTGGCTTATCTGTTAAAAATCTATCAACTATTTCGTCTGCAGCAGTTTTACCTAAGTACATATTTGCAGTGTTGATAAGTGCAGAAAAAAGCGTATCGGAACTAACCCTTTCCTGAACACTCTCTAAATCAGCATCGGCATCTCCAAAATGCACAGTACTTCTAAAGTGGAGTTTATAAATATAAGCTGGCATCTTATCCCTCTAATAAATAGCTTTTTTTATACTATCCACATCTTCAATATCATTAAGTACTAAAGGTTCCCCATTATTTTTTAGAGCATTCACTGAAACAAACTGGGGTTTGGAAATGTTAATTTTAACCTTGCCATACCCTCTGGAACCGTGTCCACCTAAATAATCGTATTTGAGAAGTTCTAAGGATAACTTTACATTTTTTAAATCTTCCTCAAATGTTTCTACATCTTCAAGCGTATAGATGATATCAAATATAAATTCAGCACCTCTTGGAACCCTTTCAAGTTGTCTTGGATTTGCAGATGAAGTAACTCTATCAATAGCATTTTCAAACTTCCATTCCGTGTATTGTAGCCCTGTATCAATATTAGATAATTTTTTGACACTATCATCACTAAGATAGGCATCACGTACAATTAATCTTGAAGGAAAATTTTTACCCCCATTATTCCCAGTTGAGCCGAATAAACGACATATGGGACAGTTTAATGCAGAAGCAGCATCTTCGCAAACATGAATATAGACCTCGTTATTCTTTGTTCCTATATTTCTCCGATTTTCCGAACCTATAATATTCAGTTCAATTGCTAAGGCTTTTTCAAGTAATGATCTAAGTTTTCCCTTTATTGAGCTTCCTGGAATGTATGGTTCTCTGGTGACAGGATCTCTAACGACCGGTGAATCTATTGACCCTATTTCCATATTTTCTTTTGATGCACCTATATGAAGTCCGGTAAGACATTCAAATGTGCCCAAAATTTCAACTTTTCCTATTATGGGTTTGTTAATGGTAGTCATGATTAATCTCCTCCTCCATAGAATTTATGATATGCAATAATACTCTCTATTAGTGATAGAAGTTTTTTGAAGCTTTCATAAGATTCTGAGCCCGCATTTATTGCTGGCTCAAGTACCTGCATTAGAGGTTTTATCTGTTTTGGTTGTCTGCCTGCAGCATAGGCAAGTTTGGGTCTTAGCAATATAACCTGGTCTTTGTTAAATTCATCGCCATTTTTTGAGTAAATGTCAATTTTTCTAACACTATCAAGAAATTTTCTAATCTGGGTTGTTTTTAACCCAATATCCTTTAAGATTTTACCCATCTCACTTGCAATGGACACAAGTTCTTCACCAGGCAACTCTTTTAAACTTTTGTATTTTGATATCATTCCAGATATCCTTTTGATTTTTTCTTCTTGCTGATTTTGAAATTCGTATCTCTGTTTTTGAGGATCATTACTCATTTGCCTTACCTCCCTTTCTTGTTAACATTAGTATTATCAACAAAGCTGTTTCTACCATAAACCAGTTTTCACCTTTATTTGTCATGATTATATCTGACAACTTTGTTATTTTTAATGGATGCAAATTTTTCCCTTTTATTCTCGATAATAGATATGCAGCTTTTGGCAAGACTAATACCCCATCTTTATTAAACCTTCTTGCCAATGCAAGTAACTTATAATAGAAAATTTTGGATAATTTTGTTTCATCTATATCATAATTTTTATCCTTTTTTTTCAAAAAATCGGCAAAAAAGTTCACTATTTTTAACAAATCATCAAATTTTTCCCAACTAAAACGTCTTTTATTTAGGAAAGTTATGGCATTTTTGTCGAAACTTTTGGAAACCTTTTCAAATTCATCAGCATCGTTGGCAAACTGATATACGGGATAGTTTTCATGATTGATTGCAATGCCACCAGAAACTGTTATAAAAGGATTTCCGGTAAAATAGCTAAAATATTTATTTATATCATATGATACTTCTAAAACATCTAACCAATGACCAATTAAAAAAAGGTCATCACCTCCTGAATAAACAATTGTAACCATTCTGCCAGATTCCTTAACACCTCTGTTAGCTATATCAAGAGGTTCAATGGCTTTACCCTCAACGATATAGTTTATATGATATTTGAAAAACTGGTTAAACCCATTGGATATAGAAGCAAGTCTTGAAAAAGTCCTATATTGTTTATCAATGCATTCGGTAAAAATTTTACCCAGATTATCAACATCCATACGTAATGTTGCTATTCTTCCTATACCAAAAGTGTCTATTAGATCCGAGAGTTCTACTATATTTTTATTGTGATAAATTCCTACAGGGATAAAAACTTGGTTATGGTAGCAATAATTATATTCATCTGAATCATTGACCATGTACGCCATTTCGTAACTTTTTAAATGTTCTTCTATGCGTTTTATATTTGATTCAAAAAGATAGTATTTGTCGATTATTTTAATTGAGTTGTTAAGTTGTTGAGAAGTTTTTAATATAACTGCTTTCGTGCTCTTTGAAAGTTTAGATAGTTCATCTCCAAGTTTATATAGGTTTAGACATGACGGACAAACATTTACTATGTCTTCTCCCCTTGTGAGCTTCAATAATTGGTTATCTTCTCTTGAACAGACTTCGCATGAGATAGTTTTACAATCTTCGTGCTGATCATTAATATTCAATATTTCAATTAACTTTTTTTCCCATTTTTTCTTTTTTGAAACTTCTAATTTTGCAGATAATTCATTCCAAATTTCATTGGCATTACAGAAAAAACCGTCTTTATTGAATGCCACAGAGGAAAGATGTATCTGTAGCGCCCATTTAAATTCATTAAAAAGATACTCGTCTATCTTATTTTTTATTTTATCTAAAAGTGCATAAGAATTAGCGAGATTGTAGGCAAGTATATAAAAATGACCACCCCCAGAAAAAATCAGGTTACTGCGGGTTAGGTTAAAAGTTTCAATAATCTCAGTGACTATGTGTTCTGTCAACAGCTCAAGATAAAAAGACCTTCCTTTTAAAGACTTTAAGGCACCTTTAGATGTTATAGTATATATAAATTTCTGAACACCAGATATATCTCCACCAATAAGAAGAAAAGGCTTCTCTTCAGCAGGTGTTTCTAATATCTCCTTTTTTAATAACTCGTTTTTCTCCCATTTTTGTTTGTAGGTTTCTTTCAAGTAGTGGTAAAGACAGGCAGATATGGCTGCGGTAAGTTTTAAATGATTATATAGAGATATATCTGGATGTTTTTCTGTTTCCATGCCTTTTTCATCATAAATCTCGTAGGTTGTAGAAGGAACATTACTTAGGTATTTTTCAAAAAGCATAAGTAAAAAGTTGATACTAAAGTTATTTTTTGTTATAGCAAATTCTAACCCACTTTTTAACCCACCAAGAATATTTTGATAATCTCTATAAGAAACATCTATTTTTTCGTAATTGACCTTTTCAATTTCAGATAAAGGTTTTAAAGCTTTATATGAGGGTACATTTGTGTAAGAACCATCAACCGGATTTTTTATACTGAAAAAAGGTGAAACAAGCGATGTGTATAGCTGCCATTTTCCCGTCTCATTTGCTTTTTTGACTTTTCTTTCGGAAGAAGCGAGATTATCTGCTTCATACCATATTAATCCTAAATTAGTATCAAAAACCATATCATCCTTTGCATGGTGCATTATTGTTGCATTTAAAGATGGATCGTCTAACTGCAGTGTTTCTTTCAGCCAATTGTATCCCCATTTACCATGAGTGTCTGAAAAAGGGTTTTCCTGAGCTCTTTGTACAACTTTTCCTATGTCGTGTAACAGAGCACCTTTTACTATGGTTTCTAAACTTATATTCATTTTTTCCCCGCCAGACTTTTTTTAGTTTAAAAATATCACTAATTCCATATTTCTTCAACCACAGAAACATTTCGGAAACGTTTCTGTTCATACAATCTTTATTTTTTGCCTGTTTATGTTCACCGTATATTGTGTCTCACCGTATAGTCTTTTGGATTTTATCAGGTAGTCCTGTGCAAGGGTGTCGTTCCCAAGTTTTTCCCGTATAATGCGGTTGATTTTGCTTACAGCTGTTGTAAAAACAGTAGGATCATATTTTTCAAACCAGTCTTTGTCTGACAAGGTTCGCATTTTATTGTAAAATTCTCTGAAAACCTTTTTTTTGCTCTCATCCCATTTCTTTCTTTGTATGAAGCAGGTTCTGCAGTCGTTACATTTTGGCTTTTTACAGGATTTTTTTAGTTTAAGAAATGTGGCATAGAGGGCAAACTGTACCGGAGGCAGGTCTATCTTTATATCGCCTATCCTGAGTTCACGCATTTTTAGGTTCACAGAAACTTCCTGAGAAAAAACAGCCTCGTCTATGGCTGTTTGTGCGTCGCCCACCGCCTGGTAAAGGTCTTTTTCATCAGACAGCTTTATCTTGTCTCCAAGTCTCAAAAACGGAAGCTCTGCCAGTTCTATCTTTGCATCATCAGTATTTAATATTCTTCCATCTTTTGTTTTAATCTGTCTATTTTTCTTTGGTTTGTAAAAAAAGTCTCTGTTAGTTTCAAATTCGGGTGTTACAAGCACGTGATACAGTTTGTCCTGCGGTCTTCCGTATAACTGCAGTGCGGAACCTAAATAAAAGCTCATGGTTTTTCTTCCGCCAGCAATGGAACAGTGCAGCCGTGCCTTTGGATTTTTTGCATTATCTGCAATGACTCTGGCAATTCTGTTGGCAACCAGCTTATTGTCCTCTGCCGTTCTTATGTCTGATAAAACTTTCCCTGATGCGTCTTTAACTGTTTCAAAGATGAGTTCTGTATGCGGTATATTGTATTCATTAAAGAGTTTAGAAAGAACTGATTGATTTATAAGAGTTTCCTGTGCGGTCTTTACACCTTCAGAAGTTGTGATAACTATTATTTTTGAAGGATATACAGGGGGTGATTTAACGGCAAGGGCGCAAATAGTTTCTGTTATTATCTGCGGTGTAGAACCAGAGACAAAAATGAAAATTTCTTCATAATCTGTCTTCCGTTGCATTGGAGATAGATTTAACATATATAGAACAAAAAGGCAAATAATTTATTCTTTATCCAGAATTACTGTTTTTATTTTACCTTTGAGCATGTCGGCAAAGGTTTTGGCATCATCTTTTGTGCCTATAATGGAACCGTAATGCATGGGAATGGCTATTTTTGGCTGAATGTCCAGTGCCGCCTGTACAGCCTCTTCAGCGGTCATTACGTATGTGCCAGAAACAGGAAGCAAGGCAACGTCTATGTTTTTTAATGTTTTCATTTCTGGTATATGGTCTGTATCTCCGGCGTGATAGATTACCGTATTGTTGACGGTAAATATGTATCCTACCCAGCCTTTGCTTTTGGGATGAAACTGTTTGTTTATGTTGTATGCAGGAACCGCTTCTATTTCTATACCGTTTATATTAATTTTATCACCGGGCTGGATAACCTTAATGTTCCCTGAAAGCTTGGCTGCACAGTCTTTTGTGGTGATGATGACTGTATCTTTTCCCTGTAACTTTTTCACATCATCAGGGGAGCAGTGGTCAAAATGATCGTGGGTTATCAGAATGATATCTGCAGTGTCTGCTTTGTAAATCCTGAAAGGATCTTCTTAAATCACCTTTTTCCCCGTAATTTTAAATGTGTCATGTCCAAACCAGTGTATGTTTTCCATAAACACCTCCTTAGCCTCTGCTATCAAAGGCAGTAATATTAATAAAATGAAAATGATTTTGCTGTATTTCATAAACATCCCTCCACAAAAATGATATTTTAGATTATAGCAAAGATTTTTTCTCAGGCAAGTTTACGGATTAATAACGTAACTTTTCCAATAATTTCAAAATGCTGATTACCAACTTTAATAACATTATAATTATCGTTTTCTGGCTTTAACTCTATGCCGTCTTTTTTTATAATTAGCCTTTTGAGGGTAACCTCGCCATCTATCAGTGCCACTACAATATCTCTGTTGTTAACAGGTTTTTCTCTGTCCACAACAACTAAGTCTCCGCTTTCTATGCCAGCTTTAATCATGCTGTCTCCTCTTACCTTCAGAAGAAAACTACTGCCCTGATTTAGCGGTAGTTCCACGTGTTCTCCTTCTGTAAGAGTGGGATAGATAGGTTCTCCAGCGGCAACCTCTCCCAGCAACGGCAAGCCGCCTTTACTTTCTTTTTTCAGGGATATGTTTCTTGCTTTGTAAGGCTTGATTTCCAGATAACCTTCTTTTTCAAGGGCTTTCAGGTGTTCGTAAACGCCGTTGGTGGACTTAAGTCCAAAGTGATTGCAGATTTCTCGTATTGTGGGAATGGTGCCGTATTTTTTTTTGAATTCTTCTATAAATTCAAGAATCTCTTTGCGTCTTTCTGTAAGCATATTAATATTTTTCAGGTCTCCATGCAGGTGATATGGGTGGTTTGTGATTGTATTTGTTGACTAAAATACCCCATGTTATGGCATCGACACCCCATCTTTGTTTTATAATATCTATTGCCTTCATACGTTTTGTTTTTTCTTCGTCAAAAAGCGTTGCCTGCTTTGCCGGTGCAAGTTCTGTAACAGCTACGCTGAAAAGACGAACGGGCTTGGTAAGCCTCACCTCCTCTAAAAGTGCAGTGGTTCGTCTGAAAATCTCAACATCGTCATTGGTGTACTGATAATATCTCTTCTCCAGTCCAAAACTTTCAAAATCATTATAACGAACATAGAGAACAACCTTTCTGCCCCACAGATTGTTGCACCGCAGTCTGAATCCCACCTTTTCGCATAGCTGCATCAACGCCACCTCTATCTCGCCTTTGTGCCACACATCGTGAGGTAGCGTCATGCTGTTGCTTACCGATTTTGGAGTTGGCGGTTCTGGATTTACCCTGTCAGATATTTCGCCTTTCAAAGCCAGTTTTAGTCTTATGCCGTGAATTCCCATTATTTTTTTCAACACCTCGTCTTTAGCATTAACAAAATCTTCCAGATTTTCTATTGAGGCAAGACGAAGTTTTTTGTAATTTTTTCTGCCAATACCGCAAACCTCTTTTATGGACAGGTGTTTTATATCGTTAAATGAGGTAACCTGAAAATAGCCGTCCGGCTTTTTTATGCCGCTTGCAAGCTTGGCAATATCTTTATTTATTCCCACACCTACAGAGCAGGTAATACCAAATCTTTTTTTTATTTCGTCTTTTATCTGTGAAGAAACCGCTACAGGGTCCTGGTCTCCGATGTCTATAAAGGCTTCGTCTACCGAAAAGACCTCTGTAACACCGTGTTTTTTGAAAATGTCCATAATTTTTGCTGATGTGGAGGCATACTTTTCAAAATTAGCAACCACAATAACAAGAGAAGGACACAACCTTTTTCCTTCAGGCACCGTCATACCTGTTTTTACCCCAAAGCGTCTTGCCTCATAGGAAGATGTGACTATTACGGAACGGTTTTTTGAAGCCGCTACCGCTATGGGAACCCCTTTAAGCTTTGGGTTTGAAGCCTGCTCAACAGAGGCAAAAAAGGCATCCATGTCTATGTGCAAAATCATATATTCACCTTCAGATTTCTGAATTGCATATTTCCCAGACAAGATTTTCCATGTCAAGACGGAGGTTGTATAAATCTCCGTCGGACATGACGGCAAAGTAAAGTATTTGTGCCCTGCCCTTTTTTTCTTCCCAGCGATAAACAACCCTGTCAATCCTGTATTTTTGGTTATTCCACTCAAACCATAGGGGGGTTATAGTTCCACCTTTAAATATGGTTGCAACTTTTATAAAGTTTTTAAAAGCCACCATATTTCAATCATACTGAACATTTGTTCAGTTGTCAAGCGGAAGATTATTATCTGACTGTTATCTTTCTGATTGCAGGATTTTCTTTGATAACCTTGATAAAATCGGTTAGCTGACCGTTCTTTTTGTATTTTAACGTAGCGGTGAGAAAGGTTTTTCCTTCAGATTTGTTAAAGCTTTCCCTCAGATTTAACACCTCTACAGAGAAATTTTTTCCTAAGCGGAAAATGTCTATGAATTCAAAGCCTTCAAACTCCAGTTCAAGATTTGAATAAATATCCCTTGGCAGTATGTTTTCAATTTTTTTAAGTATAATCAGATTAATCAGGGTTATAAACGTAGCAAAAGTGGCTATAGTATAATCCCCCATACCCACCATAACGCCTATTGCACTAACAACCCACAGGGTGGCTGCCGTAGTGAGACCTCTTATATAGTCACCCTGTTTTATAATTGCCCCGGCACCTAAAAATCCGATTCCCACCACAATCTGTGCAGAAATTCTTGAAGGATCAACCATTTTCCCGTATATTTCAAAAAACTTTATGGAAGCAATGGTAAAAAGACAGGAACCAAGGCACACAAGAAGTTGTGTTCTGAAACCGGCGGTTTGCCCCTGTATCTGCCTTTCTATCCCTACCAGACCACCGAAGGTGGCGGCTAATATTAGTTTTATCAGTAATTCAAACTCTATCATCTGCATTGACTTTTCATTTTAGCTATGACATCTTTGTAATCTTTTTCTTTAAATATGGCGTTGCCGGCAACGAAGATGTTTGCCCCCTTTTCCCTCACTTCTTTAATATTTGAAAGGTCAATACCGCCATCGACCTCTATTGAGCAGTCGTAACCACCTTCTTCAATCATCTTTTTTAGTTCCGTAATTTTGCCCAGCACCGGATACAAAAGTTTCTGTCCGCCAAAGCCCGGATTCACGGTCATTACAAGCACAAAATCCACATAAGGAAGTATATATTTTAAAGAGTCTGCTACGGTTTGGGGATTTATGGCAACACCTGCCTTTTTGCCGAGCTGTTTTATATACTCAACTGTTCTCTGACAGTGATAAACTGCTTCAATATGAACCGAAATCATATCGGCACCTGCATCTGCAAAGGGCTTAATAAAACTGTCCGGATTAGCCAGCATAAGATGGACATCAAGAGGTTTTGTAGCATATTTTTTTATACATGAAACCCCATAAGGTCCAAAAGTCAGATTTGGCACGAAGTGACCATCCATAATGTCCAGGTGAATTATATCTGCACCGGCAGACTCAACTGCCTCTATTTCTTCTTTAAGCCTGCAAAAATCGGCAGATAAAATCGATGGTGCAATGTAGCATTCAGATCTGGTCATTTTTAATTCCTTTTAGTTGTTTTATGTATTTTTCAATCTTTCCTATGTCAACCCTCGTGTCAATACAGGGACCGTTGGGTCTTTCGTTTAGTATTCCGATTGCCGGAAGCGATACCGTATCCCTTAATCCCGATATAAGGTCTCTTTCACAGGCAGTTGCTATTATAACATCAGGGGAAAATCTTTTAACAATATTTCTTGCCATCGTGCCTCCTGTGGCAACAGAAAGCTTTACATCGTATTTTTTTGACATTTCCACAAGGTCTTTTATTTCACAACGTCCACACATTTTGCAACGAATTTCTTTTCCGGTAACTCTGTATTCACATTCTGAGAATTGTAAACAGTGCGGCATGAGCAAGAGTATCCTCTCCGGAGATTTTCTTATTTTTTTTAGCACCATTCTATTGTTTAGTTCTATAAAAAATCTCTCCGCTTTTTCATTTTTTATGTGTAACAGTCTGGTAATAAACATTTCTATAGGCAGGATAACGTTTAGCAGAATATTTCTCATAATGAACCATAACCATCAAAAAAGCTGTTTAATATATGGGTTTTGCCTCGTGCATAGTCAGCAGCCAGAACTTTATTCTTTCCTTCTTCCTGAAGTTCGATTATTTTAAGGGCACCTTCGCCTGCAGCCACTATTATACCGTCTTTATCAATTTTTATTATTTTACCGGCACTGTCTTTAGCCTCAAAAAGGCTGGATTTTAATACTTTCAGCCGTTTTCCATTAAGAAACGTAAATGCAGAGGGCCAGGGAAGTAACCCACGTATTTTGTTGTGAATTTCCCCTGCAGGTTTTTCCCAGTTTATCAGACCATCATCTTTCGTAAATGTGCGTGCATAGGTGGCAAGGCTTTCATCCTGCTTTTTCAGGAAAAAGTCTTTATTCTCCAAACTGATGAGGGAGTTGAGCAAAAACTGTTTTCCCCTGTTTATTAACCTGAAAAAAAGCTGTTCTGATGTTTCGTTTTCGTCAATATCCATACTCTCCTGAAAAAGAATATCACCTGTGTCCAGACCTTCGTCCATTTTCATAAAGGTCAGCCCTGTCACTTTGTCTCCTGATATTATTGCCCAGTTAACAGGTGCAGCACCACGCCATCTGGGCAAAAGGGAAAAATGGAGATTGTATGAATGAAGAGGAGGCATATACAGAAGACCTGCAGGCAGTTTTTTCCCGTATGCAATAACAAGAAAAAGGTCTGCTCCAAAACTACGGAGATTATCTATAAATCCGGTTTCAGTGACATTTTCGGGCTGCAGACAGGGAATTTTGTTTTCCATAGCAAAAACCTTTGCCTCAGGCGGTGTTATGACTTTTCCCCTTCCCTTCGGCTTATCCGGTGCGGTAACGATAAAAGAAATTTTGTGTTCAGAATTAAAAATTGACTTTAAAAACTCTGTCACAAAAGGGGCAGAGCCAAAAAAACCTATTTTAAGGCTCATAAAGCCTCTTCCATCATCTTTCTGTATCTTTTTATGAAAAGCTGCCTTCTTAAGCTGCTGAGACGGTCAATAAAAAGAACACCGTTTAGATGGTCTATCTCGTGTTGAAAAGCCTTTGCCATAAAATCTTCAGCCTCTTTCTCAACCACCTTTCCGTCTATATCCAGATACCTTACAACCACCTTTTTGTATCTCTCTACAGGGGCGGTATATCCAGGAACGCTGAGACATCCTTCATCTTCTTTTGTCTTTCCTTCAAAGCTTATTATTTCAGGATTAATGCAGATTATGGGATTAGGCTCCTTGTCAAGCTGGTCAACATCTATAACAATCAACCTGAAGGGAACGCCTACCTGTGTTGCGGCAAGTCCCACACCCTTACTTGTGTACATGGTTTCCACCATGTCCATAGCCAGTTTTTTAATCTCCTTTGTAATCTCTTTTACCTCCTGTGCCTTTTCTTTCAGGCGTGGGTCCGGATACCTTAAAATGGTTAATACTGACATGTATTTATCCTTTTGTGTTTTTTGCAAAAACTTCTATGCCTGTTCTATCAAGTGGGCATACATATTCGCATATGCCGCAACCTGTACAAAGTTTATCATCAACGTATGGTTTTTTTAATTTTACCTTATTACCGTTATAATCAATTTCTTCAACTATTTCAAGTTTTATCGCTTTCTCCGGTAAAGGGCAATGTTCCTGACACACTATACAGTTTGTCTTCTTTGCGTAAGGAAGACAATGATTTTTGTCAAATACTGCGATACCTATTACCGCTTTTTGTTTTTCGTAAAGACTAAGTTCAGGAATAGCCTTTGTTGGACAGACCTGTCCGCAAAGGGTGCAGTTGTATTCACAATAGCCCTTTCTTGGTACAAGCACAGGGGTGTAAATGCCGTATAGTCCGCCTTCAAACAGGGATGGATAAAGTGCGTTCCTCAAACATATTTTCATACATTCGCCGCAACGGACACATTTTTTCAAAAAATCATTTTCATCCTTTACGCCTGGCGGTCTCAGCAGTCTCACCTTTAACGTTTCGTCTTTGTAGCCAGCCATTCTGGATAAAACCACCCCAGACAGAAATCCAGCTATCATTGTCCTTTTATCAGGGCTGAATTCTGTAGTTGAAAATTCCGGTTTTTTAAGTTTAAAAGTTACTCTGTTAAATTTACATTTGATTTTACAGTCCATGCAAAGTATACAGCCGGCTTTGTTGAGGATATGGTTGTCAAATGTGGTTTTGCATATTTTGGCACAGTCACCGCAGTCACCGCATAAACCTTTCGGAACTCTTGTGAAGATGGAAAACTTTGAGAGCAGTCCAAGCAATGTTCCGAGAGGACAAAGATTTTTACACCAGTTCCTTTCTTCGTATCTTTCAAGAAACAAAATAATGCCAAAAACACCCAGAGAAAATATCGCAAGTGGATAAAAGCTTGTTCTGAAAGGAAGAAGGTTGTTTTTTATAAGCAGATAGGCAGGTTCAAGATAGTCCCTCTTTTCGCCCATCACCCTGTAAAGAAATGACCAGAACTCACCTGAAAGGTAACCAACAACGGGATAAACTGAAAAGGTTAAAAATCTAACAAGAACAGCTATTGGATCTAATAAACCGATAAGATTTATCCCGAACAAGGCTGTGGTAAGCAGCAAAAAAATAACAAAATATTTAAATCTGGAGATTATTATGTTGTTTTTATTGTTTTTTTTTATTCTGGGCGTTATAAGGTCAATTATGGTGCCGAGGGGACAAATCCAGCCGCAAAAGAACCTGCCAAGAACCACCGTCGCCAGAGTCATCATTATACCGGGCAAAAAAATAGGCAACAGCTGAAAAGTAGAAATAAAATAGCTTATTACAACCAATGGGTTTGCACGAAAAAAGCTGTTTATGGCAAGGGATATCTCGTCTTTACCACGATATTCTGTAGTAACAAAAAGCAGTAAAAAAAGAAACAAAAAGACATACTGAGACAGACGTGGTGTATGTATTTTCATTTTTATCAGGCTTTAATGACTTTAACCTTGCTTAAATTTATTTCACCCAGTCTGCGTTCGTAGGCGACTTTTGTGATGGAAATGTCTTCCGGTTTTAAGCCGAAAAGGGTGGTTGCGTAAGCATCAATGGCTACAATATCTGTGGAAGCAATCACTTTATTAAGTATCCTTACATCCTTTAACTGTCCGCCCTGTGGTCCGTTGTCAAGAAGGATTCTGGTTGCGTCTATGATGTTAAGATGGGGCTTTACCACGCTGTTTATGTCTGCAAGTGCATGTTCTATGTTTCTGTGAATATATCCCCTGTTTCCGCCCATTATACCCATCACATTTTTTGAAGCCAATGTTAGCCTCGTAAGACCGTGATGTTTGGCTACAGGAACATTTATATAAACATCAGCAGTCAGTGCTTCGTTATAAAGTTCCCAGTCTTTTAAAAAAACACCGTTCAGGGTAACTCTTTTAAACTTATCGTAATCAATGTGTTTTAGTTCAACATTTTTTAAATCTTTAACCGCATCTGCTATGCCACTGTTTTCGTAACACCTTCTCGGATCGTTACAGGTGCGGTCAAAAACCTTAACTTTTTTTGCACCGGCAGCCAGACATTCCCCAACAATAGCCCTGACCACAAGCGGATGGGTGTTGGCTGCAAACTCCGGTTTTCTGTCCCAGCCTATGTTAGGTTTAACAACCACAATGTTTCCTGGCTTGACAAACCTTTTAATTCCACCTATAGCATCAATGACGTTTTTTGTAATTTTTTCGTAATCCTTCCCTTCGCTGACCGCCAGAACAGCTCTCTTTTCCTGCTGGGCATAAAGGTCGCCTGTAATTGACGTTGTAATAATTGAAAACCCTGCGAATTTTAAAAAGTCACGTCTGTTCATATCTTCAGGTTTTTAAATGAGCTTGTTTTCCTTTAGAAAATCTTTAACAATGTCTTTCAGACTCTTGTTTTTCTGGAGTGCAGCTAAATTTTCCAGAACCGACTTATTTATTTTACCCTCAAGTTTTTCTATTAACTTTGGTAAAGCGGGAAACTTTTTAAGTGTGTCTTTACGTATAACAGGCACCAAAAACTCGTTTTTTTCTGAAAGAATCGGTTTTAACCAGACCAGATTAAACTTTACATTAAACTGTGTCTTCAACTCGTCATGTGAACCACCGTTACCAAAGGTTTTAATTTGTTCATCAGAAAGCACAAATATATCAACTTCTCCGTTTTGTGCCGCATCAAGCAGTGCTTTGGGTGAGCCATACTTTTTTAGCTTTGCTGTGGTGCCGGTTCTTTCCAGTATCAGCCTTGAGAAAATGTTGCCCATTATCTCTTCCTGTTTAGAGTCCACATGACCAACGTAGATGGTCTTCCCTACACAGGCAACTGAATATGTTACCGAAATTAACAAGATAAAGGCTACTAAAAGGGATTTTTTGAACATCTTTTCTCTCCTGCCTGAACCCTTTTCTTTAAAAAAGGTTTAAAATTAACAATGGGTAAATTTTTGTCATATTTTTTGTCATAAATGCTTTTTTTTACTTCTTCTTCTCTGTCTGAACCCAGATAGTTGTTTCTGAATGACAGACTGTCTTTTTGCTCATCACCTAACTTAATATTATACTCGTTTCTCCAGATATTGTTCACAACAAAATTGACCCTGCCTTTACATTTAGTAACAGGAAATATGCCAACTTCGTTGTCATAAATGTCGTTTCCGCAAATAATCCCCTTTGAATCCCGTTCTTCGTAACGAATACCATATTTGTTCCTGTACATTGAGGAGTTTGTTACAAAAACATTTGCGGTAGAAAATCTGAACCCGTCCACATTGTTTCTGAAGACAGAATTTTTTACCACTGCATTGGTAAAGTGAACCTGAAGACCGGAAAAGGCACCTTCAAAGATGGTAAAGTCAAAAACAGCCTTTTTACCGTGGTTTACCATTACGTATTTCCATTTAGAGGGGCTCACATTATCAAAATAAACTGTAAAAAGAACAGGGAGTTCTTTTGTCCCCTGACATTCTATTTCGCCTTCCACATAAAGTTCGCCGTCACCAATGCCGTCACCGTCATAATCATGGGCTACAAACATAACCTTTGTGCCGGGTTCTATTTTTAGTCTGCCCGATTTTCTCACTGCAACAACACCGTTAATAATAATCTCTCCGCTCCAGACTTCCTGTCCCTTAATCTCTTTTACAGGAATTTCGGAAGCACTGGTAACAGAACAGAAACAAAAAAAACAAATAATAAAAAAAAATGGTTTCATTTCAGTATTTTTTCAACCGTTATGACAATATTTTCTATATCACCTTCTACGTCAATGTGATGATCGTAAGTTTCACCATATAAACCATAATATTCTCCCTGCACAGGTGTGCCACCATAGAACTCCCTCACCCCGATGTAATACCTGCCCTTTCCCGGCAATGGTAAAATAAAGTTTCCATTTTTGTCCGTTCTTTTGGATATGGCTACAGGTCTTTCATGTCCAATCACCTTTTTGGTGTAGGCAAAGGCGTATAAACCAGCCACAGGATTGTTGTTTTTATCCAACACCCTGCCCTTCAGATAATAAGCTTCATTTCTTTCGGATACAGAAGCAATCTCATCAGACACCTTTTTGAACATATTAACGTTAAAACTGTATCTGAAGCCAGACTTGAAATAATAGGGTTTATCAAAAGGAAAGCCTATTAAATCCCCTTCGTTCACAGGTCCCAGAGGGTTTTTGTCGTCTTTCTTTTTTGCCACAACAAAATAAGCACCTTCCATTATACCTTCTATCTTAAAATTACCTGAACTATTGGTTGGCAAAGAGTAGGCATAGGGCATGCCTTTAAACTCTTTTTCGTTCATATAGAGAAAAACATAGCCATCAGGAACAGGTTTGTTGTTGTAAATAAGCTTTCCGGACAACGTTACAGTTTCAGATTTAATCTTTTTCGCTTTCACAACCGTTTCAGGAAAAAGTTTTATGCCAATATACTGTTCTTTATCAACAAAAAGAGGATTTCTGCCACTAAACCCTTTGTATATTTTACCTTCAACAGTACCCTCAGCGGTTACAGTATATGTTCCCTTTTTTAGTTCAGTGCTAAAATAACCGGTGCTGTCTATCCCTGTCTCAAAGGTTTTGTCTTCGCTTTTAAAGTAAACCTTAACGTTACCTCCCAGCTCTTTCGTGGAAGTAACCCTTCCGCTGACCAGAAAGGCATCTGAAATATTGACAAAGAACAAAATAACGGCTGAGAATATTAAAAGTCTCATTGTTTCAGAGCTGATTTTTTAAGATATGGTTTAAAAACAACCATATCAAGTCTGTATTTTTCTTCACCATACCCTTCATAGGCGGTTTCCGGAAGGTCATGCCCGTCGTATATGGTGGAGATATTTTCTTTTGTTTCCATTTCCTGTATCGTTTTTTCGTCCCAGTAGTTTTTCTTTGCAAACAACTCGCCCACATAAATCCTGCGTTGTTTATTAAAATCAACCGCCCTTCTTGTTTGCTGAGAGAGGGCTTCGTTTATCTGAAGCTGTAGTGACCCCACCCTGTTTTCAAAGTCAGCAGACTGGTATATTCCGAGCTTTATGTGCATTTTGTTGTAAATAAAGTCGTTTAACGTGATTATGGGATAGGAAGAAAAGTCACAAAAAATTGCCGTTTCGTTTTCACCAAAATAATTATGCCTTACCTCCGGCGACGATTTTTTTATGAGATTGACAGCGTTTTTGTTTTTTTCAAATCGGTTTGACCTTATGTAACCATTGACAATCTGAACAAAACTAACAGCCTCCTCGTTTGATGTAAATCTGTTTTCTGTTATCACCACTGAGGACATCACCTCTGCATAAACGGCAGACTTGTTTTTATCAAAGACATTTTGTGTAATTACTGTATTGCTGTTTTGGTGTATATAAACAGCAGCTTCGTTTTCCTGAAACTGGCTGTTTTTTATCTCGTTGCTGGCATCATTATAGACGTAATAGCCCACAGTGTTCTGTTTAAAATCACAGTTTTTTAAATCCACCGCCCCTGCCTGAGTTGCCACCACACCTCTAACATTTTTAAAAAAGCTTGTGTTTTTCAGTTCAACACGTGCTTTCAGCTCTGCTATCACACCTATTTCACTGTTGCTGAGCCTGCAGTTTGAGATTATGGCTCTGGAACTTTTTGAAAGCTTGACAGCTATTTTTCCGCCGCTAAAGTCGCTGTTCATAATTTTGGCATTACTTTCGTTAAACTCTGTAATAGACACATTGACAACATTGAGATACTTTATCACCACATTTGAACAATTATTAAAAGCTATGCCCGAATCCTTTCCCCCGCTAATTACCACAGCTTTTCCTTTTGTCCCCTCTATCTTTATGTCTCCATTAAAAACACATTTAACATTTTCCTTCAGAATAATTGTGCTGCCCTCTTTTACAATCCATTTACCTTTAAATTCTCTGTCCTGTTCTATGGTCACCTTTCCTTCAAGATAATTGGTTTCACCAAAGGCATGAGCGGTAAATGACAGCAGGAGCAAAAAAAAGAACGAAAAATATTTTTTCATTTTAGCCTCTCAACGATTATCTTTATGTCTTTAATCTCACTCTCCTCTTTGACCTTAAGTTCTGTGGCTAATTTACCAAACCATTCGTTGCTAACAGGGGGACCTCCTATATTTTCCCTTGCAGAAACATAGTAGGTTCCCTTAGGTAGTTTTATGGAAAATTCGCCGCCTTTGTTAGTCCTTCCTGATATGTACAAAGGTTTTCCCTGCATACTTTTGTTCTGGTAAAACAGGACAAAGAGTCCGGCTAAGGGATTGCCATTTTTGTCAGAGACGGTTCCTGTTATGTGACTGAATCCGGTTCCCTCTTCAAGCTGACTCAATCTTTTTACCGTTTCAATCTCAACATACCTGTAGCCATCCTTTTTTACAACCACCGGATTTCCATAATAAAAATTGAAAAAATCTCCTTCTTCAACCGGACCGTACATACCACCTTTCTGTCTTTTTCTTGCTATAACATAGTATTTCCCGGGTGGCACAGCAATCTTAAAGCTGCCATCAAAGGAAGGATAGGTTATAAATGCAGGTCCTCTAAAACCACTGGCAAAGTTTTTGTATAAGTAAACATAACATTTCTGTAGTGGTTTGCCATCAAAAAGCACCTTGCCATAAATACCGCTTTCACCTTTAGTCGCCCTGTCTTTGCCTCCCTTTCTAATTTTTATCATGTTAAAACCTACGTAACTTATACCCCCTGAAACAACCTCCACAGGGGCACCACTGTAAAAACAGTAAAAATCGTTTGCTTCAGGAATATAGTCATTTCTTTCTCTGTGTTTTTTTAGTGCAATCAAATAATATTTGCCTTCTGGTAAAGTAAACTCAAAGGTTCCGTCAATCTTTGTGGGCCCAAACACATAATCGGGATTGGTAAGATCAATCTCATTTGCCTCTTTATAAACGAGAATCTGAGTGCCCTGAAAAACCTCACCTTTATAGGCAGCCCTTCCTTTGACCACACCTTCAGTTGAAGCAAAGGAAACACCGGTAAAGAGTGACGACAAAATGAAGGTTACCACCAGAATCCATTTATAACTTACTATTTTTACCATACCTCGTGCACCTCTATTTTTATTTCAACCTTTTTCCCCTTTTCAATTATAACACCTTTATCCGGAGAACCAATATAGTTGCCTATTAATTCCCCTGGTTCCGCTGGTCCACCGATTTTTGAGCGTGCACCAACATAGTATTTACCGGGGTTAATCACAGAAACGGTAAATCTGCCATTACTGTTTGTGGGTGTGGAGATTAGTGCCGGACGTCCCACCATTTCAGGGTTATCATAAAGCAGAACATAAATATTTTTTACAGGTTTTCCATCCCTGTCAACCACCATTCCTGTGAGTTCTGCCTGCCTGTTGTTCACAATGCCCTTTTCATTAATTTCCATCACCTTTTTTTTGTCCACCAAGCTAAGCGTTACAACACCCACATTAATATAGCCTTCATCTTTTATAATAACAGGATTTGCTTTATATGCCCCTGTAAGATCACCTTCTTTCAGAAGCCCAAAAGCCCTGCCTTTTCTTTCTCTCACCACAATATAAAACTCCCCTTTTGGTAAATCTACCGTAAAGTTGCCCTTTTCATCAATCTTTGCTTGACTTATATAGTCAGGTCCCCTTAAACCTGAATCAGTGTTTGAGTAAATATAAACCCTTGTATTTCTGTAGTTTTTAAAGCCTTCAACCTTACCGGTTATCCCAGTCCCTTTTGAAAAGCTTTTTTTTGCCTTTTTGGACTCAAGAACCCAGTCTTTAATCACCGTGTCCTGTTTTAAGACCACAGGATTTTCCGGATATTCTCCAAAAAGCATGTCAGCTTCACCCTGTTCTATATACTTTTTCTTTGCTATAAGATAGTATTTGCCTTCAGGCAGGTTTATACTAAAGACTCCTTTCTCATCCGTTGCCACCACTTTTAGAGGAGGTGTTTCCTTTTCTTTTTCCTGTTTGAGAAAAATCTGCACCTCCGCATCGTAAACAGCTTTACCGTTAAAGAACAGTTTTCCGGACAAAATATAGTTGTCTTTTTTCTGACATGCCAGCATTAATAATATAAACAAAAACAAACTAATCCTTTTCATACTTTCTCTCTATTAAAAATAACATAAAAAATGCCATAAGGTAAAAAAAGTTTGCTGCATAAAGGGAGTTTCTGAAGCCAATATTTATTACAAGCATAAGACAAAAAAAACTGCCAAAGACAGAAGATGCACTGTTTAATGCTATTCCCCAGGTAACAAGATTGTCGTTATTCTTACCCACCCTTTTTAAAATAAATGGAAAAGGCATACCGAGCAGAAAGCCAGTGGGACTTAATATGAAAATGGTCAGAAGAATTTTTAACAGAATCGGTAAAAAAAGGTAGTCTGTAATCAGCCTCTGAACAAAAGTCATCCCTATGGTTAGCAAAAATATGAGAACAAAAACCTTCTTTAAAGATTTGTGGTCAAGCCAGTTTCTCGAGAAGTATGCCCCAAGAGCAGATGACAGAAGCATGCTTCCCGTCACAAAAATCATTGAGTAAACAGGCGTTTCCAGAAAAATGGAAAAACTTTTTATAAAGATTATCTCTATCATAATATAACCTATTCCCATCGAGAAAAAGTAAATCCCAAGGCTTATGTTTAAAGAGCGGCTGCCTCTTTTATCCCTGATTAAAAGTGGCATAATTATTATTAAAAACACAAAGATAAGACTTAAGTAAAAGAAGAATTTTAAAACAGCTATCCCCTTTTCTTCAAAACTATCGTTTTTAAAAATCATTGAGGAGATGAAAGCCTTTTTGGACAAACTGTAGTAATA
>FWPU01005992.1_pt1 | contig 25237 bp, 21 predicted proteins | sample 2228361 | NCBI WGS metagenome assembly FWPU01 (sample SAMEA103939777, study PRJEB20133) | metagenome | reverse complement strand
GAACGACCCCGACCAAACCGATCCTGCGAGGACTCGATGATCACTGTGCTTGCCGACTTGCTCCGAAACACCAACTCTTCAACGGCCTGCTAGGTCGTGAGGCTCGTCGAGAGCGGCGGCTAGTGGCTCGCGGTCGGCTACGTGGCGGCGAGCGTGCTGGCGGGGCTCGTCGCCGCGGTGCTCGGCCTCGCCGCCGGCCGCGCCTTCTGAGGGCTCACGGCCGGCGCGCGTGCCGAGACCTCACAACCGGCCCGCGTAGCGGGCGCGTCCTCCGAGCTCCTCCTCGATGCGCAGGAGCTGGTTGTACTTCGCAACCCGCTCGGAGCGCGCCGGCGCTCCGGTCTTGATCTTCCCGGCGCCGGTCGCGACCGCGAGGTCGGCGATGAACACGTCCTCGGTCTCGCCCGAGCGGTGCGACACCATGCGTGCGTAGCCCGCCCGCTCGGCGACCGACATGGTCTCGAGCGTCTCGCTCACCGAGCCCACCTGGTTCAGCTTGATCAGGATCGCGTTGCCCACCTTCTCGGCGATGCCGCGCTCGAGGCGCGCCTTCTGGGTGACGAACAGGTCGTCGCCGACCAGCAGCACCTTGCTGCCCAGCCGGGCGGTGAGCTTCGCCCAGCCCGCCCAGTCGTCCTCGGCGAGCCCGTCCTCGATCGAGACGATCGGGTAGCTCGCGCACCAGCCTTCCCAGAGGGCGATCATCTCGTCGGTCGTCTTCTTCTCGCCCGTGGTGCGGGAGAGCTCGTAGGTGCCCGCCTCGAACAGCTCGGTGGTCGCCGGGTCGAGGGCGAGTACCACGTCCTCGCCGGGGCGGTAGCCCGCCTTCTCGATCGCGCGCACGAGGAGCTCCGGCGCGTCCTCGTTGCGCCCGAGAGCCGGCGCGAACCCGCCCTCGTCGCCGACCCCGACCGAGAGCCCGCGCTCGTGCAGGATCTCCTTGAGCGCGTGGTAGCACTCGCTGCCCGCACGAAGCGCGTCGGCGAAGGTCGAGAAGCCGGTCGGGGCGATCATGAACTCCTGAAAGTCGACGCCGCCGACCGCGTGCTGCCCGCCGTTCAGGACGTTCATGTACGGCACCGGCAGGAGGCAGGCCCTGTCGCCGCCGAGCCAGCGGTAGAGCGGCACCCGCTCGCTCGCCGCCGCGGCCCGCGCGGTCGCCATCGACACGCCCAGGATCGCGTTCGCCCCGAGGCGCTTCTTCAGCGGGTCGCCGTCGGCGGCGATGAGCGCCTCGTCGACCTTCTTCTGCTCGCGGGCGTCGAGCCCGAGCACCGCCTTGGCGAGCGGACCGCAGACGTTCGCGACTGCCTTCTGCACGCCGGCCCCGCGGTAGCGGCGCGGGTCGCCGTCGCGCAGCTCGAGCGCCTCGTGCGCCCCGGTCGAGGCGCCGCTCGGCACGGCCGCCCTGCCCAGCGCGCCGCCCTCGAGGCGGACGTCGACCTCGACAGTCGGCTTGCCGCGCGAGTCGAGAATCTCGCGCGCCGAGACGGCGGCAATGCTGGTAGCGACGGCCATAAGTGCTCCTCCTGAAGGGTTTTCTTGGGGTTCTTCGGGCGGCCCGGCGCCGCCTGCCTCCCCGTTCTTACGTCCCGGACGCGAGGCGGTCGAGCGCTCGGCCCCGGGCGATGAGCTCACGGGCCCGGCGGCACGCAATGCGCCGCGGACGCAGCCTCGTCCCATGGGGCGGATGCTCGGTGCGCGCCCGCGCACCGTGGGAAGGGAGACTTGCAGATTCCGTGTTGTTCGCGACTCGACGCCCGTGCTACCCGTGCGTCCTGCAACCAACATGAGAACCGCCGTGCTCACCGGAGACCGTCGCGCCGCGGCGCCCATCCGCGCGAGCATCCGTCACCTCTCGATCCTGCGCCATCCAGCACCGCCTCCCCGTCGGCGAACCGTTCCCGTTTCCCGCGACCGCTGAGAAGCAACCGTTCCGGAGGTGCCACCGATGAAGCCGTTTTCGCTCGCGCTGGTTGTCGTGACTGCGCCGCTGCTCCTCGCGACGCACGCCACGGCGACCGTTCCCGCCGACCTCTGCGTCGGCAACCCGTGCACGGTCACCGGCTCGAAGACGATCGACGACGGGTCGGACCTGGACTTCGGTGAGCAGACGGATCTCGTGATCGCCTCGAACGCAACCGTCATGATCGGCGGGGACGCGACCATCACCGCGCGCTCGATCACGCTGCAGCCCGCCGCGCGAATCCTCGGCGGCGACGGCACGTCGCTCACGATGATCACGACGGGAGGAGACATCCGCCTCCAGGCCGCCGGCTCGTCGCGCTCGCGCATCGACCTGTCGGCCAATGAAGGCGGCAGCGTGGCGCTCACCGCGAGCGGCAACATTCTGCTCGACGGGCCCATCTCGGTCGCCGGCTCGGGTGCCGACGCGCTGGGCGGCAGCATCGCCCTCGAGGCAGGCGGCAACGTGGCGGTGAACAACGACCTCAACTCCGGAGCAGCCGGCGCTTTCGCGGGTGGTGGGACGGTCGACATCTTCGCCGGCGGCAACATCGACATCACCGGACAGATCATCACCTCCGCCGCCGACTCCGGCGCGGGTGACGTGACGCTCGGGTCGGACGGCGGCAACATCTCCTTGACGGGATCGATCACGGCAAACGGCGGCGGTCCGTCCTTCGAGGGCTTCGCCGGCAGCGCGGGCACGATCGACATCTCGGCCACCGTCGGCAACGTCGTGATCAGCGGCGACATCACGGGGCGCGGTGGGACGGCGGCCTTCTGTGACTTCGGGGACGGCGCGGTGATCGACATCTCCGCGGGGGGCTCGGTCACGCTGGGCGGCTCCCTGACCGCAATCGGCGGATCCTTCGGCGTGGGCGGCACGATCAGCGTCGACGCCGGGCTCGACGTCATTCAGCTCGCGGGCAGCTCGGTCCGCGCGGACGCGCCGGGCAGCTCGCTCGACTGCGGCTGGGCCATCGGCGGCTCGTTCGACGTCTTCGACTCCCGCAACACCGTCCTGCGCAACGTCGACGTCGGAGCGCCGGGCGGCGGCGACGTCTCAGTCCGTGCCAGCGGCACGATCGACATCCTGGGGCCCGTGGATGCGAGCGGCAGCTTCGGCCAGGCGGACGGTGGTTCCATCACGCTGCGCGGGTGTTCGATCAACGTGGCTTCCGGCGGCCTGCTCGATACGCGGACGGCCGGCGGCAGCGCCGGATCGAACCTCCTCGAAGCCGGCGGCGCGATCACCATCGCCGGACAGGTGCGTGCCGCAGCGTCCAACGTGTTCCGCCACCTGGGCATCCAGCCCACGATCACCGGCACCGTCCTCCCGCCCGCCACGATCGCCCTGGAGCCGTCGCTGCCCACGTGCGTCGAGATCGCGCTGTGCGGCAACGGTCAGCTCGACGGCGACGAGGTCTGCGACGACGGCAACAACATCCCGTGCGACGGCTGCAACGCGGACTGCACCGCCCCCGAGCCGGTGTGCGGCAACGGCACCCGAGAGTGCGCGGAGCAGTGCGACGACGGCAACCTCGAGAGCGGCGACGGCTGCGAGGCCGACTGCACGCTGCCCCCGGGAAGCGGCCTGCTGCTCCCCGGCGTGAGCCTCAACACGGCCGGGTGTCTCGCCGAGTGGAAGCTCGCCATCGAGGACTTCGCGGTCAATCCGACGACGCAGCTCCCGAGCAACACCCAGACCTGCGTCGACGGCGACCCGCGCTGCGACACCGACCTGACGCGCGACGGCGTCTGCACCTTCGGGGCGCAGATCTGCATCCGGGTGCCCGACGATCGCATCCCGAACTGCCAGCCCGGGCCGCTCGCGTTCCTCAACATCAAGCAGCCGCAGCTCCCCGGCGGCCCCAACCCGCTCGACCAGCACAACGCGCAGGTGTTCGCCGACGCGCTCAAGGCGCTGGGCGGCGAGGTGCGGTCGGGCAGCAGGGTTCTGCAGAGCGGGCCGCCGCTCACCGGCACGAACGTCTGTACGGCGACGATGCCGTTCAAGGTGGCGCACGCGCCGAGCGGCATCGGCAAGCGCGCCTTCAACCTCACGACGACCGACGTGAACGGCCTCACCATGAGCAGCAACCTCGCGCGGCTCTGGTGCGCACCGAACGGGAGCGTGTGCGGCAACAACGTCCAGGAGGTCACCGAGCAGTGCGACGACGGCAACACGACGTCGTGCGACGGCTGCAGCGCCACCTGCCGCCGCGAGGTCTGCGGTGACGGCATCGTGACGTGTGGCGAGCAGTGCGACGACGGACCGCTCAACGGCACGCCGGGCCACCGCTGCAGCGCGACCTGCTCCGAGCTGCCGCCCGAGCTGCGCATCCCGGGCGGCGGCGCGAAGCCGCTCGACTGCGCCCTCGAGTGGTCGGTCGAGCTCGGCTCGGTCGCCATCGACAAGAAAGGAATTCCGAAGAGCCAGCAGGTCTGCAAGGACAACGACCCGGCCTGCGACTTCGATCCGACGCCCGGCACGTGCCGCTTCCGCGTCTGGGTCTGCGTGGGCGGCGCCGACGCGCGGCTCGGCTGCGCCGCGGCCCAGGTGACCCGGCTCGACGTGCGGGCGCCGGGCCCGCGCGTGAAGCGCGCCGAGGACATCGCGGCGCGCGCCGCGCTCCTCGCGGGTCTGGAGGGCATCACCCTGCCGGCGGGGCCGGGGGAAGCGTGCAGCAACGGCTTCGCGATCGACGTCCCCGCCGGCAACCGCCGGGTGACGCTGCGGGCGCAGGCGACACTCGCCTCGAACAAGAAGGACGTCGACCCGCTCGCGCTGCGCTGCTTGCCCTGATCGATTTGGGCCCGGACGGCGGCCGCCACCGCCGTCCGGGCCCGGGTGGGACCGCGGCCGCTACAGGCCGATCATCTTCGCCAGGTACTGAATCATCACCTCGTCGGCCCCGCCGCCGATGCTGATCAGGCGAGAGTCGACGAAGGCGCGGCCGGCGGCGCTCTCGGTCATGTAGCCGAAGCCGCCGTGGAGCTGGATGCACTCGTCGGCGACCGCGCGGGCCGTGCGTCCCACGAGCAGCTTCGCCATCGAGATCTCGAGCGTCGCGTCCTCGCCGCGCATCCGCTTGCGCACGCAGGCGTGGACCATCTCACGGTCGGCGGTGATGCGCGCGAGCATCTCGACGAGCTTGAACTGCGTCACCTGCATCTTGCTGAGCGGCTTGCCGAACAGCACGCGGTTCTCGCACCACTCCCGGGTCTTCTCCCAGAGCACCCGGGAGGCGGCGTTCGAGCTGATGCAGGCGACCAGCCGCTCGTCCTGGAACTGCATCATCTGCTGCTGGAAGCCGCGCCCGATCTCGCCGATCGTGTTCGCGACCGGCACGCGCACGTCCTCGAAGAAGAGGAGCCCGGTGTCGGAGCCGCGGTTGCCGATCTTGTCGAGCAGCCGGTAGCTGAAGCCGGGCGTGTCGGTCGGCACGATGATCTGCGAGAAGCCGCCGTAGCCGGCGTCCGGGTCGGTGACGGCGAGCAGGCAGAGGAAGTCCGCGGTGGCGGCGTTGGTGATGTAGATCTTGCTGCCGTTGATCACCCAGTCGTCGCCGTCGCGCAGCGCGCGGGTCTTGATCCCGGCGACGTCCGATCCGGCGTCGGGCTCGGTCACCGCGATCGCGCTCACCATCTCGCCCTTGATGGCCGGCACGAGGAAGCGCTCGCGCAGCTCGTCGGAGCCGAACTGGTGCAGCGACGGCGTCGCCATGTCGGTGTGCACGCTGATCCCCATGGTGACGCCGGCGTTGTCGCAGGCCGCGAGCTCCTCGTACATCACCGTGGTGTAGGACCAGTCGAGCCCGGCGCCGCCCCAGCGCGGGTCGTAGCGGATGCCGAGCATCCCGAGCTCGCCCATCTTGCGGTAGAGCGACTTGTCGATGCGTCCCATCTGGTCGAACTCGCGCGCCCGGGGAGCGAGCTCCTCCTGGACGAACTTGCGCACGACGGCACGGAACGCCTCGTGATCGGGGCTCGAGTAGATGTCGCTCGACATGGGACTCCTCGCTGCTGCGATGTGGCTCGCTCGCGCTTTATCCGGCGCCGCCGCCGCTTGCCACCCCGCCGCCGCTGGCCGATAACCCTGCTCGTGCAGGGCAAGGTGTGCATCGTCACCGGCGCGACGTCGGGGATCGGCAAGGCCACCGCCTCCGCGCTCGCCGGCATGGGTGCGCGGCTCGGGCTCGTCTGCCGCGACCCCGAGCGCGCCGCCGCCACAATGCGCGAGATCCGCGAGCGGACGGGCAACGACGACGTCGGGCCGTTCCTCGCCGACCTCGCCTCGCAGGCCGCGATCCGGCGCGTCGCCGGCGAGATCGCCGCCCGCTACCCGCAGATCCACCTGCTGATCAACAACGCCGGAGTGGTGAATTTGCACCGCACGACGACCGAGGACGGGATCGAGACCGTCTTCGCCGTGAACCACCTCGCCTACTTCCTCCTGACCAACCTGCTGCTCGACCGGCTCCGGGCGGGCGCGCCGTCGCGGATCGTCAACGTCTCCTCGGACGCGCACAAGCTGGCCCGCGGCATCCGCTTCGACGACCCGGGGTTCGAGCGCGGCTACAAGGCGATGCGCGTCTACGGCCACTCGAAGCTCGCGAACGTGCTCTTCACCCGCGAGCTCGCGCGGCGTCTCGCCGGGAGCGGGGTCACCGTGAACGCCGTCCACCCGGGCGCGGTCGCGACCGGACTCGGCAAGAACAACGGCCCGCTCGCGACGCTCCTCATCCGGACCCTCGCGCCGTTCTTCCGGACGCCCGAGCGCGGCGCGGAGACCACGCTCCATGTGGCGACCTCGCCCGACCTCGAGGGCGTGACCGGGCGCTACTTCGCCAACTGCCGCGAGAAGCGAACGTCCGCCGCGGCAAACGACCCGGAGGCGGCGCGCCGCCTCTGGGAGCTGAGCGCGCGCCTCACCGGCCTCGACACGCCGGTCGCCGCCCGGGCATAGCGTTCGCGATGCCGAACGACACGATCCTCATCGTGCTGCAGATCGCGGCGCTGCTGTTCGCGGTCTCGTTCCACGAGTCGGCGCACGGGCTCGCGGCGCTCGTCTTCGGCGACACGACGGCGCGCGACCTCGGGCGGATCTCGCTCAACCCGCTCCGCCACATCGACCCGCTGGGCAGCGTCGTCGTCCCGGCGCTGCTCGCGTTCGCCGGCGCGCCCGTGTTCGGCTGGGCGAAGCCGGTGCCGATCGACCTGTCGCGCACCCGCGAGCCGCGCCGTGCCCACCTCGTCGTGTCGGCGGCCGGACCGCTCTCGAACCTGCTCCTCGCACTCGCCTTCGGGCTCGTCGTCCTCGTCCTGCGCGACCGGGTGACGGGGCCGCTCGACGCGAGCTTCGGCGGGTTCCTTCTCCTGCTCGCCTTCTTCTCGGTGCTGATCAACGTCACGCTTGCGGTGTTCAACCTCCTGCCCATCCCGCCGCTCGACGGCTTCGGCGTGGTCGAGAGCCTGCTGCCGCGCGCCCTCGTCCCGCTCGCGCTGTGGGTGCAGCGCTGGGGGATGGCCATCCTCCTCCTCGTCCTGATGAGCGGGGCGCTGGGCCGCATCCTGGTGCCGGCCCGCGAGACCATCGTCCGCCTGCTGCTCGGCTGAGCGGACCTCTCAGACGCGGGCCAACTAAAGTCGGCGCGTCGGCCCGCCGAGAGCAACGTGGATGCCGTCGCACTTCCACGTGGTGGCTCTGGTCGGGGACCCGCTCCTTCGCCGCCGGGTCCAGGACACGCTCGCCTCGTGCGCCGCGTCGGTGCACGTCTTCGAGAGCTCGAGCCTCGCGTGGAAGCAGCTCCAGCGGCGGGCGCCGTCGCTGGTCGTCGTCGACTGGCAGCCGGCGGCCGATCGGGCCGAGCTCTGCCGCAAGGTCCGGTCCTCGGCGCAGTTCGAGTCGACGCTCATCCTGGCGCTGGTCGACGGGAGCGAGGCGTCCTCGGTGCAGGACGTGCTCGACGCGGGCGCGGACGACTTCCTCCTCGTGCCGTTCGACGGCATCGCGCTCGAGAACCGCCTCGCCGCGATCCGCCGGCGCCTGCTCGGCGCCGAATGGCTCGCCGAGGCCAAGGCCGCGGCGCTCGCGGCCGACTACGCCCGCCACGCCGAGGAGCTGACCGCGGCGCGCAACCAGGCGATCGCGGCGAGCCGGCTCAAGTCGGAGTTCCTCGCCAACATGAGCCACGAGATCCGCACGCCGATGAACGCGGTGATCGGCATGACCGGCCTGCTGCTCGGCACGGAGCTGACCGCGGAGCAACGCTCCTACACCGAGACGATCCGCCTCTCGGCCGAGTCGCTGCTCAACGTGATCAACGACATCCTCGACTTCTCGAAGATCGAGGCCGGCCGCATGGAGCTCGAGGCGACGCTGTTCGACATCGGGACGACGATCGAGGAGGCGGCCGAGCTGCTCGCCGAGCGCGCCCACGCGAAGGGCCTCGAGCTCACCTGTCACATCGAGCGCGACGTCGGTCGCGCGATCGGCGACCCGGGACGGCTCAGGCAGGTGCTGGTCAATCTGCTCGGCAACGCCGTCAAGTTCACCGAGAAGGGCGAGGTCCGCGTCCACGCGAGCATCGCGGAGGACCACGGCTCGAGCTTCGTCGTGCGCTTCGAGGTGACCGACACGGGCATCGGCATCTCGCGCGAGGCACAGGCGCACATCTTCGAGGCCTTCACCCAGGCCGACGGCTCGACGAGCCGGCGCTACCCCGGCACCGGCCTCGGGCTCGCGATCTGCGAGCGGCTCACGCGCCTCATGGGCGGCGAGATCGGCTGCGACAGCGAGCCCGGACGCGGCAGCACCTTCTGGTTCACCGCGCGCTTCGAGCACGCGCCGCCGGCGCAGCAGGACGACGACGACTTCTCGGTGCTGCACGGCGCACGCATTTTGGGCGTCGACGACAACGCGACCAACCGGATCATCCTGAAGGCCTACCTCGGGCGCTACGGCAGCCACGTCGACACCGCCGTCGATGGGCGCAGCGCGATCGAGATGCTGCTCGCCGCACGCGAGGAGGGATCACCCTACCAGCTCGTGATCTTCGACATGCTGATGCCCGGGATGGACGGCGTCGAGTTCGCCCGCCGCGTGCGTGCGATGCCCGAGCTCCAGGGGCTCGCCCTGGTCATGGCGAGCTCGCTGTCGGACCGCGGCCAGATGGAGCAGGCGCGCGCGGTCGGCGTCAACCGGCGGCTCACCAAGCCGCTCCGCCAGGCGCAGCTCGTCGAGTGCGTCCGCGCGCTCCTGCGCGAGCCCGCGGCGGCCCGCCCGCCGACCGCCGCCACGCTGCGCGTCGCCGGCGATCAGCCGCTCCCCGAGGCCGCGCGGACCCGCGTGCTGATCGCCGAGGACAACCCAGTCAATCAAAAGCTGCTCCGCGCGCAGCTCGGCAAGCTCGGCTACCGGCCCGACGTCGTGGGCAACGGGCGCGAGGCCGTCGCGGCGGTCGAGCGCGCAGCCTACGACATCGTGCTCATGGACTGCCGCATGCCCGAGATGAACGGCCTCGACGCGACGCGGGCGATCCGGGCGCTCGAGGCCGGCAAGCGCCACACGCAGATCATCGCGATGACGGCGAACGCCCTCGAGCGCGACCGGCAGCGCTGCCTCGACGCGGGCATGGACGACTACCTCGCAAAGCCGCTTCACTTGGAGGACCTGCGCGCCGCCCTCCAGCGTGCGATGGAGCGCGCCGCGCCGCCGGTGCAGCCGGCCGCGGACGCCGCACCCACGCCGGCGGGCGAAGCCTCGGCCGGCGATCCGTCGGCCGACGAGGAGCCGGCGCTGCGTCGTGAGGTGCTCGACGGGCTCCGGGGCGACATCGTCGACGGTGGCTCGGCCGACGCGTTCCGCGAGATCATCGACCTCTTCCTCGGCAACGCGGAGCGCAACTGCGCCGCGGTCCGCGAGGCGCTCGCGCGACGCGACCGCCACGCGATCGAGCTCGCGGCGCACTCGCTCAAGGGCAGCAGCAGCACGATGGGCGCCGCGCGGATGGCCGCGCTGTGCGCGACCATCGAGGAGCTGAGCCACGACGGCGCGCTCGACTCGGCCGGCGCCTTGGTGGAGCGCCTCGAAAGCGAGCTCCAGCTCGTGCAGCGCGAGCTCAGCCGGCTGCGCTAGAGCCGCGCCGGGCCGGCGATCAGCCGTGCCGCGAAAGCCCGCGCGCGGCGTCCGGACCGCCGGGCGCGAGCCGGCGCTCGGCCGGGGCCTCCCCGGAGGTGCCGGGGCCGTGCAGCACCTCCTCGCGGAAAATCCGCACGTCGCTCGGCGCGATGAAGCCGAGGCTCACCTGGCCGCCTCGCAGGCCCAGGACCCGCACGGTGACGTTGTCGCCGATGCGGATCGTCTCGCCGATCTTTCGCGTCAGAACCAGCATTGCGCGCCCTTCCGAAGCGCCCAGGCCGCGCGTGCCTGCCAGAGCGGCCGGCAGCCTCCGTGGCGGCGCTGCTCCCTTCGCGTTGTCTATCGGCGGGTGGGCGCGACCACGTGAGCGCGCGTGCGGCGCGGGCGGGACGCGGGCCGCGCAGGCTCCATGGCGGAGCGCAGGGGAGCGGGCCGGGTGCTCGGACGGGCTCAGTCGGGCACGGCGGCGCCCGGACGCGAGGCGAGCGCCTGCCCGGCGAGCGGCGCCGGCGGCCCGAGCACCGCGGCGACCACCTGCTCGACCTGCGCCGCGGTGAACGGCTTCACCAGGTAGCCCGCGACGCCCAGCGGCGCGCACTCCTCGACCAGGTCCTCGCCGGCGACCGTGGTGAGCATGATCACCGGGACACCCGCGCAGGCGGGATCCTGACGCAGCAAGGCCAGCGCCTGGTAGCCGCCAAGCACCGGCATGAGGACGTCGAGGAGGATCAGGTCCGGGACGGCGCGCCGCGCGACCGCGACGCCCTCGAGCCCGTTGCGCGCCTCGAGGATGCGACAGGCCCAGGGCGCGAGCGTGCTCGCGATCGCCGTCCGCACGAGCTTGCTGTCGTCGATCGTGAGCACCGTCTTCATCGCAGTCCTCCCTTCGCGCCCTCGCGTGCCGCACACGTCGTGACGACCGACGCCGGCTGCGGAACGCAACCGGTGTGCCACTGCGCGGCAACCGCCGCGCCGCCCGAGGCGACGCGCCACGGCGCCTGGAGGCACGAATCCGCCGCTCGCGGTGCGCCCGTCAGATTCGTGACGCACACGCTCGCGTTGGACGAGCGCTCGCGGATTCGATTCGAGGCCGCGCGGCACGAGCGAACGCACGCGCGTGCACGTCCTTCGCGCCGCGGGCAAGCGCTACAAGCTCCGCCGCGCGCGGCGCGGAGTGAGGGAACGCTAGGCGATCACGCCGGCGTCGCGCAGCTCGCGAATGCGCCAGGCCTCGACGCCCCAGGCGGCGAGCGCCGCGTCGGTGTGCTCGCCCGCCAGCGGCGGCGGGCCCTGGATCGCGGGCGGCGTGCGGCTGAAGCGCGGCGCGGGCGCCGGCTGCACGACCCCCGCGACCTCGGTGAAGGTGCCGCGCGCACGGTTGTGCGGATGCGCGGGCGCCTCCCCCATCGTCAGCACCGGCGCGAAGCACACGTCGGTGCCCTCGAGCAGCGCGCACCACTCGTCGCGGGTCTTCTGCCGGAAGATCGCGGCGAGCTTCTCCTTGAGCTCGGGCCAGCGCGAGCGATCCATCTGGTGCGGCAGCGGCTCGCCCTTGAGCCCGGTGCGCTCGAGCAGCTCGGCGTAGAACTGCGGCTCGATCGAGCCGATCGAGACGTAGCGGCCGTCCTTGCACTCGTAGACGTCGTAGAAGTGCGCGCCCGTGTCGAGCATGTTCGTGCCGCGCTGATCCTGCCAGAAGCCGGCGTGGCGGAAGCCGTGGAACATGGTCATGAGGAGCGCCGCGCCGTCGACCATCGCGGCGTCCACCACCTGCCCCTTGCCGGATCGCGCGCGCTCGACCAGCGCACACACCATGCCGAACGCGAGCAGCATCCCGCCGCCGCCGAAGTCGCCGATGAGGTTGAGCGGCGGCACTGGCGGGCCGCCGGCGCGGCCGATCGGCTCGAGCGCGCCGGCGAGCGCGATGTAGTTGATGTCGTGCCCGGCCGCTTGCGCAAGCGGCCCCTCCTGCCCCCAGCCGGTCATCCGGCCATAGACCAGGCGCGGGTTACGCGCGAGGCAGACGTCCGGCCCGAGCCCGAGGCGCTCCATCACCCCCGGACGGAAGCCCTCGAGGAGTCCGTCCGCCCGCTCGACGAGCTCGAGCACGAGCTCGACGCCGCGCGGCTGCTTGAGATCGACGCCGACGCTCTTGCGCCCGCGGTTCAGAAGGTCGAACGAGGGGCCGGTCGCGCCGGTCACGCGGTCGGCGCGGTCGACGCGCAGCACCTCGGCGCCCATGTCCGAGAGCAGCATCGCGCAGAAGGGACCCGGGCCGATGCCCGCGATCTCGATGATCCTCACACCCGCCAGTGGACCCATGCCTCGTTCCTTTCCGTGCGGCGCCCAGCGCGCGCCGCTCCTTCGCCATAGCGGACCGCTCGCCGCCGCGCGACGGGCGGCGACCCGGCAGCTTTCGCCGCCCGGGCGGCAGCTTTGATTGCTCGTCGCGGCGCCCCTTGCGTCACAAGCCCAGCGAAAACTGGCCCTGACCGGCACGAACGCCGTTGTGCGCACCTGGCCGCGCGTTTGCTCCGCGCGCTTCGGCCATGACGCTCTACGAGCCTTCGCCCGATCCGACGCCGAGCTTCGCTCCGGCGGCCGGCGTGGACCTCGCGCGCGCGACGGCGGTGATCCTCGCGGGCGGCCTCGGCACGCGGCTCCGTTCCGTGCTCGGCGACCGTCCCAAGGTGCTCGCCGAGGTGAACGGCGTGCCGTTCGTCTTCCGGCTGCTCGACCAGCTCGCGGGCGCGGGCGTGGAGCACGTCGTCGTCTGCACCGGCTACCGCGCGGAGCAGGTGCGCGCCGCGCTCGGAGCTCGCCGCGGCCCGCTCGAGATCGAGTACTCGCACGAGCCGTCGCCCGCGGGCACCGCGGGCGCGCTGCGCCGCGCGCTGCCGCTCCTGCGCTCGCCGTCGGTGCTCGTGCTGAACGGCGACTCGTACTGCGAGCTCGACCTCGAGCACTTCTGGATCTGGCACCACCTGCGGCCCGCGCAGGCGAGCCTGGCGCTCGCCCGGGTCGACGACGCACGGCGCTTCGGCGCCGTGGAGACCGACGACTACGGACGCGTCCTGCGCTTCGACGAGAAGAGCTCGGTGGCGCGCGCCGTGCTGGTCAACGCGGGCGTCTACATCGTCCGCCGCTCGCTCCTCGCACGCCTCCCCGCGGGACGGGAGCTGTCGCTCGAGCGCGACGTCCTGCCGTGGCTCGAGGAAGGGCTCTACGGCTACCGCCGCACGAGCCGGTTCATCGACATCGGCACGCCGGAGAGCCTCGCCCGGGCCGCGCGCTTCTTCCGCCGGCGGCCGGGGCGCGGCCGGCCGCTCGAGAGCCGGCGCGGGCCGCGCCTGTCGCGCGGCGCGCGCCACCATGCGGAGGTTGCATGATCGACGGCGATCTCGAGTCGCGGCTCTTCTTGTCCGCGCTGCGCATCCGGCTCGTCGAGGAGCGGATCATCGAGCTCTACCCCTCGGACGCGATCCAGAGCCCGGTCCACCTCTCGATCGGCCAGGAGGCGGTCGCCGCCGGCGCGTGCGCCGCACTCCGCAGGGACGACCTGGTCTTCGGCAGCTACCGGAGCCACGCCTTCTACCTCGCCAAGGGCGGCAGCCTGCCCGCGATGTTCGCCGAGCTGTTCGGCAAGGCGACCGGCTGCTGCGGCGGCAAGGCGGGCTCGATGCACCTCGCCGCGCCCGAGGTCGGCTTCATGGGGTCGTCGGCGATCGTCGCAAGCACGATCCCGCACGCGGTCGGCGCGGCGCTCGGTCTCCGGGCGCGCGGGCGCGACGCCTTGAGCGTCGCCGTGTTCGGCGACGGCGCGACCGAGGAAGGCGTCTACCACGAGTCGCTCAACTTCGCGGCGCTGCACGAGCTGCCGGTCCTCTTCCTCTGCGAGAACAACGGCCTCGCCGTGCACTCGCCGATCTCCGCCCGCGAGGCGTACGACATCGCCGAGCACGCGGTCGCGTACGGCATCCCGGCGCACGTCTGCGAGGCGGGGAACGATCCGTTCGCGGTCTACACGACCGTCGCCGCGGCGGTCCGCCGGATCCGCGAGGAGCGCCGCCCGGCGCTCGTGGTGTGCAAGACCTACCGCCTGCTCGAGCACGTCGGCATCGGCGACGACCACCACGTCGGCTACCGCTCGCCACGCGAGGCGGAGGCGTGGCGACGAAGCGACCCGCTGCTCCTCGATCGGGAGCGCGTCGCGCGCTTCCGCCCGATCATCGAGGCAGAGATCGACCGGGCCGTCGCGTTCGCGCAGGAGAGCCCGTGGCCGACCCCGGACGACCTGCTCGCCGACGTCGCCTGAGGAGCGCACGATGGGACTCGCCTTCCGCCTCGATCGGCCCGCGCCGCAGCCCGCTCCGGAGACGATCACCTACCGCGACGCGCTGCTCCGCACGATGCGCTTCGCGCTCGAGCACGACCCGTACGCGATCCTGCTCGGTCAGGGCGTCGACGATCACAAGGGTATTTTTGGCTCGACGCTGGGTCTCGCCGAGGAGTTCGGCAGCGAGCGGGTGACCGACACGCCGCTCGCGGAGGAGGGTGTGACGGGGATCGCGATCGGCGCGGCGCTCGCCGGCCTCTACCCGATCCAGACCCACATCCGCGCCGACTTCGCGCTGCTCGCGATGAACCAGCTCGTGAACCTCGCGGCGAAGTACCGCTACATGTGCGGCGGCCGCTTCGCGGTGCCGATGCTCGTGCGGATGGTCGTCGGCCGGAGCTGGGGCCAGGGCGCGCAGCACTCGCAGAGCCTGCAGTCGCTCTTCGCCCACGTCCCCGGGCTCGTGGTGGTGATGCCTTCCTCTGCGGAGTCGGTGCTCACGACCTACCCGGCGCTGATCGCCGAGCGGCGCGGCCCGGTGCTGAGCTTCGAGCACCGCCTGCTCTACGACCTCGCGTTCCGCGTGCCGTCCGGCGAGCCGGCCATGAGCGCGGGCCCGCTCGGCTCGCGGCTCGTGCGCCGCGGCTCGGACGCGACCGTCGTCGCGACCTCGATCATGGTCCTCGAGGCGCTGCGCGCCGCCGAGCACCTGGCGGCGCTCGGTGCGGCCGACGTCGAGGTGATCGACCTGCACTGCGTGTCGCACCCCGACGTGGAGATGATCCTTGCAAGTGTCGCGAAGACCGGCCGCCTGCTCGTCGCGGACACCTCGTGGCGCCCGTTCGGCGTCTGTGCCGAGGTCTGCCGCCTCGTCTGCGAGCGCGATCCCGGCGCGCTGCGGGCGCCGGTGCGGACGCTCGGCATGGCGCCGGCCCCCTGCCCGACGGCGAAGACGCTCGAGGACCTCTTCTACCCGAGCCTGCGCCGCCTGACCGACGAGCTCGCGGCGCTCGTCCACGGACGGCGCGACCACGGCGTCCCGCTGCCCGACGAGCAGTCGATGGCGGACGTCTACAGGCGCTTCAAGGGCCCGTTCTAGGCGGGACCGGAGGGACGATGCGCATCCTCATCACCGGCATCACCGGAATGGTCGGCAGCCACCTCGCGGAGTACGTGCTGCGCCACCAGCCGCGCGTCGAGGTGCACGGGCTCGTCCGCTGGCGAAGCCCGCTCGACAACCTGCACGCGATCCGCGACCGGACCCATCTCCACGAGGGGGAGCTTCGTGACCTGAACTCGCTCGTGCGGCTCCTCGAGCGCGTGCGTCCAGACTGGATTTTCCACCTCGCCGCGCAGTCCTACGTCTCGGCGAGCTTCTCCGCGCCGGCCGACACGCTGCACACCAACGTGATCGGCACGACCAACCTGCTCGACGCGGTGCGGATCACCGGCATCGACCCGAAGATCCACATCTGCAGCTCGTCCGAGGTCTACGGCCAGGTCCGCGAGGACGAGGTGCCGATCGTCGAGACCAATGAGCTGCGTCCGGCGAGCCCCTACGCTGTCTCCAAGGTCGGCGAGGACATGGTCGCGCAGCAGTACTTCCTCTCCTACGGCATCCGGACGATCCGCACGCGGATGTTCACCCACACCGGCCCGCGGCGCGGCGACGTGTTCGCCGAGAGCGCGTTCGCGAAGCAGATCGCGGAGGTCGAGGCCGGCGTGCGCGACAACCCGATCCGGGTCGGCAACCTGGCGAGCGTCCGGACCTTCGCCGACGTGCGCGACGCCGTGCGCGCCTACTGGCTCCTCCTCGAGCGCTGCCCGGCGGGCGAGGTGTACAACATCGGCGGCGAGCGCACGATGACCGTCGGCGAGATGCTCGAGATCCTCGCCGGCATGGCGCGCTGCAAGATCCGCCACGTCGTTGACCCGGCGCTCGTCCGTCCCTCGGACGTCACGCTGCAGATCCCCGACTCGAGCAAGTTCCGCGCGGCGACGGGCTGGCGTCCGGAGATCCCGCTCGAGAAGACGCTGCGCGACCTGCTCGACTACCACCGCGGCCGCATCCGTGCCGTGCGGGAGCTCGCGGCGTGATCATCACGCGCACACCGTTCCGGCTGTCGTTCTTCGGCGGCGGCACCGACTACCCGGCGTGGTACCTGCGCGAGGGCGGCGCCGTGCTGTCGACGACGATCGACAAGTACTGCTACCTGAGCGTCCGCCACCTGCCGCCGTTCTTCGCGACGCGCCACCGCGTCGTCTGGTCGCACGTCGAGACCGTCGCGACGATCGCCGAGATCCTCCATCCCGCGGTTCGCGAGGGGCTCAAGCTGCTCGGCTTCGACGACAGCTCGGGCATCGAGATCCACCACCAGGCGGACCTGCCCGCGCGCGCCGGCATGGGGTCGAGCTCGTCGTTCGCCGTCGGGCTGATCAAGGCGCTCACCAGCCTGCGCGGCCAGATGATCGACAAGCACGAGCTCGCGCTGCAGGCGATCCACCTCGAGCGCGAGGTGCTGCGCGAGAACGTGGGCTCGCAGGACCAGGTCGCGGCCGCCTACGGCGGGCTCAACCGGATCGAGTTCCGCACCAACGGCGAGATCCGGGTCGATCCCGTGACCCTGCCCGCGGCACGCCTCGCCGAGCTCGAGTCGCACCTGATGCTCTTCTTCACCGGCACGAGCCGGCTCGCCTCGGCCGTCGCGGCGGACGTCGTCGCGAACCTCGGCACGCGGCGCGCGGCGCTGCGCCGCATGCGCGCGCTCGTCGACGAGGGCCTCGCCGTCCTCACCGGCAACGGCGACCTCGAGCGGTTCGGCCGCCTGCTGCACGAGAGCTGGCTGCTGAAGCGCAGCCTGAGCCCGATGGTCGCGGGCGCCGCGATCGACGAGATCTACGCGAAGGCGATCAAGAGCGGCGCGCTCGGCGGCAAGCTGCTCGGCGCCGGCAGCACGGGCTTCATGTGCTTCTTCGTGCCGCCCAGCCGGCAGGCGAGCGTCCTGCGCGCGCTCGCGAGCCAGCTCCACGTGCCGTTCGCCTTCGAGAGCGAGGGGAGCCGCGTCATCCACTACGCGGCAGCGCCGTTGACGCGCGACGACGGCGCGCGCCGCCGCAGCGTCGTGCGCGCCGGGCAGGCTCGCTCGACGGCGGGCAACGCCGCCCCGGCGGCGCAGGGAGCCGCGTGACCGTGGCCGCGCTGCAGGAAGCGAGCGTCGCGCTCGCGGCGGAACCGGACGAGGCGCCGGGCGAGCTGCGGCACCTCGGCGAGGCCGAGTTCGCCCGCCTGCTGGGCACGACCCCCGACGCGCTTCCTGCCGAGTGCCGCGCCCGCATCGCCGCCCTCGACTTCGCCTACGAGCCGCTGCGCGGCGCCGCGCTCGCGCGCGTCGTCGAGCGGGTGATCGGCGCGCTCGCGGGACCGCTGCCGCTCTCCGGTCCGGCGCGCCAGCCCGCCTGGCAGGCGGGCTGGGCCGACATCCTCGAGCGCTTCCGCGCCTCGCACGGCGACCTGCGCGAGCTCGAGCCGCACTACTTCCGCCGTCCCTCCGAGACCATGCGGCTCTTCGGCGGCTACGTCCGGCCGCGCGACCCGCGCTTCGAGGCGAGCTTCGTCCACGTGATGCACGCCTGGCTCGCCGGCCGCTGGCTCGCCGGAGCGAGCGCCATCTTCGAGTTCGGCTGCGGGCCGGGGCACAACCTGGTCGGGCTCGCGCGCCTCCTGCCCGGCGTGCCGCTGGTCGGGCTCGACTGGGCGCCCGCTTCGCAGGAGCTCCTCGCGGCGGTCGCGGCGCTCGCCGGCCTGCCGATCGCGGGGCGGCGCTTCGACATGTTCGCCCCCGACCCGACGCTCGAGTTCCCGCCCGGCAGCGCGGTCCTCACCGTCGGCGCGATGGAGCAGCTCGGCGAGCGCTTCGCGCCGCTTCTCCGCTTCCTGCTCGAGCGCCGACCGCGGATCTGCGTCCACCTCGAGCCGATCCACGAGCTGTACGATCCGAATACGTTATTTGACGCCGTGGCGGCGCGCTACGCCGAGCGCCGCGGCTACCTGCGCGGCTACCTGCCCTGCCTCGAGCGCCTCGCGCAGCGCGGTGACGTCGAGCTCCTCGAGGTGCGCCGTCACCTGGGGAGCGAGCTCCACGACGGCTGGGGGAGCATCGTCTGGCGTCCCGCCGGCGCCGGACAAGGAGGAGCGCAATGATCCCGGAGGCGACCCTTCGCTGGTTTCGCGGCCGCAACGTCCTCGTCACCGGAGGCACGGGGATGGTCGGCCGGCAGATCGTCGACCTGCTGTGCGACGCGGGCGCATGCGTGCGCACGGCGTCGCTCGACCGGTTGTACGTCGATCCGCGCGCCGAGCACCTGCACGGCGACCTCACCGACCCCGTCTTCTGCCGCGCGGCGACGCGCGACATCGAGATCGTCTTCCACGTCGCCGGGATCAAGGGCTCGGTCGAGGTGACCACCAAGCGGCCGGCGAGCTTTCTCGTCCCGCTGCTGCTGATGAACACGCACGTGCTCGAGGCGAGCCGACGAAGCGGCGTCCGCCGTCTCGTCTACACGAGCTCGATCGGCGCCTACCCGAGCCGCGAGGTGCTGCGCGAGGCCGAGGCCTGGAGCGGCGAGCCGATGGACCGCTTCCCAGGCTGGGCGAAGCGCATGGGCGAGCTGCAGATCGAGGCCTACCAGCGCGAGCTCGGGCTCGACACCTTCTCGGTCGTCCGCCTCGCGAACGTCTACGGGCCGGGGGACAATTTCGACCCGGCGAGCGCGATGGTGATCCCTGCGCTCATGAGCCGCATCCGGCGCGGCGAGGACCCGCTCGTCGTCTGGGGCGACGGGAGCGCCGTGCGCGACTTCGTCTTCAGCCGCGACGTCGCGGAGGGCGTGATCCTCGCGCTCTACCACGGCACCGGCGCGGCACCGCTCAACCTGGGCAGCGGCAAGGGATACTCGATCCGCGAGCTCGTCGAGACGCTGCGCGAGGTCGCACCGTTCCGCTACGCGTTCGACGCGTCGCGGCCCGGCGGCTTCCCGAGGCGCGTGCTGGACGTCGAGCGCGCTCGCGAGACGCTCGGCTGGACGGCGCGCACGCCGCTGCGCGACGGCCTCGCCGCCACCTGGAGCTGGTTCGTCGACAACGAGCGCGAGTTCGAGCGCAAGCAGGACTACTTCGCCGAGCCGCGCCACACGGGAGGATCGGAATGCTCGCACCCCGGCCTGCAGGCACACCCCGCGGCCCCGCTCCGCTGAGCCGGGTGCCGGACCTCGAGGTCCGGACCACCTCGCTCGACGGCGTGCTGCTGATCAAGCCGCCGACGCTCTTCGAGGACTTCCGCGGCGAGTACGTCGAGACCTACAACCGCGCGCTCTACGAAGCGGCCGGCATCGACGTGCCGTTCGTCCAGGACGACATCTCCGTCTCGACGCGCGGCGTGCTGCGCGGTCTGCACGGCGACGACGTCACCTGGAAGCTGATCTCCTGTCTCAAGGGGCGCTTCTACCTGGTCGTGGTCAACTGGGACGAGCGCTCGCCGCAGTACCGCCGCTGGGAGGCGTTCACGCTCTCCGACCGCAACCGCCTGCAGGTGCTCGTCCCGCCGCGCTTCGGCAACGGGCATCTCGTGCTGAGCGACGAGGCGATCTTCCACTACAAGCAGTCGACGTACTACGACCGCGCGCGGCAGTTCACGATCGCCTGGGACGATCCCGCGCTCGGCATCTGGTGGCCGACGCGCGACCCGATCGTCTCGCAGCGCGACGCCGGCGTGCGGGGAGGCGCGTCGTGACGGGCCGCCACGTGCTGGTCGCGGGCGGCAGCGGGCTCATCGGCAGCGCGCTCGCGCTGCGCCTCGACGCGCTCGGCGCGCGCGTCCGGACGAGCCACCACGAGCGCCCCCCGGTGGTGCTCGCGGAGCGGTCGCGGCGCTTCGACTTCACGCGGCTCGACGACTGCCTCGCCGCCACCGACGGGGCGCAGGACGTCTTCGTCTGCGCCGCGCAGACCTTCGGCGCCCAGGTGATGCGTGACCATCCGACACGGCTCATCCTGCCGAACCTCGAGATCCACGCGAACCTCCTCGAGGCCTGCCGCTTGAACCGCGTGGAGCGGGTCGTCGTGATCAGCAGCTCGACGGTCTACCAGGAGGCGCGCAACCCGATCGCCGAGCACGAGCTCGATCTCAACCTCCAGCCCTTCCCGCTCTACCAGGGCGTCGGCTGGATGAAGCGCTACGTCGAGCAGCTCGCGCGCTTCTACCACGACCGCTACGGCATGCGGATCGCGATCGTCCGGCCGAGCAACGTCTACGGGCCGCGCGACAAGTTCGAGGACGACCGCTCGCACGTGCTGCCCGCGCTGATCAAGCGCGCGCTGCGCCGCGAGGACCCATTCGTCGTCTGGGGCACGGGCGACGCGGTCCGCGACTTTCTCTACGTGGAGGACCTGGTCGACGACCTCCTCGCCGTGCTCGAGCGCCACTGCACGTGCACGCCGCTGAACCTCGCGGCGGGACGCCCGATGACGATCCGCGAGGCCGTGCACGCGATCCTCGAGGTCTGCGGCCACCGCGCGACGCCGATCTTCGACCCGAGCAAGCCGGACGCGATCCCCTACCGGATGCTCGACACGACGGCCGCCGACGCGGCCCTCGGTGTGCGGCGGCGGACCGACTTCCGCGACGGGATCGCCGCGACCGTCCGCTGGTACCGGGAGAGCATGTCGGGGGTGGCCGATGCCGCGTGAGCCGGAGCCCGCCGAGCGCTGGGAGCGGAGCGCGAGCTTCGTCGCGGAGCCGCTCATCTCAGCACTGGTCTTCGTCTACGGCGCCGAGCGCTTCATGCGCGGGCTCCTCGAGGATCTGTGCGCGCAGACCATCGCGCCGCAGATGGAGATCATCGTGGTCGACACCGGCTCGCCGACCGACGAGGGCGCGATCGTCCGCGAGCTCATGGCGCAGCATCCGAACATCGCCTACCTCCGGACGCCGGAGCGCGAGACCACGACCGCCGCGTGCAACCGCTGCGTGAAGGCGGCGCGGGGCCGCTACTTGACGCTCGCCTGCGCCGACGACCGGCATCGCCCCGACGCGCTCGAGCGGCTGGTGGCGGCGCTCCAGGCCGACCCGGGCGCGATCCTCGCCTACGCCGACGTCGCGGTGACCACGACGGAGAACGAGGTCTTCGGCACGACGAACGTGGTCGGCCACTTCCGCTGGCCCGAGTTCGACGCGCGGCGGCTGTTCGAGGTCTGCTACGTCGGGCCGCAGCCGGTCTACCGGCGCGAGCTGCACGAGCGGCACGGGCTCTACGACCCCGCCTTCGTCTCGGCCGGCGACTACGAGATGTGGCTCCGCGCGGTGGCGCGCGGCGAGCGCTTCGTGCACGTGCCGGAGGTGCTCGGGCTCTACCTGCACTCGCCGACCAGCAGCGAGCACGCGAACCAGGCGCTGTCGCTCGCCGAGTCGGAGAAGGCGCGCATCCTGCACTGGCCCGAGGCGTGGGGCGAGCGTCCGGCCCCGGGCGGCAGCTTCTTCGTCCCCGCAGCACGGCCCCCGGCGACGCCGCACGCAGAGCCCGCCTCCGCTGCGCCCGCCGCGTCGCCCTCGCCGCGGCCCGCCTGCGCCGCCCCCGAGGCGCCGCTCGTCTCGGTGATCATGCCGACCTACGAGCGTTCGCAGTGGCTCGTGCGCGCGGCGCGGAGCGTGCTCGCGCAGACGTACCCGAGCGTCGAGCTCGTCGTGGTGAACGACGGCGGCTCGCCCGTCGAGGAGCTGCTGCGCCCGCTCGACGACCGCGGCCAGATCACTTACCTGCGCCTCGCGCGGAACCGGAACCGCTCGGCGGCGCGCAACGCCGGGCTCGCCGTCGCGCGCGGCACGTACGTCGCCTACCTGGACGACGACGACTGGTATCTGCCCCATCACCTCGAGCGGCTCGTCGGGCTCCTCGAGCGCGCGGGCGCCGCGGTCGGCTACGGCTTCGCCGAGCGCGTCACCGAGGAGCGTCGCGGCGACGCATGGGTCGCGACTGCGGTCGAGCCGGTCTACCGGATGCCGTTCCGCTTCGACCTGCTGCTCGTCGGGAACTACGTCCCGCTGCCGTGCCTCGTGCACCGCCGCGCCTGCCTCGACGAGGTCGGCGGCTTCGACGAGGAGCTCTTCACGCACGAGGACTGGGACCTCCTGATCCGGCTTGCGAGCCGCTACGACGTCGTGCAGCTCGACGAGGTCACCTGCCGCTTCAGCTGGCGACGCGACGGCAGCTCGACGACCAGCCGCCACCAGGACGACTTCGTGCGCACGCTCGCCCTGGTGCACGAGCGCTACGCGCACCTCGCGGCCCGCCATTCGGGCGTCGTCGAGGCGCAGGAGCGGTACCGGCGCAGCTACGGTCGCGCCGCGGCGTAGGGACGGCTCGATCGTCTCCGTGCGGCGCGACGCACGCGCGGCGACCTGGCTGGAACGGGCTCCCGCCGTGTGGCAGAAGCGCCGCCATGTTGCGGGTGCGGGGGGAGGTGCTGCGCGGGCGCACGGGCCGTGGTGCGTGCGCCGCGCTCGCCGTCCCTCTTTCCTTCGCTTGCGCGCTCGCGCTCGCCGGCTGCAGCTTCCTGCCCTTCTACGAGCCGGACGAGCCCGGCGTCGCGGCGCCGCACGAGCCGAGCGCCGCCGCGTCCGAGACGAGCGACGCGCCGGCCGAGCAGCCCACTAGCCCGGCGGCCGCGGTATCACCGCCCGCGGTCGTCGAGCTCGTGGCCGAGCCCGCGCCGCCGGCAGGAGCGGCCGACGCCGGACCTCGAGCACCCGGCACCCCGCTTCGCCGCGCGACCAGGCTCGAGGCGATCCGCATCACGCCCTCCTGGCCGTCGACCCGCGTCGTCCTGCAGCTCGACGGCTTCGTCGAGCCCGAGGTGTCGCTGCTCGCCGACCGGCGCCTGGTCCTCGACCTCCCGGGCACGAGCTGCGCGGGCGTGCCGCGCACCGTCGAGGTCGAGGACGCGGTCCTCGAGCGGGTGCGCACGGCGGAGCACGGCGGCGCGGAGGCGAAGTCGCGGGTCGTGCTCGACCTCAAGCGGCGCACCGACTTCGCCGTGCGCAGCACCGCCGACCAGGTGATCGTCCTCTTCGCGACCGCCGCACCGCGGACGCCCGGGACGGAGTTGCAGCCGAGCCAGGAGCTCGACGAGAGCGAGCGCATCCTGCTCGCCGCCGAGGGACCCGGCGGCACGTCGCCGGCGCCACCGCCGCGCGACGAGCCGCAGCCGGCCGCTCTCGCCGCGGCTTCCGCGGCGAGCGACGCGTCGGGCGCCAGCGAGCCTGCGTCGGGGCCGAGCGAGCCCACCTCTCCGTCGAGCGAGCCTCAGGCGGGCAGCGCGAGCGATCCCGCGCCGCCCGACGCCTCCTCGTCGACGATCGCGGCACCGCACGACGCCGCGGCCGAGATCCAGCCTCCGCCCACCTTCGCCGCCGGCGCTCCACTGGGTGACGGGCGGATCTCGGTCGACTTCGTCGAGACCGACCTCCGCACGGTGATCGAGCTCGTCGCCGGCGCGGGCGGCTACCGTGTGATCTTCACCCCGGACGTCGAGGGGACGATCTCGCTGACCCTCTTCGACCGCCCGTGGGAGAGCGTGCTCGCGACCGTCCTCAAGGCGAAGGGCCTGAGCGAGGTGCGGCACGACGACATCATGCTGGTCTCGCCCGTCGCGCGCACGACGGAATGAAGCCGCGCGGCGCGCCGCCGCGTGCCGCCGTCACCGCGCGCTGCGCGCTCAGCTCTCTTCGCTCTCGTTCGGGTCGGGGCCGACCGCGTAGTACTCGGGGAAGCGGACCGGATCCGGGGTGAACATCGGCTTCCCGCTGTCGTCGAGCGGGATGCCGCCGTAGGCGGTCTCGCGCCGCACCCAGTCGCCGTTCTCGTTCCGCTTCCAGTAGTGCCAGCTCTGGTTCCAGTTGAGCGGGTCGTGCTCGACGCGCGCGTTCGGGTCCCAGTCGTCCGGCAGGCTGCCGCGCCACGGGCTGTAGATCTTCTGCCCCGGGAAGCGCGGCGTCGGCACCCAGTTGCCGTTCTCGTCGCGCCGGTCGAAGACCGGCGAGTACGACTTGCCGTGGTAGAAGTCGGGCGGGACGTACATCCCGAAGGTGTGCGGGTCCTCGCTGAGCGAGCCCCGGCTCCGCACCTCGTTGCCCACCGTCGCGTGGCTCTTGCCGGGCGACGGCGGCGCCGCACCACGCTCCGCCGGCGGGGCGTCGTCCGCGCCCGGGAGGCTTCGCCCGTTGCGCTCGCCGGTGCGATCGAGCCGCGGCGTCGTCGGGCTGCCGGGCCGCCTGGCCTCGCGCAGTGCCGACGCAAACTCTTCGCTTGTTGCTTGCCGCGCCTCCCGCGCGTCGCGCTCGCGCGCGGCGCCCATCGAGGCGCTGGCGGCGTGGATGGCCTTCAGGTGCACGCTCATGCCGGCGGCCGGGCGCAAGCGACATGCCACGCGCTCGCCACGCTTCGACGAGGATTTTCGGCGGTGCCCAGGCCTGGCGTCGCGCGTGCCCCGGCAAGCCGTGCCGGGTGGCGGCAGGTCGTGCTCCTTCCAGCGACCCGAAGCACGCGCCGGCAAGGCGCCGACGCGGCACCGCGCTTGCGAACGACGCCGCGCGATGGTGCCGCGCATCGTGCACGTCCACGTGCTGCGCCGGCCGCCGGCCACACCCGGCGTCGCGCCGCGCCGCGCGTCCTTCGCGAGCCAGCTCGAGGCGCTGCGCCGCGCGGCACGCCCGGCGACGACGCGTCCGGAAGCGGCGCCC
>FWPU01005991.1_pt1 | contig 25246 bp, 28 predicted proteins | sample 2228361 | NCBI WGS metagenome assembly FWPU01 (sample SAMEA103939777, study PRJEB20133) | metagenome | reverse complement strand
TTAATATATCTTTTAATATGTTATTGTCGTAGGGAGTTGCTGAGATAAATTTCCTTCTTACATAAGCTGTTCTTGCTTCATATAGGAATAAAATTAAAGAATCTGAAGGAAGATTTTTGTTTATAAACACAATGCCTTTTTGGAAAGGAAGGTTATTCCTGAGAAAATCTTCTTTTTTCTCTTTCCTCAAAACTAAATTTAATGCAGGGTTTACAAGATTTAAATGAGAAAAAGAGGTAAATGAATTTGAGACAATGATGATAAGGAATGTAATAAAAACAATAAATTTCAAGCCTTTAAACTTTTTTAGTTCTTCAATACCATAGGGTATGAAGAGACTCAAGAGCAAAATCGATAAATAGGAATATCGAAGGTTTCCACTGGTTAAGAACGGAAATAGAGAAAAAAGTGCTATCATAAGCAATGAATTTGAAACCGAGTCCTTCCTCCTGAAAAAACTAAAAGGAATGAATATAAGAAGAAGAGGGCCTATAATACCACCAGCACCAAAAACTTTTGAACTAAAATTAACATGATACAAAAGGGAGAGCCTCTTAAATGGGCTTTTTAGATGCAAATCCTCTAAAAATCTTTTGTTGTTTTCTTCGCTCCATCCCTTGCCACCAAAGTAATTAAAAAGCATTGGATAGAAAGGATTCCCAGTATAAACAATATTTTTAATAAACCAAGGCAAGACCAAAATAATGGATATTAAGAAAACAATCAAAATATTCTTTATGCTCTTTTCCAAATTTCTCTCCAGAATCAATATGAAAATAGGAAGTAAGAAGAAAAGACACATTCCTTGGTACTTTATTCCCATGGAGAAACCCGCAAAAAAACCTGTTAGAAAAAGCCATCCTGATTTTGCATTAAATTTATACAAAAGATAAGAGTAGAAAGTCAAAAAAAGAAAGAGGGAGAGGGGCAAATCTGCAATAGGAGTACTCATGAGAAAGGACGTTAAAGGAAAAGAAGCAAGAGAAAGAGAAGGTATAAAAGAATAATTTAAGAAAAGAAATCTTTTTCCAAAGGATATAATGGAGAGAATCAGAATAAGTCCCATAAAAAAAGTTAAGAGGGTAGGCAAAATTTCATTTTTTACTAAAGTTCCGAAAAGATATAGCATTTGGAGATAAAGAGGCCCATTTGAAAAAACATTGCCTTCTATTGGTGTAATTTTGCCCATTAACATATAGTAATTGGGAACTGCGAGATGAAATTCAAGAGAATCATAAAAAGTGGGAGGCGCAAGAGAAAAAAGAAAGATTAAAAGTAATTGAACAATTAAAAGAATAGAACAAAGGAACTCAAAATTTATGGTTAATTTAAAGTTTCTAAACTTCTCCTTAAATTCTTTTAGAGCTCTCAATAATGAGGGAATTGACAAAAAAAACGTGAGAAAGAGAAAGGATAAGAAAAGCCCCCTATTTAACCACCCGAGAAAACCAGCCGCTGTGGCGAAGGCTGAAAATATTATCAAACCCATTGCCATGGAAAAAATAAACTTTTCTAAGAATAAAATTTCTAATTTTAAAGCTTTGAGTAGCCCCTCTCCCAAACCATAACAGGAAACCGTAATAATCAAAAAATAAAACAGCTCCGGAAGGATTTCTAAAAGATAAGTGGGAAAGTTCAATTGAAAAAGAGTCATAAATATCCCAGCCCAAATTAAAAAAACCAGGAAAATAATATACCTGATCAGGGATCTCATTAGAGTCTATTAATAATAGATGCAAGATAGCCTGCTCCAAAGCCATTGTCAATATTGACAACTCCAATACCCCCTGCACAGCTATTCAGCATGGTAAGAAGAGCTGAGAGCCCCCCAAAATTAGCTCCATAGCCCTGACTTGTGGGTACTGCAACAATTGGCACACTTACAAGACCAGCTAACACTGAAGGAAGAGCTCCTTCCATTCCAGCCACAACAATTATCACCCTTGCGCTTCTTATTTTTTCAAGCTCAGAAAACAATCTGTGAATCCCTGCAACTCCTACATCAAAAATCTTTTCTACTTGGTTGCCTAACCATACTGCAGTGGTATAAGCTTCTTCTGCTACTGGGATATCCGATGTTCCCGCAGTCACAATAAGAATCTTTCCCTTACCCTCTCCTTTTGAAATTCCTGCCCATGCTATTCTTCCCAGCTCATTATAATTTAAATCTCGAATTTCTCTTTTAAGATAATTGTATGTGTCTTTTTCTATCCTTGTGATAAGAACACGACCGGATCTTTCCATAATTTTAATGGCAATCTGCAGAATATCTTCCTTTCTCTTACCCATTCCAAAAATCACCTCGGGAATCGACCTTCTCAAATCTCTATGATGATCCACTTTTGCAAACCCAAGTTCATCATAAGGTAAGAATGATAGCCTTTCTATAACCTCTTCCTTCGAAATAACCCCCTTTTCAAACTCCTCAAGAAGTCTCATAATAAAATCTTTCATAACAAAGAGCTTACCTCAATTCCAGTTAAAAAACAATGTTGAAGAAAATCAACAAAATGTGGAAGAAAATTAACAAATTCAGAGCATTTAATCTTTGAAACCCGCATAAATAAAGGATTCTAATTCTGGCATCAATTTTGATATATTTTTTTATGATGGAGAAAGAAGTTACTATCGCCAAAGAAATTTCATTTTCTGGGGTGGGTGTTCATTCAGGAAAGAAATCCTCTGTCCATCTCTTACCCATGAAGGAGGGAAGGGGTATTGTTTTGGAGAGGAGGGATTACGGAATAGAAATAAAAATTGATCCCAGAAAGGCATATGCAAATCATGCTACAGTGGTTGTTTGCAATGGTTCGAGGATCTCCACAGTTGAACATCTTCTTGCTGCCCTTCGCTTTACAGGGATAGACAACTGTAAAGTTGTCATGGAAGGAGATGAAGTCCCCATCCTTGATGGAAGCGCCTATTCTTTTGTGGAGGGGATAAAGAGTGTGGGAATCGAAAAACTTTCAGAAGATAAAAGATATTTTTATTTAACAAGAGCCTTCGCTTTGAAAGATGGGAATTCATATATGGAAGCGCGGCCTTATGATGGTTTGAAAATTCAATATGAAATAGAATACAATCACCCTGCGATAGGATATCAATCTCTTACATTGGAGATTAACCCTTTCGTTTTTGAGAAAGAGATAGCTCCGGCGAGGACCTTTGGATTTTTATCAGATCTTGACTTTCTCAGGGAAAATGGAATTGCAAAGGGAGCTTCTTTTTCCAATACCATTGCTCTTGATGAAAAAGGAGTTGTAAATGGACCTTTGAGATTCAAAGACGAATTTGTGAGGCATAAGATTCTTGATTTCCTCGGCGATATTTCCCTCCTTCGCTTTCCATTGAAAGGTTATTTCAAAATCCGAAAGGGAGGCCATTCTCTTCATCTCAAAATGATAAATTATCTAATTGACAATAATCTTTTATCTAAATCTGAGGAAACCATAGTATTTCCTTCTGTAGTTTGAATCCATCTCAAAAACCTACTAAAATATTCTTTTGGAAAGGAGATGAAAAATGCAAAAAACAGAGGCAAAAAAAATGTGGGAAGAGGCTATAAAGGCTTTTCATAAAAGAGAATTTGTCAAAGCTTCAGAGTTATTCAAAAAATTTGTTGAACAGCATCCAAAAGAATCCGAGATGGTGGCAAGAGCAGAAAATTATATATCCATATGTAAAAGATTGACTGAGAAAGAAGAGTTTACACCGAAAAATTATAAAGATTTTATAAATCTGGGTATTTATCACATAAATACCAAAAATTCTAAGGAAGCCATAGGTTTTCTTAACAGAGCTTTGGAGAAATCTCCAAGAGATCCCTATGCCTATTTTCTTATGAGCATAGTATACAGTCGGATGGGAGACCATTCCAAATGCTTCGAATTTCTTAAAAAAGCTGTTGAAAAGGACCGCTATTTAAAAGTTCTCGCTCACAATCTCGGTTTCTTTGAAGATTATCACGGCAATAAAGAATTCGAAAATATAGTTAAGTTAGATTGAATTTTTAATTTAGAATTTTTAAAAAATGAAAAAACTAATTACTATTATTTCTGCTTTCGAAAGAGATAGAGCTATAAAATCTCTATTTCTTCAAAAGATATTGGGGAAAACGCTCCTTTCCTATACCTTTGAACTCGCCAAAAAAATTCCTTCTCAAAAAATTATTTTTGTAAAATCCCCCGATGATAAAAAGTCCGAGGAACTCTTCAAAAATGAGAATCTAATTTTCTTAGAATATCCTCCAGAGGTGGTCTCTTTCTTTGTGTTCTTGTGCGAAAAGATTGCTATTAGCTCTGAAGATGAGTTTTTAGTTCTAAGCTGGAAGACACCATTGCTTTCCCTTCCCACTATTCGTTCTCTTTTCTCAGAACATAAAAAGAAGGGGAATGTTTTGACTTACTTAAATTCCAAATCAGAAAGCATAAGATCAGAAATTTTCATATTAAACGGAAAAATTATCCAGTTCTTGAAATCAATGAAAGATAAAAAGAGAGAGACTCTCTTTTCTTTAAATAACCTGGTTTCTTCTCTCAAAAAGAATGGGGAAAAAGTAGGAGAAGTATTTTCCAGAGAGCCTGAAGAACTTATCAGCATCAGGAACAAGAAAGATCTTCCGAAGGTTGCAGAGACACTGAGATTAAGAAAAATAAAGGAACTTCAGGAAAAAGGAGTCCATATTCTTGATCCCTCCACCACCTGGATTGATTATGAGGTGAGAATTGGGAAAGACACTACTATCTATCCATTTAATGTGATTGAAGGAAATACATCCATAGGCAAAAAATGTGTTATTCATCCTTTCTCCCATATAAGAGATTCTTCAATTTCTGACGGTGTTAAAATTCTTTCATCTTCTGTTATAGAGGGAGCAAAAATAATGAAAGATGCTTCCATAGGTCCTTATTCAAGGATAAGACCTAATACATTGATAGAATCGAATGCAAGAATTGGGAATTTTGTTGAGGTTAAGAATACAGTTGTGGGTAAAAGATCAAAGGCTTTGCATCTTACATATCTTGGAGATGCAAAAATTGGCTCTGATGTGAATGTAGGAGCGGGCACTATCACCTGTAACTTTGATGGGAAAAACAAAAATATCACAATAATTGAATCAGGTGCTTTCATAGGTTCTGGCACAGAGCTTGTTGCTCCTGTGAAGGTGGGAAAAAAGTCCTATATAGGAGCTGGCTCTACAATAACAAAGGATGTTCCGCCCTATGCTCTTGGGATTGCGAGAGAAAGGCAAACTAACATTGAGAAATGGGTTAAAAGAAAAAAGGAATAATGTGCGGAATAATCGGATATTTGGGGAAGAGGAAAGTATCAACTATTCTTTTGGAAGGTCTAAAGAGGCTCGAATACAGGGGGTATGACTCTGCAGGAGTCGCAATTTTTGATGGAAGTTCCATTTCGATAAGAAGAGTAAAAGGGAAATTAGTAAATCTCGAAAACTCGCTCAATGAATCTCCTTTGGATGGCTTTTATGGAATAGGACACACAAGATGGGCAACTCACGGTAGACCCTCTGAAGAAAATGCTCATCCTCACAGAGACTGTTCTGGTAGCATTGTAGTGGTTCACAATGGGATAATTGAGAACTATCTTAAGCTTAAGGAAGAACTCTCAAAAGAAGGCCACAAATTCAACTCAGAGACGGATAGTGAAGTAATAGCCCATTTAATAGAGAAATATTTTGAGGGAAGCCTTCTCTCTGCTTTAAGAAGAGCTATTCAAAGACTTGAAGGAGTTTTTTCCATCCTTGCTATTTCAAAAGAAGAGCCTTTCAAAATTGTTGGTGGAAGAATGGGTCCTCCTCTTATTCTTGGAATAGGGAAGGAAGAATTTCTTCTTTCATCTGATTTAACTGCTATTATTCCTTATACAAAGGATGTGGTCTTTGTTGAAGACGCCGAGGTTCTGGAGGTTTCTACCGAGGGTTTTTCCTTCTTTGATTTCCAGGGAAGATCTTTAATAAAGGAGAGAAAGATAATTAACTGGGATCCTATAATGATAGAAAAGAGCGGTTTTAAACACTTCATGTTGAAGGAAATCCACGAACAACCGAGAGCCTTGAGAGAAACGCTTATAGGAAGAATCTCACTTGAAAATTCTAAGGTATATATTGATGAGATGAATCTTTCCACTGAATTTTTGAGCAAAATCGAGAGAATCTTTATAATTGCCTGTGGGACATCCTGGCATGCTGGTTTGATCGGAAAATATCTTCTTGAGAAAATAGCAAAAGTTCAATGTGAGGTGGATTACGCATCGGAATTCCGCTATAGAGATTTTTTATGGAACGAGAAAACTATGGGCTTAAGTATTTCCCAATCAGGAGAGACTGCCGACACTCTTGCAGGAATGAGGGAAATTAAAAAGATGGGTGGAAAAGTGATAACTATATGCAATGTGGAAGGAAGCACTGCATCAAGGGAAGCTGATGGAACCATTTTGACCCATGCAGGACCTGAAATTGGCGTTGCCTCCACAAAAGCATTTACATCCCAGATAGCAACTCTTGTTCTCTTAGCCATTTATCTTGGTGATATAAGAAGAACTATTTCAAAAGAGAAAATATTGGAACTTCTCCAGGAACTACAGAAAATACCTCAAAAATTGGAAATCGTTCTTAAAAATGCTTCAAATATAGAAACCCTGACCACAAAATTCTTATCCTGCACTGATTTTCTCTATCTTGGAAGATGGATCAACTATCCCGTAGCTCTCGAAGGAGCACTTAAACTAAAAGAGATAGCGTATGTACATGCAGAGGGATATCCTGCGGGAGAGATGAAACATGGTCCGATAGCCCTTATAGATGATAAAATGCCTGTTTTTGCAATAATCCCTAAGGATAGAGTGGAGGCAAAGGTCCTTAGTAATATATCTGAGGTAAAAGCAAGAAATGGTATTGTAATTGCTGTAACCACTGAAGGAAATAATGAAATTGAAGAAAAATTTGATGAAGTTATATATATTCCTAAAACCCACGAACTATTTACTCCTTTTTTGACTGTGGTTCCTCTTCAACTTTTCGCCTATTATATGGCTCTGAAAAAGGGGCATGATGTGGATCAGCCGAGAAACCTCGCAAAATCAGTAACTGTTGAGTAAAGATTAATAGAGAAGCGCGAACTTCAGGCTCCATTTTTCAAAGTGCTTTATTCCCCTAACATCATTCCTGTATTTATGAGGATATTAAATAGTTAAATTTCAAAGCGAAGATTTGTTTATGGGAAAGAGTTTTGTGGCATTATGGGAAAAATGGTATTATAATTTTAAATGTGGATAGCACAATATGAGATAAGTTGAGTATTATTTATGAGAAAAACATTTATTTAATAATATATTAATCTCTCTTTTAGAGGATGCTTTTTATGGAAATTTTGTCAAAAATCCACATAGAAATTGTTTCAAGAAAATGAAGGATACAATTGTTGCAATTTCAACTCCTTTAGGTAGAGGGGCGATAGGTATTGTAAGAATGAGCGGAAGCGAGGCATTAAAGATTTCCTTGAGAGTATTCAAAGCTAGGGAGATAGGAGATATTGAACCAAGAAGAGTTTATTTAGGATATATATTTGACCAAGAACTAGGAATGATAATAGAAAATTGCCTTCTCACTTATTTTAAGGAGCCAAATTCCTATACTGGAGAGGATATTGTGGAGATAAGTTGTCATGGGAGCCCCCCTGTTCTTTTAAAGATTGTCGAGATTCTTTTAAAAGAGGGAGCGAGGCTTGCCAAGCCAGGAGAATTTACCAAAAGAGCCTATCTTAACGGAAAAATGGATCTTCTTCAGGCTGAAGCTGTAAACGACCTCATTAGTGCTAATACTTTAAAACAAGCTCTCTTTTCCTATTCTCAGCTGGAAGGAAAATTGTCTCTGAAAATTAATAATTTGAAGGAAAGAATTCTGACATTGATTTCAAATTTAGAAGCAACAATTGAATTTCCCGATGAAGAGATCGAGTTGAAAAGAGAAGATGTTTTGTTTCCTCTTGAAGATTTGATTAAGGAGATAGAGAGGATACTCTTAACATTTGACTATGGAAGAGTGTTGAACGAAGGGCTTGCTTTGGCAATTGTAGGTAAGCCGAATGTGGGGAAATCCACTCTTTTTAATTCTCTTCTCAACGAAGATAGAGCAATAGTTAGTCCTTACCCTGGAACAACTCGAGATTTTTTGAGAGAAAAGTTAAATCTGGATGGGATTCCAGTAAACCTTATAGATACAGCTGGTTTTGTCCATACTCTTGATGAACTGGAAAGGGAAGGTGTTAAAAGAACAAATAAGATAATGGAAAGATCGGATGGAAAAATTGTTATGTTCGATCTTTCCGAGGATTTGAGCGAAGAGGATTGGGAAATAATTGAAAAGACAAAAAATTCAAAGGTGATAATTGCTTTCAACAAGATGGATCTTCCACTACGTTTGGAAAAAGAAAGGGTTTTGGAGCATTATCCCTCCACTCCCTTTATGGAAATATCTGCTAAAAATGGCACAAATATTGATAAACTGAAGAAATTGATAAAGAATACATTTATACCATCAACAAATGAGAGTGAAGTAATAATGAATTTCAGACAAAAGGAACTTCTCGAAAAGACCTTTAAAAATTTGATGGAAGCCCTTGAAATGTTTAATGAGAAAAAGGGCGAGGAGATCATCGTGGAGAAAATTAAAAGCGGAGCATCCCACCTTTCGGAGTTGACAGGGGATATAAAAACTGAGGAAATATTGGAAAATATATTTAACAGATTCTGCATTGGTAAATAATCGATTTCTGAGCATCAAGATTTTTAAATTCAAAGACCCATCCTGCTTTCCATGTTGGCTATTTAAGGATTTTTGCAAGCAATTTACTTACGAAGAGATTCAGAAAATTGGTTATTGTAAGAATAACCCCATCTGCCAAAAAATCAGTGCTTTTTCAAAGGCAATGTTCATCAGTTTAATTTAAAAACCCTCGAAACCGATGAGTTTTATCTATCAAAATAAATCTTGGTGCCTTACTGTTCCATCTCTACTTCATACAAAGCATCTAATTTCAGTCTCATCTCCTCCCACTCCGCATTTGAATCTACCCTCTTTATCAACCTCTTCATTATCAAAAGGACTAAAAAGCACAGGTTTCCCTTACTTTCTGAATTGAAATCTACAAAATTGCCCTGTGATTCTCAGAATAATAGGGAAGGATTTGGAGATGAGTAATGAGGGGTATGGTAGGGATAGATACCATTTTTTAATTATATTAACTAACAATATATTTTTCAAAAAGATTTTCTGTGGTCTAAGGCTAAAGCTTGACATGCCCTTACGTTTTAAATAAAATCAAAAGAGTCAGGTTGGATCATGATTAATTTAAAGTCATTTTCTAAATCAGATGCGGGTAAAGTCAGGCAAAATAATGAGGACTTCTACGGAGAATTTAAAATTGGCGATCAGCACAATGTATTTGTAGTGGCTGATGGCATGGGAGGTCACAATGCGGGGGAAATTGCAAGCAGACTTGCAGTTACCACATTTATAGAAAATTACAAAAAATTTTTCGAGGAAAGCGATGAACCGACAAAAGCCATAGAATCTGCGTTCCTGGAAGCTAATAGAAGAGTTTTTGAAGAAGGCACAGGAAGAGAATCCCAGCATGGGATGGGAACAACCCTTTCAGCTCTTGTAATAATCAAAGAAAAGGCTTTCTTAGGACATGTGGGAGATTCAAGAATCTACTTAATAAGAGAAGATGAGTGCATAAAGTTAACTCAGGATCACTCCCTTGTTGGGAAGATGCAGGAGAACGGAGTTATTACAGAAGAGGAGGCAAGAGTTCATCCAAGAAGAAATATTCTATACCTTTCCCTTGGGGTAAGAGACACAATAAGTCCTCAGATTAAAGGGGGCATTGAACTGAGGGACGGAGATATTTTTGTAATTTGTACTGATGGATTGAGCAATCTTGTTACAGATGAGGAAATTAAAGTTATAGCTATTAATAATCCTCCCAAAAAGGCAGTGGAAAAATTGATAGATAAAGCGAGAGAAAGAGGCGCACCTGATAATGTAACTGTAGAAGTTATCGCCATAGAAAAGAAGGATCAAGATATCACAAGAGAGATTAAAATAAATAAAAAGAAGAAAAAATTTGGTATTTTTTGAACTTCTCAGATGTTAGCCCATCTTATTTCCTGAAACTCTGATGATAAGGACTATTCTCATCCTTTTGCTATATTCTTTTCTAACTCTAACCGTTGGTCTTCCAGCTCTTCTTATCTCTTATCTGACAGGTAAAAAAGAATTCCTTTTTAAAATTGGAAAATTTGGACTCGCCCTATCCATGCCTCTTTTTGGGATGAAGCTGAGGGTCTCTGGAATGGAAAAAATAGATTTTAAAAGACCTCATATATTCATGGCGAATCATGTTAGTCTTATAGATGCCCCTTTACTTTTTTACATTTTTCCCATACCTGTAAGGATCTTTCCAAAAAAAGAACTATTCAAAATACCTATCATTGGTAAAGGAATGGAAAGGGTAGGATTTATTCCTGTGGATAGAGCTGATAAAAATAAGGGAAAAATGGCAATTGAAACAGGAGTAAAAATGATTAAGGAGAAGAAATGGTCCTTTCTTATATTTCCAGAGGGAACAAGGTCTTGGAATGGAAATCTTCTCTCTTTTAAAAAGGGAGGATTTGTCCTTGCAATAAAATCTGAGGTTCCAATTGTTCCAGTTACAATAAAGGGAACAAGGGAAATGCTTCCCAGGGGAAAAATGGCAATTAAAAAGGGAGAGGTGGAAGTGAAATTTCACGAACCTATTTCTTCCGAGAATCACTCCCTCGAAGACAAAGATAAACTTCTAAAAAGTGTCAGAGAGGTATTCGAAAAGGAGCTCAGCAAATGAAGGAAATTATAGAAAGAGCTTTAAAAGAATCCGAAATAATAAAGAGAGAATTTATCCAGCAAAACATGGATAAAATTTCAGAACTCGCAGAGAAAATAGCAGATAGTCTTAAAAAAGGGAAAAAAATTTTAATTTTTGGAAATGGTGGCTCTGCAGCAGACGCACAGCATTTCGCAGCTGAGATGATAAATAAGTTTAAACAAACAAGAAGACCCTTGCCAGCGATTGCACTCACCACTGATTCTTCTATTATAACATCTATTGCAAACGATTTCTCTTTTGACCAGGTTTTCAAAAAACAGATAGAAGCACTTGGAGAAAGGGGGGATTGGGCTATTGCTCTCTCTACATCTGGAAAATCAAGTAATGTTCTTATGGCGATGGACTCTGCAAGAGAAAAGGGGTTAAACATAGTCTTCCTGACCGGAGAAGGAGGGAGAGAATTCGACAAAGCTGCTTATCTTTTCTCCATACCTTCAAGAGAGACACCTCGAATCCAGGAAATTCATTTGTTTATTCTCCATCTGCTTTGTGAGATAATTGAATATAGATTATTTAAGGAGTAAGCCATGAAAACATCAAAAAGAATGGATAGCCTCCAACCCTCTTCTACTTTTATTTTTATGTCCAAGGCTCAGGAGTTGAGGAGAAAGGGCATGAATGTAATTGACTTGAGTGTAGGGGAACCCGAGCTTCCCACTCCTCAGAACGTTAAGAACGCAGGAATAAAAGCAATAGAGGAGGATTTTACAAAATACACTGCAACCTCAGGAATACCTGAGCTGAAAAAGCTTATTGCGGAAGATTATAGGAAGAAAACAGGCATTTTATTTGAGCTCAATGAAATAATTGTAAATCCTGGCAGCAAGTATAGTTTATTCCTTTCAGCTTTAGTCCTTTTTGATGAGGGCGATGAAGTAATTATTCCATCGCCTTTCTGGGTAACTTATCCTGAACAGGTAAGATTGTGTGGAGCTACTCCTGTTTTTGTTTCATTAGTGGAGGATGATGGGAGGATAAATTTTAAAGGAGAAAAAATAATTCCTTACATTAATGAAAGAACCAAAGCCATCATATTAAACTATCCTTCCAATCCTTCAGGCTCTGTAATCGACGAGGATGGTTTAAGGAAGCTCTGCGAGCTCTCTGTGCAGAGAGGCTTCTATATTATAATTGATGAATGCTATAGGGGCATAATATTTGAAAAAGAATTTCCTGAAGCTTTAAGGCTGGTTCCTCATTCTAAGGATAACCTTGTCATAATAGGTTCCCTTTCCAAATCATTCTCAATGACAGGATGGAGAATAGGGTATACAATTGCGTCCAAAAAAATTATCGAAAAAATGGATGTTCTGCAAGGCCATTCTACATCAAATCCATGCTCTATTTCTCAAAAAGCAGCTATTGAAGCAATATCCAATTCTACTGATCATCTCAAGATGATAAAGGAAATATATCTTAAAAGAAGAGACATGGGCATAAAACTTTTAAAAGAGATAAGAAATTTGAAAATATATCCACCGGAGGGAGCTTTCTACTTCTTTCCGAATTTCAGTTATTATATTGGTGGGAAGATAAAAAATACCATGGAACTCGCCTTGTATTTAATAGATTCTGCTCAGGTGGTTACTGTTCCTGGAGAATCTTTTGGAGCTCCTGGTTTTTTAAGGATATCCTTTGCAGTCTCTGATGAAAATTTAATCGAAGGTATAAAAAGGATAAAAGAAGCTCTCGTTAATATCGAATGATGGCAACCGAAGAAAATGAAGGCAATGCTTCTGGAGAGGAATGATGATATAAGTAGAGCGCCTCTTAAATTTTCAGAATTGGAAATTTTAGAGCCCTCAAATGATGAGATTTTAATAAGAATATCTGCATGTGGGATATGTCATACTGACCTCCATGTAATCGAAGGGGAACTCCCTGCAAAAAAGCTACCTTTAATACCCGGGCATCAAATAGTGGGAAGAGTTGAGAAAAAAGGGAAAAAGGTAAAATCCTTAAAAGAGGGAGATAGAGTGGGGGTAGCATGGCTTTACTCCACCTGTGGAAAATGTAAATACTGCATGAGAAATATGGAAAATTTGTGCGATTTTCCTCAATTTACTGGTTATACTAAAGATGGAGGATTCGCAGAATTTATAATTTCAAAAGAATCCTTTACATACAAAATTCCTGAAAAATTTGAAGACATTTATGCTGCACCCCTTCTATGTTCCGGTATAATAGGGTATCGTTCTTTTAAATTAAGTAATGTGAAAAATGGAGAAAATCTTGGGCTATACGGTTTTGGTTCATCAGCTCATATAGTCCTTCAGATAGCAAAATTTTATGGATGCAAAGTTTTTGTTTTCTCAAGATCTGAAAAACATAAAAGATTCGCGGAAGAACTGGGAGTAGATTGGGTGGGAAACCCTAAAGATAAACCCCCACAAGAACTCGATTCTGCAATAATTTTTGCTCCTGTAGGCGAACTTTATGTGGATGCATTAAAAGTTATCCGAAAAGGTGGAACAGTTGTTAGCGCCGGTATCTATATGAGCTTTATTCCTCAATTCCCCTATGAACTTCTTTATAATGAAAGAGCAATGAAAAGTGTAGCGAATAGCACAAGAGAAGATGCAAGAGAACTTCTTTCCCTTGCTTCTTACATTCCTATAAAAACAAAAGTGGAAATATTCCCCCTTAAAGAAGCTAATGTTGCCTTAAGCCTTCTTAAAAAGGGGGATTTAAATGGCACAGGTGTGCTAAAAATAGGGTAAAACTTTTGAGAAAAACTTTCAGAGTTCAAGGAAAAATTGAAATGAATTATAAAAATATCATTTGTGGAAGCTTATTTATGGGTCAAACCTTTATAAACTTTTTTCGTAGTATTGACATGAAAGAAAAATGTGATAGAATTCATAATATGAGTGGCTTAATAAATAAGTTTCCCAATAGCCCTTCGCCTCCCCCCGAAGGGCACTCACCTCCCCTCCTTTTTCCCCTTCCCCGCTATAGGGTGGCTACCACCTCTTTTTAAAGGGAGTGGTAAAGCCACCCCCCTCCTTTTTTTATCATCTTAAAGTTTCCAAAGAGTCTTCTTAAGAGTTAATCTATTCTGTTTATCAAAGTTCTTTAAAAATAGTTATAAAAATGATAATTTCAAAAATTGAAAGGAGGCTCAAATGAGAAGGGTTTCTCTTCCGATTTTCTTTTTGTTCATTGGTTCTGTTATTTTATGGGCTCAGGCTCCTAATGAGCTCGATTCCATTCTTGTTTATAAGGGGGAGACTCCTGGTTCGGGTCCTGGTGTAAGCGTTCTAAACTTTCTGTAGGTGAAGAAGTTGTTCTGGTAGCCAAAGGAGTTAATTCAGAAGGGAAAGAGGTTCTGATAGCTCCTACTTGGAAAGCAGATAAAGAAGTGGCTCTAATTTCAGTGGAAGGAAAGGGAAGATGTATAAAAGTAAGATTGAAAGAGGCTCCCTCTGTGGCTGCATATGTGACTGTGGTAGCAATAAGAGATGATGGCAAGAAGATTTCGGCAGATGTAGCAATTGAGGTCAAAAAATAGTTTTAAATTTTAAAGAATATCAATAACCCACCCGAAGAAAAACATAAGTTATAAGAGACCATATTAAAATCATTTTTCCCCAGATTCCCATATGAGGATCAATCATTAGAGATGCCTCTGAGTTTTTATACGAAAATCAAGTTTAAGGAAGGGAAACTTAATAAAACCGCATTTTTATGAATTGAAATTTACTGAAAATTATGGTTTAATTTTATTTAACTGTGTGAAAGAGGTTTTGATATGAAAAGGACATTTCAGCCAAACAGAAGAAGAAGGAGGAAGACTCATGGATTTCTTGTAAGGATGAGAACCAAAGGGGGACAGGAGGTAATCAAAAGGAGGAGAAGGAAAGGTAGAAAGGTTCTTACACCTTCATGAGAGAAAGTTTTTTAAAAAAAGAGAGAGTTTTAAAAAAAAAGAAATTGTAAGAGTTTTAAAAAAAGGGAAAAAATTGAAAAGCGAGAATGTCTTGATATTTGCTCTCCCCAATGATAAAGGTTATACGAGATTAGCCATTAACGTTTCCAGTAAAGTCGGGAATGCTGTTTTTAGAAACAGGATAAAGAGAATTTGCAGGGAAATATTTAGAAAAAACAAAAAAAAATTTCCAGAAAGCTATGATATAATAATAATTCCTCTTGAAAACGTAGCCCTCCTACCAAGGGAGGCACTAATGAATGAACTTTTCATAAATGTTATGAAATTGAAAAGAGAAAGCAAGGGTTAAGGTTCATGCTTAAAAGAGTAATTTTAAACACATTGAAAATTTACAAAGTTTTTCTCTCTCCCATTTTAGGTTCAAATTGCAGGTTCTATCCCACCTGTTCTACTTACACATATCAAGCAATTGAAAAGCATGGGATTTTAAAGGGTATTTTCTTAGGATTTAAAAGAATACTAAGATGTAATCCCTTCCATCCCGGTGGAGTTGATGAGGTGCCAGAATAAATGGAAAAAAGAATTCTTTTGGCATTAGCGATATCTTTTCTTGTAATTTTTGCATATCAATTGATTTTCCCCCCACCTCAGGTCAAGAAACAAGAATTAGAAAGATTATCTGTATCAAGTAGAGAAAAGGTTGAATCCAAACTACCTTCTGAGATTCCCGAGGTTTCAGATCTAAAATTACCCTCTCCTCCAAAAGACATTGAAGAAAAAGTAATTACAGTTGAAACACCCCTTTACAAAGCTTTAATTTCTAATAGAGGCGGGATCTTGAAGAGCTGGGTTCTGAAGAAGTATAAGGATGAAAAGGGAGGAGAACTCGAGCTAATTCCTGAGGTCTATTCAAAGGGTTTGCTCCCCTTGAGTTTGAAGCTTGATAACTCTTTATCCTTCATAAACAATTCTTTATTCTTTCCTTCTTCCACAAATATTTCTTTAAAAGAGAGCGAAAAAAGCGAGCTAACCTTATCTTACTCAAATGAAAATATTAAAGTTCTAAAGAAATTTATATTTACAGGGAACTCCTACTTTTTTGAGTTCGAGACTTTTATATACAGTGAAGGGCAACCGATTGTTCCAGCTGTCTATATCGGACCAAGGATTGGCAGATTTACTCCTGAAGAGATGAAGACAAGAATGGACAAGTTCAGGGTGGTTTTCTGGACAGGCACAAACCTTATTAGAAAAGAAGAGAAGGATTTTAAACAAAAAGAAATATACACGGGTTTTCTTAAATGGGGCGGGTATGAAACAAATTATTTTGCAATGGTTGCCATCTCCAACGACTCCTCCTCGATATCATTAGAGAATCTGGACAACGAGAAGGGGAAACAGCTAAATTATATTGTTATTTCCAATCCAAAAGCTGTTTATATTGGCCCAAAGGAATTTGGTAGTCTTAAAAAAATTTTACTGAAAAACGAAGGGATAAATCTTGAAAAACTTGTAAATTTTGGATGGTTTGGGTTTATTGCTCAGTTTCTATTAATAATACTGAATTGGTTGTATAGTATTATACCAAATTATGGGGTTGCCATAATTTTACTCACAATAATTCTTAAAATAATTCTCTTCCCACTTACTTGGACATCAATGGTTTCCATGGCAAAGATGCAGAAAGTTCAACCAAAAATGAAAGCTCTTAGGGAAAAATATAAGAAAATGAAGACAGACCCTGAACAAAGAAAGAAGTTCAATGAGGAGTTAATGAGGCTTTACAAGGAGGAGGGCATAAATCCTGCGAGTGGATGCCTTCCTTTACTCCTTCAGCTTCCCATACTTTGGGGCTTTTTCAATTTGCTCTCCAGAGCCGTGGAAATCAGACATAAACCATTTGTTCTCTGGATAAAAGATCTTTCACTTAAAGACCCATATTATGTAATCCCAATTTTAATGGGCATAACCCAGTTTATAATTCAAAAAATGACACCTACTGGAGGAGATCCTTCACAGAAAAAAATAATGCTTCTAATGCCCATCTTTTTGACGATTTTCTTCTTGAATTTTCCGAGCGGTCTTGTTCTCTACTGGCTTGTTCAGAATATAATCCAAATAGGGCAACAACATCTCATGAATAAATATATTTATAAATCGGAAAAACAACATGGAAAAAGAATTCAAAGGAAAAAACCTTGAGGAAATTCTGAAAGATATAAAGCGCTATTTCGGAGAGAATGAGAAAAGAGTAGAGTATAAAATAATTCCCGAGAGAACCAGAATGACAGGAAAGGATAGGGAGATCGTTGTCAGAGCATGGGTAAAACACAATGAGGATGAGGAGAAAATTGCGATTTTTAGTCGGAAATTTTTGGAGCTCAGTATGCTCTAGCTCAATTTTAGTGTTTATGAAAAAGAAGATTCTATAGAAATAAATTTCTGGGGTCCGGATAAGGATGTTCTTCTTGCGAACAACGGAGAGTTAATACTTGCCCTGCAGTTTCTCTATAATAAAATATTTTCAAAATCTAATACCAGAATCTTACTGGAATGCGAAGGTTTCAGAAAAAAGAGAGAAAAAAGGATAGAGAAAATTGCAAAAGACGCTGTGGATTATGTTTTAAGGACAGGGCTGGAGAGAATACTTGATCCTATGGCTCCATGGGAAAGAAGAATAGTCCACTTAATAGTTTCAGAAAAGGAAAATTTAAAAAGCGAAAGCTTAGGAGATGGATTTTTCAAAAGAATAAGGATTTTCACTTTCAAAGGGGAAGAAGTAGGAAACAATTGAATTAGAAAAATTTCGCCTCTCCTCCTTCAAAAATTGCCGTATAAATTTTTTTAAAACTGAATCATAAATCCGCCACTGGCATGAATAAGAGTTGATAAGAGTGTTTTATTTTCCCTTTATCCATGTCCCAGTATTCTGTATAAATATTCCTTCTATTGTAAAAATTTTAAATGTTTATATACCCTATAATTGTTATACCTTTAAAGTGATCCTTTCTTGAAAACTGTAGATCAGGCCTGTGGTAAGGAGGATAATAAGCGGAGTTTTTTTGCTCTTTGGACAATACCATGCCTTCTCTCAAGGAATTTGGAATTTTCTCTCTTCCATGAAAGGAGTGTTGGGTCTTCCTGAAGAATATCTCCATTTCAGGGAGAGCTCCATTTTATTTGTTATCTGCCATCCTCCTACTAAGGTGAAAATGTGTCTTTGATCCCAATCAAAAGGATATTCCCCATTTTTCCAGTCTCTTCTCTTTGATACGCCATAACAATAGCTGAGGCTTACTGATTCAGATTTTTCTGGATGGGAAAGACATGAAAAGGTGGTAATTGATGATATTTTCCAAAAGAGGCATTCAGGCTAAATCTTGGAGTGAATTCCCCAGTAAAACCGAACCCAGGCTCTAATTTCCCTTTCTTTTTCGTATCAAAACATTCATATCTCCATCCACCTGTTAAAGATAACAACCTATTCCCTTTCCAAACATCCTGAATATAAAAAAGAGAGGGTAAGTGCGATATTTACCTTCCATAGTTTCTTCTTCCAAAATCAAGCCTGTGTGAGACCTGTGAGAAGAGATCTGGTGTTTGCAAGAAAGCTCCATAGTCCCTATTTGCTTTCTAATCTCTAAGAGATGAGCTTTATTTAACTAATAAGAAATTGAGGCCTTGGTAAAAGATCGGTTTCGATTATTTTGAATTTCAAACTCCCTTCCTGCTCTTAGGTCCGCTGTGTTGTTTGTGAAAGCTAAAGTAGTAATTATAAATCCCCTTTCCCCTATGAGGGATCCCCAGTTTAATCCGATAATATTCTGATCTCCTTTCCATCTCAGTTTATCGGAGTCGAAAATCATTGTCTCAGAAACTTCCATGCAGGCCCTTTTTCTCCTATCCAGAAGATCCATGCTTTGTTTTTTGGATTTATGTTGAGATCTAATCTCGCATAATAATCGTCATATTTTGGAACGACATCTCCAATGTCAGAGAATTTATCAAGAATTTCAAAAAATCTTTTTCTATAGTTGATAATAAAAGATGTTTTTTCCCTTAAAGGTCCTTCAATTATAAAAGAGACCCCTGCCATAGAGAAATCAAAGGAGGAGCTAAGTTTATCTTTTTTTACCCTCTCGAAGGCTACATCCTTGATTAGCTTTGTATTTATTATGCTCATTCCCCCACCTCCAAGATCTAGCAAATGAACGGGGGAATCAACTTCTATGTTATCAATTAGAGTGAGGTTTTCATCAGGGCTTTCTCCTCTCACTATTATCGAAGCAGGGTAATCTTCCGCGGTTTCCACGCCAGGAAGGGAGGAGAGCATTCTTGGAAGATTGTATCCTTCAAGGATCCCCCTTATTTCACAGTAAGTGAGTCTTGAAGAACTTACATTCTCTCTTTTTTTTATGAAATACTCTGGATATACTGTGACCTTAGATCTTAGCTTAAAAAGCAATGTTAAGATTTGCCAGAATTGCGGATATTCCCTTGCTTTTTATTCCCAAATTTAAATTAAAGCCATTAAATTTAATATTTAACCCCGCCAATAATAAAGCATTCTCTTTCATCTTGGTCTTAAATTCCATGTCATACTTTACATATCCTATATCTGCAGGAGTTCCTTCCATGACAATACTTGTTTTGGGTTCATTCTCAATGTATCCTCCTCCTATGTAAGGTGTAAATCTCCCGAATCTTTTGGTTAAAATTAATGATGCGCTCTTTTCGTTGACCTATGTGTAAGCCTTGTATTTAGCTGTGCCTCCCCCATGCTGTATTCTGAACTGCTCCTCCTCAAATACCGCCAAATCCACTCCATCTATGAAAAATTGGCCGTTAATTTTTGAACTTAAATAATTTGCCTCCAGTTCCACATTAAACCCTACTATGTCCAATAATTTACTTCTGGCACCTAAACCAAAAATTGGCGAATTTTTACCTTTAAATTCTAAGTTTTGAGGAGGTGATCCTGGCTCTCCTGGTGGATTCAACAAAAGAAATTTCCAATCCAAACCAGTCAATCCTATTTTTCCGTAAATAGAAATAAAAGGCGCTGGATTTATCGAGCATCTTAAAAAAAGCTTATGAGAGCTTGAAGAAACATCCTTATGGGTTGGTTCAAGTTCTTGGGATATGGTTGCTCCAGGAAGAGAGATAATAGCTTTTCCACCTTTGTCAGCGAGATTCCAATCCATTACACTTTCGAATTCGACTCCCACACTTAAAAGTTTTGTTTTTTCCTGCCCAATTAATGAAAGGAAAAGGGCAAAATTAACAAGAACTAATATTAAAAGTCTCTTTCCCATTTTAACACCTCCATTTTAATAATTTTAAAAAAATTTTTTTAAGAATCGAATATGTGTTTGTTTGACATAAGGGGCTCCCCAAAAACTGAACAGGGCAATAAAGTGCGAATGGGCTTGTTATTTAATTCAATAAATATATTTATATTAAAAAAAAGAATGTCAAGAAAAATCTTTTCGGAAGCAGAAACTTTTTAGGGGGGTGAATAAGTCATTGGGTCCACCGTAAAATAAGAGGAAACTTACTTAAAGGAGGTAGACCCAATGAGTTTTAATGTATCTTGAACAGTTAATTTATCAGTGGAAGAGCTCTCTGTCAACAGTCTGGAGAGAGCAGCTTTAGATGGGGCGAGGGGAGAGGAAACTTATGAGCTTAGTTGGGGAGATAAAGTTTAGTCGTCAGAGACTGCAATGTATGATTTGTGGCCGGGAGGTAGTGCCATTAGATGAGGCGATAGGTTTAAGGCCGCGGTCGCGGGTTACAGTTGGGGTAAGGGAGAGGGCGTTGTGGTTAGTCACGGAGATGGCCTATGAGAGGGCCTCTTTTGGGCTGAAGAAGGTCTCGGGGATAGAGGTTTCGGCGGAGACGATAAAGCATTTGGTGGAGGAGGAAGGGGAAGCAGGGGGAGGTGGAGAGGGCAAGCGGCGGGATTTTGTGGAGGTTGATGGGACTGGGATCAATGACCGGGCTACGCGGGGATGGTTTGAGGCGAAGGTGGGAGTAATTTTTTCTGAGGTCAGGGAGGTGAGCAAAGACAGGGTGGAGATTATGGACAAGAGGACGTATGCGACGATGGAGGGGGTGGGTGTGTTTGGGGAAAATTTTGTCATCGAGGCGCTCAAGTATGGAGTATTTAACTCCGAGGAAGTCATTTTCGTCAGCGACGGGGCGAGTTGGGGTCATAAGATGCGGGAGGATTATTTTCCTGGTTTTATCTATGTTTTAGACATTTGGCATTTGTCCAGGAACATCAGGGTATCTCTTGGGGTTGAACATCGAGAGATGGCATGAAAACTCATTTATCTGGCCGCTCGGGGCAAGACCGAGAAGATGCGTGGGCATCTTGAGCTTCTTTGCTCTTCCAGTCGAGACCCTATCTTCCGGGCCAGAATAGCTGAGCTCTGGGGGTATATAGAGAGGAATGAAGAAGGGATAAAGAATGCGGCCAGGCTGGATTTTTATGGTTCTGGGCCACGTGAGAAGGCGGTGGATGTAACGGTCTTCTGGAGGTTTAAGAGGAGGGGAATGAGCTGTTATGTTCGTAAGGCTTATTCCCTTTTGGGGTTGAGGCTTTTGAAGATAAATGAGGAATGGGAAAAATACAGGAGAAAGAAAGGCTTGGTTACGGTGTGACACCCCCCTAAAAAAGTTTCTGCTTCCGTTTGGGTTTCTTGACAGCAGGCGGTTCCTCCGGTATAACCTGCCATTCTTTATGGTGGCCTTTTCGTTATTTGCCACCTGGTTTGGCGCCGAAACTTGCATGGGTTCTTCGGCGGCCGTTTACCGGCAAGGGCTTTCAGGAAGCTGGTCTGACCCTTTCGGGTTCAGTGCATGCCTTTTCTTGATGGGCCTAATCCTGGCCGGTCGCCTACGCAGCGGAAATTATGTTACCCTGGCGGATTATTATCGAGAGCGCTACGGTCCTCTAGTCGACAAAATCGCCTTCTGGATCCTTGTCCCTTCTTCCTTGATCTGGGGAGCCGCTCAGATCAGGTCTTTCGGCCAGGTCATCGCTTCGACGACTCCATTGCCCGTCGCCTCCACTGCCATCACTGTAGCAGCGGCATTTGTCCTTATCTACACGTTCTTCGGTGGGCTGTTAGGCGACATTTATACGGACCTCATCCAGGGATTTTTCACTCTCCTGGGCTTAGTCCTTCTTTTGGGAGGAATGATTCAAAGTTTTTCTGGCTTAAAAGAAGTTCTCGGGAGCATGGAAAGTGTGCGCCTTAGCTTTTTGGCGCCAGAGGAAACCTTGCTCCAGAGGATGGACCGGTGGATGGTCCCTGTGCTCGGCTCCCTTGTCGCCTTGGAAGCAATCTCCAGAATTCTGGCTGCCCGGTCTGTTTCCGCGGCCCGGCGGGCGAGCTTACTTGTAAGATAAGCGAGAGGAAATACGATATTCAAGAAAAATTGCCTATCGACGGAATAGCATATCGTCTTGATACCGACTCCATTTCCTGGTGACCGAGGGCGGATGGACAAAGACCTAGGCCGAGCGGGTGGGAAAATACATGATCCGTCCCATTCTTTCCCTGGAGCGGCTCTCCCTCGATGAACGGACAGGCCAGGTCTGCTACCGCTATGGCAAAGGGCACGATGAGACCGAGCGGATGGATTACCTGGAGTTCATCGCCCGGGTCACCTCCCATATTCCTGATAAGGGTCAGGTCACGGTCAGATACTACGGCCTCTATGCCAACGCCCACAGAGGCAAGGTCAAGAAGACGAGTCTTGGGCCTCATTCTCTCCGGATACTCGAGGGAGGAGCTCCGGAGAATCCCCTCCAAGGGCTGGGCCGAGATGATCCGCAAAGTGTATGAAGTTGATCCCCTCATCTGCCCTCAATGCGTTGGACAGATGAAGATCATCGCCTTCCTCACTGACTATTCAGTGGTGGATAGGACCATCAACCACCTCAACCTGACCTTCGTGGCGGAGAGGCCCACCCCCCCCTCATGTCGCCTATCAAGAAATCCTGATGGCAGCCGAGTCGTCGGCAGAGTATTTTTCATAATCTCCTCCTGCCCGGGAAGCTGAGGTGCGTCCTTTTCCTGGCGGCTTTTTGGCTGGTCAGCAACCGGTCAGACTCTTTCGAAATGAGGCAAAAATGAACCTCGAGAGCTCATTAAGCCGGCACCCCAGAAAAGCAATTTCTTATGAATCTATGTCAACCATGATATTGATGACGCTTTAAGAGCCCAGATTATCATTGAGTCTGATATTCCCAAGCATCTTGTTAAAATTTTGGGCAAATGGCATGCGACGCGCATCGACAAAATGGTCGAGGAAGTTGTCCAGACAAGCGCCAAAATGGGCTTAAAGAAAATCGCCATGAGCCAGGAAATCATGAAAGCTGTGCTCGAGCTTCGTGAATTTTTATACGACAGAGTATATCTCAATCCCCATGCCAAAGGAGAGCTAAAAAAGACAGAGAAAATCATCACCGACCTCTATCACCATATCCTCGAGCACCCGGATGATTATGTGAAAAACTATCCTCTGGGAGATCCCTTGGAGAGAAGAACGGCTGATTTTATTGCCGGCATGACTGACCGCTATGCCCTCAGGCTCTATGAGAGGCTTTTCTTCCCCTTTTCCTGGTCCCTCTGATTCAGAAACATATTCTCAATTTTTTACGAGTACAATTTTTTGACTTTGAGAATTTCGCCTATTATAATCTTAAAAGTTGTTGTAAAATTAAGAAAGGAGGTAAAAACTCGTGAAAAATTCAAAAAAAATGTTAGTCATTTCGATTTTGGGGTTCTTACTTTTTAGCCTCAAGGCTTGGGCGGCACAGCCTGATGACAGCAGATTTTGCTTTAAACTCACTGGTGGAATGAATTATTTATTGGTGGGTGATACTAATGAATATATAGAAGGGAAGAATAATTCTTTGAAAACCTATACAAAACTCTATGGCTACTTCCTTGAAGGAGAGTTCAAAAAGATCCAGCTGGGATTGGATTTTGAAGGTGAATTGACCATCGCTTTGAGTTCCAGATTTGGCATATCCATCGGTTCAGGCTATATCCTTGGCGTAAGAGGAAAAGACTCAAACAAAATGGTTGGTAACTTTCCAACTGATGAAAGTATCTATACCTTAGATGTAAAGATTAGCGCTATTCCAATCAAATTAGGAGTTTATTATTATTTTCCGTTGACTTCGCAGGCCTGTTTTTCCATCAACGCCGGAGCAGGATATTATTTTGCCAAATGGTCGCTCGTGTTTCATGGTGAATGGAAAACTGATTGGAATACTCGTGATGACCAAGCAGACGGGAAGGGCATTGGCTTCCATGGAGGAATAGGATTTGAATTTTATATCACTCACAATGTCGCCCTTGTGTTGGAAGGACAGGGAAGATTTGCCAAAATAGATGGTTTTGAAGGTGTTAGTAATACGATCAGGGCGGGGGGTGTTGATCCGACTAGCGGGAAGCTCTATTATTACGAAAGTTTGCACTTGGGTACAGGACAGTGGTATCCAATGGTTAGAATATGGGATGAGAAGCCGACTTGGGAAAGAAACGTTAGAGAAGCCAACGTTGATTTCTCTGGATTTGCCATCAGAGCCGGGATGAAGATAAGCTTTTGAATGATGATATGAGCTATTTAAAAGAAATTAAGCTTTTATTTCAACCCCAGCACAGATTGATAGCCTGGAATATCCAGAAATCCGTGCCCGCTGATGTTGAAGGCAATGACTTTCTTTTCGCCTTTCTCCCGGCATTTAATAGCTTCATCAATCGCGCAGCAGATTATTTTACCCCTGGCATTTTTCCATAAGATTTTCCAACAACATTTGTTGTCTCCTCCTCCTTGCCTTCGTCAACTCCTGTTTACTCTCCGGAGCAAAAAGGGTGGGGGTCCTGCAGCATTTTCCAGGCGTAGGGGGGACAATGAGCAGGACTTGAACGAGTTGGCCCATTTCTTGATGAAAAGCTCCGGATGTGGCCGGAGTTTATCGTCCCCGACATCCGGAGCGGACCGCCCTCTACCGGGTGCTTTTTCATTACTTCGACCGCTTCCTCATAGAGTATGAGCATCGCTTTGAGAAAGAATACGGCTTCTTCCGCCCCATTATCAAGGAGGTAGTGGAGCGCTCCCTTGACTGCGGCAATCCGCGCTGTGGGTTTGCTATAATCCGCTGTCCCGACTGTGGGGAAGAGCACCTGCTGATGTTTTCCTGTCGCACTCGCGGTCTTTGTCCCTCATGTCATTCGAAGCGCCGGGAGGAATGGGGCGAGTGGATGAGGGAGGAGCTCCGGAGAATCCCCTCCAAGGGCTGGGCCGAGATGATCCGCAAAGTGTATGAGGTTGATCCCCTCATCTGCTCTCAATGCGTTGGACAGATGAAGATCATCGCCTTCCT
>FWPU01005990.1_pt1 | contig 25250 bp, 19 predicted proteins | sample 2228361 | NCBI WGS metagenome assembly FWPU01 (sample SAMEA103939777, study PRJEB20133) | metagenome | reverse complement strand
CACCCGCCCACCCCTCGCCCACCCGCCACGAAGGCGCGGGACCGGGGCATGGTCCGGCCGGGCCTCACCGGCGGACCCCATCAGACCCCGTCCTCGGGGCCTCCCACCCGGTCGTCGTCCCCGGAGTCCCAGGGCCAGGTCCTGGAGCGCTTCCGAAAGCACCCCGTGGTGGACCGGGTCCTCGAGATATTTGGGGGTGACGTCCTGGACGTCCGCGAGGAGTCCTAGGGGGTCGTGAGGGTGGACGCATGGCGCTGCCGGCACCGGTCCAGAGGCTGATCGCAGAACTGACGAAACTCCCCGGGGTCGGCGAGAAGACCGCCACGCGATACGTCCTGTTCTGGCTCCAGCGCTCCCCGAACGCCATGAAGGACCTCGCGGACTGCCTCGCGGAAGCGGCCCGGTCCGTGCGGCCGTGCATCGCCTGCGGATATGTGGCGGAAGCCGAGCGCTGTGACTTCTGCGAGGACCCGGCCAGGGACCGGACGACGGTGTGCGTGGTCGAGAGCGTGGCGGACGTCCTGGCCATCGAGCGGGTCGGGGAGTACCGGGGGCTGTATCACGTCCTGGGGGGCGTCCTCTCGGCCTTGCGCGGCGTCGCGCCGGACCACCTGCGCGTAAATAGCCTTCTCCAGCGGGCGGCCGGTGGCGAGGTGCGCGAGGTGATCCTCGCCACCGGGGCCGACGCGGAGGGCGAGACGACCGCGCTCTACCTGGCCAGGGCCCTCGGCGACCTCGGGGTCCGCGTGACGCGTCCGGCCACGGGCATCCCGATGGGGAGCAGCATCGAGTTTCTGGACGCCGTCACCCTGATGAGGGCCTTGCGGGGCCGCAAGGAGATCGGCCCATGACTCGGGGCTGCGGTCAAGGCGTGCCGCGGCGGTAGTCCGGGGCGTTCACCTCGAGGAACTGGCACATCTCGACGAGGCGCGAATAGATCCGCTCGCCCACCCGGTCTGCGAGGCGGATGCGCCCATCGGTCACCGTGCCTCGCGTGCCCGCCCATCGCGCACCCGCCTCCGGGGCGACGCCCTCGGGGCCGGGCGTCAGCCCGTCCGGGCCGGCCGAGACGTCGAAGTTCGTGGTGGCGAGCACGGTACGTCCGGTGTTGTAGCGACGGCTGACCAACTGGTCGAGGACCGAGACCTCCCACTCGGACGCGCGGCCCTTGCCCAGCTCGTCAATGGCCAGGACCTCGACCTCCACGAGGGGACCCAGGATCTCCTCTTCGGACCGGTCCTCCGCATAGGCGGACCGCAGGCGGGACAGCAGATGAAAGAAGTCCACGAAACGGGCGGTCAGGCCGCGCTCGAGCGTGAAGTGGCGAAGGAGCGCGCAGACCAGGTGCGTCTTTCCCACGCCCGGCGGACCCCAGAGCAGGATCCCCTGGTTGGTCGGAGGGGGGAAGGACTGCCGAAAGCGCAGGAGGTTCAGGCGCACCATGGCGAGGTTCCCGGCGTGGTCCCGGAAGTCCTCGAGGGTCTTGTGGTGCATCTTGGCGGGGATCCCGGCCTGGTTGAACCGCTGGACCCTGCCGTGCAGGAACCGGCATTCGCAGTCGTGCCTCGCGGGAGGGCCACCCTCCATCGCCTGGACCACGAACCCCCGGTCCCCGCAACGGGGGCAGGGCGAGCGGCACTCGCACACCCGTGCAACGGCGAACTCGCCCCCGGGCCCGGTCACGTAGCCCGAGTCGCGGCAAGCGGCACAGGTGAACGTCTTCTTCATGACGACCCCAGGACCTGGACGACCAGCCCCTCGAACCCCGACTCGGCGGCGACGGCGGCCCGGGTCTCCGCGCGCTCCACGTCCGCCAGAGCCGCCGGGCCCAGGCCGCGCCGGGAGGCCCCGTCCACCCGCTCGCGCACCCTCGCCTCGACGCGCCGCCGGACCTCGGGCCGTGCCCCGTCCAGGAACGCTTGTACCAGGAAATCGTCCGTGTCGTCCAGGGCCTCGGCAGGGCCCACGCCGCGCCCGATCAGGCTGCGCAGGTGGGCGGCCGCGGAGTCGTAGCGCCGCGCCTCGCCGGGGCTCGCCGCTTTCCCCGCGAGCCGCGCAAGGACCGCCAGGGCCCGCTTTACCGGGTCCACCGCCGCGACTCGAGGCCGGGAACGCATGGCGTCGAAGGTCCTCTGGAGGCTTGAGGCGCGGCAGTACCGGTCGAACTCGGTCTCGACGAAGGTGCGGTAGTACTTCAAGGAAGAGGGGAGGGGTGCGGCGGGGTCCGATCCCTCCAGGAAACGGTGAATCCCGGTCGCGATGCCTCGCCGGACCACGCCGAGAGGAACGCCGCGGGCCTCCCAGTCTCGGATCACGTCCACGTCGTGGGCGCGAAGCATCAGGCCCTTGCGGATCGCCCCAATGAAGAACTCCTCGACCTCGGCCAGGTATGAGCGGTCAGACATGGGTCGGTCCCGGTTGCCTTTGGATGACAGTGAAGAGCCCCTTGCAGGTCATGCCTCGCCCACCCCCACGAGGAAGCCCGGCGACACCGAAGGCCCTAGATGTCCAGGTTTCGGACGGAAAGGGCGTTCTGCGTGATGAACTCCCGGCGCGGCTCGACCGAGTCCCCCATCAGGAGGGTGAACGTGTCCCCGGCATTGACGAGGTCATCCACCGTGACCTTCAGGAGGGTCCTCTTCTCCGCGTTCATCGTGGTCTCCCACAACTGCTCGGGGTTCATCTCGCCGAGGCCCTTGTACCGCTGGACCGCAAGCCCCTTCTGGCCACGCGACATGACGAGTTCGAGAAGGTCCTGGGGGCGGCGGACCTGCCGGACCTCTCCGTCAATCGAGACGTCATAGGGCCACGGTCCCAGGCGCCTCATGTCCCCGTAGAGCCGCCGCAACTCCTTGACGTCCGGGCGGTTCAGGCTCTTGAAACTCACCGATGAGCGGACCGTGAGGCCCCGGCGTCGCGTCAGCACTACGAGGCGTCTGGCATCGTATTCCTCGTCAAGTTCCACCGCGGTCTCGACGGGGGTCGCGTCCGGATGGTACTCGCCCAGGTAGGACCGGATCCGGCGCTCGAGGTCCTCGAGCGATGGCCCGGAGCGCAGCCCTTCGGGAGCGAAGTCGCCGTGGAAGAAGACCGCATGGAACACGCGCGAGTCCGCGCGGCGTTCGATGCTCTCGGACACGGCGCGGGCGACCTGGACCTTGCGCAGGTAGGACTTGAGGTCTCCCACCGTCCACGGGACGAGGTTGCCGGCCGGCTGGAAGGTCACGCCCTCGGCGCCGTTCCCCACGATGAAGTCCGCGAGGGCCCGCTCGTCCAGCAGGTACATCTCCTTCTTGCCCCTCTTGACCTTGAACAGCGGGGGTTGCGCGATATAGAGGTATCCCCGCTCGATGATCTCGGGCATCTGGCGGAAGAAGAAGGTCAGCAGAAGGGTCCGGATGTGGAGCCCGTCCACGTCGGCGTCGGTCATGATGATGATCTTGTGGTAGCGAAGTTTCGCGATGTCGAAGTTGTCTGACCCGATCCCGCACCCGAGCGCCGTGATCAGGGTGACGATTTCCTGGTTTTCGAGCATCTTGTCGAAGCGGGCCTTCTCGACGTTCAGGATCTTGCCCCTCAGGGGCAGGATCGCCTGGAAGCGGCGGTCGCGCCCCTGCTTGGCCGACCCGCCGGCGGAGTCCCCCTCCACGATAAACAACTCGGCCTGGGAGGGGTCGCGCTCCTGGCAGTCCGCGAGTTTCCCGGGCAGGGAGGCACTGTCGAGGGCCCCCTTGCGCCGAACCATCTCGCGGGCGCGGCGCGCGGCCTCACGGGCCCGGGCCGCATCCACGACCTTCCCCACGACGGCGCGCGCCACGGCGGGGTTCCGCTCGAAGAAGTCCGCGAGCCCGTCCGACACGACCCCCTCGACTGCCCCGCGGGCCTCGGACGACACAAGTTTGTCCTTGGTCTGGGACGAGAATCGGGGGTCGTGCATCTTGACCGACAGGACCATGGTGAGGCCCTCGCGCACGTCGTCCCCGGTCAGCGCGCCCTTGAAGCCCTTGAGCAGATTCTCGGCCTCCGCGTAAGCGTTGATCGTGCGCGTGAGCGCGGCCCGGAACCCCGCCACGTGCGTGCCGCCGTCCCGATTGTGGATCGTGTTCGTGAAGCAGAAGGCCGTTTCCTGGAACCCGTCGTTCCACTGGAGCGCGACCTCGACCTCGATGTCGTCCCGGACCGAGCGAAGGTAGATCGGGTCGGGGTGGATGACCGTTTTGTGACGATTCAGGTGCTCGACGAACGAGACGATCCCCCCGTCGAATCGGAACTCGTGGGACCGGTCCTCCACGCGCTCGTCCGTGATCCGGATCGTCAGACCGGGGTTGAGGTACGACAGTTCGCGCAGGCGCTGCGACAGGACGTCGAACGAGAACTCGGTGACGCTGAAGATCGCGGGGTCCGGCTTGAAGGTCACCGTGGTACCGGTGCGACCCGAGCGGCCTACCTGCTTCAGCGGCTCCTTCGGGACGCCGCGCTCGTACTCCTGCACGAACACGCCGCCCTCGCGCCGGACCTCCAGGCGGAGCCACTCGGACAGGGCGTTCACCACGGACACCCCGACCCCGTGCAGACCCCCGGACACCTTGTAGGAGTCGTGGTCGAACTTGCCGCCCGCATGGAGTTCCGTCATCACGACCTCGGCCGCGGACCGACCGGTCTCGGCATGGGTCCCGACGGGGATGCCGCGGCCGTTGTCCTCGACCGTCACGGTCCCGTCCGGGTGGATCGTGACGTCGATCTGGGTGCAGTAGCCAGCGAGGGCCTCGTCCACCGAGTTGTCCACAACCTCGAAGACCATGTGGTGCAGCCCGGAGCCGTCGTCCGTGTCGCCGATGTACATCCCGGGCCGCGTGCGGACCGCCTCGAGCCCCTTGAGGAGCCGGATGTGGCTTTCGTCGTAACCGTCGTGCGGCTCGTCCCCGCCCTGGAGCGTCAGGATCGGCCGGCCGTCGTCCGTGGTCATCGTCGCCTCGATTCAGGAGAGCCGGATCGAAAAAGACCGCACGGAATCTAGCACAGACAGGATTCCGGCGCAACCGATCGCGGGGCGTTTCCGGCTGTCGGCCCGTCCACGAGCGGAGCGCCTCTCCCGTGACGGGACACGCCGACCTCGCCCACGCGCACCAATCGGGCCCCGGGCTCGCGCAGGAGCCAACGACCGGGGCCGTTGGAGGAGGGTCGCTGTCCCTGGATGGGCCAGGGAGGGGGAGGGCAGGTCACGCTGTCACTGCGCCGCCTTGGCCAGGTTCTCGAGCATGTCGGTGGTGATGGACTTCGGCCGCTCGATGGGCTGGCCCATGGCCCGGTCCCACGTGACGTTGGCCGAGACCCCCAGGGCGCGCCCGATGCCGAACAGGACCGTGTAGAAGTCCCATTCCTTCACGCCGTAGTAGTACTGCAACTGGCCCGAGTGCGCGTCCACGTTCGGCCAGGGGTTCTTGGCCTTGCCGGCGGCCTGCAGCACCGGGGGCACGGCCTCGAAGACCACGCTGACCGTCTTGAAGATCGGGTCATCCGGGCAGTGCTTCAGGGCGAACTCTCGCTGGCAGGTGTAGCGCGGGTCCGTCTTGCGCAGGACCGCGTGGCCGTACCCCGGGATGACGTTGCCGCTGTTGAGCGTGTCCCAGGCGAACTTCTCGATCTGCTCCTTCGTCGGGACGCCGCCGAAGTGCGTCATGACCTTCATGATCCAGTCCAGGCACTCCTGGTTGGCCAGCCCGTGCAGCGGTCCGGCCAGGGCGCACAGCCCGCCCGCCCAGGCGTAAAAGACGTCGGACAGGGTCGAGGCCACGAGGTGCGCCGTGTGAGCCGAGGCGTTGCCGCTCTCGTGGTCCGAGTGCAGGATGAAGTAGAGTTTCATCAGTTCCCGATACTCGGGGTTCGGGTTCTTCATCATGTGGGCGAAGTTCGAGCCCCAGTCCAGGTTGGGGTCCGCGGCGTTCGGGGTGTCCCCATAGTACTTGCGGCGATAGACGTAGGCGGCGATGGCCGGAAGGCGGGCGGTCATCGTCATCGAGTCCTCGTACATCGCCTCCCAGTACTCCTCGCGCTTGATCGTCTTCTCGCCGTAGCGCTTCGCGAAGACCGACTCGCGCTGCATCGCCAGGACGCCCAGCGTGAACAGGGTCATCGGATGGGTGTCCTTGGGACCCGCCGCCTCGATCACGTCATAGACGTACTGGGGCACGGTCCACCGCCCGCGCCATTCTGCCTCGACGGCCTCGGCCTCATCAAGCGTGGGGACGTCGCCGGTGAAGAGCAGGTAGTAGAACCCGCCCACGAGCGGGATCTCGGCCCCGGCCCGGCGGGGGAGTTTCTCGAGCGTCTCGGGGATCGTGTAGCCCCGGAAGCGGATCCCCTCGTTCGGGTCCAGGTACGAGATGTCGGTCAGCAGGGACTTGATGCTGCGCATCCCCCCCGCGACCTGCGCGACGGTCACCTTGTCAATGACCTTGTCGCCGTACTCCTTGATGAGCGCGCGATACCGTTCGCGCACCGGCGGGACCTTCTGGGCCAGTTTTTCTTTGAGCGTCATCGGTCACCTCCCAATGGGTTGTCCAAGAACCGTGGAAAGTATCGTTAGTACGAGCCGCGACGGTTGTCAAAGGGGATTTGCGCCGGAACGATGATCTTTTCCCTACGAGCGGGCGCGTTCGCCTCCGTGGCCCCGCGCAGGGGTCGGATGCCGGTTGGTGGTATCATCAAGGTGGAGAGGCTTCGAGGGGTCCACGGGACCTTGCTGTCCGTGGTCGAGTCCGAGGGAAGGGTCGTGTATGAACACGCCTCCTGAGACAGACTTCAGGGCGTGGCTCGACAAGGCAGCGAGCGACCTCCTGAACACCGAGGACAACCTCTCGTCCGAGAGAGTTCCCTGGGATACAGTCTCTTTCCACGCCCAGCAGGCGGTCGAGAAGACCTTGATGGCCTTCCTTGTCTTCCACGGTCGTTGGCAGTCCTGGATTCGTAGCCGTGGGCGAGATCGGCGTGTCGGGTCACCTGCCAGGTGATCGTCCTGGCCCGGAGATCGGGATCGCTTACGCCTGCGTGGACAGCCGACGATCAAGGCCGGGCCCGGCAGGCCAGCGGGGCAGGCGGGTGGGTCAAACCGGAGGAGAGAGGCAGACATGGGCGGGACGACGTCGTCGCGGCACCGGGTCACGTGGGTCCTGACCGGATGCCTCTTCCTGGCTTCGGGGGGCGTGCGGGCACAGGAGAAGGCGAGCGACCAAGGCGGTCCCTGGCGGAAGGCCCTGCCGGACTGGCTCCTCCTGGACGCGGAATACCGGGTCGAGACGGTGTACCTGAACCCCGTGGGCCTCAACGGGACCCTGACGGACTCGATGTCGTACACCGAGCAGCGGCTGCGGCTGGACGCGGGGGTGCAGGTGCCTGACCTGGTCCGGATCGTGACGCAGTTCGATTTCCTGAACGGGGTCCTGTTCGGGGACAACGGGGACTACCAGGGCGGGCTCGACGTGAACGAGGGCCTGTCGGGTCAGCCCCCGGAGCCCGGAAACGGCCTGTCCCTGACCTCGCGCTGGCCCAACAGCGCGACGTGGGGCATCGGCCTCGTCAACCCCGCGGACCCCCTGAACCCGGACTCCTACGGCCCGGTCCTGAGGTCGGTCCAGCCCGTGCGCGTCAACCGCGTGTACGGCGAGGTGATGCTGCCGTTCGGGCTCCTGCGGGTGGGGCGCCAGCCCGCGGCCTTCGGACCCGGCATGAGCCTGCACGACGGGTCTCGTTCCAACCGATGGGGTGTGTCGAAATATTCGTACACGGCGGACCGCTTCCTGTTCGCGACCAAGGTGTCCGAGGCCTTCCGCATGATCGGCGCCGGGCCGGGCTTCCAGCCGGACCGCTCGATGGACGACGGGGTGTTCCTGGCGGTCGGCTACGACCAGGTGGTCAACGACGACGTCCATCGCTCGTCCGACGACCTGCACCAGGCCCTGGCCGCGGTGCAGTGGAAGGCGAGGTCCGCGCGATGGTTCGGCCTGGACGTGCGGCGCTTCCTGTTCCAGGTGGCGTTCGGGGGGCGGTTCGGGAGCGAGTTCGACACGCGCGTCTTCCAGGTCCCGGTCACCCTGGACTTCGAGGTCGGCCCCGTCCACGTCCTGGGGGAGTTCGCGGCCACGTTCGGACACACGCGCGAGATCAGCGAGGGGTTCGCGGCCCTGCGCGAGCCGGACCCGGCCAAGCGGCACATCTACGACCAGAGGATCCGCGCGTACGGGGCGCGGTTGCTGGCCGACGTGACGCTGGGGCCCGTCATGGCGACCCTCGAATTCGACTACGCGAGCGGGGACGCGGACCCGCGAGACGAGACCCCGCTGACCACGTTCTCGTACGCGCGGGACACGAACGTGGGGCTCCTGCTGTTCGAGCACGTCCTGGCCTTCGAGACCGCGAGGTCGGCGGCGGTCGGCATCCGGAACCTGAAGAACCTCGGGGCCGGTTCCTTCCCCCTGACGGAACTCGCGAGCGACGGCCGGTTCCAGAACGCGATCGCCCTGTTCCCGCAGGTCCTGTACCGGCCGCACCCGTCGCTCGGCGTGCGCTTCGGGACCCTGTTCGCGTGGTCCGCGGCCCCCGTCGTGGACCCGGTCATGACCCTGCTCGCCGAGGACGGCAAGCGGATTGACGACGACGCCGTGAACTGGAACGGGGGCCGGCCCGCGCGGTACTACGGGACGGAACTGGACCTCCAGATCGAGTGGACGTTCCGCGAGCACTTCCTGTGGACCCTGGAGGGCGCGGTCCTGTTCCCGGGGGCGGCCCTGAAGGACAGGAGTGGGGACGCGGTCAAGGCATTCCTGGTCGAGAACCGGTTCACCTTTGTGTTCTGAAGGGAGGGAGGCGGGCATGAGGCGACTGCTGGCACTCACGCTGCTCGCGGCGTGTACCTACAACCCCCCGCCCAAGGCGCACCTCGAGGCCGGGGAGGGCAACCGCATCACGGTGGGAGACCCCCTGGTCCTGCGGTTCTCGGAACCGATCTGTCCGGCCACCCTGGAGGTCCGCGTGTGGTCGGGCCGGAAGGACCTGTACGACCTGGAGGGAGGGCGCGTGCCCTGGGACCGGCCGATCCTGGAAGGGTGCACGCTCGGGATGAGCCCGTGCCGGGCCGTGGCGGACGGCGACGACCACGACCCCGCGGTGAACCCCCGCGCCCGCGAGGTCTGCGGCAACGGCCTGGACGACAACTCGGACGGCCGGACGGACGAGCAGGACTGCGAGGCGTGCTTCTTCCTGGACCAGGACGGGGACGGGGTCGGGGTCGCGAGCGAGGCCACCCCCTGCAAGCCCGCCGAGGAGGGGGCCTGGACCGCGCGGCGGGCCGGGGACTGCGATGACCGGAACCCGGACGTGCACCCGGGTGCAACGGAGGTCTGCAACGGGGCGGACGACGACTGCGACGCGACGGCGGACGAGCCGGGGGCCGAGGGTTGCGCGACCTATTTCCTGGACCACGACGGGGACGGCTGGGGGGTCGAGGGCCGGGAACAGTGCCGATGTTCCGCCGGGTCGGGGTACGTGGGCAAGGCCCGGGATTGCGACGACCAGGACCCGGGCGTGCACCCCGAGGTCGACGAGGCCTGCAACGGGCGGGACGATGACTGCGACGGCATCGTGGACAGGTCTGGGTGCAAGGCGTGCACCGCGACCTACCTGGACCTGGACGGGGACGGGTGGGGCCTGAGCACGGATTCGAAGTGCCTGGTGGAGCCCGAGGGGCATCACACGGCCGTTCGCGGCGGGGATTGCGACGACCAGGACGCGGGTGCGCACCCCGGGGCCGCGGAGGTCTGCAACGGCCGGGACGACGACTGCGACGCGCGGACCGACGAGGGACACGGTTTGCCGGGATGCGTCTGGTTTCACGAGGACGCGGACGGGGACGGATACGCGGGCGATGCCTCCCGTTGCCTGTGTGCCCCCGAAGCGCCGTTCACCGCCGGGGAGGTCGCCATGACCCTGGACGAGACGCGGACGCTCGCCACGCTCGACGTGGCACCCGGGGCGCTCGGGCCGCTGGCCGAGCCCCTCGTCCTCGAGGTGACCGACCGCCTGGCGGACGCCTCGGGACACCCGGTCGGATATTCACAAGTCTTCGATTTCCAGGTCATGGAGCGGCAGGAGGCGGCGGTCGCGTGCCGCGAGGATGCCGGCGAACTGACTCCGTACGACGTGACCCAGGGGGCCTTCCTGTTCTTCGCCCACTTCGCGAGCCCCCCAAGCCCGATCGAACTGAACCAGCAGTTCTTCTGCGACATCGCCGTGAACGCCAGGACGGGCCGGTTCGTGATCCTGTGCACGGACGCGGACCCACTGCCCGGGGCCCCCTTGAATACGAAAGACCCGGCCGAACTGAAGATGGACACGGGCGTCGAGGGGTTCATCTTCACCCTGACCGGATGCCTGGGCCAGGACGAGAGCCAGGGATACGTGTTCGAGGCGGAGCCCTTCACCCTGGCCCTGACCATCGGCCCCATCACCTTCGCCCTGCGCGACACCGTGTTGTCGGGGCGAATCGGGTCCGATCCCGGGTCCGGGGCGGCCCAGTGGGACGGCACGATGGCCGTGCGCGAACTCTACATGAGCGTGGCGGGCCAGGAGACGGTGTATCCGGCCAGCAAGGCCAACTTCCAGATGGCCCAGGTCCCGCAGGCCTTGATCCCGGACGGGATGCCGAGGGCGTGTGACGCGGACCCGTGTTCCGTGGTCGGGGGGTCGTGCGACCTCCTGACGCCGTGGCCGGTGCCCGAGGTGTGCGGGGCGGGGGAGTAGTCCCCCACGGCGTGGAACCGCATCAAGTCCTCGGGGGCGTGGGCGAAGCACGATGTACCAGGCGCGTTCGGGCGCCAGGGCACACCTTCACGACAACCATGCTCCCATTCAGTAGCGATGGAGGGCAGCATGGATCGTGACGTGCCCCTGGCCCTGGAACAGTACAACCCCTGGCTCGTGGACCATGGCTGCTGGCCAGCGGCTGCTGCGAGGTTCCTGCCGGACCGCATGGTCCCGCGTTCGGCCTCGCCGAGGCTGGAGCCCGACCGCGTGGAAGTGGTGGTCGGTCCGCGGCGGGCCGGGAAGAGCACCCTCATCTGGGCGACCCTGCGGCGGGCCGCGAGGTCCCCCCTCGTCGTGAACCTAAACGACCGCGTGTTGAGGCGTCTGTGCGTCTCCGGTGCCCGCCTAGAGACCTACGACCGCCGCGGCGACGGGGGTCCCTTGATCGAGAACTTCGGGTTCACGGAACTGCTGAAGCACCCGCGGCCCCTGGACGAGGTGCGGTTCTGGCGATCGAAGAGCGGCGGCGAGGTGGACTTTGGGGTGCTCCGCGGGGACCGCTTCCTCCCGATCGAGGTCAAGGCGTTCGCGCTCGGACGGCCGACCCTGTCCTGTTCGGCCCGTTCCTTCATCGAGGCCTACCGTCCCCGGGCGTTCCTCGTCGTCGGCCTGGGCATCGCGTCGCGCCGGGCCCTGGGTGACACCACGGTGATTCACTGCCCGCCGACGGACCCTGCATCCGCCGTGGAAGAGGGTCTTTCAGATCGGTCGTAGGATGCGGATCAGCGGCCCGGTCGCGAGCAGGGTTCGCGGCTCCACGGGGGTGCGACCTCACAGCATCCTCGGCGTCACGTCCTTCCTCTGGCCGGACAGGGCGGGGACGAGGCGGTCGTAGAGCCAGGGCGGGAGCGCGCGGTTGACCCAGGTCAGGACCTTCATGGGCCAGGGATACAGGTAGATCGGGGCGCGGCGCCGGATGGCGCGGGCGATGAGCCACGACGACTTCCGCACCCCGATCTTGAACGGCATGCGGAACTCGTCGTGATCGGTCATCGGGGTCTCGACGAAGCCCGGGTGGATGCGGCAGACGGACACGCCATGCGGGCGCAGGTCCACGCGCAGGCTCTCGAGGAACACCCCCTGCGCCGCCTTGGAAGAAGAGTACGAGGCGGCCCTGGGCAGGCCCCGGAACCCCGCGAGGCTCGAGACGCCGACGAGGATCCCGTCGCGGCGCGCCACCATCGAGGGGATGTAAGGGACCAGGGTGTAGGCGAGGCCCAGGCAGTTGATGGCGTACGTGCGCTCGTGGATGTCCAGGTCGAAGCGGTTCGCCGGGTTCAGGCCGCCCACGCCCGCGTTGCCCACCACGACGTCCACGTGCCCCAAGCGCGACAGGACGTCGCGGGCCATGGCCTCCATGGCCGCGCGGTCCGAGACGTCCGTCGGGTACACCAGGACCTCGCCCGCGGACCCCCGCAACAAGGCGGCGATCTCGTCCATGGCCTCCCGGCGCCGGGCGCTCAGGGCCAGGTGGGCGCCGAAGCCGCCGAGCAGGAGGGCCAGGTCCCGGCCGATGCCGGACGAGGCCCCGGTGATCACGACGCGCTTTCCCCGATACCAGTCCGCGAGAGACGGCATGGCTCCTCCTGGTTTTCGGGCCGTTTTCCGCGCGTCCCGTCCGGACCGGGCCCGAGCGGACCGCGCGGGTTGAATGTATCATCCTTGCGTTGTCTCGCCCGCCGGAGGTGCCCCGATGTCGAACCGCAGGCCCGCCCCGGGAGGTCCGACCATCACGCGGCGGGAGTTTGTCGCCAGGCTCGGGTCCACGGGATCCTCATCACCGCCCCGTAAAGACCTTCAGGTCCTTGTCGAGTTCCGCCGCGGTGACCGGCATCCCTTCCGCCGCGGGCGTGAACGACGAGGGCGCGTCCCAGTCCGTGTGGAGCCGGTCCGGCTCCCCCCGCGCGGTGAAGTACCGGTCCATCGCCTCCAGCCCCGCGAGGGCTCCTCGGTACGCCTCCTCGTGCTGCCAGGCCACGGCCGCGTCCGCCGCGTCCAGGTAGGCCTGCACGGCCTCCCGGTAGTCCGGGTCCGCGTCGCCGAAGGTCGGGTCCGCATGGACCAGGTGCTCGTAGAGTGCCACGACCTCCCTCCTCGCGAAGATGCGCTTCAGCATGTGCTGGGTCCCCGCCCCCATCTTGAAGGTCATGTACGAGTTCGCGTCCACGGGGAAGTCACGGCTCCCCGGCTCCGTCGAGTAGAACGGGATCGTGGCCTGCTCCGTGGTCATCTCGAAGGTCTCGGCCAGGTCCTGGTGCTTGCGGTAGTCGTAGCCGTCCTCCATCCCGAGGTACGGCGCGTCCGGGATCACCGTGGTTTGATGTTTATAGCCGATATTATGCTGAAGGGTCTCGGCGAACTGGTAACTCGTGAACTGGCGGGTCAGTTCGCGCGCGTCCGGGTCGTCCAGGCTCTCGCGGAGCCAGAATGGGAACCCCGTGGCCCACGGGTGAAACCGCCCGAACAACTGGGTGAACAGCATCGGGGCCACGGTGTCGAGCAGTTCCCCGAGGTCTGGCACGGACTTCAGGAGGTCGTGGAACGGCGCGGGGTCCAGCAGGAAGCGCAGGGTCGGGACCGGTGACGTGGTGTAGGTCCAGTCCATCAGGAAGACCTCCCACCACAGCCCGTATGCGTCGGACCACGCGTTCAGGTTCGGCCCCACCGGGCCGCCGAACTTCTGCTTCATCAGGTCCATCACCTGCTCGCAGGTCAGGCCGAACTGCCGCGCGAACACACACATCAACTGCCCGGTGTTCGCGGTCCACCCCCCGAGCCGTCCCTCGTACGCCCGGTAGGGGGTCAGAAAGAAGATCGCCGGCATCACGAACGCGCGCCCCGACCGGTGATACGGCGGGGCGAACGGGTCGTACTGGAGCGGCTTCCCGTCCGCGTCCGCGCCCCCCCAGTACTCGCGCAGTCGATCCGCGAGCACGACCTGCATCCCCGGCAGGCCCGGGATGTCCCAGTGGTAGTGCCAGTCCATGTGGAACGTCTTCCACGACCCGTCCGTTCGCAGGAGCCTCACGTCCGAGTGCAGGGGGAAGTCCGCTTCCTGGACGAAATGTTTCAACAGAACGGCACGAAGGTCGCCGGGGGGACGGTACAGGGTTCGCTGGATCGTGATGTTCGCGAACGGATTGGCCGCGCGCACGGAGTCCTCGAAGGTGCGCCAGTCGATCACGGCGTCCTCGTCGTACTCGGGCTTCCCGTCGTCGTATTCGCGGAGGTCCACGACCACCACCCGGATGTCCACCTTCTCGCTCCACCAGAAGGGGATGGAGGGGACGTTGAAGGCGTGCCGCCACAGGCGATGCCAGTCGTAGTGGAGCCTCTGCGTCGGACTCAGGCACTTCTTGAACTCCTGTTCGTCGAGGTAGAAGTGGGTCGGGGGCTTCTTTGGAAGCACCGCGCACTCGCGCCTCGCGAGGGTCGCGTCCCGCGCGAACTCGATGAAGTAAAGATTGTCTCCGTCATAACCACCCCACCGCGTGTTCGGGAACAGCCGCCACCTGCCGGAACCCGGGTCCCACTCGCCGTTCAGGAAGGCGAAGTGCATCCAGATGGGGAGGTTGTGCGGCTTCAGGCCCTCGGCCTCCTGCATCGCGGTCGGCCACTGGTCGAAGGGCGTGTTGAAATAGTAGGCCGCGAACCCGCGTCGCTGCGCGTATTCCTCCTCCACGAAGTAGAAACTCGATGGCTTCTCGCGCTGCACGGGGTTGTTCGTGACCAGGACGACCATCTCGTCCGGGGCGTGAGCGCAATGCTCCCGCGCCCACCGGATCCCGTCGGCGGCGGACAGGAGCGTCCAGGCGGTGCCCGTGGGGTCCGTGACCGTGAGCGCGCGCTTGGCGACCTCGTCATACAGGCCGGACAGGTCCGCGTACTCGATCACCACATCCGACACCCGGTACGTCACGTCGGGCCACACGTGCGGCATGAAGACCGCGCCGGGGTAGGGCGATTCGTCCGAGAACACGTGCTCCGCGCTGTAGTACAGGATTTCGGCCTGGTCCTGGTAATCCTCCCACCACTTGTCCGCGGCGGTCAGGACCCCGTAGGGGTCGGCCTCGCGCAGCGAATGCGAGAGGACCCTCTGCTTCAGGTTCTCCTCCTCGAGGACCCCCTCGAGCGAGGCGTCCACCACGAAGCGGACCTTCTCGAGCACGACCCCGCCGAGCATCTCGCGCAAGGGGACCGGCGTTCTCGGCGGCACGTCGGGCGCGACCTCGACCGGGTCTGTCGCGGCCGCGTCCCCGGCGTCTCCCGCCTCCACCGCGACGATGTCCCCCGGGTCCCCGGCACCTCCACCGCCTCCGCAGGCCGCCAGGAACGCCAGGAGCCACCACGCCCGACACGACATCCGGACCATGGTCCCTTCCTCCTCAGGCTGGCACGGCGTCATTCTCCGATCGTTGTCGGAATCAGTCCAGGCCGCCTGAGGCGGACGGATCCCCGGCCGATTTTTCATTCCTGCCGAGACATGATATCAACGAACCAGTGTCCCCCGGGGAGTCGGACCATGGACGCGGGATTCCTGACCTCGACGCGGCTGTTCGCGGGACTCGACCGCTCCGACGTGGTCGCGCTTGCACCGGGCTTCGCGGAGCACCGCTTCCCGGACGGGTACACCGTCGCGGCCCAAGGAGACGAGGCCGGGGGGGTGTGGGTCGTGCGCGAGGGGCGGGTCCGCGTGACCTGGCGGGACCCCGAAGACGGCCTCGAATACGTCGGGGCGGACCTTCTGCCCGGGGACGATGCGGGGCTCACGGAGTGCCTCGCGGGCTCCGCGTACCAGGCGACGCTCATCACGGCCGAGGCGTCCACCCTGCTCGCCCTGGACCGCGAGACGCTGCGCTCCTTCCTGGGCTCGCGACCCGCCGCGTCCCGGGCCGTGCTCCTGGAGGTCGCGACTCGCTGGAACGCGGAGCGAAGCCGGAGGGCCTCGCCCGTCGTGGACCTGACGCGGCTCAAGGCCGACCCGGACCTGTGGACGGTGCTGCCTCGCAACGCCGTCCTGAAATACCGCGCGCTTCCCCTCGCGCGTCATGGCGGCGTGCTCGTGGTCGGGTTCGTGGACCCCGGTGACCTCGAGGCCGTGGACAACGTCCGGCGCCTGATCCCCGGCATGAGGGTGCGGCCCGTGGCCATGGACGCCGCGGGCTTCTCCGCGTTCTACCGCCACCACGTCCTGCCCGAGATGGACCGTCGCCAGGGCGCCCCGCCCGGTCCGGACCGCTGGTTCCAGGTCCTCCAGCGCAAGCCCGTGGACCTGCATGTCCTCGAGGCCGCGCTGCCCGCGACCGTCCTCGAGGAGCGGGCGCGCCACGTGACCGGGGACCAGGTTGTGGCCCTGATGAACCGCCTGCTCGGCGAGGCCCTGGAACTCGAGGCCAGCGACATCCACGTCGAGCCCGGCGAGCGGGAACTGGTCGTGCGCTACCGCGTGGACGGACGGCTCAAGAAGCGCCCGGAGCCGCTGGACCTGCGCTACGCGCTCCCTTTGGTGTCGCGGCTCAAGGTCCTCGCCAACATGGACATTGCCGAGAAGCGCAAGCCCCAGGACGGTCGCCTCGCGATCCTGCACGAGAGCCGGCGCATTGACTTCCGCCTCTCGACCGTGCCGACGCGCTACGGCGAGACACTCGTGCTGCGCATCCTGGACCCGACGACCCTCCTGATCGACCTCGAGCGCCTGGTCACCTGGGAACCCGCCTACCAGGCCTTGCGGTGGATGATCGCGCAGCCCCAGGGCATGGTCCTGGTGGCCGGCCCGACCGGGAGCGGCAAGACCACCACGATTTACAGCGCGATGCTTCGCCTGAAGGAGGAGGAGGTCAACATCGTCTCGATCGAGGACCCCATCGAGTACTCGATTGACGGGGTCACGCAGGTGCAGGTGAACGACGCGGCCGGGGTCGGGTTCGCCAACTCGGTCCGACACTTCCTGCGCCAGGACCCGGACGTGATCATCGTGGGCGAGACGCGCGACCCCTTGACCGCGGCCACGGCCATCGAGGCGGCCCTGACCGGGCACCTGGTCTTCACGTCGCTCCACGCGAACGACGCGCTCGGGACCGTGCTGCGCTTGCGCGAGATGGGCGTGGACCCCTTCCTGGTCGCCCACACGGTGATCGGCGTGGTGAGCCAGCGCCTGGTGCGCCGCGTGTGCCCCCAGTGCCGCGAGCCCGTCGAGTACGCCCCGGAACTCATCCGGCCGCTGAGGTTGTACGAGCCCGGGCAGGGTGAAGAAGGGGACGGGGCCGGTGGGTCGGCGCGCGAACGGTTCACCTTCTTCCGCGGACGCGGCTGCATCCATTGCAACTACCTGGGGTTCCGGGGGCGCGTGGGCGTGTTCGAGACTTTGAGACTGGACGACCGCCTGAAGCCAGCGGTCGCGTCCGGCGAGCCGCTCCCTGTGCTGGAGCGGACCGCGCGGGAGGCCGGGCTCCTGCACCCCCTGCGCGCTTACTGCCGCCACCTCCTCGAGCGGGGCATCACGACCCCGGAGGAGGTCACGCGCATCCTCTTCACGGAAGGCTGACCGGGCGGCAAGGGGTCGGTCAGTTCACGTCGGGGTTGTCGGCGGACGCCTGCCGTCCGAAGACGCGCTCCCACCCGCGGCGGTACGCGTCCGTCACGACCCGTGGGGGACCGGGGTGCCCGCTGGCTCCCCGTGGGGGGGCCTCCTCGTCCACCGGCGGCGTCCGCTCGAACTCGTACAGCGTCTCGACGTCGCACAGGAGGGGAAACTCCGGCCTGGGCTTCAACCGGACGAGGTCCCCCAGTGCGGGCCTGCCCGGCTCCGCGGCCCGCACGAGTCCCCCCTCGATCTTCGCGCCGCGCTTGCGCAGGACCTGGATCGCCTTTCGCTCCTCGTCGGTTCCGACGATCAGCGCAACGTCCTCGGGCCGTCTGTCTTCCTCGCCCTTCACGCTTCCATTTTACCTCATGGCCCCGACGGGAGCCAAGAGTGGCCTTTCCCCCCGTGGGCGCGGGCGTAAGCGTGGGCAAAATCGAGGACTTGCATGGCAAGGAGTCCCGCGTTTGCCAGCAGGGGCAGTTCGAGACAACGTCCAGAAAGGATGGGTTTTTATGGATCAGTCGCGAGCGAGTGGGGAATGTCCAGGCGCCATGATGGTTGACGCCGCGCCGGGACGCGGCTACCTTCCCGCCCATGGCGCGCCGCCTGCTGCGATGGCTGTTCCCCGACCCGAGGCGCACGGGGACGGTGCTGAAACTCGCCCTGCCCGTGATGGCGGCCATGCTGGTCCAGGCGTTCATCAACCTCTTCGACACCATCATCGTCGGCTTGCTACCGCGCGAGTACTCCATCGCGGGGCAGGCCGGGCTCGGCTACACGGTGATCCTGCACTGGCTCATTGGGGGGTTCGCGTCGTGCATCGCGGTCGGGACGCAGGCCATGACTGCGCGGCGGTACGGCGAGAAGGACCCCCACGGCGCCGGCCGCGTCGTGTTCAACTCGACGATGCTCGCCCTCGTCGTGGGAGGGGCCTTCACGGTCCTGTCCGTGGCCCTCGCCGGCCCCATTTTCAGGCTCCTCACCTCCAACGAGCAGGTCCTCGCCCAGGGCGTCCCCTATGCGCGCGCGCGGTTCGCCGGGATCCTCGCCATGGTCGGGACCCTGGCCTTCAAGGCATTCTTCGATGGCCTCGGCAAGACGTACTACCATCTGATCATCGCGATCGTGATGAACCTCGTGAACGTGGTTTTCAGCATCGTGCTGGTGTTCGGGGTGGGGCCGTTCCCTCGCCTCAACGTGCTGGGTGCGGGGGTCGCCGCGTGCGTGGCCAGTTACCTGGGCCTGTTCCTGATGGTCGGCCTCGCGCTTCGCCCGCGCTTCCGCAAGGGCTTCCGCATCTTCCGGTGGTCCAACCTCGACCCGCGCGTGGCGGCGTCCATCCTGCGCCTGTCGGTCCCCTCCGGCGTGGCGACCGTGTTCGTCATGACGGGGTTCCTCCTGTTCTTCAAGTGGGTGGGACTCCTGGACGCGGCCGTGGCGCAGGACTTCCGCCGGGGCGAGGCGTCGTCCATCGGCGGGTGGCTGCACGCCATCCTGCCGTTTTCCGTGTCTCGCGAGGCCTTCTTCGATTTGCTCGAGTCCCGGCCCCCGGTCTATGAGGCCGCGACCAAGGTCATCATTGACATCCTGTCCATCTCGTTCCTGACGTGCATGGGCCTGGGGGTCGCGACCGCCACCCTGGTCAGCCAGAACCTCGGCCGGGACCGCCCCGACGAGGCCGAGGCCTACGGGTGGACCGCCGTGCGGGTCGCCGCGTGGTTCGCGGGGACCCTGGGTTTGTTCGCGATTCTCGCCCCGGATGCCTTCATGGGCCTGTTCTCGCACGATGCAGAGGTCATCGAGGCCGGCCGCGCCCCCCTGCGCGTCATCGCGAGCGGCGGGGTCCTGCTGGGCTTTGGCCTGGTCCTGGCCCAGGCCCTCTTCGGCGCCGGGGCCACCCGCTTCGTGATGAAGGTCGAGATCGCCCTGCACACCCTGTGCCTGGTGCCCCTGTCGTACGTGCTCGGCGTGGTCCTGGACTTCAAACTGGTCGGGCTGTGGGTGTCCGCGCTCCTTTACATCGTGGCCCTCGCCTCGGTGATGACCTGGAAGTTCCGCGGCGGGTCGTGGAAGCACATCCGGATCTGAGGGGGCACCGCCTGGCCCGCGCCGCGTCCAGACAGCCCCAGCGCATCCAGGGCCTCGTCGGTGGCCATGGTGTCGGGGTCCCAGGGCGGATCGAAGACGACCTCGATGTGGACGGGGTCCACGCCGCTTCGCTTCCGGCCTGACGGTGCGCCCGGTCGATCCGCTCGAGTTCATCCGGATCCTGGAGGGCATCGCACCATGAAGAGCGCATCCACGTTGCAGGCTGACGCCTGGATTGCGATCGTGAGAGGGCTTGGGCTGGCGGACGCGCTGCGGTGCCGCATCCTGTTCGAACTGGGGGGCGGGGACTACGTCCGGGAACGCGACGAACTGTTCGCCTCGATGACGCTCGATGACTGGGTCAAGGCTTCGCGGGAGGCCGTGCCCGGACCCGAGCGAGGGAGTGGTGGCTCGGGCGGATCAGACGATTCATGAGGACCTCGTCCCACGTCACCACCCTGGAGCCGCGACCTCCGAGTCGCGGACCACTCGAGGCGGCACCAGGCCACCGAATTCCATCGCGCTGACACGACCGTGACGGTGGATTCCGAACCTCTACCGAAACTGTGCCGGGTCCAGGCCGAGGCGCTTGAGGAGCCGCCAGGTCTGGCCGCGGTCCTTGCCCAGTTCCGCGGCGGCACGGACCGTGTTGTCGCGGGTCCGCCAGAGGACCGCCTCGACCGTGTCGACGCAACTCGCGGGATTGACATGACATCATGATGTCGCTACATTGGCACTCGGAGGTGGTCGTCATGGTGCGAACCCAGGTCCAGCTGACCGAAGAACAGGTGCGAACCCTGCGGCAGATCGCGTTGCGACAACGCATTTCGATGTCAGAGGCAGTCCGGCGGTGCATCGAGAAGGGCGCGGCACAGATGGGGCCTCACGGCGAAGACGCCTGGGTCAGGGCCAGCCGGATGGTCGGGGCGTTGAAGTCCGGCAGGCGCGAACGAGACCTCTCCCGGAACCATGACCGGTACCTCGACGAGACGTATGGATGAACCGCGTTCTCGTGGACACGTCCGCCATCCTCGCGCTGCTGGTCCCGACCGACCAGGCCCACGCCAGGGCGCGCCGTGAATTCGACAGGTTGCGCAGGAAGGAAGCCACGTTGCTGGTGACGTCGTATGTGCTGGTCGAGACCTACGCGCTGATCGGGCGGCGTTTCGGCGTGGCGGCCGTGCGCAGGTTCCGCGAGGAGTTCGCGCCGCTGCTCCAGGTCATCTGGGTCACGCCCGTGATGCACGAGAAGGCTCTTGACCTGTTGCTGGCCGACGGCCGGCGTCGTCTGAGCCTCGTGGACGCGGTGTCGCTCGTGGTAGCCGCCGAGTCCACCGTGGACGGAATCTTTGCCTTCGACAAGCATCTGGCCGCGGTTTTCGGCTAATCCTTGATCGTCGGCCTGGCCACGGATGGATCCTCGTAGGCGTGGGCGTGTAGCCACTCGACCAAGGCCCCTTGGCGACGGGTAGTGGGTGGGCGAGGATGCCGTCCGGAAGGGGACAAGCACGGACGCATCAACAAAAGCCATCGGTCGAGGTCGAGGGTCTGGTCTCAAGGACAGGCGAGAGCGGACGGTTGGCCGTCCTCCCGGGTCCGAGAGTGGTGGCCGGACGCCTGGGTCGAGGAGCGACGCGCAAGAGACGGCCAGGGCCGAGTCCGGGGTCAAGGAATCCGCATCCCCAGAGTCCGACCGCTTTGAGACCCTGGTCCTTCCCCCCACCGGGCCGCCGTAGGGTCCGGAAGGTCTCCAACGTCCAACCGACCCAGGCCATGCCCAGGCAACTCGCGTCTTTCGAGTGTCCGCGCCCCCGCGTCCCCCAAAGATACCCGCATCTCGCCCGGCCCGGACCTCCCGCATCCCCACGCACCCCACCTCGCCTCAAGTCCAGAGAGGATGGTCGAGCGGTTGCCCGGGAACGGGCGGCAGCCCCTCCCCCATCTTCGGAGGATGTGGGTCCTCATAAAGACACCTCCTCGTGGCACATGGTGGCCACTGCGGGGGAACGAATCAGAGTGCGGCCCAGGCCCAGATCCTGACTATCCCATTCGAAATTCCCCCGCAGATCCATGGGCAATTTCTTCGGAAGACTTCGGTATTCGCGAGAATACGCCGCGAGACGGGCGACTACAGTCCGCCTGGCGATCCCCGTCGCTCAAGTCAGCGTACCATCTTGTGGTTCGAGCCCGGTGGGCCTCATCGCTGGCAGACCCCCTGTCGACCTCGGCGAGCGTGCGGGCGTCGTCAGGCTTCCCATCACCCGGCCCTGCACCGTGTGGTCACTGGAGGCAAGGGGACAGGCAAGAGACAGCAAGTCAGTTCGGTTTCTGAAGATTGTAGAGGTGCTTGATTTCATCCTCAGACAATGCCTTGTTGTAGATCACAACCTCATCCATCGCGCCGGGAAAACCTGAATCTGCCGCGGTACAACTCCATGCATGGTGATAGCCCAATCTAACTGCGGCGGTGCTGGAGAGAATAGGTTTCTTCACAATGGCTGACCCAGCAGACAAAACGCCATTGAAATACTGTCTGATTTGTCCTTGGTTCGCATCAAAAGTAAAGGCAAAATGGGACCATTTCCCGGGGCTTATATCACCCGAAGTCATACTGACAAGCTTGGCATCTCCTTGACAATTACCTTCATGGCTTGTCCGAACCGACCAACGCTGGTTATTCTCGTCAAAAATAACAAACCACGCCGAACCGCATCCCCAATCGCCACTTCCCTTGCCAATAACCCACCGATAATTATTTCCAGCGTCACAATCTAGAGCAATAAAAGCCTTGGCCCAGAACATAACAGTAATAGAATAGGCAATGTCCAGGGAACCCGAATTTGGAATCTCTATCCAACCCTCATTTGCGAAGGTCACTGCCTTCCCCACTACCCCGTCTGTGGTCCAGCCGAAGTTTTCGCTCCCGGCCTTTGCTCCATGATTGCCGAAATTCGATTTGTCGTACACCGTGGTGCCGCTTCCCTCATCCAGAGGAAGATAGAGAACCAAGGAGTTGCAATACTCATCCTTCTCTCCATCGCAGTCATTGTCCATCCCGTCGCAGATATCCACGCCTCCTTGACTTGGGGCGCATTCACAGCCATCTTCTGGATTCTTATTGGCATCATACCACTTGGACTTGCAGCCAGGGACAATGCATTTCCCGTTTTGGCAGGCAGGACCTGTAGCATTGGGATAGACTGGGCACGTGTTGAAACACTTTCCACAGTGATTGACATCTGATTGGAGATTTACAGGGTTCACATCATCTGTGATCCCGCTACAGTCATTGTCTTTGTTGTCGCAGACCTCCTCTTGCGGCGTTCCTGGTTCAACGGAACACCCTGACAGTCCTGTTTCCAGATTGCAGACAAACACCCCGTCTCTCTCGCACTCGCCTGTCCCGACGCTGCAGGTTGTACCAAGTTCAGGAAAGGCTTCGTCCGTAAGACCATCGCAGTTATTGTCTTTATGGTCGCAACTTTCATCCTGCGGCTCGCCGGGGACGGCGTTGCAAATAGTGTCTTTGCCTTCCAAATCACAAACCAGGTTCCCGCCTGCCTTGCATTCCCCTTGCCCATGTTCGCAAGGAGCACCAAGCGCAGGCCAATCTTCGTCGGTGGCGTCATCGCAATCGTTGTCCTTTCCGTCACAAAGTTCTTCCTGCGGATCGCCAGGGACCGCATCGCAGACGGTCACCACTCCATCTTGAGAACAGATTTTCTCGCCAGCCCTTTTACACTCGCCAATGCCGACTTCGCACAATACTCCTAGGTCAAACTCGTCGTCAGTCGTGCCATTGCAATCGTTATCTTTGTTATCACAAATCTCATCCTGGGGCAGCACCGCGCCAAGGCATTCCCCAGACCAAGAGCCGCCTTCAAGGCATTTTTCCTTGCCAAGTCTGCATTCGCCAAGGTTCTTGAATCCGCAATCTCGCTCTTCACCCGGTTTGCAACATTCAGGCAAGCCGTCATCTGTTTGACCGTTGCAGTCATTGTCGCTTTGATCGCAAGATTCAACGCCACCATTTGTCATTTCGCATTCACAGCCGTCCTCTGTCTTTTGATCAATATCAACAAAGCCATCCCGACAAAGCGAAATGACGCAGAAACCGTTGGCGCAGGCAACATCCGCCACATTCGCCAAGTTCCAGCAATCATTCTCGCAAGTTCCGCAATGACGGGCATCCTTTTCCAAATCAAAGTCTTCGTCTGTTAGCCCGTCGCAGTCATTATCCTGCCCATCACATTCTTCATCACCGGTAGGAAAACAAGAAAGCACGTCTTCGGACGGCAAGAGGTCAGTCGCAGCACCGTCAAAAGACTCGTCAAACTCTTCAATCGCTTTCTCAACCTGGTCGCTTTCGTCAGCAATGCCAAAATAGTCGCCATCAACCCGAAAGTCACTTTCTGAAATAATATCAAAATATTCGCTTGTAATCATATCAGTATTATTTCGAATATCGGATTTCTTGACCGGTGGATTTGGGAGACAAGATAACATTCCGACAAGCAAGAAAACAAACCATTCCCGATAGAACTGCGTTCTCACCGGAACCTCCTGGACGCGAGGTTACGCCTCCTAATTGAGGTGGTCCCGATCGTTTGGACAGCGATCGGGTTGATCTAAGCGAGACTCCCACCTCGTCAAGCAAGGTCATTTTACTTCCGTTGCCTGACGAGTCAAGAGGGGCTGAGTGCCGGCGCCGCGCTGTCGGAAGTGTAGGAAATCCGAAGGGGTTTTCAGGCTCCTGTCGGCAAGCCGCAGGCTTGTCGCCAGGAGCGGCACTTTCGACAGCCTTCCCGCGCGTCCTTTCACGACGCCCCTCCCGCGAAGTGGACTTCCCTCGGCGTCCGGTAGCCGAGCCCCTGATGAGGCCGCTCCTCGTTGAAGAACCGGAGGTACGACCCGATCCCCGAGCGCGCCTCAGCAACCGTCGAGTACGCCTTCAGGTACACCTCCTCGTACTTGAGGCCGCGCCACAGCCTCTCCGCGAACACGTTGTCCAGACACCGACCGCGGCCGTCCATGCTGATCCGGACTCCGGCGCCCGGCAGGACGCTGGTGAACGCCTCGCTGGTAAACTGGCACCCCTGGTCGCTGTTGAAGATCTCCGGACGGCCTCCCCGCAAGGCCAGTTCCGGCGCGTCCACGCAGAAGTCCGCATCCAGCGTGTTCGACAGCCGCCACGAGAGTACGTACCGGCTCGCCCAGTCCAGGATCGCCACGAGGTACAGGAAGCCACGGACCATCGGGATGTACGTGATGTCCGTCGCCCACGCGTGGTTTGGGCTTCGTGACCACCAGCCCGCGCAGCAGGTACGGGCACACCTTGTGCCCCTTCGCCTTCTCGCTCGTCTTGAGGCGTGGGTAGATCGCCTCCAGCCCCATGATCCGCATCAGCCGCCGGACCCGCTTCCGGTCAACCAGGTGCCCGGCGCGTCGCAGCGCCTCCGCCATCCTCCGTGTGCCATAGAACGGCGTCTCCAGGTACTGCCGGTCGAGCAGCCCCATCAGCACCAGGTCCTCCTCGCTGGCCCGCACCGGCTCGTAATACACCGACGACTGGCTCACCCCGAGCCGCTCGCACTGCCGCACGACGCTCAGGCCCCCAACGCCCCGTTCTACAAGGTCCAGCCGCTCTGCTCGATTCAGCGACCGGACCTGCGGGACAAAAAATCACGCTCCATCTTCAGCCGTCCGATCTCCTCATACAGCC
>FWPU01005989.1_pt1 | contig 25250 bp, 31 predicted proteins | sample 2228361 | NCBI WGS metagenome assembly FWPU01 (sample SAMEA103939777, study PRJEB20133) | metagenome | reverse complement strand
ATGAGAAAGAATATTTTCTTTCTCCCTTTCCTTGAAAAATATAATTTTTTTACTCCAAAAGTTGCATTTATTAGTTGAATTTAGTAAAAGTAATAAAATTTCAAAGGACTTAACATAAAAGTCCTATTTTTCGCAAAAGAGACAATTGATAAATTTTTACGTAATTTGCAGCTTTAATTGTCATAAACATGTTGCCTGCACAAAAAGTAGCATTTCACACACTTGGATGTAAATTGAATTTCACCGAAACGTCTGCCATTGCAAGGCTTTTCACTGAAAATGGATTTGCAAAAGTAGATTTTGACGAAGAAGCCGACATATACGTGATCAATACTTGCAGTGTTACCGATTTTGCCGATAAAAAATGCCGTCAATTGGTTTCTAAAATAAAAAATCGTCATCCTTCTGCCAAAATTATCATGACCGGTTGCTATGCCCAACTAAAACCCAAAGAGCTTGCATCCATACCGGGCGTGACGCTGGTGTTGGGAGCAAACGAAAAATTTAAAATTTTGGATTACCTAAAACAATCATCCGGAGAAAATTATTTTCGTCAACACATCAAATTGGCCAAAGAATTTTATCCTGCATACTCTTTGGGCGACCGTACACGCGTTTTCTTTAAAGTGCAAGACGGTTGTGACTATTTTTGTTCGTTTTGTACTATCCCATTGGCCAGAGGGCGCAGCAGAAGTGCCACCATTCAAGATACCATCTCAATCATGCAGCAACTCGAAAAAGAAGAAGTAAAAGAATTGGTGCTTACAGGTGTCAATATTGGCGACTTCGGAAAGCAACACGGAGAAACGTTTTTCGAACTATTGCAAGCCATTGCAAAACATATTTCCATACCCAGAATACGAATATCTTCCATTGAACCGAATCTATTGACCGACGAAATGATCGATTTTCTTTCTGTCAACCCGCAGTTTGTGCCTCATTTTCATATCCCGTTACAATCCGGAAGCGATAAACTTTTACAATTGATGCGAAGAAAATACGACACCGATTTTTATGCCGGGAAAATTGCTTACTTAAAATCCAAAATGCCCGATGTATGCATTGGGGTGGATGTGATAACAGGTTTTCCGGGTGAAACCGATAAGGATTTTGAGACAACTTTCGAGTTTTTGAAAAATCTCGATGTGGCCTATCTGCATGTCTTTACTTATTCTGAAAGAAACAACACCACTGCCGTACGCATGGAAGGAAAAGTACCGATGCACATTAGAAAAGAAAGAAGCAAAATTTTGCAACAATTATCTTCACAACTTAAAAGCACTTATTATCGACGCTTTACAGGAAAAGTAAGGCCTGTTTTGTTCGAACAAGAAAATCACGAAGGGGAAATTCACGGATACTCCGACAACTACATTAAAATAGCCCTGCCTTACGATAAAGATTTGTGCAATAAAATTATTCCGGTTAAAATTACCGATTTCGATTCCACTTCATTTGTTTCAAAAGGAGAAATTGCAAAATATCCCCTATCGCTGAAAAATCATGTGTAAATCTTCTAAGAAAATTATATGTATCCTACATTAGAATATTTTTTTGTCAAGTTGTTAGGTTGGAACGTCAATTTACCATTGCCTACGTTTGGTTTTTTTGTTGCTTTATCTTTTTTGGCTGCGGCCTATGTGTTGACCAAGGAGTTGAAGATGAAAGAATCTATGCAACTCATCCCCCCACGTGAAGAAACAATCATTGCCGGCCGTCCATATCCTTTTTCTACCTATCTCACACAATCTGTTATAGGATTCATTGCGGGATATAAGATCATAGGTATTTTGGCCGGATATGATGCCTTTGCCGAGGACCCACAGGGCTTCATTTTATCGACACAAGGTAATTGGATGGGTGGATTGGCAGGGCTAATCTGGGCATATTATTCTACCCGAAAAGACGACCTCAAACAACGATTGCCCAAACCCGAAAACAAAAAAATAAAAATCTATCCCCACCAGGAAGTAGGCAATATCACCATGATTGCAGCTGTTGCCGGAATTCTTGGAGCAAAATTGTTTCACAACCTCGAAGAATGGGATATTTTTATACAAGATCCAGTTGCTGCATTGTTGTCTTTTAGTGGTTTGAGCATTTACGGTGGCTTGATCATCGGTGGAGGTGCTGTGTTGTATTATGCCCGGAAGAAAAAAATACCTATTTTGCATTTGCTTGATGCAGCCGCTCCTGCTTTGATGCTTGCTTATGCTATCGGCAGATTAGGGTGTCATTTTTCCGGCGATGGTGATTGGGGAATTGTCAACCATCTGCCTAAACCCTCGTTTCTACCCGAATGGCTATGGATATCGACCTATCCCAACAATGTTATTCAAGAAGGCGTACCCATTGAAGGTTGCACAGGAAAATACTGCACCGTATTACCCGAAGGTGTCTTTCCGACCCCGCTCTACGAATCATTTGCAAGTTTTGTTTTTTTCATTATTCTTTGGAAACTACGCAACCGTCTTAGTCCCGGCAAGCTTTTTGCCATTTACCTTATGATGAATGGTTTTGAAAGATTTTGGATTGAAAAAATAAGGGTCAATCCGCCTTATCATTTTTTAGGTATCGAAGCTACGCAGGCAGAGATCATCTCGGTAATTTTGTTTTTTGTCGGTTTGGGATTTTATGTTATTTTGCACAAAAAAATAAACCTCGTCAAACAATGAACAAGAAAGCAATCATATGGTTTTTCTCTTTTTTCTTGTCTGTATCGATGTATGCTCAAAACAAAATCTTACATTTCGACTTTAATACTATTCAAGAAAAAAAAGAAAAACTTGCACAAATTAACACCAACATACAATTACAGCCTATAGAAATCATTCAAGACAGTTTGATTCCTTATTTTTTTTCGTTATATCAGCAGGAGCGTAATTTGCCCGGATACCGTATTCAAATCATTTCCACCTCCAACCGTAATGAACTCAGAAAAGTGAAATCTGAATTTTTGAAAGCTTTCCCGGACATCAAAACCTATGAAATTTATCAACAACCTTACTTCAAACTCAGGGTAGGTGATTTCCTTTATTATTATGAAGCCATGTGCATCAAAAAATATATCGAACAACAGTTCCCCGGGGCATATATTGTTTCAGAAAATAAAATTGAAAATGTTGCTTATCCACTAAATTGCCAATCAGATGAAAAATAAACCCGATGCTTCCCGGATTCTGTTTAAAGAAAGTCAACGTTTTGACCAACCCTGGTTATGGTTGTTGATGGCCGCGATATTTTCAGTCAACCTTTTTTTATTGGTCAAACTTGGATCGACGACCGTTGTGTTGTTAAGCGTAGCGATATTTTTGATGATTGTTATCCTTTTTTTGTTGATGAAATTAGAAACAATTGTCACTACAACCGGTATTTATTATCGTTTTTTACCTTTTCAAATAAATCACAGAGTTATTCCGTATTCATCGATCACCGAATGGTCTGTCAATAAATACAACCCTTTAAAAGATTTTGGCGGCTGGGGTATGCGTTGGTCTGTCAAATACAAATGTTGGGCTTATATAGTAAAAGGTCGTTACGGAATAAACATTGTATATGACAATGGAAAAAAACAAATCATCCTCGGCACCTGCCATCCTGAAGAGTTAAAACAACTGATCCGTACGCAAGGGGAGAAATGAACAAAGTTGTCTCCTAATAGCATAAAAGTTCTCTTATCGATATTTCTATTATTTTTCTTATCTTAGTAGGGTTTTAACATTTTTTTATTGACTCTCAATAGTTTTTTTATTATCATTGTAATAGTAACAAATAAAAATTTAACATTTATGGACAAAGAAACTTTAAAAGCAAAGATTAACCAATTAATTGACGAAACAGCTGCAAAGATTGATGAACTAAAGGCCAAGAAAGAAAAAGCCGAAGCAAATATGAAGGCGAAGTACGAAGAAACTATTCGCGAACTTGAAGAAAGAACAAACAAAATGCAAAACAAAATCAAAGAAATTCAAGAAACAAGCGAAGAAAAATGGGAACACGTCAAAGAATCATTCTCGGCTGCATGGGAAGATTTCAAAAGCGGCTTTGAAAAAATTAAATCGGCCTTCTAAACTCGTTATCGCCTCTTAATCCCTCCCCCAACCTGCCCGAAATGGCAGGTTTATTTTTTTTATCTTTCATAATAGAAACTTTGGTTAATTTCGGCCAAAATTTCTTTGTTATGAGTTTACTGGTTATCGGCACCGTTGCATATGATGCCATTGAGACACCCTTCGGAAAAACCGATAAAATTCTTGGTGGTGCAGCTACATTTATCTCTTTTTCCGCTTCATTGTTTACTAAAAATATAAATCTTGTTTCGGTGATCGGAGAGGATTTCGAACAAAAATACATCGACCTCTTTAAAGACAAAGGCATCAATATAGATGGATTAAAAATAGTGAGAGGAGGAAAAACATTTTTTTGGTCCGGACGCTACCATATGGATATGAATACTCGTGACACGCTCGAAACCCAACTGAATGTACTGGCTGATTTTGACCCCGAAATCCCGGATCAATATCAAGATTGCCAATATCTGATGTTGGGCAATTTGGACCCGGTGATTCAAAAGAAGGTGATTGAGAAATTGCATAACCGTCCGAAACTTATTGTGATGGACACAATGAATTTCTGGATGGAAAACCGTTTGCCGGAATTGCTGGAAACACTCAAACTGGTCGATGTGCTTTCGATCAATGATGAAGAAGCCCGCATGCTTTCAAACGAATACTCGCTGGTAAAAGCTGCCAAAAAAATACTTGATCTTGGCCCCAAATATCTGATTATCAAAAAAGGGGAACACGGTGCTTTGTTGTTTAACCGGGAAAGCAAAGTATTTTTTGCACCGGCTCTACCCCTGGAAGACGTTTTTGATCCCACCGGTGCAGGAGATAGTTTTGCCGGCGGTTTTATCGGATATCTGGCTTCTGTCAAACGTACCGATTTTGAATCGATGAAAAGAGCCATCATATATGCGAGCGCCATCGCTTCTTTTTGTGTGGAAAAATTTGGGACAGAACGATTGGTAGATCTCTCCAAGGAAGAATTATTTGAGCGGGTACAGGAATTTATTGATCTCGTTCAATTTGAAATAGAAATCGAAGATTAGGCCTATTTTTACTTGACCTTATCAGTGCAAATGCACATCCACAACCTGATAAACCTCATAAGTTTGGCTGTTGTAGATGTAGGCAATAGCCGTCATATCGTTTTCTTTCCAATCATCAGGCAATTGAGTAGTATATTCCAAAGAAAAAGTGTCATTTGCTTGTGTATTGCCAATCACTTCGCCCCACGCAGAGTTTAACGATTTTCGAAGTACATGGCGATGATCATAAGAATAATTCTCGTTTGATCCCACTTGTTGCCAATCAGTTATGTGATCTTCACTCAGAATAACCACCAATTTAATTTCTCCACTTAATGCAGTTAAAAAAGTCCCGTCAACTGATAGTTTCAATACACGGTTTGATGGACTATAAAAAGCAGTCAATTTTAGCGTAACCACATTTGGTTTGGCTTTTTCACTTTTCAATGCCGGTTCCCATTGCCCCACAGATTTAATTTGTCCATTTCCCGTTCTGCTGATCAATGCAGAAGGGTATGCCAGAGGATTGAAAGTAGTAAGATAATTTTCCCCCTCAGGAGTGCGCAGGTCTTTGGTAATTTTAGGATAAACCGAAGGGTCGGCAAAAGCACCACTATAATATGCCACAGTAACCAATGTGTCGCCATAAATCGAATCGAGTTGCAAGGCCACTTGTGTACCTCCCGGACAATTGGGACAACCTTGCCCTGTAAATTCTTCCAATAAAACTGCCCGGTAGTTGCCTGTGGCTCTCATGAATGTATCTGTAAAAACAGTACCGGTGGTATCTACAACTTCCTTGGGAGGATAAGGAAAATCGACTTTATCGCAATGGGTCATGGATATTGCGATGATTAAAACGGTCATGTAGACGTGTGAAAAATACTTTTTCATACCCTAAAAACTACTGGTTATACTTAATGTAAATCCGTTGGCGGCAGGTACATTCCGGCATACTCCCCCTACACAGAAAATACCCTGGCGTTGCCGGCCATAACTCAGCGTGATACGATTGGTTTTGTTGATGTATCCTACCATAGCAGTATAATAATGTACGCGTTTGTATGGGATTTTGTTTCCGTAATTATATTGGTCCATCAATGCCACAAACCAATGGGGCGAATGAGTATATTCCAGCAAAACAGTTGCCCAATCTCCCATGTCTTGTTTGGTAATCAATCCCTGCAATTCGGTGCGCAATGCATTTTTATTATCAAACTTATAGGTAATATCCACCACGCCAATATGGGAATATATTAAGCCATAGCCGCTTTTTCCTTCCAAAACATCTTTGTCATAACTAAAATAAGCATAGGTGGTGACGGTTTTAATTTTTTTGCTCCATTTCTTAGTAATTTCAATATTGAAATCGCTGAAATACAATTGTCCGGCTGAAAACCATTCGGATTTGTATCCTTGCCTTGTGGTAGACCAGTCATTTAATTGTAAGGTATCTAAATTGTTCATTTGAGAATAATTGATCAAAACCGATGTGCCATATTTTCCACCTAATGGCGACCCTTTCTTAAAACGGAACAGAACTTCGCCTTGATAACCAATTTGTCCGTTCAATTGAGTTGCATAAGGGTATAGTGTTGCCAATAAATTATAGGTATGCTGTCTGGTCAGAGAAGGCACGTAATTGATCAAAACCTCCTGCAACACGGCGGTACGTTCCGACCTGAAGCTGAAATTGTCGTTTCGAATAGCTCCCAACGATATGCCAAATCCCTTGCTTGAATAGGATGATTGCAACAAAAAAGCATTTCCGGGTTTGTAAATATAATTATTGTCTTGCGATGGGTCGTTGATTTTATAGGCATATTCGGTAAATATACTGAAACCGCCCCGCATAACCTGCAGGCGGCCTCCATATGCTCCGACATTTTCAGGGAGAATCAATTGGGCATTTTGATCGGCTTCAAATTTACTCACAAAACTACCTCCCAAAATCAGTCTTGTTTTTTTATTTGCCAATGAATCAAAAAGTTCGTTGATATTAATCTCTCCGTCTATGCCTCTTACGATTCCCTCACCCAAAGTAAAATATTTTCTTTGCCTGCCTATTAATCCTTTTACATAAATTCCTTTGTAAGGATTGTATTTTACCCTGAATCCGTCAAAAGCATTGTCATATCCCAGCCCTCTGGCTTCGTAGGCACGTAATAGCAGGCCGCTGCCAAATTGCTCGTAAAAATTACCGGCAGTAACCGTCAAATCTTCGTTTTGAAAAGTGAAATAACGATAAGGAATGCCGCTCCCTTTATATTGTGGCGGAAAACCTTGAATTGGATTCAGATAACTTTCGTATCTGATACCGGCCTGGATAAATTTATTGGTATAAATTATATTGGCAAATCCATTTGAAAGTATTTTTTCAGGAGCGGTGACAGCGCCAATGACAGTATCTTCTTGATAATACTGGGCATCCAATTGTAAATTACCATGTATTTCTCCTCCGGATAAAAAATTTTCTAATGTTCCCTGGGCAAAAACCGCTGCACTGCAAACAAACAACCAGAAATAACATACAATTCCCCGGATCATTTATCAAAAATTATTGTGTAAAATTAAATCGGTTAGTTTACAAAACCAAAATTTTTGGTCTCTATTCTTGAAAACATAAAACAACCCGATTGGGGATTGTGTTGAATAAATCAAAGAAAAATTTGATTTATTTCAAGACAAAGATGTCAAATCTACGCTCAACGAGCGTACAATGAATGGTCCATTTTTCAATGATTCTTTGTTGTATGATAATCTTGTCAATTCGGGCCATTGTATAACCTCACTTTTAGCTCCCTCGGCAATGGCCTGACCTGCAGCAACATCCCACTCCATGGTCGGTCCAAACCTCGGATAAACATCGGCAACTCCTTCTGCCACCATGCATATTTTCAACGAACTTCCGGCCGATATAATCTCCAGGTCTCCTTTTTGTTTTTTTAAATTTTCAATAAATAACCGGGTGGGTTCATTCATGTGAGAACGACTGGCTACTACCGTAAACAAACGGTTTGCATTTGTTTCGGGTAAAGTTTTTTTTGCTTCCATTTTATTTTCTTGAATACGTTTAGATGCGTCGGTCAATTTAAAGGATCCAAATTCTTTTCCTCCCCAATACATGCAATCTTTCACCGGCACATAAACAACCCCCAGCAAAGGATAATTGTTTTCTATCAATGCTATATTAACGGTAAATTCACCATTCCTTTGAATAAATTCCTTTGTTCCATCCAATGGATCAACACACCAGAATTTCTTCCAAGTTTTTCTTTGGGTATAATCAATATCTGCTCCTTCTTCGCTGAGTATAGGAAAACCCGTATCCGTCAAATACGATGCAATGGTTTGATGCGATATTTGATCGGCCAAAGTGAGAGGGCTCTTGTCGTTTTTGAAAGTAACAGAGAAATCGTCCCGGTATACTTCCAAAATTTTTTTCCCGGCCTCTATGGCAGCATTCAAAGCTATTTGCAAAAGATTTTCCATCAATATCCTCCACCCGATGGTTGAATGTTTTCGATTGGATGCCATGTAGTTTTTACTTCACATACATCCAAAATACGGTAAGGGTTTTCCACAACATTTTCACTCATATCCACAGGATAGATATTCACTCTTTTAACGTTGATGGAAGCATTGTTTTGTAAAGTTTTTATTTCATCTTGATTGTTACCAAAATAAACTAAACCATGCACTTGCAAATGGGTGGAAAGATGGTCAATCAATTCTTTCCGGCTGCCCGTAAGAATATTGACCACCCCTGAAGGCAAATCTGAGGTGGCTAATGCTTCAGCAAAAGTAATGGACGGCAAAGGATATTTTTCCGAAGCCAGAGCCACCACACAATTACCAGCAACAATCGCCGGTATAATGGCAGAAATCAGACCCAATAAAGGAAATTCGTCAGGACAAAATATACCGATGACACCTGTTGGTTCATACACAGAAAAATTGAAATAACTGCCGGCAATGGGATTGACACTGCTGAAAACTTGTTGGTATTTATCGGCCCAACCGGAAAAATAAACCAACCTGTCGATACTTGACTCTACTTCTTCTTTTGCTTTTGATGCATCACCATAATATAGTGTCAATTCGTCAATAAACTGACTTTTTCTGCCTTCCAATACCTCGGCCATCCGGTAAACTATCTGGCTTTTTAAAAATGCCGATGCTTTGTTCCATTTACCAATTGCTTCATATGCTGCTTTAACCGCATCTCTTACATCTTTTCTCGAACATAAACAAGCATTGGCAATAAATTTCCCTTTCGCATCCTTTACTTTGTAATAACGTCCGCTTTCGGTTCTTGGAAATTGTCCATTGATAAATATTTTGTATGTTTTTAAAACAGGAATTCTATTACTCATAAAAATTTGTTTTTGTTATGTTAAACGACAATAAGCTGCAAGTCCATGTAGCCCTCCTTCCCTGCCAAAGCCACTTTCTTTATAACCTCCGAAAGGAGAAGCCGGATCAAATTTGTTGTATGTATTGGCCCAAACAACACCGGCACGCATTTTAGTGGTTAAATTAAAAATCTTCGAACCCTTGTCTGTCCAGACCCCTGCACTTAAACCATATGGCGTATTGTTGGCTTTTTCGATTACCTCTTCTACCGTTCTGAATGTTTGAACAGCCAAAACCGGACCAAAAATTTCTTCCCGTGCAATGGTATGCGATTGGGCTACATTTGTAAACAATGTGGGGGGACAGAAATATCCTTTTTTAGGAAGCGGGTAGTCACTCTGATAAATTTCGGCTCCTTCCTTGATACCTATTTCAATATATTTTTGCACGGTTTTCCATTGATTGGCAGAGTTGATAGCACCAACATCGGTGTTTTTATCCAATGGATCCCCGACAATCAAACTTTTTATTCGGTGTTTGAGCTTCCAAATCACTTCTTCGGCAATGTTTTCTTGAACAAACAAACGCGAACCGGCACAACATACATGCCCTTGATTAAAATATATGCCGTTGATAATGCCTTCTACTGCCTGATCTATGGGAGCATCGTCAAAAATTATGTTGGCTGCTTTGCCACCCAGCTCGAGTGTCACTTTTTTATGTGTACCGGCAATGGCTTTTTGAATAATCTTGCCTACTTCCGTAGATCCTGTAAATGCAATTTTATCTACATCAGGATGATTGACAATGGCTGCACCCGTATCGCCAAAACCTGTAACTATATTCACTACACCGGGAGGTAGATCGGCTTCTTGTATCAACTCTGCGAGTTTAAGTGCCGTCAACGGAGTGGTTTCTGCGGGTTTCAACACCACCGTATTGCCTGTGGCAAGTGCCGGAGCAATTTTCCATGCTGCCATTAATAAAGGAAAATTCCATGGGATAATTTGTCCGGCCACTCCATAAGGTTCGGGTTTGCGGTTAGGAAAAGCATATTGCAATTTATCGGCCCAACCGGCATAATAGAAAAAATGGGCTGCAGCCAAAGGAACATCTATATCGCGGCTTTCCCTTATCGGTTTGCCTCCATCCATACTTTCGATGACGGCAAATTCCCGCGATCTCTCCTGTATCATCCTGGCAATGCGGTAAATATATTTTGCCCTTTCTTTGGGCGGCATTTTTTTCCAATACTTTTCATAAGCATTCCTGGCCGACTTGACAGCCAAATCAATATCCTCCTGTTTGGCATAAGCCACATCGGCCAACTTTTCTTCCGTAGCCGGATTGATTGTTGGAAAATATTCCCCCTTTTTGGGTTTTACAAATTTGCCATTGATAAATAAACCGTATTGTTTTTCAATCCTGACATGAGATGAACTTTCGGGAGCAGGATCATATTTCCAGGATAAAACCTTGAAGTTTTTGTCTTCTTCTTGTTTTTGTTGCGGTTTTTGATTATTTTTTTTCTTTGCCATATTGATTAATCTTTTGAAATATAGTCCATAGATTGATATATACCCATGGTTTGCTTTCTGATTTGTAAAATGATGTCATTTGCCAACCGGCTTGCTCCGAATCTGAACCATTCCGGACTCATCCAACCCTCACCCAACACCTCGTTGACCATCACCAAATAATGCAAAGCTTGTTTGGCTGTGGAGATGCCACCGGCAGGTTTCATTCCTACTTTCCGTCTGTGTTTGAGATAAAAATCCCTGATGGATTCAAGCATAACTAATGTTACAGGCATTGTTGCCGCCGGGGATATTTTACCGGTAGATGTTTTGATAAAATCGGCCCCTGCCAGCATGGCTATTTCAGAAGCTTTTCTGACGTTGTCCAATGTGCTTAACTCTCCGGTTTCCAAAATAACCTTCAATCTTGCCTGCTCACCGCACAATTGTTTGATAGATGCAATTTCATCAAAAACATATTGATAATCGCCGGCTAAAAATGCCCCTCTTGAGATTACCATGTCAATCTCGTCAGCCCCTGCATCCAAAGCCATTTTGGTATCTTCCATTTTGATTTTCAACGATGCCTGACCTGCAGGAAAGGCCGTAGCCACTGACGCAACCTTCACACCTGTGCCTTTGAGCATTTGCTTGGCAGTATATACCATTGAAGGATAAACACAAACAGCAGCCACGGTCGGCAAGCCGGGAATCTCATCATGCAAATGCAACGCCTTGATACACAATTGCCTTACCTTGCCGGGTGTGTCACTTCCTTCTAGTGTAGTGAGATCTATCATGCTCAAGGCAAGCTTTAGGCCATCTATTTTACTTTGTTTTTTGATGCTTCTTTTTTGAAAACGCAAACACCTTTCTTCTACTGCCGTCTGATCAACCGGCGGTAAGGTTTTTAACCATTGTTGCAACATCACTTTTTAAAATTTTTAGATTAAATAAACCTTTGATCGGCCTCCATAATATGACCACACTTCTTGCACGTTCTTAAATCTTCACTTGTATAAAATTCTTTAAAACGGGGCAAGAAATCTTTCTCGATGTTGGTCAAATGAAAATAAGTTTCATGCAATTTATTGTTACATTTTTCGCAAAACCATAAAAGTCCGTCTTTATGTTGTGGTTCTCTTTTTCTTTCTATGACCAATCCAACTGTATTGGCAGGGCGAACGGGAGAATGTGGCACTTTGGCCGGTAACAAAAACATTTCCCCTTCTCTGATCTTTATTTCTTTGGCCTGTCCCTCCCATTGAATTTTGACCACAATGTCCCCTTCCAATTGATAAAACAACTCTTCGGTTTCATTGTAGTGGTAATCTTTCCTAGCATTGGGGCCTCCAACAATCATGACGATATAATCGCCCGATTCGGTATACAAATTTTTATTTCCGACAGGGGGCTTCAAGATATCCCTGTTTTCTTCTATCCACTTTTGCAGGTTGAATGGATTTTTCATAGGTGTATTATTTTTTGGTTAGTAATCAATCACTTGTTCTTCAATATTTTCGGGCAACTCTCTGTATTCATACTGTTGGTTTCGCAATTGGGGAATAAAGCCGGCTTCACGAATAGCTTCCTGTATGGTTTTGTATGTGAATCTGTGTGGGGCACCCGCTGCCGAAACTACATTTTCTTCAATCATGATCGAACCAAAATCATTGGCACCTCCATGCAAACACATTTGTGCCGTTTTTTTCCCTACAGTCAGCCACGATGCCTGTATGTTGAGGATATTGGGCAACATGATTCTCGACAATGCCACCATTCTGATATATTCTTCTGATGTGACATTGTTTTTTATTCCTTTGACCCTTTCCAAAATAGTGTCTTTATCCTGAAACGGCCAAGGAATAAATGCAATAAAACCTTTTGAATCAACCGGTTTTTTTGATTGCACCTCTCTGATGGCTATCAAATGATCAAATCTCTCTTCAATGGTTTCAACATGTCCAAACATCATGGTGGCAGAAGTAGTCAATCCTAATTTATGAGCTTCATGCATAATGTCCAACCATTCTTTTCCACTACACTTGCCTTTTGAAATTAATCTTCTCACCCTATCGCTCAAAATCTCGGCACCTGCACCCGGCAATGAATCCAACCCGGCATCCATCAATGCTTTCAAAACTGTTCTATGATCTTTATTCTCAAGTTTGCAAATATGGGCTACTTCCGGTGGCCCCAAGGCATGAAGTTTAATGTTCGGAAACATCGATTTTAAATCGCGAAACAAACGCACGTAATAATCCAAACCAAGATCAGGATGATGACCCCCTTGCAGCAACAATTGATCGCCGCCATAACGTATTGTTTCTTCTATTTTTTCTTTGTATTGTTCCAAAGTGGTGATATACGTTTCCGGATGACCGGGAGGACGGTAAAAATTACAAAATTTACAATTGGCAATACAAACATTTGTCGTATTTACATTGCGGTCTATAATCCAAGTTACCACCGGCTCGGGATGCAAGCGCATGCGCATACGGTGGGCAACCCACATTAAATCCGGCGTAGATGCATGATAGTATAAGTATAACCCTTCTTCTTTGGTTAAAAATTCAAAATTTAATGCTTTTTCAAATAAGGTGGAAATATTCATAAAATATAAAGTAATTTTACGGCTTTCAAAATACAAAGATAATTATGTTACAAATACTATTTAAAAAAGATTCAAAAGATTTTGATGCAAAAGTTGTTTTTGCAAGTCAAAAAAAAGATTTAAACAAAAAAAATATTCCCGGCATAGCTTTACCTGATGCTTTCCATGAAGGCATTTTTCAATTTTATCATGAAGGCAAATGGTGGTTTTTGGTATTGCAAGAAAATAGTATTCCTTTTTACGACCATAATGAATCGATTAGAAGACAAGGAAATGCTTTGTTCTTAAGATTAAAAAATATCCATGCCGGAAGTATTCTCATTGAAAACTATGCACAAAAAGAGGCCTTTTTAAACTTTCTGGAAGGTTTTTTATTATCAACATATAGCTTTGACAAATACAAATCATCTTTCGGCAACAAAATAGAAAAAGTAACCATAACATCGCTTCAATTAAAAAAAGAGATTGATGAATTATGGAATTTATGCAAATGTGTATTCATAACTCGAGATTTGGTAAATGAACCACAAGAATTCCTCACTGCCCAGACTTTTTCCCAATTGATGGTAGAATCAGGACAAAAAAGCGGACTGAAAGTAGAGGTGCTCTCTCTCCCCAAGATAAAATCACTCAAAATGAACGGGCTTTTGGCTGTCAATAAAGGTAGTGAAAATCCACCTGCATTTACCATAATTGAATGGAAACCCGAAAATCATCAAAATAACAAACCAATCATTTTGGTTGGTAAAGGAATTGTGTTTGATACCGGAGGTCTCAACATCAAGACGGCCGATGGCATGTCTACCATGAAATGTGATATGGCCGGAGGTGCTGCCGTTTTTGGCACTATGTTGGCTTTGGCTGACAACAATGTACCGTTGCATGTGATTGCATTGATACCGGCCACGGACAACAGACCTGCAAAAAATGCTTATGCACCTGGAGATGTCATCCGGTTTATGAACGGTAAAACCGTAGAAGTGCTCAATACTGATGCCGAAGGACGGCTCGTCTTGGCCGATGCTTTATGTTATGCGTCAAAACTAAATCCTGGGATTGTTATCGATATGGCCACATTAACAGGGGCGGCCGTAAGGGCTCTTGGCGATTATGTGGCAGCGGTCATGGGAACAGCCCCGCAAAAAGAATTTGAACTCCTGGAAAAAGCAGCAAATCAAACTTTTGAACGTATTGCCATACAACCTTTTTGGGATGATTATTCCGAATTATTGAAATCAAACGTTGCCGATTTGAAAAATATAGGTGGTCCTCTTGCCGGGCATATCACGGCCGGTAAATTTCTGCAAGAATTTACCGTTTACCCATGGATTCACATCGACATTGCAGGTCCATCATTTATGGAAAAAAATTACTACTATTGGGGAACAGGAGGAACCGGTTTTGGTGTACGATTGATTTATCACTATTTAATCAACAAACTCTATGCAAGCAAAAAATAATCAAGTAAACAATCAAGTCATTTTGGGCATTACCATCGGTGATCTCAATGGAATTGGCCCGGAATTGGTTTTTAAAATTCTATCCGACACATCCATTACTGAAATTTTCACACCGGTGGTTTATTGTGGAATGAAGACCGTTTCTTGGTATAAAAAACGTCTTGGTTTAAACAATTTTAATCCTTTTAAAGCCCCGGATATAAAACAAGTGCAACACGGCAAAGTCAATATTATCAGTTTGTGGGACGAAGATTTAAATATTCAACCCGGCACTCCGGATGCATCTCTTGCAAAATATGCATTTTTATCTTTAAAAGCCGCTACCATTGACATCAAAAGAAATTATATCCATGCCATGACGACCGCCCCTATAGATAAATCGCTAATTGCCGAAGAATTATCCGGATTTACAGGACACACCGAATACCTTGCCGGACAAGACCAAAATGGCCGACCTTTAATGATAATGGTGGGGGAGCTGATGAAAGTAGCCACTGCAACAACCCACGTTCCTTTAAAAGAGGTTGCTAGTCGACTTGACAAAGATAGTATATTGCAATCCATTGTATTGTTAAATGACTCACTAAAAAGGGATTTTCTTATACCCAAGCCCAAAATAGCTGTTTTAGGCCTAAATCCCCATGCAGGAGATAATGGTTTGATTGGCAAAGAGGAAAAAGATTTTATTATTCCGGCCATTCTTGACGCAAAAAAAGAAAATATAATAGTCTTGGGCCCCTATTCTGCCGATGCATTCTTTGGGACCAAGTTATTTAATAAATTTGACGGAATTCTTGCCATGTATCACGATCAAGGATTGGCTCCCTTTAAGCTTTTGGAACACGAAACCGGAGTGAATTTTACTGCTGGATTGTCGTTTGTCAGAACCTCTCCCGATCACGGTCCCGCTTTTGATATTGCAGGTAAAAACATTGCCAATCCTTCTTCATTCAGACATGCCATGTTTCTTGCAAAAGACATTTACCTCAACCGCATTCATTACCGGGAAATGTACAGCAACCCATTACAAACTAAAACCTCTCTGACTATTGACGCAGAAGAGCAAGGAAACAACAATTAATTTGATCGAATATTTAACACTTGATATGCGCTTTCAAGTGTTTTAAATGAAATATTCAATTTATTTAATAATACTTGCTTTCAAAATAAAACTTTGAATCTACCGGGTTTCTTTTTCCTGACAAAATTCCACCAATACTTTTTGTGTATCTGAAGGATGTAAAAAATTGATGACCTTATTGTCGGCGCCTTCTTTATTTTGATCGTATATCCAACGGAAATCATTCAAACGGTTTCTTTCTTCATCCAGATTGTCGGTGGCAAATGCTATGTGATGAATCCCTTCTCCTTTTGTTTCTAAAAATTTTGCCAACGGCACATCTGAACGAATAGCAGCCAACAACTCTATTTTCACTTCTCCCACTTGATAAAAAACCGTTTTCACTCCTTCCGATTCAACCACTTCTTCTTTATATGGCTTCTTACCCAATAAGCGGTTGAATGTTTCAATGGCTTTCTCGAGGTCTTTTACTGCAATTCCGATATGTTCAATTTTATTTATCATTGGTTTGTATTTGATACAACAAAAAAGGCCGCACATAGGCGACCTTCAAAAGTATTGTTATCTACCGATTATTTCTTTATAAATGTATCACCGGTGCTGTTGTCATAATTGATATAATAAATACCTTTCGGCAAGTTGGATACGTCTACAGTTTTGCCAAATCCTTTTTTCACAATATTTCCATAAGAGTCATAAATTTCATATAGAGTTTCTGCAGTAAATATAATTTCATCTTTCACTTTGATAGGACTGAAAGTAACTTTTTCAACTTTTGATTCAAATTTGGCAGTAGGAGATATTCTGGGTTTACCACTATAGTCAACTTGTTTGACACGTACTTGGTTTTCTCCGCTATGAGGCTCGATTTTGAATTGATATTCGTGTTCTTCCGGTGTCCCAACTCCTTCAACTTCGCCCACTTTCACCCATTTGTTCCAACGAAATTGCTCGATTATATATGGCAATTTTCCGGTTTCGTTTTTCGTCTTCCAAGTAATCAAACCATCGGGAGTGGCTGAAATTGAAACCGTTTCGAAGGTGCTTTTTGGTTTCAAAACTTCAGGATTTAACACTTTAGGCTTACAGTCATCTTTGTGTTTTATTTTTACAACTACCGGAGTTCCCATTTTTAATCCCAAAGCAGTAAAATCAATTTCAAATGCACTGGAGTTTATTTCATCGGTAGTTACCTGGTCATTTACGGTTACTTCATAAACGCAATAACCCACACCACTACCGGCAATGGGGTTTTGAACATAAATGTTTTTACCTTGATAATTACCTTCTAATACAATCACACCACCCTGAGAAAAAACCATACTTGACAGAAGCAACGAAAAAACAAGCAACGTCTTTTTTGTTAAAAACATTTTATTTTTCATAAATGTATTCAATTAGTTAAATACAATTTCGTATTTCAAAATGCAAATATAAATTTAGTTTCCAAAAATAAAAATAATTTGATAACTATTTTCAATAATTTATCGTTTTTTTTCTTGATTTCTTCTATACAAATGTTAGTTTTGTAGCACACTAAAAGGTTTTTTAAGCGTTTTTGCTTAATTTTTATTATGAAATACAACTACCGGATACTCAGGTATTTTTTTAAAAATTTTATTTGGCATATTCCGAATCATCAAAATAAAATTTATCTCACATTTGATGATGGGCCAACACCCGGTGTCACGGAAAAAGTTATTGAGATACTTAATGAATTCGATGTTAAGGCGACATTTTTTTTATTAGGCAAAAATGCAGAAAATTACCCTCAATATTTTTCTTTGTATAAGCATTTCGGCCACAATATAGGAAACCATACTTACTCGCACCCAAATGGTTGGTTTACAAAACTTTCAGATTATATCAACGATGTAGAAAAATCCAAAAATATTATACCGGGAAATTTGTTTAGACCCCCCTATGGCAAATTGACCTTGAAACAAGCAAAAAATTTACAAGCAAATTTTAAAATTGTCATGTGGGATGTCATTAGTTACGATTTTGACACTTCTATAACTCCCAATTTTTGCATCAAACATGTGATGAAGTATGCCAGGTCAGGGTCTATACTTTTATTTCATGATAGCAGGAAATCGGCGAGAAATACATTGCCTGCATTAACAGAAATAATCCCCCGCTTATTGGAACGGGGGTTTCAATTTGACGTTATCTAAACTTTTTCGGAAAGGTGGCTCTTAATAATACTTTTCAATTGGGGTGCAGGAACCACCCCTGCCTGCCGCCAAAGTATTTTACCTTTGTGAAACAAAATCAAAGTAGGCACTCCTTGTACTTGATAATATGATGCAGCCAAAGGATTTTTATCCACATCCACTTTTAAAAATTTTACCTTTCCTTCAAATTCCTTCGCCATTTCTTTGATAATGGGCTCCATCATTTTACAAGGACCGCACCAAACAGCATGGAAATCAACCAATACCGGTATATCGCCATTGATTAATTCTTGAAATTTACTCATAATTTATTTATTCTTTATTAGTATCCAAAGAAAGTAAAAAACCCATAATCCCACCATATAGAGTTGAAATGTAAGGATTCGAAGATATTGTGCAACCCCCTTCACAACCAATAAAATACCAATATCCCCAGCCAATTGTCATTCCGGGTATAATGTAATAAAGTTTTTGCCCTATTTTCTTAAAATTTACTTTCATGGTTTTTTATTCTACCGGCAAATTTTGTTTCTGCCATTCCATAAAACCATTTTCCAAATTTACGATTTTTTTAAATCCCATCTCTTTCATTATTTCGGCAGCCTTTGCACTACGCCCGCCGCTACGGCAATATACCATTACAGTTTTGTTTTTATCTAATCGGTTTATTTGCTCCTTAAAATCATCGGCATAAAAATCGATTTCCAACGCCCCGGGTATCTTGCCTTGTTTAGTTTCCATTGGAGTTCTAACATCAACTACCACAACATCTTTATCTTTCATTTTTTTATAAAAATCCTGGGCTGAGACATTCTCAACAACTGCTGAGACCTCGGAGCTATTTTTTTGTCCGCATGCCGTTAATTGCAATATGAATATTCCCATTATCAGGACAGCAGATTGTACGAATATTTTTTTCATCGCTTAAAAATTTAAGTTATTCCAAGCTCCCGCATTGTAAACTTCTATACCATGTTTTTGTAAAATTGCTTTGGCTTGAGCACTACGCATGCCGGATGCACAACAAACAATGACGGGTTTATTTTTTGCTTTTAATTCTTTTGCTTTACCTTCAATGCTCTGCAAAGGTATATTAATGCTTTTTTTAGCATGACCTTGCTTATACTCGGCAGGTGTTCTCACATCCACGATGATGGCACCCGATTCGACCATTTTTTTAAATTCTTCCCTGGTTTTCATTCCAAATAGTTTATACAGCCATTTCATAATCAATCCATTTTAATTTCACCATTCCATGCCATTATTCCGCCATTGAGGTTGGCAACATTTTGAAATCCATTGGCAACCATCCATTGACACGCAGCCATGCTCCGCCCTCCACTCCGGCAATAAACATAGTAGTTTTTACTTTTGTCCATTTGTATCATCTTGTCAGCAAAATCAGGAGAATAAATATCCACATTGATGGCCCCGGGAATATACCCTTCAAAATATTCCCCTTTGGTTCTTACATCAATAATTACAGCATTGTCGTCGTTTTGTAATGCTTCTTGAAATTCTTTTGAGTTTAAATTCTTTACCATAGTTTTAAATTTTTATTTTGTTTTAATTGTCTTCAACACACTTAAGTATATTGATAAACCTTTTTTCTTTTAAGTAATATATTCTGTTCTTACCGGCTTTGCGACATGCCACTATATTTTTATTCCTCATCACCGACAAATGATGAGAAACTACTGCTTGATCAATTTCTAACTTTTTTTGTATATCTGTCACTGTCATCTCTCCTTCTTCATGAAAAATTTTCAATATCATAATCCTTACAGGATGAGCAATAACCTTTAATTTTTCAGCAGAATCTTCCAGTTTTTCAAAAATATTTTTCATGATGCAAATATACATATAGATATTTATATGTATAAATGTTTTAACTTTTTTAAGAATTTTCTTGCGATTTCAAATCAATTTATAAACGAAAGAGATTTCGAAGATAACATTATTACTTTTACAAAGATGCTAGTTAAAAAATAAAACGCGGATAAAAAATCATATTAATGAGCTAAAAAACTCAATACTACATCTTACTGAAAATAAAAAAATGCATGTGGTATGCAGATGCACACGGAAAAATCTTTTACAATGAAATAAAAAATTATTCTTTATCGTCTGTTTTGGCTCCGATTAATTTGGCTGCCAATTCGGGATTGAATTTCTCGACAATTAAAGCTGTTACAACACCCGGGAGAACCAACAACAAAAATATCAACAGCCAAAAAGCCATAAGCACGACTCCTAAAAAGAAAAACACTCCGAAATACAACATTTTTTAAGTTTTTTTTTCGCTTCAAAACTAATAATAATTTTATTTTGCAAGCAAATTTTTTAAAACAATTTTATTATGGAATACAGAATTGAAAGAGACACCATGGGTGAAGTAAAGGTTCCCGCTGACAAATATTGGGGAGCTCAAACAGAACGTTCACGCAACAATTTCAAGATCGGTCCTGAAGCATCTATGCCGCGTGAAATTATTTATGCGTTTGCTTATTTAAAAAAATCTGCTGCTTATGCCAATCATGAATTGGGAGTATTGTCACAGGAAAAACGCGATTTGATTGCCCGTGTATGCGACGAAATTTTGGAAGGCAAATTGGATGATCAGTTTCCATTGGTCATTTGGCAAACCGGCTCAGGAACACAAAGCAACATGAATGTCAATGAAGTAATTGCCAATCGTGCACACGTGATCAATGGCGGTAAACTCACAGACGAGAAAAAAATTCTTCATCCCAATGATGATGTTAACAAATCCCAATCATCCAACGACACATTTCCTACGGCTATGCATATTGCTGCATACAAAATGGTTCGGGAGATTACCCTGCCCGGTTTGGAGAAACTAACTAAAACCCTTACAGACAAAGCAAAAGCATTTATGCCGATTGTCAAAACAGGACGAACTCATTTTATGGATGCCACACCTTTAACATTAGGGCAGGAGTTTTCAGGATATGTTCAACAACTAAAAAATGGCAAAAGAGCTATTGAAAATGCTCTTGAAATGGTTGCAGAACTTGCATTAGGCGGCACAGCCGTCGGAACAGGGCTTAATGCTCCAAAAGGGTACGATGTTTTGGTAGCAAAATATATTGCCGAATTCACCGGTTATCCATTCCGTACTGCACCCAACAAGTTTGAAGCACTTGCTGCACATGATGCAATGGTCGAGTTAAGCGCAGCTCTGAAGCGATTGGCTGTTTCTCTCATGAAAATTGCCAACGACATTAGAATGTTGGCATCCGGCCCCCGTTGTGGAATAGGTGAAATATTCATCCCCGACAATGAACCGGGATCTTCCATCATGCCCGGAAAAGTTAACCCAACCCAACCCGAGGCAATGACAATGGTTTGTGCACAAGTGATGGGTAACGATATGGCTGTAACTGTAGCCGGATCCAATGGGCATTTTGAACTTAATGTTTTCAAACCTGTAATCGCATATAATGTGCTTACTTCTGCCCGTTTGCTTGGTGATGCTTGCGTATCTTTCAACGATAAATGCGCTGTGGGCATAGAACCCAATCATGAAAATATCCGCAAGCATTTAAATAATTCATTAATGTTGGTGACTGCACTTAACCCTCACATTGGCTATGAAAATGCAGCAAAAATTGCCAAAAAAGCCCATAAAGAAAATAAAACTTTGAAAGAAGCAGCTGTTGAATTAGGGTTACTTACACCCGAGCAATTCGACGAATGGGTTGATCCTTCAAAAATGGTAGGAGAGTTTCCCCAACTATGACACGTTTAAGCGTAAATATAAACAAGATTGCCCTGATTCGTAATGCCCGGCAGGGAAATATACCCGATGTAATCAAAGCAGCTGTTGATATTGAAAAATTTGGCGCTGAGGGCATCACGGTTCATCCACGTCCTGACGAAAGACACATTAGATATTCGGACGTAAGACAAATCGCGCCACTTATTAAAACAGAATTTAATATCGAAGGGAATCCTGTTATTGACAAATTTGTTGATTTAGTGTTGGAAGTCAAACCTCATCAAGTAACCCTGGTCCCCGATCATCCCGGGCAAATTACATCCGACCATGGATGGAATGTAAAAAAAGAGATGTCTTTTTTAAAAAAAATGATAGAATTATTTAAAAACACAGGCATTCGAACCTCTATTTTTGTTGATCCTGACCCGGATATTATAAAAGCTGCTGCAGATACAGGCACCGACCGTGTAGAATTATATACCGAACCCTATGCAAAAACTTATCTTATCAACAAGGAAAAAGCCATAGAACCTTATAAAATAGCGGCTGCCACTGCAAAAGATTGTGGGCTGGGTATCAACGCAGGACATGATTTGAATTTACATAATCTCAATTATTTAATCAGAAATATCCCTTTTATCGATGAAGTATCTATAGGACATGCTCTGATAGCAGATGCTTTATACTATGGGTTGGAAAATACTGTACAAATGTATTTGAGACAAATAAAAGATTTATGAACCTGAATTATATAAAACTTGGTGATAATCGGCAATCATTCATTATATTACACGGTCTGTTTGGCAATTTAGACAATTGGATGACACTTGGTAAAAGGTTTTCTATGCATTTTTCCGTCTATTTGGTTGATGCCCGGAATCATGGCCGGTCTCCCTGGCATGACCGGATAGATTACCCCTCTATGGCTCAAGATATTGCGGATTTTATCCGGGACAAAGGTTTGGATAAGCCACATATTTTAGGCCATAGTATGGGGGGCAAAACGGCCATGCAATTGGCTTTAAACCAACCTGATATAATTAATAAATTGATAGTGGTCGATATTGCCCCCGACGCCTACCCTGTTCGCCATCAAACTATCATCGAAGCCTTAAAAACCGTTGAACAATCCAATCCTTCATCAAGAAAAGAAGCCGAACAAATTTTGTCGCGATTTATACCTGAACCACCTGTGATACAATTTTTGGCTAAAAATTTATACCGCACCGAGAACGGAACTTATCGCTGGCGATTTAACCTTTCTGTCATTGACAGGTATATTGTTGAAATATCCGGACCTGTCTCGGGAAAATATATTTTTGACAAACCGGCTCTTTTTATCAGAGGAGAATTTTCAGATTATATTCTACCGACTCACGAAAATAACATTAAAAAGTTTTTTCCTGCAAGTAAAATTGTAACGATAGAAAAAGCAGGACATTGGGTGCATGCCGAACAACCTGAAATTTTTTTTCAAACAGTGATGGGATTTTTGCAGGAAAATTAATACGTCAAGCCGAGGGAAATTTTTGAGACGCTTTTGCATCCAAAGCATCTCTCAGACCATTGCCTATAAAAATAAATGCCAGCACCAAGATCATGATAAAGATTTAGATTAGTCTTCTTAATAATTATTTGAGGCAAATGTCAAAAAAAAATTTAATAAAAAAATGCTTGTATGACAACCTATAGAGAAAGATAGATTAAAACAAACTGGGAGTTTGATTGGGATTTTCGTTAATCAGGTTTAATATAGACCAATATCCGCGACGATACTTTTCTGATAATTTTTCAATACAATGATGCTTGGATAATCCTGACAACTTGAATTTCTCATAATCCTTTAAAATCTTTGCTTTTTCTTCAGGACTTACTCTACTTTTGTTAGATTGGAATTTATTTTGAGGAACTGTCCTAATTTGATTCAACCATTCGCCTTTCTTAATTTTTTCAATTTCTTTCAGTTGATAATCAAAAGCATTTTTATTGATTTCAAAGCCGCATGCGTTTCTACCTAATGCTATGGCTACTTTTGCAGTAGAAAAACTACCGAGAAAGAAATCGCACACCATATCTTCCGGATGACTGGAGTATAATATCATCTTCATCAGAAGTTGCTTTGGTAATTCGTTTTTGTTCTTTATTTCACCGGGCTTGTATTCACGGTTGATTATCCATACATCTTCCCTGTCAGCATAATTGAGAGAGCTGCCATCATCGTCTTTTTCAAAATCCGCATAGAATGCGTAAGTGTTGAACGTGTGTTTTTTGCCCGGTTTTGTATAAAGCAATATATGGTAGTGTGAAGAAATGAATTTGTTTTTTGTATAAACGCCAAAGTTATATTTCCAAATAATATGATTTAATTCTTTTAAGCGTGTGGTTTGTAGCGCATTGAGAATATGAATGAGATTAGTATATCCCGATACAATGTAAATTGAGCCACCGGGTTTTAGCACTCTTTCGGCTTCTTTAATCCATTGCATTGTAAATTCGGGATATTCTTCTTTTGGAATCTCTACATATCCGTCTATTACTTTGCTTTCATCTCTGTTGTAATGCCTGTGAAGTTTATCGCCTTCTATACCATAAGGTGGGTCTGTAATAATTAAATCTATACTATTATCTTTCAGATATTTTTTTGCACCTTCTATGCAATCTATATTGTAAAACATGTTGGTTTAATTTTTGAACTTTTTTAGTGAATAATAAGTAAAGTTTTCTAATTCTTCTAAGTCCAACATAAATTTTTCTGGTCTTGGTTTACCATTGGAGTTTCTGCCCTGCTTCATTATTGATAAATCTGATATAGATTTTTCATCCAAAACTACAAATATAATCTCAACCAGTTCACATTTTGTTTTTCTGTATCTTGATACAGCCGTTCTTTTTTCCCTTTCGTTTTCATATTTTGATTTTCCCCCTTTCAGTTCAGTATGCCATTTTTGAAAACTTCTACTGATGTCGTTGTATTCTACATCACATAGTGCTATTATTTCGCCATGATATTGATGTTTTTTAATAGAATATATCATCGCAGAACAGTCATTTAGTATAATATTATGATTATCTGTCTTGATTGCGGATGCTTTGAAATCCCAATTTATTTCTCCTTTCAAATCAAATCACTGTTGTCCGATAAAAATCAAAAGTAGTAATTTTATTTATCAAAAATATTGATTTTATTGAGGTTGTTTTTTTAATTTGAAATATA
>FWPU01005987.1_pt1 | contig 25252 bp, 23 predicted proteins | sample 2228361 | NCBI WGS metagenome assembly FWPU01 (sample SAMEA103939777, study PRJEB20133) | metagenome | reverse complement strand
ACCATGAACGCCGCCGCGGCCGTCAAAGAGCGGATTCTTGCCATGCTCGCCGCTCTAAATAGGGCTAGCTAGAGCGGCGAGTTTTTGCAATGTTGAGGTTCAGGTACGGAACCTCGCTACTCATGATCGGCTTCGTTCGTTGCGTTCAGTTCCCCCGTTCCTTCAGTTTTCTAGCCTGCTCACGCAGCTTTCGCAATTGCTCGGCCGTCATGCCGCTGGCCTCACGCAATAGCTCCGGGATTTCGGTCGGTTGTTCCTGAATGATCTTTGGCAAATCCTCGGGCACGCGGCCCGCCAACGCAATCCACTCATCGCTGTTCTCGCCTAGAAGGTCGGCCATACGCTTGACCCGTTCCGCCGTTGGCGGGTCCACATTGCCCTGTTCGACCTGCGACAAATAAGTCGGGCTGACGCCGACCAGGTCCGCGAACTTGCGCAGACTGTAGCCCTTCTCGATTCGTTTCTCGCGTAACCGCTCCCCGAACGTCCGTCGCTTCTGTGTCATCGCTGATGCCTCATCTCCTGTGTTGCCCGGCCGTCATGCCGCTGCCCAAGCCCGCGACAGTACTTCGGCCTGTTCCAGCACTGTCTGGGTTGCTTTCTCTTGCTTGTCGGGGGGATACCCGTAGCGGCGAAGGATGCGCTTGACCAGGGTGCGCAAACGCGCGCGCACGTTCTCCCTCACCGTCCAATCAATGGTGATGTTGCTGCGGATGGTACGGACCAACTCCTGGGCAATGCTCCGCAAGGTCTGGTCGCCCAGAACTGCAACGGCGCTGTCGTTCGCTTCCAGGGCATCGTAAAATGCCATCTCTTCCTCCGTCAGTCCGAGTTCCTCCCCGCGGCGGTCGGCTTCCCGAAGCTCTTTGGCCATTGCGATCAGCTCCTCGATCACCTGGGCTGTCTCGATGGCGCGGTTTTGATAGCGCTTGATGGCGTTTTCCAGCATCTCGGCGAACGACCGTGCCTGGACGACGTTTTTCCGCCGGCGTGTCTTGATCTCCCCCTCCAGCAATTTCCGCAACATCTCCACCGCCAGGTTGCGATGCGGAAGCCCTCGTATTTCCGCCAGGAACTCATCCGACAGAATGGAGATGTCCGGCTTCTTCAACCCGGCGGCCGCGAAGATGTCAATGACCTCGTCGGAAGCGACCGCCCGCGAAACGATTTGCCGGATGGCATGTTCGATCTCTTCGGGGCTACGCCGGTCGCCGGAAACACTTTTCGCCAAGACGGCCTTGACGGCCTGGAAAAACCCCACGTCGTCGCGAATGCGGAGGGCCTCCTCGTGCGGCACAGCCAGAGCGAATGCTTTCGAGAGTTCGGTAACCGCCTGGATCAACCGCGATTTGCCGTCGGACTGAGCCAGGACGTGCTCTTGTGCCGCAGGCAATATCGAGAGGCGCTGCTGCGGTGGACCGGTCTTCCACGCCGACCAATTGAAGCCGTGGAAAATGCCGCAGCAGACCTCGTACTTCTCCTGCATGGCAGCCACGGCCTCGTTCTGGTCGATGGCCGTCTGTCCTTTGCCGCCGCTTTGGGTGTAGGTGGCCAGCGCCTGTTTGAGTTCGTGCGCCAGACCCAGATAATCGACGACTAACCCGCCGGGCTTGTCCTTGAAGACGCGGTTGACCCGGGCGATGGCCTGCATCAGGCCATGTCCGCGCATCGGCTTGTCGATGTACATGGTGTGCAGACAGGGGGCATCGAACCCCGTCAGCCACATGTCGCGGACGATCACGATCTTGAACGGGTCCGATGGGTCCTTGAACCGCTTCGCCAGTTCCTCCCTGCGGGCCTTGTTGCGGATATGCGGCTGCCACTCCGGAGGGTCAGAGGCCGAGCCAGTCATCACCACCTTGATGACCCCCTTGTCGTCATCGTCGTGATGCCAGTCGGGGCGAAGGCGGACGATGGCGTCGTACAGTTCGACGCAAATCCGCCGGCTCATGCAGACGATCATTGCCTTGCCATCCATCGTCTCCAGCCGGTTTTCCCAATGATTCACCAGATCCTGCGCGATCAGACGCAACCGCTTCTCCGTGCCCACCAGGGCTTCCAGTGCGGCCCATTTGGTCTTCAGCTTCTCCTTGTGTTCCAGCTCTTCCCCCTCGGTGATCTCTTCGAACTCCTCATCCAGCCGCGGCCGTTCTTCTTCCTTGAGTTCCAGCCTCGCCAATCGGCTTTCGTAATAGATTGGGACCGTGGCCCCGTCATGGACCGCTCGTTCGATGTCGTAAATGCTGATGTAATCACCGAAGACGGCCCGCGTGTTCTTGTCCGTCAGCTCAATGGGCGTGCCGGTAAAACCGATGAACGAGGCATTCGGCACCGCCTCGCGCATGTGGCGTGCGAAGCCGTCGATGAAGTCGTACTGGCTGCGGTGAGCCTCGTCGGCAATGACGACAATGTTGCGCCGGTCCGACAGGAGCGGGTGCTCGTCTTCTCCGGCGGTCGGGAAAAACTTCTGCACCGTCGTGAACACCACGCCGCCCGATGCGGTGCGCAGCAGTTGCCGCAGGTGGGCGCGGCTCTGAGCCTGCACGGGCTGCTGCCGCAACAGTTCATGGCAGCGGGCGAACGTGCCGAAGAGTTGATCGTCCAGGTCGTTGCGGTCGGTGATGACAACGAGGGTTGGGTTCTGCATGGCCGGGTGCAGCACGACCCGCCCGGCATAGAAGGCCATCGTCAGACTCTTGCCCGACCCTTGTGTGTGCCAGACGACGCCGGCCCGCCGGTCCCCTTTCTCGCCGGCTGCCGCCACCGTAGCTTCCACGGCCCGGTTCACGGCGTGGTATTGGTGATAGCCGGCCATCTTCTTGATCAACCCGTCACCTTGCGGTGACGGCTCGAAGACGATGAAGTACCGGATGAGGTCGAGGAACCGCCGCTTTTCGAACACCCCTTCCAGCACCACCTGCAACTGCGGCAGCCTCCTGTCGGCCAGTTCCTCACCCTCGATGGTCCGCCAGGGGGCAAATCGTTCCCGATCCGCGGAGAGTGTGCCGATGCGGGCCTCGACGCCGTCAGAGATCGCCAACGCCTCGTTGAAGGCAAATAGCGAAGGGATTTGTTGCTTGTACGTTTGCAGTTGGTTGAACGCCGACCAGATCGTGGCGTTCTCGTCGGCCGCGTTCTTCAGCTCGATGACTGCCAGCGGCAGCCCGTTGACGAACAGCACGATGTCGGGCCGCCGCTCGTGGCGATCCTCGACGACTGTAAATTGGTTGACAGCGAGGAAGTCGTTGTACTCCGGGTTGTCGAAATCGAGCACACGCACCAGGTCGCCGCCGATCGAGCCGTCCGGCCGCTGGTACTCGACCGGCACGCCCTCGACCAGGAACTTGTGGATCAAGTGATTGTTGGCGATCAGCGACGGCAGGTCGGGCCGGGTGAGCTTCCGAAACGCCTCCTCCAACGCATCGGAGGGCACGTTAGGATTGAGGCGCTCCAGTGCCTGCCGTAGCCGGCCTTCGAGGATGACCGTAGCGTAATCCTCGCCGCGCTCCGACAGGGCAATCTCCGGCCCAGCGGCAGTTTGCCAGCCCATCCCGTCAAGCCAATCGAGGGCAGCCTGCTCGACGACGGATTCGGTAAATCGTTGCTCTGCCACAGGTTACCGCACCTCGCAAAGAATAGAACCCGAATTGAACCCAAATAGATCCCAAATAGAACCCGAATAGAACCTACCGCTCACGCAATCGCCAAACGGCTCCGCGGCCGTGCCCGCTGGTTTCCACCAAACCAAGTCCGCGAAGACGCTCCAAGTCATCGCGTACAGCTAACTCTGGTTGGTTAAGTGCTGCAACAATGCGCTTCCGAGCACAGCATCTCGCTGTTGCCAGGAATTCAAGGATTGCTCGTTGACGCTCGGTCAGGTCCTGCTTGACCTGGTGGGGTGGGATGTAGCGGCTCGGCCGGAAACGCACGACAACACATCCCGCCTGCTCGTCAATTTCCGGGCGGGGGAGTCCCGCCCGTTCGGTCAGCTCGGCCATTTTGAGCGGTCCCCGGCCCCAGTTCTCGATGATGCCTCGGCGGTAAAACACCCGCGCGATCAGAGGGTTCCACGGCAACGACTCGTGCGGCTCAAATAATTTCTCCGGCGTCAAACCGAAGTGCAGTGTACCCGATGACGTAATTTCCAGCCGATCCTGATAAATGGCCACGGCCACGGAACCGCCGCCAATGCTGTAATCACGATGGCAGAAGGCATTGGCCAGGGCCTCACGCAGCGCTACAGGCGGATAGAGGGGGTCATCTTGGCGTTCAAACAAATCCGGCACCACGCGACCGGCGATGGGCAAGTTCTCGCGCAGGAACCGTTCTGCTTGGATCAGCAGCTCAAAGGCGTGCCCGTGCAACTGCCGATTGTCCAGGAAATCGCTTTTATCCGTGCCGCGGAACTTGGCGACCCGCAACGAGCATTGCGAGAACTCCGCTTCCAACCGCTCCCGTTTCCCAAACAACACCACGGCTGCCCGGAGTAATGCCTCGTCCCGCAGCAGGCCCAGGCCGCGAAGTAACTCCATCGGGTCCCGTGTGCCGGGGTCTTCCATCCGTCCCCGGCGGATCGCTTCGTCGATGGTGCGGGTGATCTCCGTTCGGTCGAGGTCGGCCACCGCCCAACCGTCCACCGGTTCCGTCTCCCAGCGCCGCTCGCCGTGGACCCGCTCGATGAGCATGCCGTTGTACTCGTCGCGGCTCATTCTCCGGCTGGTGTTGCCCACCCGCTTGTACGCCTGTCCCTTGTAGCCGTACGGCCGGTTTGGCCCGGTCGAGACCTGAACAACGATCACCTGCAGGCCCGGCTTCACGTCCACACAGTCGATCTGCGGAAAAACCGGCGGCTCGATCTGCTGAATCTCCTGCGAGATGTCCTCTAACGTGCGTCCGGATACTTGCTGTCCGACGATTTTCCCTTGCGGATCGACGCCGAACAGTACCCGCCCGCCGCGATGATTCAGCATGGCGCACAAATCGTGCATGGCTTCCGTTCGCTGGCCGGTGGAGCGCTTGAACTCCAGCGTCTCGGACTCGCCTTGCGCGACCAAATCTTCAAGTTAGACCAGGTCCATCACACCGCCCTCCCGACGATCCGCTCGGCGTCCGGCACCCGCAACTCGCCAGAGATCAGCTTCGGCAACAGCGCGTCCCGCAACGCGGCAAGGGTGCGGGATTCAGTTATGCCATGATGAATCCGGTCCATCATCGGTTTGAACTGTTTGGTGAATACCTCGGCCACTTCACGTTGCGGGATTACAACCTCGAAGCGAGCCAAATCGTTCCAATTCGTGCGAGGCATCTTTGTTCCCGTTGATGCCCGGTCGGCGTGTTGAATGATGGCATCGCTGGAGAAATCCCCAGCACAGAATCCAAACCATTCTTGCTGCTTCGGAACAATGACCAGAATGTCGGTTGAACACACACCATCAACCGGAGCAATGCCCACCTTATGGAAGTAGGGCCGCAACTTTCCGAAAAGAATCTCGCCCTGGTGGAACTCAAACTTGTTGCTTTCGATAGCATCGGCATTTGTCCAATCGGGAAGTGCGATTCTGCGGCGGGGCATGTGTTCCAAGGCGATGTACGGCGTCACTGGCTTGATCTCATCCGCATTGATGCCGCGTCTCGGGTTATCAGCGACTTCGCTAAGCCTCCCCACCCGTTAGCCCTTGGGGATTTCGCCCAGGGGGGAGTCCTCGAAGCGGTCAAGGAAGAGGGCGGCGAGGCCCGGTTTGAGTTTGGGGCAGGTGGCGCGGCTGACCTGCTCGTCGGTCCACTTGCGATGCTCGCGTCGCACGGCGGCCTTAGCCTTCACCGGGTCGAAATCGACGAACCAGCTCTGGAAGATCGCCCGCGCCATCGCCTCCAGCGTCCGGTTCCGCCGCCGGTTCAACTCGATCTTGTCGTCCAACGTGCCAAGGATGCACGCGATGGCCTGCTGTTCACGCAGGGGGGGCAACAAGAACGGAATTCTCTCCATGATGCCGGTATTCAAATTCGGCATCGTCGCGCCCACAGCATGTTGGACGATCCAAGCGCGAACATGGGGATGGCCAAGGTAATAGGAAGTGAACAGTGGGTCCATCACGTCTCGGCCGAGGCGAACCTTCAGGCAACCAGTCCCGCAAAGCCACCCTTCTTGTTCTTGCCGGATCAGGGCTCGCCGTTCAACATCGCCGCGCCGACTAAAAATGATGTCGCCAACTTGAACTCGGTGCCGCGCGAGCCGATTTGCGTCATCCTCTGTGATCCGAGCGATGCCATCCTCGACGATGCGGTTGTCTCCAATATTCACTGGCATAATCGAAGGAACACCGTGCGGCACGTAATCCGACGCATGAAGTTGACTTCCGAACGGGCCAGTCTGAATGTGGCCGCGACCACGCCGGACGATCTCGCCCAGAGTCGTGCTCTCCCAGCCATCGGGGACCGACGCGAACAATGACTCATCTGCCATAGCCAATGTCCTCCAGGTTGGCCCAGATGAGCTTGTCGAGCCGGGCAGCCTCGGCGAGCTGCGGACCGATTTGTGGGAAACACGGAGACACAGAGAGCACCGAGGGATTCTCTCCGTGCCCTCCGTGACTCTGTGTTTGCAAGACTTCATTCATAACCGTTGATAATCCGATGCACGCCATCCACAAGCCTGACTTCGTGAAAGTTAATCAGCAATCCGATCCGCAGGCCGGTGAGCCGCAGGTGCGACAGCACTTGAGCCTTGTCGACCGGATGAATCGCCGACTTCGCCTTCAATTCGACGACGACTTGTCGGTTGACAATCAAGTCGGCGCGGAAACCGCAATCCAAATGAACCTCGTCATACACAACGGGGATCGGTTGTTCCTCGCTGACTTGAAAACCACGCTTGCGAAGTTCATAGGCCAGGCAGACTCGATAGGCGGATTCGAGCAGTCCCGGCCCCAGTCGCCGATGCACTTCGATCGCGGCGCCAATGATGGCCCCCGTGAGGTCGTCATCCGCCATAGCCGATGTCCTCCAGGTTGGCCCAGATCAGCTTGTCGAGCCGGGCAGCCTCGGCTTGCTGCTGTTTCAGCTCGGCGCTCAGGCGGGCCATCTTGGCCTTGAACGGCTCGCCATCTTCTTCCTGCTCGGCAGCGCCGACGTAACGGCCCGGCGTTAAGATGTGGCCGTGGTGCCGGATGTCATCGAGCGTCGCGGACTTGCAGAAGCCGGGCACGTCCTTGTACTTCAATTCACCCGCTCCCCTGCGGTCGCGGCTCGTTGGTTTGTCGCCGCGCCAGGCATGGAAGGTGTCAGCGATCTTGCGGATGTCCTCGTCGGTCAGTTCGCGGTGGACACGGTCGATCATCGTTCCCAGCTTGCATCGATGAACAGTGTCTCGCCGCGCCGATCGCGGAAGCGGCCGTTCTTCTTGCTGCGGGCCAAGAACCATAGGCAAACGGGAATCTGGGTGCTGTAGAAGAGCTGCCCCGGCAAAGCCACCATGCAATCGACCAGGTCAGCCTCGATGATGTTCTTGCGGATTTCCCCTTCGCTCGACTGGTTGCTCGACATGCTGCCGTTGGCCAGCACGAAGCCGGCCAAGCCGGTCGGGGCCAAGTGGTAGATGAAATGTTGCACCCAGGCAAAGTTGGCGTTGCTTGCCGGCGGTGTGCCGTACTTCCAGCGCTTGTCGTTCTTGAGCAGCTCGCCGCGCCAGTCGCTGTCGTTGAACGGAGGATTGGCCAAGATGTAGTCGGCCTTGAGGTCGGGGTGGCGGTCGTTGTGGAAGCTGTCGCCGTGGGCGATGTTCCCCTCGATGCCGCAGATGGCCAGGTTCATCTTGCACAGCCGCCAGGTGGTGTGGTTCGACTCCTGGCCGTAGATGCTGATGTCGCCGATGCGGCCGCCGTGCTCCTCGATGAACTTTTCGGACTGCACGAACATGCCACCGGAGCCGCAGCAGGGGTCGTAGACGCGGCCCTTGTACGGGGCGAGCATCTCGACCAACAGCCGGACGACGCAGCGCGGCGTGAAGAACTGGCCGCCCTTCTTGCCCTCGGCACTGGCGAACTGGGAGAGGAAATATTCATAAACGCGGCCGAGGATGTCCTTGGAGCGGTTCTCCTTGTCCCCCAGGCCGATGTTGCCCACGAGGTCGATGAGCTGACCGAGCCGCTGCTTGTCGAGCCGCGGGTGGGCGTAGTCCTTGGGGAGCACGCCCTTGAGCGAGGGGTTGTCGCGCTCGATGGCGAGCATGGCGTGATCAACGATCTTGCCGATGGTCGGCTGCTTGGCGTTGGCCTTCAGATGCGACCAGCGGGCCTCTTTGGGGACCCAGAAGACGTTGACGGCCCGGTACTCGTCCGGGTCTTCGGGGTCGGCCCCCTGCGATCGTTCGGACTGGAGCTTAGCGTACTGTTCCTCGAAAGCGTCGGAGATATACTTGAGGAAGATCAGACCGAGGACGACGTGCTTGTACTCGGCCGCGTCCATGTTGGCACGGAGGGCATCGGCGGCCTTCCAAAGCGTGGCCTCGAAGCCGAGATTGGCACCGTTGCTCTTAATTCCTCCGTTGCCTCTTCGCTGCGGCATGGTTTACTCGCCCATCCTCCTTGGCATCGGCCGTTGTTTACTAAACCGAGCACACCGAAGTGATAACCCGCGGGTCGGTCGGCGACAAGAGCTTGGCCAGAATCACTTGACCTCCGGCCCGGGGTCGTCGAAAAGCGGCAAGCTCCGACCGCTTGACTCCGGGATGGTTTCAACCTCGTCATGGACTGGAAACAGGAACTCGCCCTCCGGGTCGTGCCGGCGGAATCGCGATTGGGCCAGCGGGCGGTTGAGCACAGCGTAGCAGTAGACGCATCCATGAGGGCACGTGTCGTAGTCGCCAATGTCCTTCGACGCAAAACAGCCGCATACTTCTCCGCCTCTCTGCCGGGCATCGCGGCATCGGCATCGTCAAGGATCGTGTTCACCAGCCGAATGCCATTCATGGCAGGCCGTCAGAACCTCGCCCATTTGGACGACGGACGGGCTTTAAGCGGCATGACCCGATGCCGCGGGCCAAGATGGCCGCAACTTGCTTGACGCGCTGCTCTGCGGTCAGTTCCGAGATGGACGAGTCCACCATTGCGACAGGCTCCTGATTGCGGTGACCTGTCGGTTATGTATGCCGCCGCGTTAAAAAATGTCCGCGCGATGGCGGACTCGGAGAGGTAAGCGGGAAATGCCGCGCAGCGATAACCCGCGAGGAGCGTTCCCAACGGCCAGTTGTTTTCGTTCCGTGCGGTGCTGCGAGCGCAACTACCATCTAACCCGAACTGGCGCGGCGCGGAGAGACACCGAGAGTTTTGCGGCAAGGACGTGCTTGATGATGCGCAAGCGCGGTGGAGCGGCTATCTCTACCAGCAGGCAAGAGAGCGTGGACGAAAGGCGGTGATGCCGTAACCCGCTGCGGGAAAAGGCGTTTCTTCGCGGTCGCGGCCTACCCGCTCCCTTACGGTCGCGGCCTACCCGCGCTCCCTTACGGTCGCGGCCTACCCGCTCCCTTGCGGTCGCGGCTCAGAAAACGATAACCCGCGGGGAGCGAGGAAAAAATACGCCCGGCAGGATTCGAACCTGCGACCTACGGTTTAGGAAACCGTTGCTCTATCCCCTGAGCTACGGGCGCGGGTGGACCCGCACGAGGGCCACGCAGAAGCTTACGTCTGCCAGGCACCCTGAGCAATCCCACCGTCCGCCATGCGAGAGCCGTGGGGCGAGGCGTGCGGGCCGGCGTGCGAGTACCCCCCTGCGGCTTGCGAGCCCCAGCGCAGGGGCCTGGCCGGACGCCCGCGTGGCCAATGCCCCCTCAAACCCAAACCGGCGGCTGACGAGCCGTACTGCGAGGGCATAGCCCAGCCGTGCTAAGCCGGTGGTCGCGCGAGCAGGGGTGAGTAGCTGGCGAACCGTACTTATAGACCTACGGTTGGCCGCGCCAACGTCTTGCGTGGTGTGTCTGGGGGCGCTTCGGGCATTGTGCACTGCGCCCCTTGCGGGTCCCCTGGGCGGAACGCTCGCACACGACCATAACGGCATGGCCGCAAGCCGTCCGATCCGACAGATGCGTCCGCTCGGACGGATCGGACCAATGGGAATCGGCCTGAACGAGCCGGCTGCAAATTTGCTTTGATTTGCGGCAGTGCTGCCGGAAGGCGCTTCCCCCCTCCTGGCAAGCCCCACCCGCCGTTCGTGGCACAAACACCGCAGTTGGTGGAACGTATTCCGTCTACCCACAACACGCTTACGTTAGACGTTGCGGCTTGTAATGCCCTTTACCCCTCAGACGCCCCAACGCTTACGGCAGCTCTTTGAGCCGAATATTGCGGAACTCGACACGAGTGCCGTGCCCCAGAAAGCCGATGTGCCCGCTGGTACGGGCGAGGCCCGGATGCTTCTCGAGCACTTCGGGATCCTTCACTTCGTCCAGGTTGGCGTCGACGATCACCTCGCCATTGAGCGTCACGCGAACGTGCCGGCCATCGCAGAGGATCTCTTCGCAGTTCCATTCGCCAGCCGGCTTGGTGAAGCCGCGCTTGGCGGGCACCACGCCATAAATGGAGCCATGGTACTGCCACGGTTGCAACTTGCCGGCGTACTGTTCGGCATCGTCGTCCAGAATCTGGATCTCCATGGCAACGTAGGCGGGGTCGCCTTCGAGTGGGGAGCGGATGCCCACACCGTTATTGCCGCCGGGTTCCAGGCGGAACTCGAAGCGCAGCACAAAGTTGGCGTACTCACGTTCGGTGAACAGGTTTCCCCCACCGTCGGCGGGGCAGACCAGCACTCCGTCTTCTACCAAATAACCGGGGCCCTGTTTGTTCACCAACAGCCAGCCATCGAGAGACTTGCCATTGAAGAGCGGGGTAAAGTCCTGCTCGTCATCGGCTGGCGTGGCAGCCAAGGGCGCGGCGAGCAACAGTACGAACAAGGTGCGTGCGCAGCAGATCATGCGTTTGCATCTCCTTCTCCGAGCTGTCCGAGACCAGCCAGGAATTCGCTCATTTCACCGGCGGCATGCGAGTTGCCTGCGGCGCGGGCCAGCTCGATGCCGCGGCGGAGCACGGCCCGCGCCTCTTCGATGCGGCCCAGACGCGCAAGCTGCTGGCCCGCCATGAACGCCGCCGGCACATAGGGCGGGTCTTCGCGGGTAAGCTGCTCGAGTAGATCCAGGCTTTCCGCGTGGCGGCCCTCTTTTTCCAGTTCGAGCGCCAGGCTATAGCGCAAGAAGGGGTCGTGAGGGTCGTCGGCGAGCAGGGCCTCGATACTCTCGCGGCGAGCGGGCATTACAGGTCGCCCGTGATCTTCACCAGAGAGCCGGGCTTATTGCTGACGCCTTCCTCGGCCGGTCCGAAGACGGTCACATAAAGCGTGCCGTCTGGTGCAAAGGCCAATGCCGATGGCTTGTCGAGCGACGCCACTTTGACGGCCTTGACGGTCGTTTCGCCGCCGCTGGTGCTAACATCGAGCCGGAACACGCCCCCCTGCTTCGGGTCGACCCAGGCGAAATCGACGCAGTAGAGCTTGCCGGACTTTGGGCTGAACGCCAGCCCAGCAATATCGTGCAGGCCAGTGGGGGCCTTGGTGAGCAGCGAGCCGTCCTTGGGGTTGTATACGGTGTACAGGCTGTCGCCGGGTACATTCACCTCGCCCATCTGGCCAACGACCAGCATGCCGTGGCCGTCGAGTGCCAGGCCCACCGGTGCATCTACTTCGGTAGCTACCTTGGTGGCGATGAATGGCTCCAGGGCCGTGGGTGTGCCGTCTTTCAACGGGATGCGCAGCACCCAGCCCTTGGTGTCGTCTCCATTGGAGGAGATGTAAATGGAATGATGGTCTGCCACCAGGTCGTAGAAGTTGCCTTCTCCCATGGCCGAAGCCTCGCCTGGCGCAATCGGCCCAAGTTCGTACTTGCACTCGTCTGCCTTGATAGACTTGCCGACAGCCGGCAGGGTGTAGACCTGCACGGTTTCCTTGCCGTCTACCAGGCCGCCGCCGCCCACGACCAAGGTTTCGTCGTCCAGCAATACGAGGCCCAATGGACCGATGGCATACTTGGGCCCCTTGCCGTAGATGTCTTCGGGAAAGCCCGTAATCACCGGATACGACTTGCCGGACTTGGGGTCGAAACGTATCACACGGTGTGCCGCGCTATCTGAGACGAACACGTGCCCGCTGGCGGCATGAATAGCGACGCCGCAGGGGTTGCTCAAGCCTGTGAGCACGGTCTCGACCTTCACATGCAGTTCGTCTGCGCGAGAGACGGGAAGTACTAGCAGCAGGGCTGCGAAGAACGACATGAGACGCAACATTGAGCAGTTCTCCAGGCGAATGAGAGCAGCGCGCGGTGCACAGCTCAGGGTAGCTTGGGTGGGCGGACCAAGGGGTATTGCTCGCTGGACAGGCCCTCGCGCAAGAAGGCAGCCAGGTCGGCTTTCTCTTCAGCCGTGAGCTTGAGGGGGAAGATCTCCTCGTCGAGCCAGGGATTGGGCGTGCCGCCCTTGTCGTAGAAGTCGATCACTTCTTCAAGGGTAGCAAAGCGGCCGTCGTGCATGTAGGGTGCGGTGCGACTGATCTCTCGCAAGGTGGGCGTTTTGAAGGCGCCCGTGTCTCCCTCCAGGCCGGTGACGGCTTTGCGGCCAGGGTCCGGCTCCGGATCGTCCATGCCGACGCCGATGTTGTGAAAGCCGCCGTCGCTAAAACTCGGGCCCGTGTGGCATGCACTGCAATGCCCCTTGTTGAAGAAGACCTTCATGCCGCGCTGCGCGGCGGGGGAGAGGGCGGCCTGCTCACCGGCCTTGAAGCGGTCGTAGGGGGCATCTCCCGAGAGCACGGTCCGCTCGAACGAAGCAATGGCCTGTGCAACGTTTTCGGGCGTAGCATCGGTGCCGAAAACCTGCTGGAACTGGCGCTTATAGCCTGGGATGGCATTGAGCCGTTCGATCAGCTCGGGGAGCGTAAGGTCCATTTCGATGGGATTCTGGATTGGCCCGAGGGCCTGGTCTTCGAGCCCGTCGGCACGGCCGTCCCAGAACTGAAATCGCGAATACGCCGCGTTGATGATGGTGGGGGCACTCCGCCCTCCTTTCTGGCCGCGCACGCCCGTGGCGAAGCGATCGCCGTTAGACCAGCCTTTCTCCGGGTCATGGCAGCTTGCACACGAGACGGTGTTGTCTCGCGAGAGCCGCGTATCGAAATAGAGCTGCCGCCCCAGGGCGATCTTCTCTGCCGTCAAAGGATTGTTCTCCGGCACGCGCAGCGGTGGGAGGCCGGGGGGAACCGCAGGCACATTTGCAACGGCCGATTCCTCGTCGGCAAAGGCGGTTGGCAGGCTCGATACGATCCATCCGGCCGTAACGGCCCATGCCACAGATAATAGCAGCATGGCGAGTACGATGCGCATTCGTCTGCTCTCAGGTGGGAACAATCTAGGCGGGGTTTGTGGAAGTATTGTGGCTTGCAGGGGCCGCCAGGGCAAGCGGGTCGGAGCAATTTGGCAAAGTTTGGCGCAAAGGCGGATGCCGGGGCCTCTCGAGTGCGCTGCTGCAACCTGGCCCGATGTGGACGAGCGGCGGAGCTTCGTCTCACGGCCTGCTCTATGTCTTAATGAGCGGTGGGGTTTGCTCCCGTCGGCGTGCTGCGCACGGTGCCTGGCGCGGCTGCCCTAGTACGCGTGTTCCGCCTCAAAGGCGGCAATCTTGTCTGCATGTTGCAGGGTGAGGGCGATGTCGTCCCATCCTTCCAACAGGCACTGCCGACGGAAGGGGTCGATATCGAAGGGCAGAATCAAACCATTCTCGTCAGAGAGCGTGCAGGCCTCCAGGTCTGCCGTAAGTCGGTAGCCGGGCGTGGCAACACAGCGGCGAAACAACTCGTCCACCTCTGCTTCGGCCAGGCGCACCGCCAGCAGACCGTTCTTAAAGCAGTTGTTGTAAAAGATGTCTGCAAAGCTGGGGGCCACTAGCACGCGAAAGCCATAGTCGGCCAGTGCCCAGGGAGCATGTTCGCGGCTCGAGCCACAACCGAAGTTCCGCCGCGCCAGAAGGATCGTCGCCGCGCGGTACTGCGGCAAGTTCAACTCGAATTCTAGGTTCTCCGTACCGTCTGGGCGAAACCGCCAGTCGAAGAACAGATACTGGCCAAAGCCCGTTCGCTCGATACGCTTGAGGAACTGCTTGGGGATGATCTGATCGGTATCGACGTTCGGCCGGTCGAGCGGCGCGACCAGTCCGGTGTGCTTGCGAAACGGATCCATGCAGTTTCACCGATATTCCCAGGTGCGAACGTCCACAAAACGCCCTGCCACGGCGGCTGCGGCGGCCATGGCCGGCGAGACCAGGTGCGTGCGGCCGCCGCGGCCCTGTCGGCCCTCGAAGTTGCGGTTGCTAGTCGACGCACACCGCTCGCCAGGTTGTAGAATGTCTGGGTTCATGCCGAGGCACATGCTGCAACCCGCCTCGCGCCACTCCGCCCCGGCCTCGCGAAACACGCGGTCGAGACCCTCCGCTTCTGCCTGCCTCTTCACCTGCCCGCTGCCGGGCACGACCATCGCCCGCACCTGCGGCGCCACGCGATAGCCGCGCAGCACCGCCGCCGCCGCACGCAGATCCTCGATGCGGCTGTTCGTGCATGAGCCGATGAACACACGATCGATGCGGATCTCTTGCAGCGGCGTACCTGGCCGCAGATCCATGTAGTGCAGGGCCGCTGCTGCGCTCTTGGCTTCGTTCTCGTCCGCCAGGCTCGCAGGGTCAGGCACGCACGCAGTGATGGGCGCTACCTGCGCAGGGTTTGTGCCCCAGGTTACCTGGGGTGCGACATCCGAGGCGTCAAAACGCTCAACCCGGTCGAATGCGGCACCCGGCTCGCTCGCCAGGCTCAGCCACCGGGCGGCGGCAGCATCGAACTCTCGCGGCGCGAACTCGCGGCCGCGCAAGTACTCGACCGTCTTCTCGTCTGGACTGATCATGCCGGCACGCGCGCCCGCCTCGATCGACATGTTGCAGACGGTCATCCGCTCTTCCATGCTCAGCCGCCGCACCGCCTCTCCCGTATACTCGATCACGTAGCCTGTGCCGCCCGCGGTTGTCAGCCGACCGATGATGTACAAGATCAGATCCTTGGCCGTCACGCCGCGCGCCAGGCGGCCGTCTACGCGCACCTCCATGGTCTTGGGCCGGCTCTGCCAGAGTGTTTGCGTCGCCAGCACGTGCTCCACCTCGCTCGTGCCAATGCCGAAGGCCAGCGCACCAAACGCCCCATGCGTGGCGGTGTGGCTGTCTCCGCACACAATCGTCATGCCAGGCTGCGTGAGCCCCAGCTCGGGCCCAATCACGTGCACGATGCCCTGCTGCACGCTGTCTAGGTCGTAGAGGCGGATGCCGAACTCGCGGCAGTTCCGCCGCAACGTCTCGATCTGCTGGCGAGAGATGGGATCTGCGATGGGCAAACTTCGGTCGGTCGTAGGAACGTTGTGATCGGGCGTGGCCACGGTTCGGTCTGGCCGCCGCACGCGCCGGCCCGCCAGCCGCAGCCCCTCGAAGGCCTGGGGGCTGGTCACCTCGTGCACCAGGTGCAGGTCGATGTACAACAGCGCCGGCCGGCCCGGCTCCTGGTGGACAACGTGCGCATCCCAGATCTTTTCGAACAGCGTTCTCGGAGCAACGGGGGGCATTCTCTGGTTCAGCGATGGACGTCAAGCAGCAACCATGGAGGCGAGCTGCCCATACGGCTTACTTTGCCGGTCAGACGCCTGCCACAAAACCATAGCTTACCCCACCACGAACCCGGTCGGGAGGGGGAGCATCTCCTTAAACGCTCTTGCGAACGGCGCACCAGCTCCGAGACCTAGACGGCCCAATGCGCCCCGCACCTGCTCTAGGTACCGCGTAAGCCAAGTTGCCGGCCGAGGTTTGCGTTCGCCAGGCTGCCGCAGCAGCACAAGAGAATCTCGCAGGCCGCCATACGGCGCCGCGTCCCGCCCATCCAGCAGAGAGCGCGATTCTCTCCAGACGGAGCGCTACCACCACCCCGTCCAATCTGGCGGGCGTGCGCCACGGGTGTCGATCAGCCAGAGCCAGTCGTCGAACAGGAACTCCAGCCGCAGGGCCAAGAGCGCGATGCGGCCCATCACTGTGTATCCGAACGCTGCGCCGAAGGTGATCATCAGGTACCAGGTGCCCAGCTTGGCCACTTTGCCCACGACCCCCTTGTGCTCGACAGAGAAGAAGAAGTACACCAAGCAAGCGATCACGCCGATCACCAACATCACGTTCGAAATGGTGTCTCCCAGGTCCAGGCGGAAGACGCCTTGCGCCTTGGCTGCGGCCTGCGAGACCGCCAGGGGCCGAATGGTGGCGCTTACCTGGTTGACGAAGTCTGCCTGGATGAAGCCCACAAGCCTGATGCCGGCGGTGGTGCCGATGATAAACGCTAGGGGCCAGCGTGCGATCCAATTGCCGCGCGGGGCCAGCCGCCACAAGAGCATGCCGCCCAGCACGAGGGGCACGACGTACCAGAACCACCCGGCCTCGCGCACGGGCGAAAGGTCGGGCATGGCCCAATCGTTGATCCAATCCGGCACGATCTTGCCGAACAGATTGGGAATAAGCGTCGTCCAGAAGGCGACGACCATCCAATAGGCGGCCGAGACGCCGACCACAATGCTTTCGGCCAACTTGTAGAAGACGTTGTCTCGGTACAAGAAGGAGAGCGTGGCCAGGGTGAAGAACGCAGCAGCCCACACGCCCACCGTGCGGGAGACGCTCAGCCGGGCGCGCCCGGCGACAGCTTCCCAGCCATTGGACATGCGCTCCGTTCCCAGCTCCTCGACCACGAACACACGGCCGGACCCGTAACTCGCGAGGCGCCAGCCGAGCCACGAAGCGGCCAGCAGTAACAGCAGCGTCCAGACAATCTGCGAACGGTTCATCGCCTGCGCTCCCGGCGGCGGCCCATGACAAACAGGACGTTCCCCATCACGATGAGAATGATCATGAGCACATGTCCTACCAATTGGGGGCCCATGCGGCGCAACCCCTCTTGATAGCGGACATCGTCTTCGCTGATATAATTCTTCTCCAGCAGCAGTGCCTCGTATTCAGCAGCCCCCTTGATGGCCCCCAGCATGCCGCGAAGCTGGTCTGGTATGTAGGGGTACATCAACGGTGCCTGCACGCCCGTGCAGCCGGCGATCAGCCTCACCTCCTTGGGGTAAGGGCTGGCGGCGTACTGCACCCATTCTTTGGTGCCGGCGTAACCGGCGCTCACGTTGATGATCAGGTCGAAGTCGCGCACGGTGCGGATCCCTGCGCACATGGGGATGCGGTCGATGTTCGTGCCCCGGGCGTCGGTGGTATAGAGCTGCCGCAGGTCTGTGACGATGACCTTGATGACCCCCTCGTTGCCGGGTTTGAACCCTAGATTGACGTAATCTTGGCCATACACCATGTGGGGAAAGTCCCGATGGATGACGCGGTCGATCGTATCGTCGACCATTTGCGGCCCCACGGGCCAGAGGGCCATGAAATACAGTCTGAGCTTTTTCTGGCAGCAATGCCGGACAAAGGCAGTGGCCATCGGTCCCAGTTCGCCTTCGCTGGCCGGGTCGTAGTCGAAAGAAAGCAGCACGCGCGCGCCCGGCTCCAGCCGTTCCACCTCGTCGAACGCGCTGCGGACGAGCTGGCTGGGCGTTTCGGGAAACTTCAGGCCGAGCAGGATGGGGATGGCGATGCAGAGCAGCACCAGCAAGAAAATCCAGCGGCGGTCGAGCGTGCGCAAAAATTCATACATCGGCTTACTCCCGGTCGGAACCAAGGTAAGAACGATCGATGCCCAACAGCACCTTAAGCGAGGTGGAGGCGATGCCCAGCGCTATGCCGATCATGATCGCCCGGGTACCTGCCGTGTTGTACACGCTCATGATCTCTGCCGAGATACGGTCGATGCGCAGCCAACCTAGCCAATCTGGCAGCCAGCCCGTAAGCAGTTGGCCCGCAAAGGTGCGGCCAAGCAAGATCACGAACGCCGTAACCAGCAGCAGCGTGGCCTCGACGTTCTTGGCCCTGAAGGCGCGGAAGGCGGCGCTGGCCACGTAGAAGGCCAACATGGCGAACATAGTGGCAGTCAGCGGCTTCATGGCGTACTCATAAAGCCACCAAAAAGGCGTGCCCTCTGCGCGGTAGTCGCCCGACCAGGGATACTTTGGCTGATGAACTGCCAAAAACAGCCGATCGACTGCGGCACGCCAGGGCAGGCTGCGGCGGTAAGGAGCGAGCAGATGGTCTTGCTGCTCCCGGGTCAGCCGGCCCGCCAATGTCAGCTCGCGAAACAACTCCATCGCTGCGTCGCCCTCGCTTGAGGCGCCTGCCGCAGCCAGCCGTCTGGAGACAGTTTCGATCGCTTGCCGTTGCGCCGTCGAGAGCGGCGCAAGCTCCGCCAGCTCCGCGGCGAGGCGCTCGCCCCGACGGGTGTCCCACTCCACGGTCGGCGAGGCAGCCGCGATCAGAGCCTGCCTCACCTCGCGCGTCATGGGACCACGGCAGACCAGTTCTCCCTGCTGCTCATCGTACGAAAGGTCGGGACTGATCGCGGCAAGCCGATCAGCGGTCAGTCCAGCCGGAGTCTCGACCTTCACGCGCGCCTCGCGCTGGGATGCCTCGTATAGTTGCCCAACGGCATGCTGCCATGCAGCCGAGCTGCTCAGTGCCAGCAGGGCGTCCCGCGCCTCGGGCGTCATCCGTCCCTCATACGCCAGCATTTCCAGATCGGCGTAGTATTTAGTGCGTTCGCGGACAGTCTCGGGCGGCTGGGCCTGCTCGTACAGGCGGTCGACCAGGGCATGCCATTCCTTGCCGTGATAGTAGTCTCGCAGCACATTTCGCTGAGAAGCGTCCATCCATCCCACGTACCGGACAGAGTCTTCAGAACCGGTAAGCTGTCGCCGTACACTGGCCGGTAGGGCCTCGCCCGATGGCAACTCGGGCAGCACGCCTGATGCCTCGTGGATTAGGGGAAACTCGTGCAACGGCAGACGAGCGAACGTCTCGCCATAGTGCTCCTGGTTCGATGCCGGAGGCGAGCCCCACTTCACCATGCCCACGTACAGCATCGCCAGAAAAGATGCTACCGTGACTGCCGAATACCCCCAGCCTGCCTGGCGATCTGAGATCTTCTTCAGATGCATCTTCAGCAGGTTGCCGCCGCCTAGCACGAAGGCGATGGCCGCCAGAATATCGAACCAGATGGCGGCCTTCTCTCCCCAGCTCTCCGTGTAGGGGCTGAAGACGGCCAGAATCAATACGAACCCGCCGACCGCAGTGATGATTAGTGGAATGGTGCGCTTCATGCCCGTCTCACTTGGCAAGGTTCTCCTGCATTATGTCCAGGGCCGCCTGCCATATGCCGCCGCCGGTCAGCTCTGCGAGCGTGGCGAGAAAACAACCCACGCACACCAGGGCGCCTACCACGAGCTTGCCGACATCTTGTCCCTTGAGGCTGCCAAGCTGGTCAGGCTCACCGGAGAGATAGGCGCTTGCTGCAAAGAACTCTTCTCCCAGCAGCGTGTAATCGCATGCAGCCACGAAAAAAGGCAATTGGGCAACCTGCGCCGTACCCGCCATCTGAATGGCACCGATCGAGTTGCCTGTCTCAGCCAGCACGAGCGACTCTGCGAAGAACGAACCCATGTAGAAGCAGGCCGCAGGCTTCTCGCGAGCCATCAGCCCCGTGACATACGCCACAAAGGCAAACTGGTCGTCGGTGACATAATAAATCAGGTCGGGGTTGTAAGCGTCGGGCCGGCCGGCGGCGAGGTATGCCGCCTGCACGGTCTCTCGCGCGGCCGTCATCACCAGCGATCGGCTCGTCGGTACCTCTACCTTGGCGTCGTTCTGTGCCGCCAGCGCCGCCACGCGGCCCAGGATGGTGATGCCGGCAATCGTCTGAATGTCGTTCATGTCTTGGATGCCCGTGACGAATAGGCAGGGCCGTCCCATCTCCGTAGCGCGGCCAACGGCCTCTTCGACCGCTTCTAAGCCCGGTATGCGCCGCACGCGCAGCGGCGTTCCCCTACGTGCGGCAGCGATGAACCCCAGCACCGGGCCGCACAGGACAACTAGAAACACGGCCAGCACCAGTTTGCGGCCCTCGAACCATTGCCGCTCGGCAGCAACCGGCTGATCCAGCTCGGCAGGAGCACTCTCGGCCCCTCGGCCCACGGCCGTGACGCGAAAATAGTACGGCTGTCTCGGCTTGCAGCCGTCCAGGGTGAAGTGGGCCTCGCCGGCCGCGTGCATGGCCGGATCCACGGGCACCAGTGCCACCTCGGCAAACTCGCCCTCGCGCTCGTAACCGCGGTAGACGCGGTAGAACTGCACGCCGCCGCCGGCCGGCTCTGTATGGTCGGGAGAAAGCTGCCAATGCAGGTCGATCTTATCTCCGCCGTCCCATGGGTGGTCGCTCGCCACAAGGCCTCGCGGCGCCCTCGGTGCCGCGTCCTCAATCGCCGCCGCAAACACAGAGTTCGGCAGGACGAAAGCGCACGCGAGTGCCAGGCGCCGCCACACACCGGCAGCCCTGAACCCAGTGCCCCTAGCCGGTGTGGGCTGGAGTTCGTTGGCATATCCTGCGGCAACCGCCGCTGGCCGCGCCCGAGACGTGATCACCCTCGCCGCCGCATTGCACTGAAGGCACACCATGGCCGTTCACTCCTCGATCAGCTCGACGTTCGCTCGCGGCACTGTTAACGTACGCCCGTCGCCCACGCAAACCTCCAGCACGCGCGCCTTCGATCCGCTGGGCAGTACCTGCGGCTCAGACGGCAGGGCGCTCACCTGGCCGATCACGCCAAAGTAGGGTGCCCGGATGATGCGCACCATTCTGCCCAGGTCCAGGTAACTGCCGCCTGCGGCACGGCTCTGTTGGGGCCCCGGGGCGTCTTCGAGCGGGACCAGAATTTCAGGCCGCATCACCCCCGCCCGGATCTGCGTAGCCCCGTTCACCGACGCCTCGCACCCGGCACGCGAACTCAAAAGCTGCCAGGTCCGCTCCGCCATGCGGATATTGCCGAAGCCCTCGGTCACGATCAAGGTCAATCCCACTTGTTCGCTGCCGGTGATGGCCACCCCCAGGTCGTAGCCTAGAAACTGCTTGAGATCCTGATCATCCACCCCGCCGGCCACGAGGGCAGAGATTCCCAGCTCGACCGCGCGGACTAGGGCGCCGTGCGTCACTCTGCCGCCAGCGACCACCACGGCCGAGCGCATCTCCGGCATAAGCAGCTCGGGCACCAGGTCGGCATCGTGAGCCAGCAGATGCAAGCGGCCGTACGTCTCTCCGCCAATGCCAAAGATGCCCTGTACAAGCGTTACCTCTGCCTCGATCACCGCCCCTTCACCCGCGAGCACCTCGCTAACCACCCCCGGAAGATGTGCGAGTACCTGCACGGGCTGAGGCTCACCGCGGATGAGCACCTGTCCTGTAACTTCGGAGACCGACTCGATGGTGCCGGCGGTACGTGCGCGGTACTCGCTCTTGAACAGGCCGAAAATGCCTTTGGTCCGTGCTAGGACCTCGCCCTCTTCGATGCGTTCTCCCACCCTCTTGAGCACGCACGCCGGCACATCGGCGGGAGGCAGGGCGAGCTGGTTGGCCAAATTGATAGGGGTAACAGGGCCGGGCAGCAGGGCGCGTGCCACCACTTGCCGTGCAGCGACACGCTCTCCTACGGAGACAAGCACCTCGCCGGGCAGCGGCAAGACGCGGCGCACGCGGTGCTGGGTGCGAGCGGCAACTTTCAGGCCGGGCGTGTACGCGTGTGCCATGGGGCGGAGGTCACAGGGAGGCGGCGGGATAGAGGTTCATGGCCTGGACCCACTCGAGGATCATGGGCCTGCCGGCGGTGCGGTCGATGGGCACCTCGAGCGGCCTGCCGCGGGCATCGAGAATCAGGCCCACAGTGCCCCCGCGGGCCATGCGTTCGACACGGCGGCCCGGCCCAGCTCCCACATCAAAGCCGCGGGCTGGTTCGATCGCCACGTTCGCCTGCTCGCCGGGGCCCAGCGGCAAGACGCGCAACTCGCCGCAGCGCAGCTCGCCGCGGTGCGTCCCGCCCGGCGCCTCTACCGTATAGGAGAAACATCGATCGCGCGGCTTGCCTTGTCCGCGCGGTGCGATGCAGGTGCCCAGGTAGATCAAGCAATCTCGCTCGAACACTTCCATGGCCGCCTGCGGATGCACCTCGGCCAGCACGCCCAGGTGAGGCATCATGAAGATGCTGTCCTTGGCGAGGGTCGTGAAGCCCTCGGGTTCGAACGCATCGATAAGCATGGCGGCCGTCTGCTCCATGCGCGGCGCATGCGAGAGCACGCCGCCGGAGCCGACCAGCAGGTCCAGCGCCATGTTGTCCACAATGCTGCGCCCGCTCTGTTCTTGAGCGAACAGGTCTCCCACCGTGCGCTGCTGCTGCACGCCCTTAAGCGTGGTGGCGAACTCCTTGTGCTGCGCGTAGGCGAGGCGGAGCGCCTCGCGCGCCACGCCCTGCTCGAACACCAGGTCGTCGAGCGAATAGGGGATGGTGGTGGGGCGGATCATCTTGTTTTTGACGCGGTTGCGCAGCTCGCGTTCGTCCATATCGAAATAGACCCAGCGCAGCACGCGCAGCATGGTGGCCTCAGCACAGACATTGGAGATCGAATAGCTCATGCCGAGATTGGCGCTCACGGTACGGTTGAAGGTGCCCTGGAACACGCTGAACACGTCGGTGGTGGCGCCGCCGATATCGACGCCCACCACGTTGATGCCCTGCTGCCGGGCGATGGTTTGCAAAATGTTCCCCACGGCGCCAGGCGTGGGCATGATGGGCGCGTCTGTCCAGGAGATGAGCTTGTCGTACCCCGGAGCGTGCGCCATGACATGTTCGAGGAACAGGTCGTGGATCTTGTCGCGTGCGGGTCCGAGGTTTTCTACTTCGAGCACAGGCCGCAGGTTATCGACAATGGCCAGGTCGAACGCGTCAGCAAGGCGTTCTTGGACCGCTGGCGCGGCATCTTTATTGCCGGCGAAAATTACGGGCATGCGGTAGGCGCTGCCGAAGCGGGGCTGCGGCCGGGCGGGAGCGATCAGTTCGGCAAGCTGAACGACTTGCGTGGTGTTGCCTCCGTCGACGCCGCCGGAGAGCAGGATCATGTCTGGCCGAAGTTCGCGGATGCGGCGTATTTGCTCGTGGGGACGGCGCTTGTCGTTGGCGGCGATCACATCCATGACGATGGCGCCAGCGCCCAAGGCTGCTCGCTTGGCACTGGCGGCGGTCATTTCGCGGATCACGCCAGCCACCATCATCTGTAGGCCGCCGCCAGCGCTGGACGTGGAGATGTATAGGTCGCAGCCAGCATCGTCCGTGGCCGGACGCAGAATCTCTCCCCGATCGTCGAGCAGGCGGCGGCCCGCCAACTCTGCCACCTCGGCCACGGCATTGCGCACGCCGATGGTAACGTCTGCAAATGGCTCTTCAACCGTGGTGGGCGCCTCGCCGCGGTGCGTCTGACGGTACTGGCCGTCGATCCGCTGGATGAGGATGGCCTTTGTGGTCGTACTGCCACAATCTGTGGCTAGGATCACGCGCACCTGGTCAGGCGAGACTTGGCGTGGCTCACGGCTCATGAGGCACAGACGGGGGGCAGGAGGATTCCGGGAGTTTGCTGCCCGCAGCGGTCGAAGCAGGCTGAGCGCCTGCATCGGCACCGGCCGTTTGCTCGTGTCGCAGCTCTTCGATGCGTGCGCACAGGTAATCGATCGACCCTCGCCGCTCGAGGAACCCGGCGAGCTGCCGCAGACTCTGCGAAGATACGAGTACCCCGGCCAGGGGTGCAATCACATGCAGCACCTGGGCGCCCAGATAGTTGAGCGGCCGGCACGATTCGAGCGCCACAAGCGCCACCCCATCTAGGTGCCGGCGGACCAGTTCCTGGCAGAGCCGCTCGAGCACGGCGCGCTCGCTTTCGGTAGGCTGTGCAGGCCCCGGGGGATCGAGGGCAAAGGCGTGCTTCAACCACTTCATGCGGCCGGGCCTCGGGCAGCCAGTCGGCGTTCGACCTCGCAGAGCACGCGCTCGCGGTGCCGTCCCCACAAGAGCTGCATGCCCCGGGGCCGCTTGCCGGCGCTGTAGATCAACCAGATGCCATGTTTGGCCGGGGCAGTTGAGCGTACGGCCGACCACGGGCAGCTCTCGCGAGATAGTAGGTACTCAGCCGTCGCTCCGGTGTCGCTGAGCGCAAACCGGCTGGGGAAGCAAAACCGATGCAAGGCGATCACCATCGCCAAAATGGCCAGGCAGCCCCAGCCTGGGCCGCTGAGCATGCCCGTCGCCACGCCCAGGCCGCCCAAGATGGCAATCACCCCCGCGCCGGCCAAGGGGCGTTCTACGAGGGGGTGTACCGTCCACGCAAAACCGGTGCCCGGCAGCTCGGCCGCGCGGGCCAGGGCGCCGGCGAGCGAAGGGTCTGCCACAAGTTGTGCTTGAGGCTGGTCGGTCATGGTAGCACATGGTACCAATGCCGCCCCTCGATTGCTACGCTTCCACAGCGGCTCTGGTTGACCCAGCTTAGCGCGAAGCAGCAGCGCCGTGTGCTGCGATGCGCGGAATAAGCGTCTGACGCGTGCCCACGTGTTGCCTCTGCCGTGCGGGCGAACACGCGACCACCGCCCCCCCGTGTGCCACTGCTTGACGCACCGCGTCAAGCAGTGCGAGCCGCTGACTACGCCTTACATTGCAGGCGCACTGCTTGAATGCCGCTGTGGTGCGTCGACTCTCTTTCAGCAGGCGTATGCACGGCCGCACTCAAGCGGGGCCGCAAGCTTCACACACCGCGTCAATGGCCCCCCACGGCCCCCAACTGTCCCCCCGTGTGCCACTGCTTGACGCACGTTTGCTGTAGAACCGGTTTCTAGCGGCGTGGCCAGTGGATGCGCCCGTAGTCCTGCTGAACGGTTAGTACCCCCAAAGGCTACTCTTGCCCCGAGAGCCTCTGCGATCGAGCCGCCGCTGGGGCCGCGCATTGCGAGGCCCCAGCTTTGGAGTGCGGTGACTTGGCGCCGCTTTGGTACCCCCCGGGACAACTTTGGCATCGGTGCCCTCAACGAGCGGCGGGTTGTTAGCCGTTATAGTGGACCGAAGAAACTGGACCACGACTTTGAGTCGAACCCCTGGTAGGATTGGTCCAGTTTTTTGGAGGAAGAGATGGGA
>FWPU01005986.1_pt1 | contig 25253 bp, 18 predicted proteins | sample 2228361 | NCBI WGS metagenome assembly FWPU01 (sample SAMEA103939777, study PRJEB20133) | metagenome | reverse complement strand
GAGCCCGGGGTGGAGGGCGAGTGCCTGCCGGGCTGGTGGTGCCGGCGGGTGAGCGGCCAGGAGTACGCGGGGGTCTGCGAGAAGGGCGAGGGACCGGACGCGGTGGTGGCGGACGCTGCGTTTCCGGACCCGGGCCAGGACACGGCGGTCCCGGACCCTGGTCCCGATGCCTGTATCCCCTTGTGCACCGGCAAGGAATGCGGGCCGGACGGGTGCGGGGGGACGTGCGGGACGTGTCCTGGGCCGCAGGACGCTTGCGTCGGGGGTCAATGCGTCTGCCAGCCTGCGTGCGAAAGCAAGGAATGCGGGCCGGACGGGTGCGGTGGGACGTGCGGGACGTGCGGGACAGGCAAGGCCTGCCAGTCGGGGCGGTGCGTGACCTCCCCGTGTCCGGCCGGGTACGTCCTGATACCCTCGGGGACGTTCACGATGGGGTCGCCCGAGGGCGAGCCGTGCCGGTGGGATGACGAGGGTCCGGAGCACGAGGTGACGATCGAGCAGGGCTTCTGCCTGAAGGAGACGGAGGTCACGCAAGGGGAATGGAAGGCACTGATGGGGACGGAGCCATGGTCCTTCGGGTCGTGTGGGTCGGACTGCGCCGTGGAGGGGGTGAACTGGTGGGAGTCGCTGGCGTACTGCAACGCGCTTTCGAGGAAGGAGGGATTGCAGGAGTGCTACGTGCTGGAGGGGTGGGACGGCGCGGGATGCGGCGGGGAGAAGCCCGGAGAGGACATGGAGTGTGGGGGCGTGACGTTCGTACCCGGGTGCGTGGGGTACCGGTTGCCGAGCGAGGCGGAGTGGGAGTACGCGGCGAGGGCGGGGACCACGACGGGGACCTACAACGGGACTTCGGAGACGTGTGGCTCCGAGAGCCCGAACGAGGTTCTGGATCCGGTCGCGTGGTGGTTCGGGAACTCGGGGGGCGAAGTCCATCCGGTGAAGGGCAGGCAAGCGAACGCGTGGGGTCTGCACGACATGCTGGGGAACGTGTGGGAGTGGGTCCAGGACTGGTATCACGGCTCGTACGACGGTGCGCCTTCGGACGGGAGTGCCTGGGAATCCCCTGCGGGCTCGAGCCGGGTGGGACGGGGCGGCTCCTGGCACAACGACGCCGGGGTCGTCCGGGCCGCGCAACGCGGCTGGGTCGACCCGGGCGTTCGCAGCGGCAGCCTGGGTTTTCGTCCTTCGAGGTCGGTTCCGTGACCCTTTGCACTCTTACATTCTTACCCTGTACGGGCCGGCGCCGCCGAACGGAGGCCGGCGGCAGAGGCCGGGGGGTCCAGGGGGGCTTGCCCCCCTGGTCAGGCCCCGCCCCCGTGGAGACGCGAGCAGCGTTGGCTTCGCCGACGCTTCGCGTTGACTTTCGCAACGCGAAAGGTTCGCGTCCCCAGGCACGCAGGTCAGAACCGGCCCGTGGCCCCGAGGAGGGCCCCGCCATCGAACGGGGCCGCGGAGGGGACCACGGGGGACGGGCCGCTGGCCTGGTCCGCGCCCGAGGAGTCGCCAAAGACCCACCACAGGACGCCCCCGACCACCGCGGCACCCCCCACGCCGTAGAGGATGTAGGAGACCGTGTCCTTGGTCCTGGCCGAAGACACGTACGAGGACGCCCGTGGCTGCGAGAGCCCCGTCACGGTCCCGTCAGGCGCGGTCGCGGCCCCGGTGACCTTCGAACGGTCCCGGGCGGCCAGGGCGGTCATGACCCCGCCCCCGGCCACCATGGCCGCGCCAGACCCGATGACCACGAAGTGCCAGGGGAAGCCCCGCTCGGCGCGGGCCGTCACGGCCGGCACCGGGGCGACGGGGGGCCCCGGCGAAGGAGCGGGCGCGACTGACTGCGGCGCAGGGGACGCCACCGCCACCTCGACCTCGCCCTGGTCCGGGACGGTGACATGCCGGAGCGCGGCCTCGGTCCCGTCGCGCCGGAGCACGCGCACGATGCGCTGGCCGGCCCGGGCCCGGACCCGGGCGGGCAGGGACCCGCGAAAGGCATCGGCCCCATCCACGAGGACCTGGACCTCGCCCGTGGCCGGGCCGCCGGCCGGGACCACCCGGATCGTCCCCGCCTGCTCCTCGAGCGCCACGCGCAGGGTCCGGGCCTCGCGGGCCTTCAGGGTCACGGTCTCGGTCCGGGCGCGGAACCCGGTCTTCGTGAAGGAGACCGCGTGCTCGCCCGGGTCGAGGCGGAGGGGGTCCCCAAGCGGGGACACGCCCGCGTCCTTCCCATCCACCTGCACCCTGGTGCCGTCCGGCTGCACGACCACGGTCAGGGCCGCCTGCATCCGAAGCCGGACCTCGCGCAACTTGTCCTTCGCGGCCTGGACATAGGCCGGGTCCGTCGCGACCTTGCGGAACTCGTCGAACCAGTGCAGGGCCGAGGCGTCGTTCCCCAGTTCCTCGTAGCAGCGACCGATGTTCCACAAGACCTCCGGGATCACGAAGCGGGGCGGGTCGAAGCGCTGGTAGGCGTCGAGGAACTGGCGCAGGGCGTCCCCGTATTTCCCGGCGTCGAAGAGGAGTTCGCCGGCCTTCGCGAGTTTCTCGGCCTCGTCCCGGTGGTCCGCGCGGGCTGGACCACCGGCCACGACGATTGCCAGGGCTGCCACGAGCGCCGGCCAGGTGCCACGACTCATCTCCGTTCCTCCGGTAGATTACTTCAGTTGGAACTTCTTCCCGGGCGCCGCGGGCCTGGAGGGGGGCCTCTCTCGCGCAGGCCGCGGGATGGGCCTGAGCCGGATCTCCACGCCCCTGGCGGCCGCGTCGCGGAGCCGGACGTCCACCGTCTCCCGCCGGTGCCCTCGGAGGCTCGCGGCCACGGTGACGAGCCGATCGAGGTCCTGGTCGGTCCGGGCCTCGAACTCGTACCGGGCCGGGGAGGCCCCGAGGTCCTGGCCGTCCACCCGCACCTGGGCCCCAGGCGGGCTGGTGCGCACCTCGAAGGAGAGGTGGCGGACCGGGGGCGGGGCCGGGGCCGGCGTGGGCTCCGGGGGCCCTTGGGGCTGCGCGACCGAGGCGGGGGGCGATTCGCCCGCGCCGGCAGCGCTCCAGGGTCCGGTGTCGGGGGTCTTGACCGGCTCGATGGCCCCGGGTTCGCCCGAAGTCTCGGCCCGGGCAGGGGCGTCGGCCCGGCGCGGCGAGACCGCCCACCACAGGCCGCCCACGAGGACCGTGGCCACGAGCGGTGCCGCGACATACGGCCACCAGCGCGCGCGAGCGCGGGCGGGCAGGGTCGTGGATCCCACCCCCGCCGCGGCGTCCTGGACGGGCACGAAGGCGTGCGGGATCGGGCGCGTGGGTCCCTCCTCGTCCGCGGCGGCCCCGGCCGGGCTCGGGGGCGTGGCCGGGCGGTCCTCGGACGACCCGGCCCGCTTCCAGTCCGGCCCCACCGCGGTCATGGTCCGCCCGGACACGGCCGCGTGCAGTGCCTCGAGCATCTCGCCCGCGTCCCGGAAGCGGTCCTCCTGCCTGGGTTGCAGGCCGCGCGACAGAAAGTCGCGCAGGGGCCTCGGCAAGGCCCGGCCCGCGGGCAGGTCCAGGGGCCAGTATTCCTTCGCGGTCTTGCGGATCATGACCTCGAGCGGGGTTCCCCCCTCGAACGGCCTCACCCCGGCGAAGATCTCGAACAGCATCACCGCGACCGCGTACAGGTCCGTGCGCGCGTCCACCCGGGGTCCGCCCGACCTCGAGACCTGCTCGGGGGCCATGTAATACGGTGTGCCGAGAAACTGCCCGGTGCTCGACACGTCCCCGTCGAAGCCGGACACCTCCTGGACCGCCTTGGCGAGCCCGAAGTCCAGGACCTTGACGAAGTGCGGGTTGCCGTGGACCCGGCACAGCATCACGTTGTCGGGCTTCATGTCGCGGTGCACGATGCCGAGGTCGTGCGCCGCGGCCAGGGCGTTCAGGACCTGCTCGAAGATGCTCAGGACCACGTCGGCCGGGATGCGGCCGCCGGACTCGTGGGCCAGGTCCCCGAGCACCCTGCTCAGGGTCCTGCCGTGCTTGACGTATTCGAGGGCCATGAACGGGACCTCGAACTCGAGCTGCGCGATGCCGTAGTCGTAGAGGCGCACGATGTTCGGGTGGTCCAGGACCGAGATGGCGCGCGCCTCGCGCTCGAACCGCGCCCGCGTGGTCCCGGTCAACTCCAGGCCCGACACGACCTTGACCGCGACCTCGCGGTGGAGGGGCTGCTGGTACGCGAGATAGACCGCGCCCATGCCCCCCTCGCCCAGTTTGCCGGCGAGGAGGTAGCGCTCGAGGCGGCGCCCGAGCAGGGGGTCGAGGGTGCGACCCTTCTTGTGGGCGAAGTCCCGCGCGGCCTGGTGCCAGGCCTGCGGGATGAAGTGGTAGCCCCGCGGACGGCAGTCCTCGCCGGGACAGACGCCCCCGACCGGCCCGAAGCGCCGCTCGCAGTGTGGGCAGATGCCTGAGCGGGTGTCGGCCATGACGCCGTCCTGACGACATCGGTGATTCTAGAGCCGGGACCGGGCCGAGATCAACCAGCAGAAACGAGGACCGCCACGAATCGAGCCCAGGGGCTCGTGCGGGGGCCGACGACCTCTGGCCTTCAAGACGGTGCGTGACCCCCGGGGCCGTCGCATCTCGAAGTCGTTGGAATTCCTCGTGGACGTGGACGGACCCTTCCACCCAGGCGGCTCGTCGACGTCGACGGTAACGTCCACGTCAACGTCCACGTGCACGTCCACGGGGCTCCGGGGAGATGCGATGGCCCCGGCTTGACCCCCGGGCGGAAACCGGGGACGATCCCCGCGGCCTGGGAGGCCCCGTGTCCGCGAACGACCACGACCCGATCCTGCGAGACCTCAACGAGGACCAGGTCCGCGCGGTGACGCACGAGGGCGGTCCCCTTTTGGTCCTCGCCGGGGCCGGCAGCGGCAAGACCCGCGTCATCACGAGGCGCGTCGCCTGGCTCGTGCGCGAGCGCGCCGTTCCCCCGTGGCGCATCCTCGCCGTGACGTTCACGAACAAGGCCGCGAACGAGATGCGCGACCGGGTCGTCACCCTGCTCGGGTCCGGGGATGCGCCGTCGTGGATGGGGACCTTCCATTCCATCGGGCTGCGGTGGCTGCGGCGGTACGCGGACCGGCTGGGCTACCCGTCGGACTTCGTCGTCTATGACGACGATGACCAGGAGTCCATCCTGCGACGCCTGCTGCGCGAGCGCGGCCTCCAGAAGCAGGGGCTCGGGTCGTTTCGTTCTTATATTGAACGTTTGAAAAACAATGGAGTGCTGGAGCCGCCCGAACACCCGAAGGCCCGCGAGCAGGACCATGCCGAGGTCTTCGCGGCCTACCAGCGGACCCTGCGCGAGGCCCACGCGGTGGACTTCGGGGACCTCCTGTGCCTGCCCCTGAAGGTCCTGCGCGAGCACGACGACGTGCGCGAGCGGTTGCGGGCCGAGGTGCTGCACATCCTCGTGGACGAGTTCCAGGACACGAACCTCGCACAGTACGAGATCCTGAAACTCCTGGTGGGGAGCGAGCGCAACCTGTGCGTGGTCGGGGACGACGACCAGTCGATCTACTCGTGGCGCGGGGCCCGGGTCGAGAACATCCTCGACTTCCGGCGGGACTTCCCGGACGCGGCCGTGGTGACCCTCCGTGCAAACTACCGTTCGCGGGTCCCTATCCTGGAGGCCGCGTCCAGGGTCATCGCCTTCAACCACAGGCGCCACCCCAAGGACCTGCGCGCCGCGCGCGGGGACGGGAGTCCGGTGTTCCTGCACCACGCGTTCGGCGAGCGCGAGGAGGCTTTGTTCGTGGTGCGCGAGGTCCGCCGCCGGCAGGCCGAGGGCATTCCCCTGTCGCGGATGGCGGTCTTCTACCGGACACACGCACAGTCACGCCCCTTCGAGGACGCGTTGCGGTCCGTGCGCATCCCGTACCGCGTCGTGGGGGGGATCAAGTTCTACCAGCGCAGGGAGATCAAGGACGTCATCGCCTACCTGCGGCTGATCGTGAACCCGTCGGATTCGGTGAGCCTGGAACGCATCCTCAACGTACCCCCGCGGGGCCTGGGTCCGGCCACGGCCTTGAAGGCGCGAGAGGAGGCGCGCGCATCCGGGGAGCCGCTCCTGGTGGCCCTGGCGCGCGTGGGCGACCGGTCGGGTCCGGCCCTCCGCGAACGCATCCGTGACTTCGTCGAGACGGTGATGTCGCTGGCCGAGATGGCGCGCGAGGCGGACGCGGTGGCCGTGATCCACGCGACCCTGGAGAGGACGGGGTACTGGGCGTACCTGCTGGGCGACGAGACACCGGTGGGCCAGGACCGCGTCGAGAACGTCGAGGAACTCGTGGCCGGGGCCCGGGACTTCGTCGCGACGAGCGGACGGACCGACCTGTGGTCCTACCTGGACCGCGTGTCGCTGCTCACCCCCGCGGACGAGGGGAACGGCGAGGACGCCCTGAACCTGATGACGGTCCACGCGGCCAAGGGGCTCGAATTCGATTGCGTCTTCGTGTGCGGCGTGGAGGAGGGGCTGATGCCCCACGCGGGGTCCGCGGGGGACGCGCGGGCGGTCGAGGAGGAGCGCCGCCTGATGTACGTGGCCATGACCCGGGCGCGCGATGCCCTGTATGTCACGTGGGCCGGGACGCGGGTCCGGATGGGCGGGGTCCAGCCCATGCGGCCGTCGCGGTTCCTCGGGGAAGTGTCCCGCGCGGGCGTGAAGCGGGTTTGACCGGGGACGGCCGGGAATCTATCATGCCCCTCGGGCGTTCGGGTTTGAGGATGGCGTCACGGCAGGACGGGAGGTCATCGCCATGAGCGACGATCAGCGCACCCCTGGGGCGGACACCGACGAGGTCGAGGTCTCGCTGGAACCGGAGGCCGAGGAGGTCCCTCCGGAGCCCCCGAAGGCCCGATCCGTCCTGATGGACATCCTGGAGCGCGCGAAGCAGGACACCGAATCCGAGACGGCGCGGCTGATGGAGTCCATCCGGGAGCGCGAGGAGGACGAGCGCCGCAAGCGCGAGGAAGAAGAAAGACGCAGGGCAGAGGATGCCCGCCGCCGGGTCGAGGAGGAACGGCGCAAGCGCGAGGCAGCCCTGCGCGAGTTCGAGGAGCGGCGGGCCCGCAAGGAGGCCGAGGCGAAGGCCGCGGCCGAGGCGGCGAAGGCCCCAACGGCGGCGCAGGCCCCGGTGACGAAGTCGCGGACGGGCCTTTGGGCCGGCGTCGGTGTGGCCGGGGTCGCGGTCGCGGCCGTCGTCACCTACCTGGTCTTCCCGAAGGGGGAGCCCGTCGCGTTCCCGAGCGGGCGCCTCGTCGAGGTCGCGAGGCCGGGGCAGTTCGTGACCACCCCGGCGGTGATCGGACCGGGGGCCGAGGCGACCTCGGACCAGCCGATGCCCCCGGAGCGCCTGGTCCTGGCGGTCGTGCCCCGCAAGTACGAGCCGGAGCCCCCGAAGCCCGCGGTGACGGGCCGTCGCAGGGGCGCCCCGCGCGAGGAGACGACGCCCCAGATCCGGATCCAGACGGGGATCCTGGGCGGGAAGAAGGTCGTGAAGTAACGGGACCCCTGACATTTTCATGTCGAGATGTCGGATCGAATCCGACCAGACCGCCGTATTCGGAGGGAGCAATGACGGACGTACGCGTGGTGCTGATCACGGCCCCGGCCGGCGACGTGGCGGCCGGGATCGCGCGGGACCTGGTCGAGCGAAGGCTGGCCGCCTGCGTCAACCTCGTGGCCGGGGTGCGCTCCCTGTATCACTGGGAGGGCGCGATCCAGGACGATTGCGAAGACCTGCTGATCGTGAAGACGCCGGCATCACGGGTCGCGGACCTCATGGCCCGCGTTCGCGAGATACACCCCTACACGGTCCCCGAGGTCATCGTCCTGCCCGTCGTCGAGGGCAGCGACTCGTACCTGCGCTGGGTCGCGGGCGTGGCCACCGGATTGTCGGGTCCAGGCGGGCCGCCGTCCTGAATTCGTGGCCGTGGGCGTGGGCGAGAACGGCGTGTCGGATCCCCTGCCGGGTGATCGCCTCTGCCCGGGAATGGGGTCGCCCACGCCTGCGCCTGCGCCCACGCCGACGAGGAGCCGTGCGTGGAGAGACCGACGATCTGGGTGGCGCGCCCGGAAGTTGCGTCCCCGGATTGAACCCTGCTAGCCTTCGCGGCGGCCTCTGGCGGACCCACGATGACCGTCGCGTCGCCCGATCCCTCCCCGCCGTCGAAGATGCGGATCGCGGTGGTCCGGATGGTCCTGGCGGCCCTGTCCTTCGCCGCGATGGGGGTCCTGGTCAAGGCCTCCGCGATGCGGCTGCCCTTCCTCGTCGCGGTATTCTTCCGGACCGCGGTGGGGCTCGTGATCCTGCTCGCCTACTTCCGGTGGACCACGACGTCCCTGCGCGCCCGCCAGCACGGCCTGCTCTTCCTGCGCAGCCTCTTCGGGTTCATGGCGCTCGTCCTGTTCTTCTTTGCCCTGGAACGGCTGCCCCTGTCGCACGCGGTCATCCTCAACTTCAGTTCGCCGGTGTTCGTGGTGCTCCTGTCCGGGCTCGTGCTGAGGGAACGACGCACCGGCCTGATCCTGCCGTTCGTGCTGGGCGCGTTCGTGGGTGCGGCCCTCCTGGTGGCGCCCGAGTGGTCGGAGGTCCGGGTCGAGGCGGTCCTGGGGCTCCTGTCGGCCGTGTTCGCGGCCCTCGCGTACATCACCGTGAGGTGGTTGTCGAGGACCGAGTCGTCCCAGACCATCGTGTTCTACTTCTCGATGTACGGGACGCTCTTCGGACTGGCGGCGCTGGCGGGCGCGGGCATGGCCTGGCCCGAGGAGTACGCCCTCGACGTCGTTACGCCGGCCCTGCTGGACCCGGTCAACCTCGCATCCCTGTGCGGCGTGGGGGTCGCGGCCACGCTCGGTCAGTTGTTCCTGACGTCGGCGCTCGTGCTCGAGAAGGCGTCGGTCGTGAGCGTCTTTGCATACGTGAATCCACTGATGTCGTACTTCCTCGGGCTCGCCTTCTTCGGCGAGGTCCCGACCGCGTCCTCGGTGGTCGGGGGGCTCTTGGTGCTCGGTGGGTGCGCCGGGGTCCTGTGGGTCTCGCGCGAACCCGTCAAGGCGCAACCGCCGTGATCCGGGTCAGTGCGCCGGAAACCACGGGTGGGTCGCGGCGCAGGCCACGGACTCGGGGACGCCCCGGACTGGCCGGTCGGTCGCGTGGCCCACGATCAGCCGCCGCCGCAGGTAGGCGAGGTTCGGTTCGTTGAACCGCGGGACCCCGCCCAGGGCCTCCAGGTAACTCGTCACCTTCCCGGTCTGCATCACGTTCAGGCCGGGGGTGTCTATGTGCGCGCTCCCGGCGTCCGAGTCGGTGAACGACAGGCCATCCATGCCGCCGAAGAGCCCTTCGGGCGGCGGGCCGTTGGGCACAAGCCCCAGCGAGTGCCCCATCTCGTGGCACAGGGTCGCGGCCACGGCCAGCGTCGCGAAGTCCACGATGGTCTTGAAGATCGCATGGCGCTGTTCCAGGCGGGGGTCCCCGCTCTGGGTCGGGTCGAAGTCCGGGTCCAGGAAGTACTCGTCGCCGGGGTACTCGCCGAGCGGGGTGCCGTCCAGGGGCGAGACCTCGTGCAGGATCAGCGCGCCCAGCGGGTTCTTCAACGCCTGGCGCACGATGTTGGTCACGAACACGCCGAAGTCGGGGACCGTGTCGTCCTCGACGCCCTGGTTGTTCCAGTCAATCCAGGCCCGGCCCACGATCCCCGACGCGATGTCCGCGGGCTTGGGGTCCCCGCCCAGGGCGATCATCGAGAAGCCGGCCTGCTCGGACCACGCCGCCGGGTCCGGGGCCCCGGGGTCGCCCTCGAAGAACAGAAAGAGCGGCACCCCCCAGGCCGTGGGGAGGCCGCCCGCCTCCAGGCCGAAGGTCTCGTTCGCGTACTGGCGCACCCGGCCGAGGAACAGGGCCCGGGCGGCCTGCGAGAATGCGGCGTTGTCGGACAACAGCCCCAGCAGGGTCAATGCCTCGTCAAGGTCCGGGGTCCCGTCGCCCGACGGCAGGAAGGTGGTCAGGATGTCGTAGGTCCCGTCCGGCCGGGCGATCAGTTCCTGGTCGCACAGGTCGCGCGACAGCGTCACGAGCCAGACGTCCGGGGCCTCGAAGGGGTCGAGCGCGGGCTCGAGGTCCGCGACCTCCACCGTGATGGCGTCCGGCTCGCTCGCGGTCCCGTCGGGCGCCTCGACCACGGCGGTCAGTTCGAGCGAGGGCGTGGGGTCGAAACACCCCTCGGGGACGACGCAGCGCGCAAGAAGGGCCTTGTCCGAGGCCCCGGCCATGGGGTCCGCGACCAGACCGCACCCCAAGGCCTCCGAGAGGTCGTCCCCTGGGGCGAGAAGGACATCCCCCACGAGGGCCGGGGCCGACGCGAACAGCCGCACGCGGTCGGGGCCCGGCGCGAGCCCGTCGTCGCGATAGACCTCGACCGTGAAGCCGCGGGTCGGCACCCGCAGGTAAAAGGCCTGGGGCGGGCCGCCGTCCTGCGTGTAGGGGACCGTCCCATTCATGGGATCGGGGATCGCGTTCACCGTGACCCGCGGGCGAGGGGGAGGCGGGAAAGGCCCCGGGTCTGGTTCCTGGAGATCAACTCTGTCTTCCGCATCGGCCGGCGACCCGTCGGGACCGACCTCGGTCGCGACCTCCTCCTCCACGCCCGGGTCCGGCATCTCGCCAAGACCATCCGCGGCACCGCGCGCCTCCTCCCGATCCGCGAACGAGTCCCGGACCTCCTCGCCGGCGTCCGGGAGGTCTGTGCCGTCGGCCCCCGAGTCCCGGGGTGCGGCCTCTTTGCCGCCACCGCACCCCAGGCACAACAGCAAGGCGACCGCTGCCCATCCGATCATGGCCGGACTCCGGGAGGGGAGCACTGCACCCCGATTCTCCGGCCAGTGGGCGCGAGAAACAAGACCCGCAGACCCACCCCTGATCGTCGGCCCGGCCACGGCTGGATCCTCGTCGGCGTCGGCGCAGGCGCAGGCACGGGCGATCCCGATCGTTGGGCAAGGACGATCACATGGCAGGGGATCGGACACGCCGACCTCGCCCACGCTCAGGCCCTTGCCCACGGCCACGAATCAGCACAGCGGTCCGACTGGAGCCGACGATCAGGTGCCCGACCTTCCGGGTGGGGGGTGGAGTCGCTACAATCGGCCCCGGCTCGCCGGGGGACCCAGTGGACCCGATCCCGCCGAGATACCGCCTGTCCTCGTACCGCTACCGCCTCCCCGCGGAGCGGATCGCCCAGGTGCCCGCGGAGCGACGGACGGGGTCGAGGCTCCTGGTGCTGGACCGGCGCGGCGGCATCCGCGCGCACGCGCGGTTCGAGGACCTCGCCGGGTTTCTTCGGCGGGGGGACTGCCTGGTCGTCAACGACACGCGCGTGGTCCCGGCCCGGCTGTTCGCGCGCAAGGAGACGGGGGGGCTCGTCGAGGTGTTCGTGGTCCGGTCCTCCCGGGAGCGCATCGAGGCCATGGTCCGCACGCATCGGGGCCTGCGTCCCGGAGCGACCCTGGCCGTGGTCGGGCGCGACGGGGGCGAGACGGGGGTCCTCTTGCGGGTCGAGGCGGGGACCGCCGGGGGCGGGGCGGCCCTGACCGTGGCCTCGCCGGCCGGGATGGGCGTGGAGGAGGTCCTCCGGGCTCACGGTCGCATCCCTGTCCCCCCGTACATCCGGCGGGAGGATGACTCGCTCCACGACCTGGACCGGGAGCGCTACCAGACCGTGTACGCGCGGGCGGACGGCGCGGTCGCGGCGCCCACGGCGGGTCTGCACTTCGACGAGGCCCTCCTTGCGCGCCTGCGCGGCATGGGCGTGGAGGTGGTTCCCGTCACCCTGCACGTGGGTCCGGGCACGTTCAAGCCCGTCCAGACCGAGGACATCCGCCGCCACCGGGTGGACCCGGAGCGCTTCGAGGTCCCGGAGGCATCGGCCCGGGCGGTGAACGCGGCCCTGGCGGAGGACCGTCGCGTGGTGGCCGTGGGCACGACCGTGGTCCGCGTGCTCGAGACCCTGGGGGCGAGGGGGGAGGGGATTTCGGCAAGACGCGGCAAGACGGACTTGACCATCTGGCCCGGGCACCGGTTCCGCGTGGTCTCGGCACTCATCACGAACTTCCACCTGCCGGGGTCGTCGCTCCTCGCGCTCGTGTGCGCCTTCGCAGGGCGCGAGCGGGTGCTGCGGGCGTATCGGGAGGCGGTGCGGGAGGGGTATCGCTTCTACTCATACGGGGACGCGATGCTGATCGCGTGAACGGGGAGACGCGCATGGCGGACGGATTTTCCTTCCGCGTCGTGGCCAAGGACCCGGGCTCCCGGGCGCGCGTGGGACGCCTGATCACGCCCCACGGCGACATCGAGACCCCGGCCTTCCTGCCGGTCGGGACCGCCGGCACGGTCAAGGGAGTCCTCCCCGAGCAGGTGCGGGCCGCCGGCTACGGCCTGATCCTCGCGAACACGTACCACCTGGCCCTGCGCCCGGGCGTGGAGGTCGTGGCCCGGCACGGCGGGCTGCACCGCTTCATGAACTGGGACGGCGCGATCCTGACCGACTCGGGCGGGTTCCAGGTCTTCAGCCTGGGCCGCGGGATCGGGGAGGGGAGGGGTGGCAAGGCCCCCAAGGTGACGGACGAGGGGGTGGTGTTTCGGTCGCACATAGACGGGGCGCCCGTCGAGTTCACCCCGGAAGGGGTCGTGGCCATGCAGGAGGCGCTCGGGTCGGACATCGCGATGGTGCTGGACGTGTGCCCCCCGTCCACCGCCGGGCGGGACGAGATCGAGCGCGCGGTGGAACGGACCAGCCTGTGGGCCAGGCGCTCGATCCAGGCGCGCACCCGGGCGGACCAGGCCCTCTTCGGGATCGTGCAAGGCGGCCTGGACCTGGACCTGCGGCGACGTCACGCTGCCGAGATCACGGCCCTCCCCTTCGACGGGTTCGCGATCGGGGGCCTGTCCGTGGGCGAGCCGCTCGCGCGCCGCATCCCGGTGGTCGAGGGTGCGGCGTCGTGGCTCCCCGAGGACCGGCCGCGCTACCTGATGGGCGTCGGGACCCCCCAGGACCTCGTCCAGGCGGCGCTCGCGGGCGTGGACTTCGCGGACTGCGTGTTCCCGACGCGGGCGGGCCGCAACGGGCTCCTGTTCACGAGCGCGGGGCGCGTGGCGATCCGGAACGCCGCGCACCGGGACGACCTCTCCCCCGCGGACCCCGAGTGCGACTGCCCCACGTGTCGGTCGTACACCCGGGCCTACCTGCGACACCTGACCCTGTGCGGCGAGGTCCTCGCGAGCGTCCTGAACACCCTGCACAACCTCCACTTCTTCTCGCGCCTCATGGCCCGCATCCGCGCCGCGATCCGCGCCGGGACCCTGCGGGACCTCGCCATGGAGGTCGGGAGTGCCTACCCCGTGGGCGAGGCGGAAGATCGCGGCGCCTCGCACGACGGTTGACGCTCCCTGGATCGTTGGCCCGGCCACGGCCAAATCCTCGTAGGCGTGGGCGGAGGCGCAGGGCTGGGCGATCCCGTTCCCCGGGCCAGGACGATCGCCTGGCAGGTGATCCGACACGCCGTTCTCGCCCACGCCCACGACCACGTCCATGCCCACGAATCGGGCCGCGGGCTCCTGCGTGAGCCGACGATCCAGGACGCTCCCGGCCGTTCGACGCGAGCCCACGCCCCTGCTAGAATCCGCCCCGCGGTCCGCAAAGGGAGCCGATGGACGAGGCACCCAAGACCTTCGGCCGCTACGAGGTCGTGCGCACGCTCGGGTCGGGCGGGATGGGCGAGATTTTCCTGGCCCGGCAGCGCGGGGTCGCCGGGGTGGACCGCCTGGTCGTCCTGAAGACCATCCTGCCGCACCTGGCCCGCGAGCCCGGCTTCATCGAGCGGTTCGTGGACGAGATGCGGGTCTCGATGCTTTTGACCCACGGCAACATCGTCCAGGTCCACGACGTCGGAGAGGAGGACGGCCGCTACTACATGGCCATGGAGTGGGTCGAGGGACTCGACCTGCGCGAGGTCCTGATCCGCCTGGACCGCGCCGGACGCTCGATGCCGGAGGAGGTGGCGCTCTACGTCCTGGTGGAAGCGGCCAAGGGACTGGCGTACGCCCACGCGCGGCGCGACCCGTCCGGGCACCCCCTGGCGCTCGTCCACCGGGATATCAGTCCGGCAAATCTTCTCATCTCAAATGATGGCCAGGTCAAGATCACCGACTTCGGAGTGGCCGTGGCCACCGCGCGCCTGTCGTTCAGCGTCCCGGGCACGCTGCACGGCAAGGTCGCGTACATGTCCCCGGAGCAGGTGACCGGGGCAGACCTGGACGGCCGGTCGGACCAGTTCTCGCTGGCCGTGGTCGCCTACGAGATGCTCTGCGGGGAGCGCCCGTTCGAGGGCGAGGGGGACATCGCGATCCTGGAACAGGTCCGCCGGTGCGAACCTCGCCCGATCGGGGAGGCCGCGCCGTGGCTCGACCCGGTTCTCGCCCGGATCGTGATGAGGGCGATGGCGCGCGACCTCGAGGCGCGGTTTCCCTCGATGGACGAGTTCGTCCACGCGCTGACCGACTACCTGTTCGCCGCGCGCAAGGTCGTGTCCGCGAGGACCGTGGCGGACTTCATGGCCACGGTCCAGGAGCCCGGCGCCCCGCCCCCGCCGGACGCCCGCCCGAGCCTGGACGAGGTGGCCGGGGGCCTGCTGCCCGCGCAGGCGCCGGTCGCCGACGGCCGGGCCACGGTCGAGGCCCGCGCGGCGGAGGGACCCAGGGTCCCGCCCGCATCCCCGGACGGGCGCTTCACCGCGTGGAACGTGGTCGGGGCCGTGGCGCTGCTCGTGGGGCTGGCCGGGGGCATGTGGTTTTTGGGGCGATTCATGGCCGGAACGCCGCCCCCGCCCCGCGAGGGCGCGGACGACGCGGTCGCGGCGACCGAGACCCGGGTCCTTGCGACGGATGTGCCTGCGGAGGCCGCGAGCCCGGGACCGGACGGCGAGGCAGTCGAGACGGGGCCCCCCGCGGAGGCAAGGACCGCCGCGGTGCCGGAAGCCCGTCGCCTCGTCCAGGTCCGTTCCGTCCCCGAAGGGGCGGACGTGTTTCACGGGTCGCGACGCCTGGGGACGACCCCCCTCGTGGTGGCCGTGACGGCGTCCCGCGCCATGAGGCTCGCCGTGCGGCTTGCGGGTCACGAGGACGCCGAGGTCACCGTGGGTCCGGACACGCCGGGGCCGGTGGAGGTCCGGCTGTCCCCCCTGCCCTCGGGCCGCCTGAGGTTCCGGTTCTTCCCCGCGGACGCGCGCGTCTTCCTGGACGATGTCCCCGTGGAGGCGCGGGGGAACGTGGTGGACCGCGCGGTCCAGGTCGGGGAGCATGTCCTGACGGTCCGCTCCCGCGAGGACGACGGCGCGATGAGGACGATCCGCTTCGAGGTGCGGCCCGATCAGGTCATCGAGTTCGGGACCATCGAGTTGCCGGCAGGCCCGTGAGGGGCGCCGGAGGGACGCGCGAGTCCATCGGAGGTCACAATGGGAGGCCAGGACGAGACGCGCACCATCCACGTGGACATCCCGGTCGAGCAGTGGACCCTGCGGCGGTACGTCCTGAAGGTGATCCGCGGGCCGGACGCGGGCCTGGAGCGCCCGTTCGAGCGGCGGCAGGTCTTCGTGGGGACCGCGCCCGACTGCCACTTCCGCCTGTCGGATCCGACGGTGTCCCGGTCGCACGCCCGCATCGAGTTCGGCCCGCTCGGATACCGGATCGTGGACGAGGACAGCAAGAACGGGGTCTTCGTGGCCGGCGTGCGCGTGCGGGATGCCATCCTGCCTCCCGAGGCCGAGGTCCAGGTCGGCGAGACGCGGTTCCTGTTCCGGCTGGGGGCCGAGACGGTCGAGATCGGCGTGGCCCGGGAGACCCGCTTCGGGAACCTCGTGGGCCGTTCCATCGAGATGAGAGAGATATTCGCGATCATGAAGAAGGTCGCCCCCACGGACGCGACCGTCCTGATCCAGGGCGAGAGCGGTACGGGCAAGGAACTCGTCGCCGAGGCCCTGCACCGTTTCAGCCCCCGGCGGACCCGGCCCTTCGTGGTCTTCGATTGCTCCGCGTGCCCGCACGACCTGCTCGAGAGCGAGTTGTTCGGCCACGTGCGCGGGGCGTTCACGGGCGCGGTGCGCACGCGCGTCGGGGCGATGGAGGAGGCCGCCGGCGGCACGCTGTTCCTGGACGAGGTCGGGGAGTTGCCGCGCGAACTGCAACCGAAATTGCTGCGGGCCATCGAGCGGCGCGAGGTCAAGCCCGTGGGGGCGAACCGGCCGGTCCAGGTGGACGTGCGCATCCTGTGCGCCACGAACCGCGACCTCCAGGAGGCGGTCGAGGCGGGGCTGTTCCGCGAGGACCTTTACTACCGGCTGGCCGTGATCCACATCGAGATCCCGCCCCTGCGCAAGCGGCCCGACGACATCCCGGTGCTGGTGGAGCACTTCCTGGGGGAGATGGCGCGGCGCGGGGGAGGCCGGCCCCTGAAACTCGCCTGGGAGACGATGGAGAAACTCAAGGCATATCCGTGGCCCGGCAACGTGCGCGAACTGCGCAACTTCATCGAGCGGGCCGTGATCCTGGCGGCCCCGGCGAACGGGACGCCCCTGCCGCTGGACGTGCCGGGGCCGGAGGCGCGGGCCACGGGCCGGGCCGGGGACGGGGACGAGGTCCTGCGCATGTCCTACGACGAGCCTTACAAGGAGGCCAAGGAGCGCCTCGTGCGCGAGTTCGAGACGCGCTACTTCACGCGGTTGCTGCGCGCGACGGGAGGGAACGTGTCCAGGGCCGCGCGCCTGGCCGGGATCCACCGCAAGAGCCTGGAATACCTGTTGAAGCAGGTGGACGTGCCTCGGGAGTCGTCGGACTGACGAGGCTGCCGGGGGCGCGAGCGCTTTCCTGCGGTCCGGGCCCGAGGTCAAGTCGGACCCTTGCCATCCTGGTTCCAGGTACACATTCTGTGTCGGCCTGGGTCTTTTCCAGGCGGGACCCGCTTCTGGAGGCGACGATGGAGTTCACGATCACGTTCCCGGGCGGCCTGAAAGTCGAGGCGGCGGACGGCCGCCACCGCATCCTGACGGACCAGTCACCGGACGTGGGGGGCGAGGGCATGGCCCCGGAACCCTACGCCCTGTTCCTCGCGTCCATCGGGACGTGCGCGGGGATCTATGTCCTGCGTTTCTGCCAGGCCCACGGCCTCCCGACCGAGGGCGTGCACCTGTTCGAGCGCACCCACTGGGACGAGGCCCGCAAGCGCCTGGCCCGCGTGGACCTGGAGGTCCGCGTCCCTCCGACCTTCCCGGAGCGGTACCGGGAGGCCCTGGCTCGCTCCGCGAGCCTCTGCGCGGTCAAGAAGGCCCTGCACGACCCGCCGGAATTCGACGTGCGCACGGTCGTGACCCCTCCACCCGGCGACGCGAGGACATTCCCCACTCGCTCGTGACCGGTCAATGAAGGCCCCTTCTTGATTTCGCCCACGCCCACGCCTACGCCCACGCCCACGGTGGGGAAGGTCCACCCGGCGACGCCGCTTGACCGGCCGCGGGTCCCGGCCTACACTTCGAATGGTTTCCGGCTCCTTGCCGAAGTGGTGAAACTGGTAGACGCGCGGGACTCAAAATCCCGTGGGGCCTGGCCCCGTGTGGGTTCGATTCCCACCTTCGGCACCAGGGACGAGAATCGGGAAGACCGTCGTCGGGATGGGGCGGCCGTCGTGGTCGGCCGTCCGTCGAGGACCTCGAACCGGTCGATCTCGTTGCCCTGAATATCCACGGCGCGGATCGTCAGGGTGTCGCAGCCGGCCTCGACCATGACGCGGTGATGGACGTGGGCCTCGACCCAGGGTTGGGGGAGGCCGTCGGGGGCCGGGCACGACAGGTCCAGGCCTCCACCTGCCCCGCCGCAAACGACGAGGGCCATCCCGTCCAGGACCCCGCGCCCGTAGGCGTGGGCGTGGCCGCTGAAGATCGCGTGAACGCCCTTCTCCAGGGCCAGGGGCAGGAGCACGGCTCGCAACGCCTCCTCGCCGTCCGCCGAGTCGCTGTCGCAGGGGGCCCAGTCCTTGTTCCAGGGGGGCTCGTGGATGAACAGGAGGCGCCAGCGGGCCGAGCGCGCCTCGGGGGAATCGAGCCGCGCCCGCAGCCAGGCCACCTCGCCGAACTCCATTCCAGCGAACCACGACACCAGGAAATCCGTGATCTCCAGCACGCCGATCCACACGTTCCCGCGCCGGAGGTCGTAATAGAGTTCGCCGGACAGGGGGTCGGGCGGGTCGGCCTCGGGCAGGACGAAGGCCGCGAAGTAACTGGGGGAGCGGGCCTCGTGGTTGCCGAGGGTCATGAACGCGGGCACGCGGTGCAGCAAGGGCCGCAGCCCATCGAACAGGGTGTCGAACTGGGCCTCCTCGGGCTGGGACACGGAATCGCCCACGGTGACCAGGAAGTCCGCGCCCTCGGACAGGGCGGCGCGGACCAGGGGACCGAGGATGGTGGCGTTGCGTTCGGGCGTCGCGTGGATGTCCGACAGGACCAGGATGCGCTGGGGGCGCCCTGGCGGGGGCGCGGACCGGAAGGTGAACGGACCCGCTTGCAGGTCGGGACCCACGAAGGCGGTGTAGGTCACGAGGTCGTCCGGGGGCAGCCCGTCGAGCCGCACCTCGTACTGGCCGCGCTCGTCCGGGTCCGCGCACGTGGTCAACGGGGGGGCGTCCCAGGTGGAGGGACTCCATTGCACGCATCCGGGGTCGAGCAGGGGGATCGCGGGCCGGAAGACCACGACGGCGTGTTCGTCCCGCACGTCCTGCAACGCCGGGCCGCGCAGGAAGGTCGGATCCGCGTCGTCGGGCCACGGGGGGCCTCCGGCCTCGCCCTCGCAGGGCGGCGGTGCGACGTCCGGGAGCAGGTCGTGGCGGGCCGCGTCTTCGCCGGTGTCGCCGGCCGAGGCATCCGCGTCGTCGGTGTCGATCCACTCGTCCGGGAACCCGATTTCGCCGCCGCGGTCGTCGGGGGCCACTTTGTCCAACGCGATCGCGTCCATTCCCTCGTCCGGGCGTCCGGGTCCTGCGTCCCCGCCCGAGTCCGGGCCATCGCCCCACGAGGCGTCCGACCCTGGATCGCCCGGGTCGGAGGCCGCGGGGCCGGACGCCGGCGAGCAGGCCACAACCACCACCGCGTAGGACACCAGGACATGACTTACGATACTGAATGTCTTCATCGAGTCCATATCCGCGTCAAGAGTCAAGATCGGCGGACACCCCGCCCGGACCCTTCCGGCGCTAGCCCCCTCTCTGCCGCACCTCGCGGTCCTCGGGGATGAGCCACCACGCGATCAGGTAAGTGATGACGAAGGGGAAGACCGCCGTGATCAGACCCAGGAAAATGCAGCCGATGCGCAGGATCGTGGGGTCCACGTCGAGGATCTCGCCCATGCCGCCCAGGATTCCCGCAATCTTCCTGTCTTGCGTGGACCGGTAGAGCCGCTTCATCGCGAATTCGCCAGCCTTGCGATCAGTACGCCTCGAAATCCAGGGTCTCCCAGCCCGTGACCTGCCAGGCGACCTTCTCGGTCGTGGCGGTGAACTGGACGAAGGGCCGGGCCCCGGCCGCGGCCGGAAATCGTGTGCCCATCCGGACGGATCCACGCGTCGCCCACGCCGGCTCCGGTCTGGCCCAGGTTGGGCAGGCGGACCATCGGGTTCTCGAACTCCGAGGCGGCGGCCGCTCCCTCGCAGCAGTCCTCGACGTTGTCCTGGTGCTGGAATACCCCCCACAGTTCCCGGCGAAGGTCCCACACCGAGGACAGGTCGTCCATCGTCCCCTTCTGCTGGCCGGTCCCGCCTCCCGCGACCTGCCTGTAGGCCTTGGTCAGCGACTCGTACGTCCCCTGTCCAGTCACGTGCAACCCCCCACGGGCCACCGCGCGAAGAACGCCGAGCAGTCCCCGCCCGACTGCGCGCAGGCGACTGCGACCAGGATTGACCTACCCCGACAACTCGACGTCAACGATCCGGCTCTTCATGGTCTTCCTCCCCGAGTGGTTCCCATCCCCACGTCCCCGCCGAAACGGCTGCGTTCCAATACCACGGGAGGGCGAGGGAGGCAATCGTCGGAAGACGGCCTCTGAATGCAGAGGGCAAACTTTAGACCTTGGACTTCGGGCTGCGGGCCAGGCCGTTCTCCCCGGTACCCCCCCAATGCGGTGACATTCGGCCGCCCCCTCCCCGCGGGGCACATCGGCGCCTCGGTGCGTCGCCGTCTTTGCACGCCGAGCGGGACAGGTGGGAAGAGCCGGGGCCGGACCTGCCAGAGGGAGGGCGGGGCGCAGGGGGCTTGCGGGTAAGACGCGGCTCCATGCGAGAATCCAAGCGGGACTGCTATCGTGACAAGGCTGCGTACCGCAGTGTCATCGCTCACCGAACTCCGTAGAGATCACGGCTTGTATTTCCTGCCAAAGGGTTGGCTTGTGAACAAGAAACTCAAGCTCGTTCAGGTAGGAGTAGGTCTCAGCAATCTTCATCGTTCTGTCCCGTACTTCGGGCTTGTCTCGAAGAACGTAGTCTGCTTGGCCTCCTTGCTCCAAGGAGCCACGGTGAGACTATATCCCGCTTGAAGAGGGTCGTAAACGGGCCTGTTCATAGGACGGGTCCGCAGAATCCCTTCCAACTGCTGCTGGATTCGTTCTCGCGCGAGCCTGACGTACTTGGGAACGATCTCCGCCCCTGCGCCCCGACGTTTATGCCGAATGGCGGCGATCACCGTTGTTCCCGTTCCGAGGAATCGATCGAAGACCCATTCAGGGAGCCGGGGGTTCTGTGTTCCCCGGAAGGGCAGTCCGTGGACTATCCCCCGATCGAGGAGTGTGGCCAGTCGTGCGACACCACGGCCGATTGCTATCCCGGGCTGAAGTGCACGGATGTCTTGGCCCAGGGCTTGAAGGTCTGCACCATGGAGTACACGGGGATCTTCAGCCGGAGGACCTGCCCGCCGGGATGGACCTGCTTCCCCTCCGGCGTCAGCCTGACGGGGATCTGCCTCGGGTATCCAGGGGCGTGACGGTTCGCGCCGTCGCTGCGCCAAGAAGCGCGAGCACCACGGCCTCCACCCCCTCGGCCAGGGCGCGCGGGTGGTAGCCGCCCTCCAGCACAACGACCGCGCGGCCCCGGCAGTGGCGGGACGCAATCCCGGCCAGGGAGGCGCCGATGGCCGCGTATCCTGCGGTGGTCAGGTTCTGGTGGGCCAGGGGGTCGTCGCGGTGCGCATCGAAGCCCGCGGACACCAGGACGAGGTCCGGCCGGAAGTCGTCCGCGATGGCGGGGAGGTCCCGCGAAAACACCTCCAGCCACGCCTCTTCCGGAGCCCCGGCCGGGAAGGGGAAGTTCCGGGTGAATCCCGTGCCGGGCCCGGACCCGACCTCGTCCCGGCGGCCCGTGCCCGGGAAGTGCGGCCACTGGTGCAGGCTGACATAGAACACGCAGTCGTCCTCCCAGAACGCCGCCTGGGTCCCGTTGCCGTGATGCACATCGAAGTCCACGATCAGGATGCGCTCGACGCCGTGGGCGCGCTGGGCGTGGCGCGCCGTGATGGCTATGTTGTTGAACAGGCAGAAGCCCATGGCACGGTCTCGCAGGGCGTGGTGCCCGGGCGGGCGGAGCAGGCAGAAGGCATTGTCCACCTCTCCGGCGAGGACCGCATCCACCGCCGCCATCGCCCCGCCGGCGGCGAGCAGAGCGACCTCGAAAGACTCCGGGACCACGTAGGTGTCCGGGTCCAGGTAGCCGGCGCCCTTCTCGCACGCGCGCCGGACCACCTCGACGTGGGCCGGGTCGTGGACCGCGCATACCGGCTCCGTCGTCGCGGGCCCGAACCGCAGGTGATCGAGGCGGTCCCACAGGCCCACGGCGCGCAGGTGGCCCACGATCGCCTGGAGCCGCCCCGGCCGCTCCGGGTGGAAGTCCGGGGGGCGGTGCTCCAAAAACTTCTCGGAATAGATGATTCCAGTGGACATCAGATCGGCTCCGCCGGGAAGTCCGCTGCGATCATGCCACAACCCCGGGACTTCCGCACGAGGGTAACCACTCGACCAAGGCCCCTTGACGACGGGTCGGGGGTGGGCGAGGATGCCGTCCCGAAGGTGACAAGCATGGACGGCATCAACAAGAGCCAGCGGTCGAGGTCGAGGGTCTGGTCTGCAGGACAGGCGAGAGAGGGACTGCAGGCATGGGCGGCGAGCGGGCGGACCATGGCCGAGTATGCAGGGGTCCACGGGCTGTCGGAGAAGCGCTTGTCGTAGTGGAAGAAGCGGGATGACGGTCCGGGGACCGGGTGGGTGCGTGCAGCGTCACAAGTATCACCGGATTCCCGACAACCTTCCCTGCGAGTACGTCCACAAAGGAGGTCCCGAACGAGGGTCTGCCAGACGTGCGGCAGCGAGATGAAGAAGGTGGGGAGCAACCGCAAGACTCTTGCCGGAGTGTGTACCGGCCCACTTCAAGAAGGTGGTGATGGGAGCCATCCGCGCTGTTGCGCGGATGACGACGCGACCGCAACGCGGTCGCCGTGGAGGGTGAATCGGCACAAGGAATCCAAGGTTTCGAGTGCCAGGAGGGGGGCGTGCGACGCCCCCCTCCCATGGTGTCCGGTCTCTTTGAAGATGCCGAGAATGAACACTTTCCTGGGGTAAGTCCGGTGCCGAACTCCCTTTCAAGACCGCATCAATGCGGCATCTGCCAACATCGCGGATCGCACGTCGGGCGGTCATCTACCGGAACATGCTCTCGTAGCCCTTCGAGAGCTGGCTCCTTGCGTCCGCGCGTGCCGGCTCGATCGCGTCGTGCTCCGTCTGGATCGTCTGGCCGATCCGGCGCAGCGCCGCCACGACCGCCTTCAGGTCCTGGCCCTTGTAAGCGCCCGCCTTCGAGCCTTCGGCCTTTACGCGACCGCGCCGATCCGACTCGGTCTGCCGGTACTTCTCCACGATCTCCCGAGCGAACACGAGTGCCTGGTTCCGGATACGCGACGACGCGTCGTTGTAAATCTGATCGTACTGTTCGGGGTCCAGCTGGTTCGGGTTCTGGACCCCGAGGGCCGCCCCGACCCCCGCGCCCACTGGCCCGGCGAGCGCCATGCCCAGGGCCGCGCCGCCGATTGCGCCCGCTGCACCGCCGCTTCCGTCCTTTGCGTTCGCCTTCTTCTGTGAGTCGAGGACGGCGCGGAGGCGTTCCTCCTCTTTCTTCACGGCCTCGCGCCGGATCTCGTCCGCCTCGACCTGGAACTTGTTGGCGCTCGCCGTGCTGCTCGCGCTGGTCATCTGGGCCGCGGCGTCGAGGTTCGCGACCATCGGCCCGGTCACGACCGGCGTCCTCGGCTGGCCCGGTGCGCCCGTGCCCCCGGTCTCGCCCTTGTTCTGCGCGGCCAGGTACGCAAAATATGGACCGAACTGCGCCTTGAAGTTCGCCTCTCTGGCCTTGCCCGCCTGCTCCTGCTGATCCAGGGCGTCCTGCTGCCCCTTCACCTCCTGCTTGATCTGGTTGAGTCTGAGGATGTTTTCATTGGCCTTGTTCGCTTCCTCGATGGCCTCCTGCTCGACCTCGGATGCCTTGTCCGACGCCTGCATCGCGACCGCCTTGGTCTCGTCCAGTTCTGCGTCGGCCTTCTGGGCGTCCTGCTTCTTCTTGTCCGTCTCTGCCCCGAAGGCGAGCGTCTGCTTCTCGCTGTCTGACAGCGCTGTGGCACCCGCCAACACCCGCTTCATGATGCCCGAAAAGATCCAGTTCATCACCTTGGCGATGACGCCCTTGACCTTGTCAATGACCCACTGGACGACGTTCTTCCAGACCCAGGCGAGCGCGCCCGCGAAGAAGTCAAAGACCGACTTCGCGAACTTCTTGATGCTCTTCAAAACCTTGCCGATGACGCTCGACTTCTCGTACTCCTCCTTCTCCTTCCGGTAGTCCTCCTCGGCCTTCTTCTGCGCCTCGGCCCTGACCCTGGACTCGTCCGGCTGGGCGTTCAGGCCCTGCTGCGCGGCCGCCACGCCCTGGTCGGCGGCACTTTGCGCGTGCTGGCACTGACCCTGCGCGTCCTTGTTCGCGGCAAGGACCTGGTCCGCGCCCTTCTTGCTCTGGTCGAGCGCGACCTTGTCCTGCGCGTTCTCGGCCTTCTGCTCGGCGACCGCGTTCGCCTGGGCTATCGCGGCCTTGCCGCCCTCGACCGCCTCCGGCGCGACCCTGGTCAGAAGGTCGTCGCGGTACTGGGTCTGGTCCTTGATGTCCTGGTCGATCCCCTGGCCCACGGTGCGCAGGACCGCCCGCTGGTTCTCGATGGCGTCGTAATCCTCCTGCTGGAGGACGCCGTCCGCGGCGGTCGGCGCCGGCGGGATCGCGACGCCCCGTCCGTCCGCGCCGCCGGCCTGCCGCTTCACGTTCATCTCGGCCGCGATCAGGTTGTCGAGCGTCGCGAGGTACCGGTCCACGCCCTGGCCCTCGCCCCCGGCGAGCGACGAGCGGAGGCTCGCCCCGTGCGTGCTGGAGCGGGTCGCCTCGTACTCGGCGGTGACCCGGTTGACGAGGTCGCCCTCCTTCCCGATGCCGCGGTACGCGGTGTAGGATTCCATCGCCGTCTTGAGGATGAACTTGCCGCGCGAGTGCTTCGCGAGCGCCGCGTTGACCGCGCCCTCCTTCAGCCCCTTGGCCCACTCCTTCTTCAGGTTCGACGCGGCCATCTTCTTGTAGTTCCCGTAAACGAGGTCGCGGACCTCCCCACCCACCTCCCTGGCCAGGTCCTTCATGCCCTTCTTCGAGAGGTCCTTTGCCAGCCCGTGCTTCGCGCCCGTCAGGGCGCCCTTGACGGACGACTTGGCCGACTGCATCAAGGTTCGTCCCGTGCCGCGCTGGAGGTTCCACGTCCGCTTGGCGCCGGTCGCGGCCCCTCCCTTCGTCTTCCCGCCGATCTTCGACGTGAGGATATCAAAGCCGTTCATCAAGGCGCCCTGGATGCCGTCGCGCATCGCCGACGCTAACTGCGCCCGTTTCAGCGGGTCCTTCTCCTTCCCGAGACGGATCGCGGCGAACACAGACTGCATCAGCCCGAGCGCGAAATCCACGGACTTGCAGACGAGGCTCAGGATGTTCGCGATGCGCCCGATCGCGGCGAGCGGCCCGGCGACCGGCGGGAACCAGATGGTGACCAGCGCGGCGATCGTCGTGATGAGACC
>FWPU01005983.1_pt1 | contig 25258 bp, 19 predicted proteins | sample 2228361 | NCBI WGS metagenome assembly FWPU01 (sample SAMEA103939777, study PRJEB20133) | metagenome | reverse complement strand
TCGAGCGGATCGCCCGGGCGATCGAGGCCGGGTCGGTCGGGTCGCAGACGACACCGAGGGGACCGAGGGGGTCGTCGAGGAGGATCCGACGTCGAGCCGGAAAGTCGCTCGAGACGACCGGGACCCCTGCCGCGAGGCTCTCGAAGAGCTTGTTCGGGGTCGAGAGGCGATGGTTTCGATCGATCGGGAGGTAGGTCGCCACGCTGACGTCGGCCCCCGCCAACCAGCCGATGAGCTCCTCGGGGTCGACGCCCGGCAGGAGGTGGACGCGACCCGCTAGGCGGGGGTCGCTCGCGATGGGGGTGACGTAGGTGAGCGGGTAGCCGAGGAAGACGAGGTGGACCCCTTCGAGGCTCGGCTCGAGGAGGGCCCGGGCGACCTCTTCGAGGCCGCGACCGGGCTGAAAGCTCCCGTGACAGATGAGGGTCGGCGTCCCGACCTCAAGGCCTGCCGCCGCCCGAAGAGGGCTAGCCGTGGCCAACTCGACCGTCGCGACGTCGACCCGAGACGGGCAGTTGTGGACGACGACCGGGCGCGCCGCGCCGAAGCGAGCGGCGAGGACGGCAGCGAGCTCGTCGTTCACCGTCACGACGGCTGCCGCACCGCGCGCCAGACGCCGCTCCCAGTACCCGAGGATGGCTCGGAGCCACCACGGCTGGGCGGCGTGGGGCCGCCAGTCGAGGAAGAGCTCGTGGCTGTCGTAGACGTAGCGGCCACCATCCCGGCGCGCGGCTGCGACGGCCGCCGGGAGGGCGTCGAGGTCGTGGCCGTGGTGGACATCGGCCGGCGGAGCGGCTTGGACGGCACGGCGATGCCAGCCGGCAACCGGCCCGGTCCACCAGCCGAGGTAGTCGTCCCAGCGCCGAACCCCCTGGGGCGGTGGGCCTCCTCGTCCAACGACGGAGGCCACGGCGGCCGTCGCGGCTCGAGCAAGGAGCCACGGGACCGTGAGGACGGCACCAAAGATGAGGAGGAGGGCGACGGCGAGACCGCGGGGTCCGTCCTCTGGTAGGCTCCGGAGCCGCGTCCCCAGGTAGGGGAGGAGCCGCCACGGGCGGCCGAGCCAGACCGTCCAGAGCGGGCGACCGACGGGCGGGCGGAGTCGGACGATCGTGAACCCGTTCCGATCTTCACGGGAGCCGTCCACGTCATCGCTCCCAGCGGTCCCGACGACGGTGACGACGTGGCCAGCGGCCGTCAGGATTGCGGCTTCGCGGAGGACCCGTGAGTCCCGCCGGACGTCGTTGCGGACGTACATGACGATCCGCATCGTCAGCCCTCGGCGTCGGCGAGCACCTTGGCGATCGCCTCCGCCGCCCCAGCCGGCCGGAGGTCGAGCCGGGCCGCCCGCTCCGCCGCCTCGGCCCGCGCGCGATCGAGGGGGGCCAGTCGCGCGAGCTCCACCGCCGCTCGCTCCGCGTCGAGGCCGACGACGACGAGCCGACCACCCGAGTCAGCGACCGCCTCCCGCCACTCCGTCGTGTCGCGGAGGACGAGACAGGGGACCCCGAGCCAGGCCGCCTCCCGCTGGACGCCGCCTGAATCCGTCAGGACGGCCGCGGCGTGAAGCTGGAGAGCGAGGGAGGTCCGGTAACCGACGGGCGCGACGACGCGGACGACGTCGGGGACCGCGACGCCTGCCCCGCCGATCGCCGCCGCCGTCCCCGGGTGGAGGGGGAGGACGACGGGCCGTTCGGGCCGGCCGACGGCGGCGAGGAGGTCGAGCCAGCGCCGCATCGCCTCGGGCGAGCGGTTTGCCGCCCGGTGGACGGTCGCGAAGAGATAGCGCCCCGGGCCGAGGACGCCGGCCTGGCCGAGGAGCCGACCCCCGATCTCGGCGAGGACCCCGGGGTCGCGAACCTCCCGGACCGTCCGAGCAGCGAGGTCCTGGAGGACGTCCCCGACGAGGACGACCCCGTCCCGGATCCCCTCGGCGGCGAGGTTCGCCACCGCCGTCGGGGTCGGGGCGAAGCGCCAGCGGGCGAGGTGGTCGGCAACGACCCGGTTCACCTCCTCGGGCATCGTCCGATCGAAGCTCCGGAGACCCGCCTCGACGTGGGCGAGGGGAAGGCTCCGCTGGGCCGCGGCAAGGGCCCCGGCGAGGGTCGAGTTCGTGTCGCCGTAGACGAGGACGGCCTCGGGCTGCACCTCGGCGAGGACGGCCTCGAGGGCGAGGAGCATCCGGCCGACCTGCTCCGTCGAGCTCCCACCACCGACTCCGAGGCTGACGTCGGGTTTGGGCAACCCGAGCTCCTCGAAGAAGACCCCGGCGAGCTCGTCGTCCCAGTGCTGTCCGGTGTCGACGAAGACCTCCTCGTGGCGGGCGCGAAGGGCCGGGCCGAGGGCGGCGGCCTTGATGAGCTGGGGCCGAGTCCCGACGATCGAGACGATGCGCACGCCGCGGAGGCCGGCTAGGTGCCGGCGGCCACGCCCGTCCGCGCCCGACCGCCGCGGGCCGGCCGGCCGACGCCGAGGACGGTCACCGCCTCCGGGAAGGCGAGCTCTCGGAGGGCGTTCCGGCCGTCGTAGACGACCTCGAGCTCGGGGAACCAGGCCGGATCGAGGCTCCGGAACTGCGGGTCGCCCGTCTGGAGGACGATCGCCCGGAAGGGGCCCGGCTCCCCCCAGCGCCAGGGCGTCGCACAGCAGGCCTCCACTTCGGCCGGCGAGAGGAGCGGATCGTAGGCGGCGACCTGGGCGCCGTGGAAGCGGAGCCGCTCGATGAGCGGGAGCGCCCGCGAGTAGGCGAGCTCCTTCACCCCATGGCGGTAGGTGAGACCGAGAACGAGGACCGGGACCCCGTCAAGCCCACCGAGGATCCGCCCGATCGCCCGGATGGCGTGGCCGACCCCCGCATCGTTGATCCGCCGAGCGAGGGCGACGAGCTCGAGGTCCGGGGCACGAGCGAGGAGGAAGTGGGGATAGACGGGGATGCAGTGGCCGCCGACCCCGATCCCCGGCTGGTGGATGTGGCTGTAGGGCTGGCTGTTCGCCGCCTCGATGACCTCGCCGATGTCGACCCCGATCCGCTCGGCGTAGCGGGCGAACTCCGTCGCCAGGGCGATGTTCACGTCCCGATAGGTCGTGTCGGCGAGCTTGGCGAACTCGGCGACCTCGGCCGACGAGAGGAGGACGACCTCGGCGTCGAGGACGGAGGCGTAGAAGCGGGCCGCGCGCTCGCCGGAGCCCTCGCCGATCCCGCCGACGAGCTTCGGATAGGCGGCGAGGTTCCGGAGCGCCGAGCCCGTGTAGAGCCGCTCGGGCGAAAAGGCTACGAAGAGGTCTTCTTCCGGGTCCAGCCCGCTCAGCTCGGCGAGGCGCGGGGTGAACCGAGACCGGGTGTCGCCGACGGGGAGGGTCGTCTCGAAGATGACCGTCGCTCCGGGCCGGAGGCCGGGTCCGATCGCCTCGACCGCGGCGTCCATCGAGCGGTAGTCGGGCTGTTGCTCGTCGTCGAGCATGACCGGGACGATGAGGACGACGACGTCGGCGACCCGCGCTGCCTCGGTCCCGTCGGTCGTCGCCGAGAGCCGACCGGCGGCCCGCTCCCGCGCGACGAGCTCGTCGAGTCCGGGCTCCTCGGCGACGTGAGAGCGGCCGGCGTTGATGGCCGCCACGACGGCCGGGTTGACGTCGACGGCGATGACCCGCCAGCCGTGGCCGGCGAACTGGACGGCGAGGGGAAGACCCATCTTGCCGGCCCCGACGACAACCACGGTCCCGGCCGTACCCGGCTCGCCGGTCCAGGACGAGGTCCAGGTCGGCGGCTCGTGGGTACAGAGCCGCGGCGGGATCTCGATCGTGCCGCCGAGGAGGCTTGGTCCGGTCTGGCTCGGCCGGCGGGCGATGCGGGCGGCGAGGCGGTCGAGGCTGTTCATCCGACGGCGATCCTCATGGCGAGTTCGGACAGGTCGATGGGTCGACCCTCGGCGGCGGCCCGGAGGAGGGCGGCGGCGACGGCAACCGCCCAGAGCCCGTCCTCGGCGTCGACGACCGGGCGCTCCCTCTGCCGGACGACCCCGAGGAAGGCGTCGATCTCGGCCGCGAGCGGCTCGGCTGCCGCAACCGGAACCTCGACGACAGGGCCCTCGAAGGTCGGGGCGTAGCCGCGGATGAGGGTCGGATGGCTGACGTCGGGAGCGCGAGTGAAGGTCAGCCGCTGGGTCAGATAGTCGAGCTCGAACATCCCTTCCTCGCCGACGACGACGAGCTGGCGCCGCTTGGCCGGGGTGAGCCAGTTCACGTCGAGCATCCCCGTCGCCCCCGACGGGAAGTGGAGGAGCCCGAAGAGGAGGTCCTCGTGCTCGGTGTGGATCCGCTGCGCCGTCTCGGCGTAGACCCGCGACGGCCGCTCGCCGGCGATCCAGGAGAGGATGTCGACGTCGTGGGTCGCGAGGTCGATCGTCACCCCGACGTCGCGGATGCGGGCCGGGAAGGGCCCCGCCCGCCGGGAGGCGATGGCGTAGACCGTCGACAGCCAGCCCTCGGCGAGACACCGACCGAGCTCGAGGACGGCCGGGTTGAACCGCTCGACGTGACCGACGGCGACGGGGACGCCACGAGCCCGGCTGGCCCGGAGGACGGCGGCCGCCTCGTCGACGGAGGCGGCGAGGGGCTTCTCGACGAGGACGGGGACCCCCCGCTCGACGGCGGCGAGGGTGAGCTCGGCGTGGGCGGTCGTCGGGGCGGCAACGACGAGGGCGTCGAGCTCGAGCTCGGCGACGAGGACGAGAGGGTCGGCAAAGAGGGCGGCCTCGGGGACGACGGCCGCCGCAGCGGCTCGGGCCTCGGCGACGGGGTCGGCGAGCCCGACGACCCGGCAGTCGGCTCGACCGGCGAGGATCCGAAGGTGGTTCCGACCCATCGAGCCAAGCCCGGCCAGGCCGACCCGGAGGGGCCGATGGACGCTGGCCGCCTGCGCCGTCATCGAGCGCCCGGGCCGCGCTGGGCCGCCGAGGGGGTCGGTTCGGCCGGCGATTGGGGCGAGGCCGCTGTCGTTGGGGTCGCTCCAGCTGACCGGGTCCGTTCCTTCGCCCGCTCCTCATCGGCTCGCCCTCGATGGGGCTCGATCAACCCATCCCGCCGGGCGATTCTCGCCCGGCCCTCGGCGACAACCTCATCGTCGAGGCCGCCGAAGCGGTCGATCGCCCGGCGAACGGCCTCGATGACCACCGCCTGATCGGCCTCGCTCAGGCCCGGGAACATCGGGAGGGAGAGGGTCTCGGCAGCGGCCATGTCGGTGACCGGCAGGTCGGCGTGGAGACCGCGTTCCTGGATGTACGCCTGGCGGTGGACGGGGAGCGGGTAGTAGACGTCGGCGCCGACCCCGTTCGCCCGAAGGTCGGCGAGGATCTCGTCCCGCCGCGGCCCGACCCGGAGGGTGTACTGGTGGTAGACGTGGGTCCGGTCCGGCGGCGCGACGGGCCGGGCCACGGGCAGGTCGGCGAAGGCCTCGTCGTAGCGGGCCGCGATCGCCTGCCGCCGCTCGGTGTTTCGGGGCAGCTTTGCCAGTTGGACGAGGCCGATGGCGGCGGCGAGGTCGGTCAGGCGGAAGTTGTAGCCGAGGATCTCGAACTCGTAGCGGTTCCGCATCCCCTGGTTCCGGTAGAGGCGGAGCCAGTCGGCGAGGCGGTCGTCGTTCGTCGTGACGAAGCCGCCCTCGGCGGTCGTCATGTTCTTCGTCGCGTAGAGGCTGAAGGCACCGTGGCCGAAGCTCCCGGCCTGGCGGCCCCGATAGGTCGCCCCGTGGGCCTGGCAGGCGTCCTCGACGACGACGAGCCCGTAACGGCGGGCGATGGCCTCGATCATGTCCATGTCGGCGACGAGGCCGAAGAGGTGGACCGGGAGGATCGCCCTCGTCCGAGGGGTGATGGCAGCCTCGATCCGGGCGGCGTCGATGAGGTAGGTATCGGGTTCGATGTCGACGAAGACAGGGCTCGCTCCGGTCGAGAGGATCGCGTTCGCCGTCGCGGCGAAGGTGTGGGCGACGGTGACGACCTCGTCGCCCGGCCCGAGCCCGAGGCCAGCGAGGACCGACATGAGGGCCGTCGTGCCATTCGAGAAGGCGATGGCGTGGCGAACCCCGACGAACTCCGCCCAGCGCTCCTCGAGTTCGGCGACGCGTCGCCCCTGAGCAACCATCCCCGAGTCGAGGACCTCGCTGACGGCGGCGACTTCCTCGGGGCCGAAGTCGGGTCGGGCGATCGGGATCATGCCGGCCCTCCTCGACCCGTCACGGGCGACTGCTCGAGGAGGGCCTCGGGATCAGGGACATAGCTGTAGCGGCGCTCGCAGCTCGGGCAACGGAACTCGGCTCCCGGCTCCGGCTCGGCTGGGGCCGGCGCGCCCGTGGCCGGATCGACGAGGCGGGCCCCGCAGGCGCAGACCCAGCCGAGACGGCGGGCCGGGTTGCCGGCAACGAGGGCGTAGTCGGGGACGCTCCGGGTGACGACGGCACCCGCCCCGACCATGGCGAAGCGGCCGACGTCGACACCGGCGACGACGACGGCCCCTGCACCGATGGAGGCCCCGGTCCGGAGGGTGATCGGCGAGACCTGCCAGTCGGCCGCCCGGGCGAGCTCACCGCTCGAGGTGATCGCCCGGGGGTAGCGGTCGTTGGTGAGGATCGCGTTCGGGCCGATGAAGACCCCGTCCTCCACGGTCACCCCGTGGTAGACGAGGGCGGCGTTCTGGATCTTCACCCGGTCTCCGATCTGGACCTCTTCGTCGATGAAGGCGTCCCGCCCGACGATGCACTCGGCGCCGATCCGGGCGCCGCGACGGATCTGGGCACGATGCCAGATCGCCGTGCCGGGTCCGACCTGGACGTCGGCTTCGAGGTCCGCGGTCGGATGGACGCGGGCGGAGGGATCGATCACCGAGTTCGTCGTCTGCTCCTGCTCGGTCGCCCGGCGGGCCGGGCGGATGGGCGCTGTCGAGGCTGTCGAAGCCATGAAGGCCGGGCGCGCTCCGTGAGCCCCCGGGGCGACGGCCGACCGGGGCGAGTATAGCCCGGCCGCCCCGGCAACTCGGGAGCCAACGACCCTCGTGGATGAGGAGCCCGCGACCGCGATCTTGCATGGGGTGAAACGCGCGGATGTGCCGGCTGGCTCGGTCGATCGAATCGTTGCCCTCGATGCAAGCCCTACGGGGCGGGTTGCATGGGATGAACGAGACGGGCTCCTCGACCCACTTCTGGGTCCAGGACTTGCACCGGGTGCAAACCCGAGGCCTCACGGGCCGGACCGCGGTCGCTTCGTTCCACCCGGCGCAAGGACGCGACCGAACCCCGCGGTCGGCGGGCCGACCGAGCGGCGACACTTGCAGGTGATGAAACGGCCACCCGCCGGCACGGGTCCGGAGCCCGGCCCGTTCGGGCCCGCGGCCTGGCGAGAACCGACTACTCCGCCTGGCGTTTCGACCGGCCTCCGCGGCGGCCGAGGAGGCGGAGGAGCAGGAGGCTCGCGGCGAGGACGACGGCGCCCCGCCAGTCGAGGACCGCCCGACCGGGGCCGTCGACGTGGCGGGCGACGACGATCCCGGCCACGCTCCGCGGGCCGAGGGTCACTCGATTGGCGAGGATGGCGCGGACGCCGCCCTGCTCGACGGCGGCGGAGGCGGCGACGACGGAGCGGACGAACCCCTGGCGGACCTCGACGCTCCGGGCAAGAGCGACCCCGAGGGAGCCCATGCGGATCGAGACGCTGTCGGCGCCGAGGGCGAGGCCGACGGCGCCCTTGTCGACGCTGACCTCGTGGGCTTCGGCTCTGGCGACGGCGCCGAACTCGACCTCGACCCGTTCGGCACGAGCGAAGGCGGGCGAGGTGGCGGCAGCGGAGGAGGGCCGGGAGTCGGCCGTCGGGCCGCTGGTCTCAGGCAGGCCCGAGGCCGGGGCCGCGGGCGGGGTGGGGGCGGGAGCGGCCTCGGGCGGGCCGACGGAGGCCGTGGTACCGGGGGCCGCCGAGCCAGCTCGTGGCGTCCGGGCCGGTGATCGCGGGCGGCGGGTTCGGGTCTCCGGCTTGGGGGGCTCCGCTCCGGGCGGAGGAGGTTCGAGGTCGGTCATCGGTTCGCCTCGCTTCGTGGCTCGAGTCGGCGTCGACGCTCGAGACAAGGGTACTCCGCCGGGACCCTCCTGACGGTGGCGGCCGAGACGACTCTGGTGGCCGGCTGGGGGTTCCCCAGGAGGACGAAGCGCGCCCCTGCCGCCGTCGGCTATCCTGCGGCCGCCTACGATGAACGATCGATCGAACCGGCTCGCCCCTCCCCGCCCTGCCCCAAGCCTGGGGTCGGTCCCGTGACCCGCCGCCTCCGGCTTGTCCTCCTCGCCACGGTCGCCCTGCTCCTGGTCGGGGCCACCGTGAGCCTCGCCACCCATGCCTTCCCCTCCCTCGACGGTCTCGTCGCCGCCCTCGGGCGCGGGCCCTTCGGCGGCCAAGTCGAGCCTTCGGCCAACCCGTCGCCGGTCGCGACCCGCCTTCCATCCCCCGCTCCGAGCCCGAGCTCGACGCCGACGCTCGGCCCCAGCCCCCACCCGAGCCCGACGCCAAGCCCGACCCCAACGCCCAGCCCGAGCCCGGTCCTCGTCCCTGCACCGCTGAGCGGGCGGCTCGTCGATCCCGCCCTTGCCGCCCGCCACCCCATCGCGGTCATGATCGACGACCTCCGGTCGGCCCGACCACAGTCGGGCTTCGCCGCTGCCTCCGTCGTCTGGCAGGCCCCGGCCGAGGGCGGGATCCCGCGCTACATGCTCCTCTTCGGGGAGGGCGATCCGCCGGCGGTCGGCCCCGTCCGGAGCGCCCGTCACTACTTCGTCGCCTGGGCCGCCGAATGGCGGGCGGTCTACGTCCACGTCGGCGGCTCGCCCCAGGCCCTCGACCTCCTCCGGCGGTCCGGCCGGGGCCAGCTCGTCTACAACGCCGACGAGTTTCGATACGGCGGTCGGTACCTCTGGCGGATCGACGAGCGACCAGCTCCCCACAACGTCTACACCGATGGGGAGCATCTTCGCGCCCTCGCCCGAGTCGTCGGGGCGCGGGACGAGCCCCTGGAGCCGGTCTGGGAGTTCCGGCCCGACGCCCCGATCGCCGAGCGACCCGTCGGTGGCAGCATCGACGTCCCCTACCCCGCCAACCGCGTGCGCTACAGCTACGACCGGGTCACGAACACGTACCGCCGCTCGGTCACCGGCGAGCGGAGCCAGGTCGACGCCGCGACCGGGGAGGTCGTCGCCCCGAAGAACGTCATCGTCATGTTCGTCCGCTTTGCGCCCCTGAACGACGGGTCGAACAAGCACCGCCTCGAAGCTCAGGTGACCGGCTCGGGCGTCGCGTACGTGGCGACGAACGGGACCGTGACGAAGGGGGCGTGGCGGAAGCGGCGGATCGACGCCCCGACCCAGTTCTTCGACTCGGCTGGTCGACCGATCCCGCTGACCGTCGGCCAGACCTTCATCCAGGTCGTCCCGACGGGAACGCCGGTCCGCTTCGTGGCCGGCTCACCGGCACCGCCGAGGCCGCGGATTGCGGGGAGCGCGACGCCGACCTGAGCAGCGCCTAGGGAGGGTCTCGACTCCTCCCCCGTCCGGGGCGAGGCAGCTCACCCCTCGGGGGCGCCAGGCTAGCTCACCCCTCGGGGGCGCCAGGCTAGCTCACCCGTCCAAGGCGACGGACCAGCTCACCCGTCGGGGGCCGCAGAACGGCCGCCGCCGCCCTCGCCACCCCTCCGGGCGACCCCCTTCCCTCCGCCGCGGCCGCGGAGCTCGTCCCAGCGGAGCTGGAGGACGACGAGGAGCGCCTCGGCGACGATCCGGCGACTCATCTTCGACTGCCCGACGCGCCGGTCGCGGAAGACGATCGGCCGCTCGACGATCCGCGCCCCAAGCCGGTCGGCCCGATACGTCATCTCGATCTGGAAGACGTAGCCGCCCGAGTGGATCCCCTCGAAGGGGATCGCCGCCAGGGTCTCCGCCCGCCAGGCCTTGAAGCCACCCGTCAGGTCGTGGGGCTGAAGACCGAGGACGGTTCGGGCGAAGAGGCTCCCGCCCCGCGACACGAGGCGGCGGCCGATCCCCCAGTCCTCGACCCGACCACCGCGAACGTAGCGGGAGCCGATGACGAGGTCGGCCTCGCCGCGCTCGATCGGGTCGACGAGCTCCGGGAGGACGGTCGGGTCGTGGGAGAAGTCAGCGTCCATCTGGCAGACGATCCTCGCTCCGCCGGCGAGCGCCACCCGGAAGCCATCGAGATAGGCCCGACCGAGACCCGCCTTGCCCGGCCGGTGACGGACCCGGATCCGTGGATCCGCGGCCGCGAGCTCCTCGGCGAGGCGCCCGGTCCCGTCGGGCGAGTTGTCGTCGACGACGAGGAGCGTTGCCTCGGGGAGGGCGGCGAGGATCGCCGCGCTGATGGCGGCGAGGTTGTCGGCCTCGTTGTAGGTCGGGAGGACGACCCAGATGCCGCCCTCGGGGTGCCGCTCACCCATCATCGCCTCAGTCTACGGCCCGACGGGGCGCACGGGCCCGTCGACCATCCGACCGGGAGCGGACCTGCCGGGAAGCTCCCGCCGCGCCCGTCCAGGGCGGCCCTCAGCCCGCGGCCGACCGGGCGGCAGTGGCGGTCGCCTCGGAGATCGCCCCCGTCGAGCCCAGGATGACGATCCGGGCCGGCTTGAGCCGGGCAAGCTCCGTCGCCGTCGCCGCCGGGACCGTGTCCTTCGTGACGAGGAGGAGGGGGCCACCAGCCCGGGCGGCGGCGACGGAGCCAGCCAGGGCGTCGGGGAAGTTCAGCCCGGTCGCGACGTAGGCGACGGGGACCCCTGGGCTCGGGAAGGTCGCGGCGCTGACCGCGGCCGCCGTGGCGTAGCGGTCGGAGCCGGCGAGGCGGGAGACGGAGGTGCGCTCGACGACGACCCCGAAGGCCGCCAGCTGAGCGGGGGTGATCGGCACCGCCGAGGGCGCGCTGTACGTCACCCCGCCGGCCACGCCGACGAGCTGGAGGAGGTAGGTCCCCTCGGGGAGGGGCGATCCGGCGGCCCGGGCGTCCCAGTCGAAGCTCTTCGTCCCGGCCGTCGTGGGCAGGGATCGGGTCTCGACGACGCGGCCATCGGAGGCGAGGACCCGGAGGGTGAGCGAGTCGAAGGCCCGGCCATTCGTCCAGGTCAGGCGGATCGTGTCGTTCACCCCGTCACCGTTCGGGCTGACGAGCCTTTCGCCGCCGGCGGCGTCGGCGAAGCCGTAGCCGCGGATGCCGGCGTCGACGCTCGTCACGTTCGGGGCCGGGGCCGGCGCGATGTAGGTGCTCGTGCCGCTGCCGGCGGCCGCCCAGGCCCGCTGGAAGCGGGGGTTGATCGACCCCCAGCCGTCGAGGGGGCCGCTCACCTCGTACCAGGTGTAGCCGCCCGACGAGATCGGCCCCCCGGTGATGGCGAGGAGATCGCCCGATCGGACCTCGCCGAGCTTGAGGTTCGACGTCCCGGGCCCGGCCCGGACCGAGAGGGTGCTCGTCACGACCCGGCCGACGCCGCCCGACCCGAGCGGCAGCGACCCCGTCGCGTTCGTCGTGACGTTCCAGGCCGAGAGGTTCCCCTTCTGGTCCCGGGCTCGGGTCCGGAAGGCGACGGTCTGGCCGTGGCCGGCGAGGTAGACCTCCCCCGAAGCCGTCGTCCCGTTCAGCCAGTCGGTCCAGGGGCCACCGTTCACCGAGACCTGGACGTCGTAGCTCGCGACCGCGGTCTCGTCGTAGCCGCGCCACTCGACCCAGATCCCCTCGTCGCGGCTCGTCGCCGGCAGGGGCCGGATCCCAGCTCGCGGCGGGGTGCGATCGTCGAGGAAGGCACCAGCCAGGGCGTCGTAGAGCTCCGGCCGGGTGCCGTCGTAGCCGAGAGCCCAGATCCCCGCCCCGCGGAGACCGGTCCGGTTCACGAGGTCGTACTTGGCCGCGAGGGCCTCGGCGTCGTCGTAGTAGACCTGCCGCCAGGCGGTGACGCAGCCGTAGGTCGTCGAGCAGTTCTCCCGCTGATAGACGAACCAGGCGACCTCTTCGTTCGGGTCGTAGCGACGGCCGTACTGGGCGGCGAGGTCGGCCGCAGTCGAGTAGATGACCGCGTTCGAGGTTCCGTACTGGGTCCCGGAGATGTTCTTCGCGTTCAGCTCATCGCTGTCGGTCGACCAGGCCCGCCCGTAGTAGGGCACACCGAGGATGACCTTCGAGGCCGGAATCCGAGCCGTGTAGGCGGCGACGGTGTCGCCGATGTCGTAGAAGCGGCCGGCGAGGGGCGCCACCGAGCCGACGGTCGAGGACGAGCTCGTCCGGTAGTCGTAGCCCATGATGAAGATGGCGTCCGCCCCGCCCGGGGCCGTCGCCGCCTCGATCGGGTAGTTCCCGATCCAGCCCGTCGTGTCGAAGGTGAGGTAGTAGCCGGGGGCGATGCGATCGAGCTCGGCCCGGATCGTCCGGACGAGCTCGACGAACTCGTCGTCGTAGCCCGAGACGATCGGCTCGAAGTCGAGGTTGATCCCGTCGGCGCCCCGGTCGCGGACGGCAGCGGCCGCCTGCTGGGCGAGGTTGAGGCGGGCGGTCGGGTTTCCGAGGAGGGCCGCCTGCTTCGCCGCCTCGCCGTCGCTCCAGGCGAAGACGGTGATCGTCAGGACGACCCGAGTCCCGTTCCGGTGGGCCTCGTCGATGATCGAAGTCAGCTTCGAGCTCGTCCAGCCGGCCCAGCCGGTCGTCGTCGTCCCATCGCTGTTCTTCTTCAGGAGGTTGCCGTCCCTGTCGGCGCCAACGGAGAAGTAGGCAATGGTCGAGAGGAGGTCGTAGCGGAGCCGGAGGGTGCTCGAGTTCACTTGCCAGTAGGGCAGGAAGCCGAAGACCTCGCGGCGTAGCCCGGCCGCAGCGGCGGGGTCGGTCCCAGCCTCGGGCCCGGGATCCGTCGCCGCCTGCTCCTCGCCGCCGAGGACGAAGGAGGGATCGACGACGGCGCCGTCCGGCCCGGAGTCGGTGGCCGCTCCTGTCGGTGGGGGCGACCCCGGGACGTCGGCCCAGATCGACCCCTGGCGGCTCTCGGCCATCGCCCGGCCTGTCGCCCGGCCGGCCGGCAGAGCCCGCGGTGCCCGCCCGCCGACGGTCAAGACGTCGCCGCGGCGTGGCCGGAAGGGGACGCGGACGCGGTCGCCCGGGACGAACTCGATCCGGTCGTTGGCGTGGGCGAGCCACTCCTCGTAGGCGATGGAGGGACCGACCTCGGGCCCGGCAGCGCTCGCCTGCCTCGGCGATCGACCGCCACCCTCGCCGACCCCCGCCGTTGGGATCGGGCCGACGGCGAGGATGAGGACCACCGCGAGGAGGGCGGCGACGCCCGGCCGGGGACCGAGATCCCTCCGGCGGTCAGCCGCGGGCCACCCAGGGCGCTCTCTCGGCCTCCGCCGGCAATGGCGGACCGTCTCGAGCGAGCGATCGATCTCCACGATCCTCTCCGTCCTCCTGACTGCGGGTCGCCACGACCGCTCCGGACCGGCCTCGTCGCGTCGGTGGGCCCGGATGCCTCGATGTGGCCTGCGAGCTGTCGGCCACCCTACGCCCCGTCGGCCCGAGGAGCAATTCCGTCGATCGTCCTATGGTCTGTCGGTACGGGGGAGTCTGGTCGGTTCTCGTGCGGTCGGGAGGGATCTCAGGGGAGAGTCGCCGCCGGAAGCGCCGCGGCGACCCCCGAGCTGACGACCCCCGTCGAGCCCAAGATGACGATCCGCTCCGGCTTGAGCCGGCCGAGCTCGGTCGCGACGACCGAGGGGATCGCGTCGGGAGCGACGAGGAGGAGGGGGCCACCGGCGAGGGCGGCCGCCGGGGCACCGGCGAGGGCGTCGGGGAAGTTCAGCCCGGTGGCGATGTAGACGACCGGGACGTTCCCGCTCGGGAAGGTCGCCTTGCTCACCTCGACCGCCGTCGCATAGCGATCGGCGCCGCCGAGGCGGGTGACGACGAGGTCGGAGACGACGAGGGTCCCGGTCTTCACCGTCGTCGGGTTCGCCCACGGGTCCGTCGCCTCGATCCGATACGAGTAGAGGCCCTGGGGCGCCTTGGCCCCGTCGAGGGTCCCGTCCCAGGTGAGGGCGAAGGAGGCACCCGTCCCGTTCGCCTCCTTCACGACCCGGCTCGCGTCGGGGGTTCGAAGGGTCAGGCGCCAGGTCGCCGTCTCGGACAGGAGGCCAGCGATCCGATAGCCGCTCGTCGCGGGGCCCGCCTCGTTCACCCAGATCGCCGGCGGGGTGCTGTCGCGGGGGACGAGATCGTCGGCGGCCATGTAGCCGGAGAGGCTGCCGTCGAGGGTCTGGATCTCGAAGACGCTCGAGCCCGCCGTCGCCTCGCCAGCCGGCTCCGTGGCGTCGGCGAGGAGTCGGAGGGGCGTGTTCGCCGGCAGACTGGTGACGGGCGGCTCGGCGAGGGCCGGGTCGGGATGGACGGGGGCGCCATCGCTCAACGTCGAGGCCGCGCCAGGGACGACGAAGGTCGTCGGGTCGACGTCGGTCGCGGCGAAGGGCGCTCCGGTGACCTGGTCGGCGGTCACGCCGAGGCGACCGGTCACGGCCCGGTAGAAGCGGCTCGTCGGCTGCTCGGGATCGAGGAGGTTCGTCCGACCGGGGCTGCGGACCGAGTCGAAGGCGTAGACGTTGCCGTGGAAGTTCGGGGCCGAGCGCCAGATCGCCTCGATCGACTGGCGGGTCGTGAAGAGGGCTCGGATGTAGTAGCTCGCCCCCATGTGGCCGTCGGCGATGACCGCCGCAGCGCCGGCCCGGATGAAGGCCGAGGCGTAGTTGTCGACCCGCTGCCGAGCGACGTCGAGAGTCGGCTCCGGGTAGCCCGCCTCCGAGTTGCCCGAGGCGTAGCAGAGGTTGTGGAGGAGGACGACGGCGTTCGGCGCCAGCTCGAGGGTCTCGATGTAGGGTTCGCCGTAGTACTTCAGGTTGTAGTCGCCCTGGCCGGCCTGGGCGTTGAGGCCGAAGCCGTTCCGGGTCTTGAAGGTGGGGTCGTAGGGGTAGGGACTCGGCCAGCCGTTGCCGTGGCCGTGGTAGACGACGATCGAGGCACCCTTGACGGCCGCCTTCACCGCCGACCAGGTGGCGTTCGGGCTGTAGACCTTGACGACGTTCGTCGTGTACTTCAACGCCTCGGCGTACTCGGCGTCGGCGTACTGGCGGTACTTCGCCGTCGTCGCCTCGGTGGCACCGACGATGATGACGACCTTCGGTTCGGCGGCCTGGACGGTCGGGGTCGCCCCGGTGGGAAGGGCGGTCAGGACGAGGGCGATGACGAGTCCGACCGCGGAGGCGAATCCCCTGCGTCCCCATCTGTGAGGCTCGCCAACGGGCTTGGCCCGGCCCCGGCTGACCTGCGGCGGGCTGGCCATCGACGGCGTCCGGGTGAGGCGAAGGATCGATCGACCTGGCATCGGGCTCCTGGGTGAGGGCACGGACCCCGCTCCTCCTCGGGGCGCAGTCCGGCTGGGGTGCTGGCAAGGCCCAGGGTCGCCGCGCGGGCCGGTCGACTCAATCGCGGGATCGTCCCCCGCCGGCTAGCCCCTTCGTCCAGGGGCGACTCCGGAGGACGGAGGAGGGGTGGAGTCTGAGGGGGTGATGAGACTCGAGGGAGGCGGCGTCGAAGCCGGGTCCTCGGAGGGACTAGCGGTCGAGATCGACGGCCCTCGGGCCGGACTCGCCCTCGCCGGTGAGGTACTCGGCCAGGGCGACCGGCCAAGGGCGGAGCGCCAGGCTGGGCGGCAGGAGCCCGGGCTCGAGGACGGCCCAACGGGGCGGTGAGGAGGCTCGCGGCCAGTCCTCGGCCGAGATGTCGACGACGGGGACGTCGAGTCGGGCGAGCCGAAGGATCTCCCGGGCCCAGTCGGCTCGCGACGCCCGACCCGCGTTGACGAGGTGCCAGACCGGCCGCCGGAAGAGCAGGTCTCCTTCCGGGACGTCGGCCGCCCGGGCGCCGACCGCGGCGACGAGGACGACGATCGCTCGGGCCAGGTCGACGCTGTAGGTCGGGCTGCCGACCTCGTCGGCGACGACCCGGAGCGCACGACCCTCCGCTGCCGCCGCCCGCGCCGCGGCGAGGATCTTCGAGGGAAAGTCGTTGCCTGGCGGCCCGAAGAGCCAGGCCGTCCGGACGATGACGAGCCGGGGGCGACCGAGCGCCGAGGAGGTCGCCGTCGAGGGCGCCGCCTCGCCTCTCCCCCTCCCCGCTCCCTCGTCCAACCCCTGCCAGGGTGGGCGGTGACCATAGGCCGTCAGGGCAGCGAGCTCGCCGGCGAGCTTGCTCGCCCCGTACGGGTTGATCGGGTTCGGCGGATCCTCGACGGCGTAGCCGCGGCCGTCGCTCCGGCGGCCGTCGAAGACCTCGTTCGTCGAGACGACGACGAGGTCGACACCGCGGGCAGCACAGGCTCGGGCGAGGACCTCGACCGCCTCGCCGTTCCGGGCCATCGCCAGATCGGGCTGCCGGGCGCAGGCGTCGACGTCGGTCCAGGCGGCGGCGTGGACGACGACCTCGGGCTGATCTCGGTCGAGAAGCCCTTCGACGGAGCCCGGAGCGTCGAGGTCGTAGTCGGGTCGAGACCAGCCGACGACGTCGATGACCGACGCCGCCAGCGGGAGTCGCCCGGAGGTCGGGGACGCGCCAGCATCGACGGCGGTGACGGGCTCAGCGGCGACCCGCCCAGGGGCGACCGCCGAGCTTCCGTGGAGGGCAGCGAGGAGGGCCCGTCCGAGCCGGCCCCGAGCTCCGGTGACGGCGACGCGCACGGCTACCAGGGGCCGGAGCTCACCGGCTCACCGCCCGCCTGGGACGTCGCCCTCGGCCGAGCCGCCGCGCGGCCCCGAGCCTCCCGCCGCCTTCGCCCTCCCCATCGGCCCGACCGGCTCCTCGACCGGCGGCTCGACCGGCCGCCCAGCGGCGAGGCGCGCCCCGTACTGGCGCTCGTAGTAGGCCGCCCAGTCACCCGACCGCATCGCCCGCCACCAGGCCTCGTTGGCCCGGAACCAGTCGACGGTCCGTCGCAGCCCCTCCTCGAAGGAGACACGGTTTCGCCAGCCGAGGGCGGCGAGCCGGGCTCCGTCCATGGCGTAGCGACGGTCGTGGCCGGGCCGGTCTGGCACGCTCCGGACGAGGGACCAGGGCCGCTCGAGGAGGTCGAGGAGGGCCGCCACGACCTCGCGGTTCGTCCGCTCGCCGCTCCCCGGGAGGTTGTAGATGCCGCCGGGCTCCCCGAAGCGGAGGACGTGCTCGATCGCCCCGGCGTGGTCGGTCACGTAGAGCCAGTCGCGGCGCTGGAGCCCGTCGCCGTAGAGGGGGAGTGGCTCCGACTCGAGGGCGTTCGTCAGGAAGAGGGGGATGAGCTTCTCGGGATGCTGGTACGGCCCGTAGGTGTTCGCGCCTCTGGTGATGACGACGTCGAGCCCGTAGGTGACGTGGTAGGCCCGAACGAGGAGCTCACCGGCCGCCTTCGCCGCTGCGTAGGGCGAGCGCGGCGCGAGGGGTGTCTCCTCGGTCGCAACGCCGACCTCGATCGACCCGTAGACCTCGTCGGTCGAGACCTGGAGGAAGCGCGGCGGTCGACCGCGTTCTCCCGCCGCCGCCCGCTCGTACTCTCCCCGACAGGCTTCGAGGAGGACGTGGACCCCGATGACGCCGGTCCGGAGGAAGGCCTCGGGATCGAGGATCGAGCGGTCGACGTGGGATTCGGCGGCGAAGTTGAGGACGGCATCGGCTTCGGCGACGAGGGGACGGACCGCCTCGGGGTCGGCGATGTCGCCGCGGACGAAGCGGAAGCGGGCCGCCTGCTCGGGGTCCGCCCGGACCGGGGCGAGGTTCTCCTCGCTGCCGGCGTAGGTGAGCTTGTCGAGGACGGTGATGCGCGTCCCGTCGCGACGGGCCAGGACCTCGCGGACGAAGCAGCTGCCGATGAACCCGGCCCCACCGGTCACGAGGAGGTGGGTCTCCGGGCCGAGTCGGAGGACGGGCCCGCCGGAGGGTTCGCCCGTGCTCACTCCCCTACCCGGCTCGGGGCTCGGAGCGGCGGCTCCGGAACGACCTCTTCCCGGCGCTCGCCGGGCCGCTGCGGGGGCGGCGGGAGGCGACCCGCCTGGGCCTCGGCCGCCGCGAGCTCGGCGGCGCGGAGGAGGGAGGGGACCGTGCCGGCGTCCGTCCAGTGGCCCTCGTAGCGGCGCCAGTAGAGGCCGCCGTGGTGGATGTAGTGGTTGAGGACGTCGGTGATCTCGAACTCGCCGCGCCACGAGGGGGCCAAGCCGGCGATGACATCGAAGGCGTCGGGGCGGAGGAAGTAGACCCCGATCGGGATGAGGTTGCTCTTCGGGACCTCCGGCTTCTCCTCGAAGCCGACGATCCGTCCCTCCGTGTCGAATTCGGCGACCCCGAACCGCTCGGGATCCGGAACCTCGTAGAGGAGGGTCCCCGCGCCCCACGGCCCGGCCTCGAACTCGGCCGCGACGGGCGCGAGGTTCTCGCCGCGGAGGATGTTGTCGCCGAGGACGACGCAGAAGGCCGAGTCGCCGACGAAATCCCGGGCAAGGCCGATGGCGTGGGCAATCCCGAGGGCCCCCCGCTGGTAGCGGTAGGTCAGGTCGACCCCGAAGTGAGAGCCGTCGGCGAGGAGCTCGACGACGTCGCCGACACTCTTGCCGCCGACGATGACCATGATCTCACGGATCCCCATCCCGGCCAGCGTCTCGATCGGGTAGTAGATCATCGGCCGGTCGTAGATCGGCAGGAGGTGTTTGTTCGTGACGATCGTCAAGGGGAAGAGGCGGGTCGCCGTCCCCCCAGCCAGCACGAGTCCCTTCATGGCCGACTAGGGTAACAGGCCGACCCGCCCGTCATCAGCGCTCGGGCGCGCTTCAGGAGCCAGGCGAGGCAGAGGGGAAGGGAGTGACGAAGGGCTGCTCCCCCTCGGGCAGGGTCCCGTCGGGGTTGAGACGATCCGTCGGCGTCTCATCCGCCGGCGGGAGACCACCCTGGTAGGAGGTGATGACGAGGACCGTCTCGAGCCGGTCGAGGTCGATCGGAGGCACGAGATAGGCGGTCTGGACGACGGCGTTGGGGTCACGGGCGACGTCGACGACCTGACCGATGAGGAGTCCCTTTGGGTAGGGCGAGCGGATCCCGCCGGCGAGCTCGATCCCGGCGGTGACGACCTCCTCGCCGAGGCTGATCCGCTCGGTCGCGTCGATGTTCCGCATGACGAGGGCTCCCCCGAGCTGGCCGATGACCTCGCCCGTCGCCCCCGACGAGCCGAACTGACCGACGACGATCGAGTCGAGGTCGTTGATGAGGAGGACGTGGGCGAAGTTCGGGCCGACCTCGATGATCCGCCCGACGAGGGCGCCCCCGGCCCCGATGACGACGTGACCGACCTCGATCCCGGCGTCGGCACCCCGGTCGATGGAGACGACCCTCCGGAACTCCGACGAGTCGCGAGCGATGACCCGGGCGGCGACGGTCTCGTAGTCGAGACCGCTCCGGAGCTGGAGGAGGGCAGTCAGCTGCTCGTTGTCGCGCCGGATCGCCTCGGCCCGCGCCGCCTCGGCCTTGAGGCGCTCGTTCTCCTGGCGGAGGGCCTCGTTGTCGCGTCGGAGTCGGTCGATCTCCCCGACGGCGGCGACGATCCCGCTCACGGTCCGGGCGACATCGTCGATCGCTGCCTGGGCCGGCCGGAGGGCGAAGGCAAGGCCGGCCTGGAGCTCCCGGACGGGTGGGGTCGCCGAAACGGCGATGAGGAGGAGGGAGGCACCAAGGAGGCTGCTGTAGAGGACCGCCCGCCGGCGGAGCCGGCGACCGGCGACGATCTCCGTCATCGCGACCACCTCTCTGGCGGCCCGCCGCTAGCGCGGTGGCCGGGAGTACGTCTCGGCGACGAGGACGCGGGCCATCTGCGGGTTCGACAGCTCCTGGAGGACGATGCCCGTCCCTCGAGCGACGCAGGTGAGGGGGTCGTCGGCGACATGGACCGGCATCTGGGTCGCCTCGGCGACCCGCCGATCGAGCCCGGCCAGGAGGGCCCCGCCGCCGGCGAGGACGATGCCCTGGTCCATGATGTCGGCGACGAGCTCGGGCGGCGTCTCCTCGATGGTGTCCTTGATCGTGTCGACGATCTGCTGGACCGAGGGCTCGATCGCCTCCCGGATCTGCTCCGCCCCGACCTCGACGGCCCGAGGCAGCCCGGTCAGGAGGTCACGGCCCCGGAGGAGGACCCGCTGACTGTCCCACTCGCCGGGGTAGGCCGAGCCGATGGCGATCTTGATGTCCTCGGCCGTCCGCTCACCGAGGAAGAGGTTGTACTCGCGCCGGGCGAAGGCGACGATGTCCTGGTCCATCTCGTCGCCGCCGACCCGGATCGAGCGGGAGACGACGATTCCGCCGAGGCTGATGACGGCGACCTCCGTCGTCCCGCCGCCGATGTCGACGATGAGCGACCCGGTCGGCTCCGAGACGGGGAGGCCCGCCCCGATGGCCGCCGCCATCGGCTCCTCGATGAGCCTCGCCCAGCGGGCACCGGCGTTGAGGGCCGCGTCCCGAACGGCTCGCTTCTCGACCTCGGTCACCCCGCTCGGGATGCCGAGGAGCATCCGAGGCCGCGGGATGAGCCCGATCCGGTCGTGGACCTTCTGGACGAAGTAGCGGATCATCTGCTCGGTGACGTCGAAGTCGGAGATGACGCCGTCTCGGAGGGGGCGGACGGCGATGATCGAGGCCGGCGTCCGGCCGACCATCCGCTTCGCCTCGGCTCCGACGGCGAGGACTCGCTTCGTTCGAGCCTCGATGGCGACGACCGACGGCTCACTGATGACGATCCCCCGGTCGCGGACATGGACGAGGGTGTTCGCCGTCCCGAGGTCGATCCCGATGTCCCGAGAGAAGAAGCCGAGTAAGGCGTCGAGCATCGAAGAGCCTGGATCCTTCCGTGTGGTGGCCGATGTTCGCGGTCCCCTCCCGGTGGCCGGCGTGACGTTCATCGATGGAAACCGGCCGGGGCGCGGAACTCGACCGGGAGCTACGAGGCCGCACGCTCGTGCACGGGGGCGCCGTGGAGTATAGCCGGGGCCGTCGATCGCCCGGGCCCGTCGCCGAGCCGAGCCGAGTCCGCCCGCCGAGCCCCCTGCCAGGGAGAGCGCGATCCCGCTCCTCAGCCCTAGCCGTCGGCGGCCCGCGTGTGGCCCCGGTCGAAACGGACACCACGATCGCGGAGCGAGACGTAGGCGTCGTGGCCGATGATGAGGTGGTCGAGGACGTCGATGTCGAGAAGCCGACCGGCGGCGAGGGCCTCGCTCGTCAGGTGGAGGTCGTCGGGACTCGGGGTGGGATCGCCGCTCGGGTGGTTGTGGACGATGATGAGGCCGGCTGCGTTCGTCCGCACCGCGTCCCGGAAGAGCTCGCCGACCCGCACGAGGGAGGCGCTGACGTTTCCGACGTAGACGGTGACGATCCGCAGGACGGCATTCTTCGCGTTCAGGAGGACGACCCGGAGTTCCTCCTGCTCGAGGCGACCCATCTGGAGGATGAGGCGGTCGGCGAGATCTCCCGGCGCCCGCACCGTCCACCGCCCGGCCGGCCAGTCGGCGAGCAATCGCCGGCCGAGCTCGAAGGCGGCGGCGAGCTGGGCGGCTCGCGCCCGTCCGACGCCGGGGATCGCCTCGAGCTCGACGTCGCTCGCCCGGGCCAGCCCCGTCAGCCCATCGAGGCGAGCGAGGGCCTCGGCAGCAACGTCGACAGCACTCCGACCCCTCGTCCCGCTGCCCCAGACGATGGCGATGAGCTCGGCCGCCGAGAGCCCCCCGGGACCACGGGCAGCAAGACGCTCCCGGGGCCGCTCGGCCGCAGGGATTCGCCGCAAGGCGGAAGTCGGAGGTGGCGTGGAACCCTCTCCCTCGGCGGCAGCCCCGGCATCCGCCGTCCGGTGGCCGCGGACCGAGGTCGGAGGTGAAGTCGGACCCGCCACCGACTCGAACCCACCCGCAGCGGCGGTCGATCGGCCGGCTTCGGCCAGAGCGGGGGAGGGCGGAACGGATGGTGCGCCGGGTGGCCCGGCCGGCAGAGGAGTTGGCGGGGCTGGAGCGGTTTCGAACGGCACGTCGCTCACCGTACTCTCCGGTGGAGGCGGGAACCGATGAGGCGGGCTCGATACCCCGACGAGGCGGGGCCGGGCGGCGCGACACTTCGGGCGCGCTCCGGATCCGCCTGCGGCAGCGGCGGCATCTCCATGACCAGGCCGCCGGCGAGGGTCGGCGTCGGCCGGCCCACCCGCTCGAACCGGGTCCGGCCTCTCGAGGCGCCGAGGTCGGCGACAGTCAGGTCGCCAGCCGCCCCGGTGTCCCCGGGCCCGGACGACGAGAGCCCGCCGATTTCCCCCGCCGTCCGGACCTCGGGAACGCGGGGAAGCCTAGCCGAGCCCGCTTAGCGGCGGCTCACCGGCGCTGACCCCTCGACGACCGTCGAGCCCGACCCCGATCCCGCCGAGTGGCGCGAAGCGAGCGGCCTCGCACCTCACGTCCCGAGAGCAACGGCGAGGAGAGGGAGACCGTTGAAGGTCGCGTGGCAACCGATGGCCGCCAGGAGCGAGCCGCGTCGAACGTAGAGCCAGCCCAGGACGACGGCGATCGGCAGGCGGACGGCGAAGGCGAAGAGCGCCCGTTCGAGGCCCTCGGCAAAGGTCTCACCGCCCACCGTCAGGACGTGGGCGATGGCAAAGAAGAGGGCCCCCCGAAGGATCGCCGCCGTCGGGCCGTAGCGGCGGAGCCAGACCGTCGTCGCGAAGCCTCGGAAGAACACCTCCTCGACGACCGGGGCGAGGAGCGCCCCGCTGAGGAGGTTGAGGAGGCGTCCCATCGGGTCCGCAGCCGGCGGTAGCGGCGCCTCCGGGACGGCGAAGACGGTCCCCAGCAAGAGGGCGAGGAGCATCGAGAGGTAGAGGACCGGCACGGCGAGGACGGCCCCGTAGAGGAGCTCCCGGCCGAGCCCACCGGGCGGTGGACGGAGGCCCATCTCCCGCCAGGAGAGGAGCCCGCCGCCGACGACGACGATCCGAAGCAGGCCAAGGTAGGCGAGCCCGGTGGCGAGGAGCGCGACGAAGGCACCGGCTGGTGAGTTCGGCTCGATGGCGAGGGCCCGGAGGACGGGGACCGAGGCGATGGAAAGGAGGAGAGCGACCGGGACGGCTGCGCCGAAGACGAGGATCGGTGATGGGCCGCTGTACCCGGCCCCCGACACGGCCAGCCCCTCCATGGCCTCCGATCCGGCCAGGGAGCCGAGGCCCAGGGCGAGGAAGCCCAGGCCGGCGATGGTGAAGACCGTCGCCGGAGCCGCCGAGCTCCCAAGACCGACGACGAGGAGGCCGGCTCCGACCAGCGACGCCAGCCAGCCGAGGACGAAGAGTCCCGGGGCTCGGCGGCCCTCGACGGTGAAGCTGAGGAGGCCGGGGCGTCGAGGCGATCCCGCCGGCGATGGAGGCCGGTCGGCCGTCCACGCCGGCGCCCCTGGGACGGCGCTCGGCCCGATCGGCTCCTCGGGAGATTCGACCGGGTCGGAGGCCTGCCGCTCGCCCCCCGACTGGCGCGGCTTGCCGCCCGCCTGCCCCTCCGGCGAGCCCGTCAACGCTCCGGCAGCGGGTCGGGCGTCCCGGCCGATCGGGCCGAGCGGTGGACGGTGGCCCGAAGGCCCGTCCGGGCCTCGACCTCGGAGCCGCGCTCGCCCGCCGCGAGCCCGGGAGCACGGCCGGCGGCGGCGTCGGCAGCGAGCCTCGGCAGCGGCGTCGCGCGCCCGGCGGGGAGCGCCTCCCGTCCACCGGGGAGCGGCTCGAGGGTCGCCGCCACGACGTCCCGCCGTTCGAAGTCCCGGCCACACCAGGCGCAGATCGACCAGTCGAGACCGACGAGGCGCGAGCAATTCGGACAGACCCGGTTCAGGCGGGTCCGACAGGTCGGGCAGATGATCCACTCCGGATGGACCCGGCGCTGGCAGGTCGGGCAGTGAGGGACGGCCTCGACCTCGTTGAGGAGCGCCTCCTCGGCCAGGTTCCGCTCGTAGACCTCGTCGATCTTCTCCTGGGGTCGCACGACCCGGTAGACGAAGACGGCGAGGGGGAAGAAGATCGGCGTGAAGAGGACGATGAAGCTCGCTGCCAGGTAGGGGAGGATCGGGTTCTCGGTCCGCAGTTGCATGTCGCGGAAGGCCCAGTAGGCCGCCGCCAGCCAGACGATGACGACGTAGATCGCCGTCGCCTGGAAGCCGAGCTGGACGATCGGGCTGGCGAGGATGTCGCCGATCGCATCGAAGAGCGGTTGGAAGTCGATCATCGGGAGCCAGGTGCCTCCGTGCCCGCCGCTCCTGCCTGGTAGACGGCTGCCGCGCAGTGTAACAGGCGAGCGACGCCCCGCTCGCCTGCCTTACGACGCAGGAGGGTCGGCATTCCGTGACGTCGGCACCCGGAGGGCGAGGCCGCCGCCAACGACGAGGAGGAAGCCCCCGAGGAGGACCGCCTGGACGCCAAGGTCCGCCCCGAAGGGCCCGGCTACGTAGGTCCAGCCGAGGCCAAGGAGGAAGCCACCCAGGGCGAGGGGCAAGACGACGTCTCGGACGAGGGCCGGGAGGCGCGTCTCGAGGAGCTGGACGGCGAGGCAGCCGAAGGCGGCGGCCATGACGAGGAGGTACGCCCCGTTCGCCAGGCCCCAGCGGCCGAGATAGCCCGGGTCACCGGGACTGCCGATCACTCCGTTCGGCGACCAAGGCAGGAGGAAGGCGACGACGCCGAGGACGGAGCCGGTGACGATGAGCCAGCTCGGAATCGCCCCGCCGATGGTTCGAAGGGTGAGGGCGGAGGGAAGCCCACCCGTCATCCCAGTGCCCGGGGCGGTGGGGGCGGACCCGGCCGGACGGGTGGCGGCTGGAGCCAAGGCCTTGGGCATGGCAGGCGTCGCCTCGTCCACGGTCGCGGTCGCTCCGGGGGCAGCCGGCATCGCCGAGGCTGGGCGCTCGGGGGTCCCGAGACGGGGCGATCCTTGGGCAGCCCAGGGTTCCGGCATCGGGGGCGGATAGACGGCGCTCGGCGGGAGGTACGCTCCGGGCACGGGGCTCGGTCGACCCTGGTCGAGCCCCGGGCGACCCGCTGCCGACGCGGCGGAGGGTTCGGGCCGGACCCACTCCCGCAGGATCGGCGGCGGGCCGACGGCGCCTCGAGTGGCGCCCGGTGCGCCGCTGGCTGC